>Ga0213876_10001244_pt1 | contig 16091 bp, 12 predicted proteins | sample BarmaccomBMRX_R9_FD_160113 | JGI IMG/M metagenome (GOLD analysis project Ga0213876, IMG submission 160113) | Root-associated microbial communities from Barbacenia macrantha in rupestrian grasslands, the National Park of Serra do Cipo, Brazil - RX_R9 | ecosystem: Host-associated > Plants > Roots... | reverse complement strand
CGCGTCACAACATTGCCGATCCGATCGGCGGCGGTATCCGGAATCGTATGAATGGTCATCGCCGGCTCCGGGGGGCAACTTGTCGTGGAAGAATTGGCGCTTGAGCGCAATGAGCTTTCCACGAGTTTGTCTGCGCGTCGTCGCGCCTTTGTCGGGCGAAAGCTTATTCCTCTACGACGCAGCGTCAACGATCTCGGCGCCGCTGCGATCGAAGCCCCGGTTCGAACGAAGCAGCTGTCGTGTGTAGGGGTGCGTCACGCGCCCCGAAGCCAGCGCATCCGCCGACGTCAGTTCGATCAGGGATCCGTTGCTCATTACCCCGATGCGCTCGCACAAATGGGCGATCACCGCGAGATCGTGACTCACCATCAAGAGCGTAAGCCCGTGAAGCTGGCGAAGCCTCGCGAGCAAGTTCAGGATCTCCGCCTGCACCGAGACGTCGAGTGCCGATGTGGGTTCGTCGAGCAGCAGAATGCGCGGCTCGAGCACCAGCGCGCGTGCAATCGCGACGCGCTGGCGCTGCCCACCCGAGAGCTGATGGGGATATCGGTAGCGGTGCTCGCGTCCCAGCCCCACCTCGCGCAAGACCGAAGAGATGCGGCGGTCGGAATCGCCGAGCCGATGAATTGCGACCGGCATGCTCAAGGTCTGGTCGACCGTTTGGTTGGGGTGAAGCGACCCGTAAGGGTCCTGAAACACCATCTGCGCCATTTTCCGCTCGGCCGTGGAGCGGCGGGTCGACATCTCCCGGCCCCCGAGGATCACACGCCCTTGCGCGTGCGGGATCAATCCGGCAATGGCGCGCAGCACGGTCGACTTGCCGGAACCGGATTCGCCGACGAGCCCGAAAGCTGCGCCCTCCTCCACCCGAAACGAAACGTCGCTCGCCGCGAAGATCCGGCCCGTCCCGGTTCCGTAGCTGACGGTGACATGCTCCAGCACGATCACCTTCAGCCCTCCGCCCACGCCGGATCACGCCGCAACTGCGGAAGCTCCGCGCGGCGCCGGCCAAGCTCCGGCAGCGATGCGAGAAGACCGCGCGTATAGGGATGGGTGGCTTTCGCCAACTCTCCGGCCGCGCAGGTCTCGACCACGCGTCCGGCATACATGACCAACACGCGGTCGCAAAAAGACGACACGAGATGAAGATTATGGCTGATCAAGATGAGCCCCATGCCGCGGCTGCGGACGAGGTCATCCATGATGGCGAGCACTTGATGCTGCACCGTCACGTCGAGCGCGGAGGTGGGCTCGTCGGCGATCAAAAGGTCGGGTCCGGCAATCAGCATCATGGCGATCATGACGCGCTGGCCCATGCCGCCCGAGACCTGGTGAGGATAAAGCGCATAGACGCGCTCGGGATCGCGGATGTGGACGGCGGCCAACATTTCCAGCGCCGCCGCTCGCGCGGCATTTGCGGTGCTGCGGAAATGGCAGCGATGCGTCTCGGCGATCTGCTGGCCGACGCTCATCACCGGATCGAGCGAGTATTTCGGATCTTGAAGGATCATCGCGACGCGCTTCCCGCGCAAGCGCCGAAAGCCACTCTCGTCGAGCGAGCTAAGGTCGGTTCCGCCAAGGCGCATCTCATCGGCCTCGACCCTTCCGGGAGCCGCGACGAGGCCCATGATCGCCCGCCCGGTAGTCGATTTGCCGGAGCCGGATTCCCCGACGATCCCCAACCGCTCGCGACCCAATTCGAAAGAGACGTTGCGCACGGCCACGAGATCGCCCTCGTCGCCTGGGTACGTCACGCGCAGATTGCGCACGCTGAGAAGAAGCGCGGTGCTCATGAGGAACGCGAATCCGCTACGTCGCGCAAGCCGTCACCCAACAGGTTGAAGCCGACGCTCGTGACGAAGATGGCGATGCCAGGAATTGTCGACACCCACCATTGGCCGAGCAGCACTTGCCGGCCGGACGAGACCATCGCGCCCCATTCGGGCGCGGGTGGCTGCGCCGCGAGCCCGAGGAAACCCAATCCGGCTGCCGTGAGAATGATGCCGGCCATGTCCAAGGTGAGGCGGATGATCACGGAGGGCAGGCAAAGGGGCATGATCTGGCTCAGGATGATACGAAGATGCGAAGCACCTTGCAGCTCGGCAGCCTCGATGAACTCGGCCCTTCGCCGCGTCAGGGCCTCGGCTCGCGCGAGGCGCGCGTAGGGCGGCCACGTCGTCAAGGCGATAGCGATGACCGCATTCTCGATTCCAGGTCCGAGCGCGGCCGCGAAAGCGAGCGCCAGGACGAGCCGCGGGAAGGAGAGGAAGATATCGGTGATCCGCATCAAGACGGCATCGATCCAATGGCCGAAATACCCTGCGGTAAGCCCGATCGCGAGGCCGACGGGCGCGACGATCGCCGATACGAGAGCGACGATGATCAACGTGGTGCGGGCACCGAACACGATGCGCGCGAAAATGTCCCGCCCCAACTCGTCGACACCGAACCAATGGGAGGCGGAAGGCGGTTGCAGCCGCTCCGTGAGCACTTGCAAAATCGCGGCGCGTGGATCTGCAATCAAGGGGGCGGCAAGTGCCGTGAGGACGAGGGCCGAGACCACGCAAAGCCCGGTCATCGCAAGCCCGTTTCGCTGAAAGGCGAGCCAGGCCCGAAACCAGCGTCCCAAGCGGGCCTGGCGCCGGCTGACGGGCGCCGGGTCGAGCAACCATCCTCGCCAAGTCAGAGCCGCGCTCATCGGCGCTCTCGCGCCCGCGGGTCGACGAGCGGGTAAATGAGGTCTGACAGCATGTTGAGGCCGATATAAACGACCCCGACCAGCATGGTGCCACCAAGCACGGCGTTGAGATCGGCGTTGAAGAGCGAGTTCTTCATGTAAAGGCCAAGGCCGGGCCAGGCGAAGACGGTTTCCGTCAGGACCGCACCTTCGAGCAGATTGCCGAAGGTCAAGGCGATCACCGTCACGAGTTGCACCCAGACGTTGCCGAGCGCGTGCACCCACACCACGCGGAAAGGCGACAAGCCTTTCGCCAAAGTCGCAAGAATATATTCCTGCTTCAGTTGCCCGAGCATGAAGCTTCGGGTCATGCGAGCGACGTAGGCAAGCGACAGATATCCGAGAATTGAGGCGGGCAAAACGAGATGCCCGAGCGAATTCCAAAAGACGTCGTGCTCGCCGGCAAAGAGGCTGTCAACCGTGATGAGCCCGGTGACCACCGGCACGATGTCGTCGTAGCTCACATCGAGCCGGCCGGGGCCTTCGACCCAGCCGAGCTTCGCGTAGAAGACCAGCAGCCCGATGAGACCGAGCCAGAACACCGGCATCGAATAGCCGATCAACGATCCGAACCGGATCACCTGATCCTGCCAGCGGCCTCGATGCGTGGCGGCGATCACGCCCAGCGGAACGCCGAATACGACGCCGATGATCAGAGCCAAGAGTGAAAGCTCGAGCGTCGCGGGAAAGACGCGAAGCAGATCCTGGAGAACCGGCTGCGAGGTGATGACGGAATTGCCGAAATCGCCGTGCAGCACCTTAAGAAGGTAACGCCAATATTGCACCGGAATCGGCAGATCGAGGCCGATTTCGCTGCGCACCCGGTTGTAGGTCTCGATCGACGCTTTGTCGCCGACGATCGCGAGCACCGGATCGATCGGGATCACCCGGCCGATGAAGAAGGTCACGCAGGTGAGGCCGAGAAAGGTCAGTACGACGGAGAAAAGCAAACGCCAGACGCGACGAATGGGTCCGGCCACCCGCCGGACCCATTCGCCATCGGTGACGGCCGCCGGCGCGGCAACCGTCACCATGGGCGAACTCTCACTTCGTGATCGTACGATAGAAATTGAAGTCCTCGAAGAGCCCGGTCTTGAAGCCTTTCACATCGGCACGCGACGCGACCTGGTTGGCGTTCTGGAACATGATCACGAACGGCCCAGTGTCGGTCACCGTCTTCTGCAAGGCCGCATACTCGGCTTTGCGCTTCTCGGTATCGATTTCCTTGGCGGCCGCCAATGTCTGCTTGGTCAAATCGGGAATGTACCAATGCGTTCGCCAAGCGAGCGGCTTGATCTTCGGCGTGTCGCTGTCGTCATCATTATGCGCGAAGGTGTCCGCGTTGCTGTGCGGATCGAAGTAGTCCGGCGCCCAGCTGTTCAGCACGAGCTGATGCTTGCGGGCTCGGAAAATCTGCAGTTCCTGCTTGAGCTCGACCTGCACGATCTTGAGCTTGATGCCGCCTTGACCCATCGTCTGCTGAACCGATTGCGCAATATCGGTCCAGGGCGGAAGGTTCGGCGTCGTGAATTCGAGCTCGAAACCGTTCGGGTAGCCCGCATCCGCCAGAAGGGCTTTGGCCTTCTCGACATTCAAGCTGTACGGGTTGTAGGCGATTGCCCCGAGAAAACCGAGCGGGAGAAAGGCTTCTTGCTGAATGAATCGGCCCTTGAGGACCGTGTTCACCATGCCCTCGTAATCGACGAGCATCTTCATCGCCTCGCGAACCTTCGGGTTCTTGAGATGCTCTTCGCTCAAGTTCATCCCAAGGTAATAGGTGTTCGCGGCCGGGAATGACTCGATGCGGATATCCTTGTTGTTGGCCATCGGGGTGAGCTGATCCGGGGTCAGGTCCCGCGCGATGTCGATGTCTCCCTTCTCGAGGAGCAGGCGTTGCGTCGCCGGTTCGGGGATATGCCTTACGACCACACGTTTCATATGTGGAGCCCCGAGGTGATAATTGGGATTGGCCTCGAGGGTGACGGACTCATCGGCCTTCCACGAGACGAGGTTGTAAGGGCCGGAACCCGCCGAATGCGCCTTCAGCCAGGAATTGCCGAGGTCGCCATTGACCTCATTGGCCATGGCGACCTTCTTGTCGACCACCGAGGCCGCAAAGGTGCTCATCAGATTGAGCACGAGTGAAGGCGCGAGGTCCTCGGTGATCTTGAAGGACACCGTATTGGGATCGGTGGCCTGCACCAGATCCTTGACGTTGTCCTTGCTCCAGCCGAGCTGGGTGAAGAGGAAAGCCGGCGTCTTGTCGAGGAGCACGACCCGCTGCAAAGACCAGGCCATGTCGTCGGCCGTGATCGGAGCACCGCTCGCGAACTTTTGGTTCGGGCGAAGCTTGAACACGAAGGTTTTGGCGTCCGGCGAAACAGTCCAGCTCTCCGCGACACCGCCGACAAGCTTCGTTGCGTCCTCAGCCTCATAGCGCAACAGCCGATCGTAGATGTTCGTGCCGAGCTCTTGGGTCGCGATCTCGTAGGATTCGGCAGGGTCGAAAGTGATGATGCCGTCGAGCTGCCACGCCATTACGATCGTATCTTTCGGTGTCGCGGCGTGAACAGCGGGCGCGGCGAAGGCAAGCGAAAGCGCTGTCGCCAAGGCGGCGAAGCAAAGCCGTTTCGACATTGAATCCTCCCTTGTGTCTCCTCCTCGGGGATATTCCCGTCGCCTTCATTCGGTTTGGAGCGTCCGCAAGGTTAGGATGGTCGCGATGGAGGCGCAACAGGCTTTTCGCAAGCTTCCGGTTCGCTTTCCAGGGACGCTGAAGGCCCACGCATCATGGGGTCGGTTCATGGGCACATCCGTCCATTGACTCGTCTCGCCGAAAGCATAGGCTCCCTGCCGATTTCCGATTTCTTGTCATTTCAAGAAGGGTGCCGCCCCATGCTTCAGGCCTCCTCCAGCAATTACCATAACGAAGCCGTCCTCCTCGGTTTCAGCGATTTGAAAAGGCTGAAGAGTGAGCGGCCGCTCGTTTTCGAGCGCGGCAAGGGAATCTTCATTTTCGACGAAAGCGGCAAGGACTACATCGAGGCGGTATCCTGCTTTTATTGCGCCTCCCTCGGTTTCAGCGATGGCGAACTCGTCGAGGCAGCAACCCGCCAGCTTCGCGCCTTGCCGATGTACTCGTCCGCCATTCACCGGACCGTGCCCGCCGTCATGGAGCTGAGCGAACGGCTCGCCGCGCTCGCTCCCGTCAAGAGCCCGCGCATCTACTTCGCCACGACGGGTTCGGAAGCGAACGACTACCTGATCAAGTTCATGTGGTACGGCAATGGTTTTGCCGGCCAACCGCAACGGCGCAAGATGCTCTCGCGAAAATCGAGCTATCATGGCAGCACGATCGCGACAGCCGCGCTCGGCGGGGGCAGCGAATTGCACGAAAGCTTCGGCATTCCGATGGGCATTTCGCTCCAGGTAAGCCATCCGAGCTGGCCGAACGCGGCACTTCCCGGCGAGAACGAGGATGAATTCACGAGCCGCCTCGCCGGCGAGCTTGAAAAGGTGATCTGTGACGCGGGGCCCGAGACAGTTGGCGCCCTCATCGCCGAGCCTGTCTCCGTGTCCTCCGGAATGTTCGTGCCGCCCCCGAGCTATTTCCCGAAGATCACCGCGGTGTTGCGCAAATACGGAATCCAGCTCTTCATCGACGAGGTCGTGACGGGCTTTGGCCGCGCCGGGTACATGTGGGCGAGCGAAGTGATGGGCCTCGAGCCCGATTGCGTCACCTGCGCCAAAGGCATTTCCGGCGCCTACATGCCGATCGCCGGCATCATCATGGGCGAAGAGTTCAATCGCCGCCTCGATCTCGGCAACGAGGCCAAGGGCTGGTTCGCGCATGGCGGCACGCACCATGCTCATGCGGTGTCCGCGGCGGTCGCGGTTGAGGTGCTCAACATCTTCGAACGCCGCGACATCCTCGGGCATGTCCGGCGCATCGTCCCGCATTGGAATCGGATGCTCGACACTTTGCTCGATCATCCGCTCGTGGTCGGCAATCGCAAATTCGGCCTCTTGGGCGCGGTTGAAGTGGCGGCTCCCGGAGAAACGGCCGGGGCCTTGGCATCGAGCCTGAAAGTCGGCGGATTGCCCAAGGCGATCTATGAAGCGGGCCTTGAGACGGGCGTCATCGTGCGCCCTCTCGCCGGCTGCCTCGTGCTGTCGCCGCCTCTCATCATCACGGAAACGGAGATCGACGAGCTCGGGCGCAGGTTGCGGAGCGCGCTCGATCGCGTCCTCGCCGGAATGTCTTCACGACAGAGCGCCGAGTTCGCCGAGGCACGCTAGCGCTTGCGGAAAGGAAGACCTGGATGCGCGCACGATTGCGCGCATGACAAAGTGGAGGCGATTCGTCATCGCCGGGCACGGCCCGCCTCGCCTTTCGGTCCCGCAGGGGCGACGTCGCGAGGTCAATGGCGGTGGCCTGCACCCCGAGATCATCGCTCCAACGCCACCCTGATCACCGAACAAGACAGCCGGTCAATGGCGCGATCGCCCTGCCGGCCGTTACGACTCACATTTCCGATGGGAACTACTCGAAGCCGGCGATTGCCGTGAGCAATGGAGATTGCTTCGCCGGGCCGCTCGCATTCGCGCATATGTGCGACATTGGCCTCGACCTCTTGCTGGAACCCTTCAAAGGCGCCAATTCGAGCGACGCCGACCATGGCGCGACGAGTAAAGGGAGCAAGGAATGACCGACGAGCTGGTCCTCTACGAAACCGACGGTCTTGTCGGCACAATCACCATGAACCGGCCGGACAAGCTCAATGCCTTGAGCAAGGAGCTCCGGGAAGCATTGGTCGACACTTTTCGCCGCGCCGATGAGGATGCCTCCACTAGCGTCGTGGTCTTGCGCGCGGAAGGGAGAAGCTTCTGCGCCGGATATGACATCGGCAGCGTCGATCCGAGCCGCGATTCCTGGCGTCACGACGCGCTCCGCTGGCACGCGCACCTATCTCCGCAGCTCGAATTCGAGATGATGCCTTGGTATATGCGAAAGCCGGTGATCGCTTCGGTCCAAGGCCATGCTGTCGGCGGTGGCTGTGAGCTCGCCATGTACTGCGACCTCACCATCGCGGCCGACAACGCAAAATTCGGCGAGCCGGAGGTCCGGTTCTCGAACACGGGACCTGGCCTCGTGATGCCCTGGATCATCGGTTACAAACGTGCCCGTGAACTCCTCTATTTCGGTGACCTCATCGATGCGCCAACCGCGCTCCGCTTCGGCATGATCAATGTGGTCGTGGCCGCGGAGGAACTCCGTGAAGCGACGCGCAAATACGCGAAGCGATTGGCGTTGATCTCGCCCGAAGCGCTCGTGGCGACGAAGCTTTCGATCAATCGCGGCGCCGACATCGTGGGTTTCCGCAACGCCATGCAAGCGGGGCTCGACGTCGTTGCGCCGCTTTATGCGGCGAAGACGGAAGCCGGAATGACCTTCAAGGAAATCACCAAGGAAAAGGGCCTTGGCGCCGCGCTCAAATGGCGCGGCGAGCAGTTCAAGAAATGACGATGCGCGTGCGAATGGGCGAGTTGATCCCCGAACCGCAGTATTGACCTTTCAAGAGGCCTGAGGTCCCATTGATTGGGACTGCCCAGCACATGAGAGGAAATTGCGACGGCGGCTGATCGCAAAGCCTTGCGCCGCAACTCAAGGAGGTGGCGCGAATGAATTCGCAGGCGCGTGTGGTGATCGTCGGCGGCGGCATCATGGGTGTCGGCCTCGCCTACCATCTCGCGCTCGAGGGTTGGACCGACATCGCGCTTCTCGAGAAAGGGGAGCTGACCTCGGGTTCGACCTGGCATGCAGCGGGCCAATGCCCGCATTTCAACGGCTCGCTCAACCTGACCAAAATCCATCTCTACGGAACGAGGCTTTTCCCGAAACTCGAGGCGCTGACGGGCCAAGCCGTGTCCTGGCACCCGTGCGGGGGATTGCGCTTGGCCATCACGGATGAGGAGGTGGACTGGTTCCACTATGTGCACGGAATCTCGCGGCTTGCCGACTATGATTGCGAGATCATCGGACCTTCGGAAATCCGCCGCCATCACCCATTCCTCGAAACATTCGGCGTGAAGGCTGCTTTTCACACCCTTCACGATGGGCATGTCGCTCCTGCGGATGTGACGAACGCGATGGCGGCGGGGGCGCGCAAGCTCGGAGCGGCCGTCCATCGGCGCACCCGGGTTTGCGACATCAAGCGGCTTGCGAGCGGAGAATGGCGCGTCATCACGGAGAAGGGCGAGATCACCTGCGAGCATGTGGTGAATGCGGCAGGCTCCTATTGCGATGTCGTCGCCTCCTGGACCGGGCATATCGTGCCGATCGCCAATATGCTTCACCACTACGTGATCACCGAACCGATCCCCGAGTTGATCGAACTTGCGCCCGAGCTTCCGGTGGTGCGCGATCCCTACTCGCACGCCTATCTGCGCGAGGAAACGAATGGCGTGCTCGTGGGGCCTTACGAGACGGCGACCGCGCATGTGTGCTGGGACGGGAAACCGCCTCGCTGGGACTTCGAAAGCGAACTTGTTCCGCCCGAGCTCGACCGTCTCACGCCTTGGCTCGAGAAGGCGACCGAGCGCCTGCCTCTCTTCGGACGAGCAGGCCTCAAATCGGTGGTGTCGGGTGCCATCACGCACACGCCCGACGGCGTCTATCTCTCGGGCCCCGCGCCCGGGCCTGCGAACTACTGGATGCATTGCGGGGCTTCGATCGGTATCTGCCAGGGTGCGGGCGCGGGGAAATACCTTGCCCAGTGGATGGTGCACGGCCAAGCCGAGATCAGCATGCGCGAATTCGACCCGCGCCGTTTCGGGCCTTGGGCCTCCAAGGACTACACCGAAAAGGTCTCGGTCGCCGATTACCAGCACATGTATTATTGCTACAGGCCCGCCGAGCAGCACGAAGTCGGGCGGGATTTGCGCAAATCTCCCCTTCACGAGGTGCTTAAGGCGAAAGGCGCCCAATTCTCGCAGGTCTTCGGTTGGGAACGTGCGCGCTGGTATGCGCGAGCGGGCGAGCATGAGGCCTTTTCGTTCCGACGCTCGAATTGGTGGCAACCCGTGCGTGAGGAAGCGCTTGCTGTACGAGAACGCGTCGGTCTGATCGATCTATCCTCGTTTGCGAAATACGAGATCACTGGGAAGGACGCGTTCAGCTTCCTTGACCACATCTGCGCAAACGATGTTCCGCGCCGCGACGGGGGCATCGCGCTCGGGCATCTTCTCAATCGAAACGGCCTCGTCGAATCCGAGGTGACGATTGCTCGGCTTGGCCAAGATCGCTTCTACATCGTTTCGGCAGCCGCGGCCGAACTCCATGATCTCGACGAGCTGCGCAGGCGTTTGCGCGAGGGCGAACAGGTCGCCATCGAGAACGTCACCGAGGCTTTCGGCACGCTCATGCTCGCCGGGCCTTCGGCGCGCGAGGTCCTTTCCCAATGCACACACGCCGACGTTTCGAACGAGGCGTTCGGGTGGCTCACGGCGAAGGTGATCACCGTCGCCGGTGTCCAGCTCCGCGCGCTGCGCATCAACTATGTGGGTGAGCTTGGATGGGAGCTCCACATTCCGGCAGCTTCGATGCAAGGGGTCTACGAAGCCCTGATGAAAGCCGGCGCTCGGCACGACCCTCGGCTTTTCGGCACCTACGCGATGAACAGCCTCCGCATGGAGAAAGCCTATCGCGCCTGGGGCGCCGAGCTCACCAACGAGATCGACCTCAATGAAGCTGCGATGGAACGCTTCATCTCGTCCAAGAAGCCCCGCTTCATCGGGAAGGCGGGGCTGGCCGACCGAAGGAAAAGGGCCGAACGCATCAAGCTCGTCTACTTGGAGGTAGGTGAAGGCAACACCGATTGCCTCGGCAACGAGCCCGTCTACCACGACGGAAGACTTGTCGGCATCACCTCGAGCGGTGCCTATGGGCACGCGGTCGAGAAGTCCCTGGCCTTCGCCTATGTCGATCCCGAGCTCGTCGTGCCCGGCACGAGCTTCGAAATCCTGATGCTTGGAGAAAAGCGAAGGGCTCGCGTGCTTGGACGCCCGGCATGGGACCCGCTGAACGAGCGATTGAGGCAGTGACCGCGGGTCTGAGCCGGGCTGATCTCGAAAGCATCGAGGACGAGGGAGGGTAGATTGAGCGATTTTCCTCGCGCGGCGCAAGTCGTCATCATCGGCGGCGGCATCGTCGGATGCAGCATCGCATATCATCTGACCTTGCGCGGCCTCTCCGACGTCGTGCTCCTCGAGCGCAAGCAACTCACCTCGGGCACCACCTGGCACGCGGCAGGGCTCGTGGGGCAGCTGCGGGCGACGCACAACCTCACACGCCTCGCGCAATACACGGCAGGGCTTTATGCGACTCTCGAGCAAGAATCGGGTCAGGCGACAGGGTTTCGGCAAATGGGCTCGCTCGCACTTGCGTCGAATGCCGAGCGGTTCGAAGAGCTCAAGCGCGGCGCCTCGATGGCGCGCTGCTTCGGGCTCGAGGTGAATGTATTGAACCCAGATCAGGCTTGCGAGCTTTGGCCGTTGATGAACGGGGCCGATCTCGTCGGCGCCGTCCATCTTCCAAAAGACGGACGGACAAATCCGGTGGACACGGCTCAGGCCCTTGCCAAAGCTGCGAGAAAACGCGGGGCTCGGATCTTCGAGAACGTGAAGGTCACCGACATCGCGGTCGAGGGCGCGACAGTGAAGGGCGTGCGCACGGCTCGCGGCGATATCAAAGCGGAGTTCGTCGTCAACGCGGCTGGGATGTGGGCACACGGCCTTGCCGCCAAAATCGGCGTCGCCGTGCCTTTGCACGCGGCCGAGCATTTCTACGTGGTCACCGAGCCGATCCCGGACCTTCCGCCGCATCTGCCCGTGCTGCGGGACGCCGATGCCTGCACTTATGCTACCGAGGATGCCGGCAAGCTTCTTGTCGGGTGGTTCGAGCCGGTGGCCAAGCCCTGGGGCAGTGAGGGCATCCCTGAAAGCTTCGCCTTCGACCAGCTCCCCGGGGATTTGGAACATATCGAGCCGCTTCTCGAAGGCGCCATTCGCCGCATTCCGGTTCTCGGCAGGGCCGGCATCCAGCTTTTCTTCAACGGCCCGGAGAGCTTCACTCCCGACGATCGCTACCTTCTCGGCGAGACCCCGGAAATCCGCAATCTCTTCGTGGCTGCCGGGTTCAATTCGATTGGCATCCAATCGGCGGGAGGTGCCGGAAAAGTGCTCGCCGATTGGATCGTCGATGGCCATCCGTCGATGGATCTGTGGGATGTGGACATAAAGCGCGTCATGCCTTTTCAGCGCAACCGGCGGTATCTGAAGGATCGGACCGTCGAGGCGCTCGGCCTCCTCTATGCCATGCATTGGCCTTTCCGGCAGCCGGAGACGGCACGCGGCGTGCGCCGTTCGGCTCTGCATGACCGCCTCGACGAGCGCGGTGCCTGCTTCGGCGAAACCGCCGGATGGGAGCGGCCGAATTGGTACGCGCCAAAGGGCGTCGTTCCTCGATATGAGTACAGCTATGGTCGCCAGAACTGGTTCGAATATTCGCGTGCCGAGCACCGCGCGGTGCGCGAAGCAGTCGGCCTTTTCGACCAATCCTCTTTCGGCAAGTTCGTGCTCGAAGGGCCCGACGCTGAAAGCGTTCTCAACCGCATCTCGGCAAATGACGTCTCCATTCCCGTGGGCCGGATCGTCTACACCCAATGGCTCAACGAGCAAGGCGGGATCGAAGCCGATCTCACCATCACCCGCGAAGCGCAGGACCGCTTCCTCATCGTCACTTCGGCTGCGAGCCAGACGGTCGATCTCGCCTGGCTTCGCCGCCACACGCCCGAGAGCGCCCGCGCCGTCGCGTTCGATGCCACCTCGGCTTACGCGGTGCTCGGCGTGATGGGGCCGAATTCCCGCAGACTTTTGTCAAGCCTCACCGACGAGGATCTTTCGAACGAGGCGTTCGCCTTTGCGACTTCGCGGGAGATCGATCTCGGATATGGGCGCGTTCGGGCAAGCCGCATCACCTATGTGGGCGAGCTCGGTTTCGAGCTCTATGTGCCGACCGAATTCGTGCAAGCGATCTTCGATTTGATCCTCGAGGCAGGCGAGGCGCACGACCTTCGCCTTTGCGGCTACCACGCCATGAACTCGTTGCGCATGGAAAAGGGTTACCGTCACTGGGGGCACGATATCTCTCCCCAAGACACTCCGCTTGAAGCGGGGCTCAATTTCGCGGTCGGCTGGTCGAAAGGCGAATTCATCGGCCGCGACGCGCTTTTGCGTCAGAGGCAGAAGGGAGTGACGCGAAGGCTCGTGCAATTTGCCCTCGGCGACGATCGCAAACTCCTCTACCACAACGAGCCGATCTGGCGAGATGGGGTGCTCGTCGGCCGCATCACCTCGGGCATGTTCGGTCACACGCTCAAAAAGCCCCTCGGCATGGGCTATGTCCAGAACGCGAAAGGCCTCGCTGATCGGAGCTTCATTGAAAGCGGGCGCTACGAGATCGAGATCGCAGGTGAACTCGTTCCCGCGCTCGCGAGCTTGCGGCCCTTCTACGATCCCTCGAACCTGCGAGTAAGAGAAACCCAGGAGCCGAGAAAAGCTTCCGCAGCGGCGTCATGAGCCGATCACCATGTCCGTGATGCGCAAGCAGGAAGCCGCAAGAGAACACTCGCAAGTCGCGCAGCAAACGCACGCTACCTACGCTTCTGTGTTGTGGTGCTCGTGCTTGGCGATGCTGGCGGTGGGCGCCAATGGCACGGCGATCATGGCCGCCTTGCCGAGCATGGCGGACAAGCTCTCCCTCACCCAGGCCGGCGTTGAATGGGCCGTCAACGCCTATCTCGTGGTCTCGGCGGCCACAATTGTGCTCGGCGGACAGGCAGCGGACCGCTTTGGCGCGCCCCAAGCATCGATCGTCGGATTGGCTGTTTTCACCTTGGCATCCTGCATCATCGGGTTCGCCAATACACCGAGCGTGCTCCTCGCCGGACGGGCCTTGCAAGGCCTTGGAGCCGCGCTCGCCGTGCCCTCCACTCTCGCCGCGGTCGGCACCGGCGCCACGCTCGAGAAAAGGACTGCGGCGATGGCCGCCTGGACGGGGTTCCTGATGCTCGGCTTCAGCATCGGGCCTCTCGTCGGCGGGGCGCTCACGCACTTCATCGGCTGGCGTGTGATCTTTTGGGCGAACGCGATCGTCATGTCGGGAGCCATCGCGGGTATGGCGTTGGGTCTCTTGCGAGGTGGCAAGGTTCTGTCGCCAAGTCGGCGCTTGGATCGTCCCACGGATTGGCCAGGCTTCATCTTGCTTGCCATCTTCATGGTGGCGCTTGTCTTCGCCCTGCACGCACTTCCCCACATGAATACGGCGCCACTCTCCGCCTTAGGCCCGTTCGCGCTGGCGGTTGGCGCGTTCTCGCTGCTCATCAAGGTGGAGGCGCGCGTCGTGGCTCCTCTCGTCGACCGTTCCTTGTTCCTGAGCCGCGGCTTCGCCATGGGCGTTGGGATCGGCTCGCTTTCGATGTTCAGCATCTTGAGCCTGCTCCTGTATTTCAATCTGTATGCGCAAAGCCGTGAGGGGCTCGGCTTCACGGCGCTTCAGGCGGGGGCCTCGCTCTTGCCCCTGAGCGCAGCCCTCCTTGTGCTTTCTCTCTCGGCGTCCGCCGTGGCGAAGAAGATCGGCGTCCGCACGGCCATCACCGGCGGCATGGCGCTTGTCGTGATCGCCAGCGCGACTACGGGTGTGGCGGTCGCAGGCGGCAGCATAGTCGTTCTTGCGGCCGGGCTCTTCCTGATGGGTGCCGGACTTGCCCTCCCCTATGGCCTCGCGCCGAGGCTCGCCTTGGCGTCCATTGCGCCCGGACAGGCGGGTCAGGGCTCGGGGATCGTCAATGCCTGCACATTCCTAGGCGGTAGCGCCGGGATCGCCGCCGGGGCGGCCGCATTCGCTGTCGGCGGCTTCCTCGCCGTGCTCGGGATGATCGCGCTCGCGGGAATGACGGGCGCCATGCTCGGGCGCGGAATGGTCGCCACGGCGTAATTGGAACTTCGCCCACTTCTGCGAGACGAATACGATTAATCCGGAACCAATCCGGACAGCGCCGCATTGCGCTCGCGCATTCACCTGGAAGGGAGCCTCGGTGGCAGCAATCGGCAATGTGAATGGATCGCATGGCGCCGCTGATCTGCCAGCCGTCAGCGTCGACAGCTATAACCTAGAGCTTCGCGACGCTGACGGCTTCGTCGGCGATCGTGCCAGCCATCGCAGCTTCAACGCCATCATCGAAGATTGGCGCGAGCGCCTGCGGCGCGTCGATGAAGATCCTTTGGGCAATGCACCGACCGATCAGATCAAGAAGAAAAAGCTCGAAGAGCTTTTGCGAAAGGGCGATCCCGAAAGCGCGGGCCTTATCCATACGGCAATCGAGGAATTCGCAAGGGAACTCGCGCTCGTGATCCGCAGATTCCTGCGCACCGAGGCGTGGCAGGGTACCGAGCGCATCGTGATCGGCGGCGGCTTGCGCAACGGACGCATCGGCGAGCTCGCAATCGGCCGGGCGGCGGTGCTGCTCAAGTCCGAGGGGCTCGCCATCGATCTCGTACCGATCCGCCATCATCCTGATGAAGCGGGCCTGCTTGGCGCGGCGCAGCTCATGCCCCGCTGGACCTTGAAAGGGCATGATGCCCTGATCGGCGTCGACATCGGCGGCTCCAACATTCGCGCAGGCCTCGTGGTACTGAACCAAAAGAAAGCCGCAGATCTTTCCAAAGCGCAGGTGCAGCACAGTTCCCTGTGGCGTCACGCCAATGACAAGGCAGGGCGCGGAGAAGTCGTGAGCGAACTTGTGAAAATGACCAAAGCCTTGGTATCGCAAGCCGGGGCGGAAAAGTTGAAACTCGCTCCCTTCATCGGCGTCGGGTGCCCTGGCATCATCCGTGCTGACGGCTCGATCGAGCGCGGCGGTCAGAAACTTCCGGGCGGCAACTGGGAAGGTGATTTCAACCTGGTGGAGGAGTTGACGCGTGCCATCGGACGGATCGGTGACGACGACACCATGGTGGTCATGCACAATGATGCGGTTGTCCAGGGCTTGAGCGAAGTGCCCTTCATGAAGGATGTGAGCCGCTGGGGCGTCGCCACGATCGGCACCGGCCTTGGAAACGCGCGGTTCACGAACCGGCCGAGCCCGTCGCAGGACGGTGACCGCTCGTGATTTGCTTCACTTTGAGGGAATGCTCATCGCGCCAAGGCGAAATCGCGAGCTCGTTCAATCAGCCGAGGCCCAGATGAGGCCAAGTACATGCTCGCGTATGGTCACGAATTCCGGGCTGGCCTTGA
>Ga0213876_10001243_pt1 | contig 16091 bp, 18 predicted proteins | sample BarmaccomBMRX_R9_FD_160113 | JGI IMG/M metagenome (GOLD analysis project Ga0213876, IMG submission 160113) | Root-associated microbial communities from Barbacenia macrantha in rupestrian grasslands, the National Park of Serra do Cipo, Brazil - RX_R9 | ecosystem: Host-associated > Plants > Roots... | reverse complement strand
GAGGATGGCGTTGCAGCTCTCCCATAGCTCGACCGAGACGATGGGCTCGACCTCGTGCACCACCCATTCGCTTTCGGGCTTGTACTCGATGGAGCCGGGCTTGGCGCCTGTAGTGGTGTAGTTCTGGCGGTACTGCCCCTTGGCCGTAGGATCGCGCAGGAGCCGGTTGACGGTCGTGTAGGTCCACGCTTTGCCGCCCGGCGACTTGTACCCCCGCTCGTTCAGGAGCCGCGCTACAGCCTTCTTGCGGCGGGTCTCCGCGAATAGCTCGTACATAAGCTTCCTGACGGGCGCCTCGTCCGGGTTCGGGACCACCTTGCCGTCCTTGCGCATGTACCCATACGGCAGTTGACCGGAGAGCGGCTTCCCCAGCTTCGCGCGGATCGGGACGGACGCCCGCACACGGGCGGCGATCTCTTCCCGCTCCCACTGCGAGAGGGCGGCGATCATCGTATAGAACATGCGCCCGGCAGGCGAACTCGTGTCGATGGATTCCTCAAGCGATACGAGGTCCGCGCCGTGCGCCTGGAACATATCGGAGAAGTCGAGCAGTTCGCGGGTGTTGCGGGCGAGGCGCGCAAGCTTTGAAAAGATGAGCCCGCTGATGCGGCCCGACGTGATATCCGCGAGCATGCGCTTGGCTTCGGGATGCTCGGCAACAGATTTGCCGCTCACACCCGCGAGGTTATACACCTCGCGCACATCCCAACCTTTCGCCTGGGCGTACAGTCGGGCGCGCGCCTCGTGGTGCGCGGGGCTATCGCCCTGCGCTTGGTCTTCTGTAGATACTCTGATCCAGATGCCAACCTGCTTATTGGTTGCTCTCGAAGCAATGGCCGGTTTGGATTTCATGGAATTCTCAATTGCGGAATATTTGCCGAGAGATTCTATGGGCACCTATGCCGTTATTCAAAGCAAATTTCGCGCAATACAGGCGCCTATTTTCATCGCGTTGTGGATCGCTGGCGCGTTGCGTCGGCATCGTGGCGGCGACCACGCCCGCAAACTCACAGCGCTTCTAAGCCACTACTTATACGGCTCTATCGTCCGGGACCTGCTTCTGAGATCGCCAAATGACGTAAACAATTGTGAGTAAGCCGTAGGCGGCCAAGCCCAAAGAATAGAGCGTGGATAGTGTTTCCACTCGGGGGGCGAGGATACTCTTCACGATACACATCATGCAGGACAAGGTGACGAGCAATAGTCCGCCAGCAACGCCATACCATAATAGTCGAACTAGAATGGAGCGCCTCCAATATCCCATATTGAAAAAATATGTGCTTGCCGCTGTCGGGGTTACGACGAACACCACTTCCTTCCAGTTAAAGCCATCGCGTGCCCCCGCCTCTCCCTTTTGGCGAAACGAATGTGTTGCCCAGCCGATGGAATAGCTGAGTATCAGCCCTGCCATAACGCCTAACCATACAAGCAACAAAGGCAGACCCAATGCCTGCATGTTGCAAGACAGTCCTATGATGGCGATCAGAACCAGCGTCTGCCCGGGGAAAACCGAGCCAATTCCATATGTACCTTTTACGAACCCGAAAACCAAAACCGACAGGCCCAATGCTAGGTTTGCGTGTCTAAAGAATGCAATGAAGTCGAAATTGAACAAGCAGAGCACCGCGCTCATAAGAACGCCGACGCCCAGGTGCACTACGCCCAAAATCAGCTGATGCCTATACGGCCCCAGCGGCGCTTTTTGAAACATGTCGGCGATCGAGCAATGTGACACTAAAAGCTATTATAGCTACAAGGAAGCGGCAAATTGTGACCCAAGCGTCCAACGGCGGAAGTTCGACGGCATAAATCTGATGATGGGTGCAACTCTTTAGGCTTCGATAAGCATCCAACCCCGTGGTCGTCATCATCCGTCCTGAAAGAAACAGATATCCCAAGGATATCGTTAGCGCGGCAAACAATGCCGTACAGTGACCAAGGTGGCTGTGATCTTTTGCACGTTTCCACTCCCAACTGCCGTTTCGGGTGACGATCTGACGATGCACCATATTTGAAAACTGGAGCGTGAAAAAGAAATATGCCACCACCAAGGTATACAACTGCGTGCGGTGCTCGAGGAGAGCGCAGACATTCGGGTCAATCAGTGCCTTATTGTACGGGCCTGAGTCGTTGATGAGAAAGAAGAGTTCTACTATCGACAGGATAGTTGGTGCAGCAACGGCGACGATACTTGACGGGTTCGCCATAGCTTGCAGCGCGCTAAATGCCCACCGATTGCTGTTCTCAGAAATTCCCAAGCCTCATCCCCTTAGCTGGCATTGGCTATTTTTGCGACAAGCAACTCAAGATCGGGTTCGCTAATTGCTTCACCGGCGTGCAGCCGTGACGATGCTTCACGAACCTCCGCAACGCCTTTACTCATAAAGCCAAAGTATCGAAGAAGCGCACTATCTCGTGCGGGATCTAGGCATCCGATTGCGTTCGATATGGCGCGGTCCATATCATGTAAGATAACCAAAAAATGGGGGCTTCTGAAAATAGCGCGGTAGTAACCTTTTGAAGCAGAATCCAACTCGTTGTGACGAAGTTCCGCTTTTGCGATTTGCACGAAACGCGTGATATTACCCTCAAGATAATCCTGCCAGACGTCCTGAAGATCATCGAGTGCTTGGAAAGGACCTAGCAGCTGCTCGGTTGCCGCGACAAGTTGCAGGTCATTGTGACCTGAAGCTGCGCAATACGCCGCCACTGTAGCGACAATTGCGCGGTTCTTGTCTATGTCGCTTTCGCTCCTGTCTGCGTTTGCGATTGGCCGCAGAAGCAGGTCTCGATATTGCCCCAAAAAAGCTCTGTTAATGTTGTCCTGCATTACGCTTTCAAACGGCGTGCCCACTGTGTAGCGCGTAAGAGTTGAGACGCCCCAAGCTAGTAAATTGCTTGATGCCAAGGAGGCCTTGACACCTAGATGGTGGGCGACATCCAGCTCGGCGTCTACAATGCAGACATAGCTGTATAGTGCGATCCATGCAGCCGCCAAGCGCCTTCTATCATGGTCAGATAGTGATAGCCCAGCAGTTGCTAGATGTGGAAAAACTTCGCCAAATAGCAGTCCTCCATGACGTGTCTTCTTAATTCGTATGGCGTCCAGACCTGCTTCCACAAAAAAAGAATCAAGACCGGATAGGGATTGAAGATCGGCATAGGACTGAGCAATTAAAGGTGCAAAGCTGTTACATAGAGCGTCGCGTTCGGACTGTACGCTTCGATGATCCATAGGCTTCTCCCGAATAGCACTATTATCGAATGCGCATAATAGTCGCTGCGAGCAATCCTTACCACGAATGACCTAGAGCTGCGCAGATTAGCCAATTCCCCAAACCTGTACAACCTATTCGAGAATTGAGCGATCTGGACGGCCATCAGCCGGTTATGACGAGTGCGTCGAATGAGACCGCCCTTCGCCCCCCGCCATTTGGATGGCTGGTGTCCTTTCAATGCACTGAAGGTCGCATTGCTGATGGGCTGCTATGGAGGAATTCTGACCGCGCGGCGTTTTAAGTTCGACCCACGTCGGCGCATGGTCGCTCGCGCCTTCCTGTCCGCGCACTTCTTTGTCAACCCCAGCCCTCGTAAGCCGTCGATGCAGCGGCTCGTTCAAGAGCAGATGGTCGAGTCTCAATCCGCCGTTTCGGTCCCAGCGCTGCCTCTTGTAGTCCCAATAGGTGTAGATGCGCTCATTGGGGTGCTTCGCCCGCAAACTATCCAGCCATCCATCACCCAGGAGCTTGCCGAAGCGCGCGCGTGGCTCGGGCTGCGTAAGCGCGTCCTTGTCCCACGAGCGCGTCGGATAGATGTCTATCGCGAGATCAGGCACCACGTTGAAGTCGCCCGCGAGCACGGCGGGGACATTCTCCTTATTGAAGGTCTTCGCGTGCTTTATCAGCCGGTCGAACCACGCGAGCTTGTAGTCGAACTTGGGACCGGGCTGCGGGTTGCCGTTGGGTAGATAGATGCAGGCGATGACGATGCCCGACACCGCCGCTTCGATGTAGCGCGCCTGCTCGTCGCTCTTGTCGCCCGGCAGCGCCCGACGGATTAGCACGGGTTCCCGCTTGGAGAGAATCGCGACGCCGTTCCAGGTGCGCTGTCCTTGCCAGACCGCATAGTACCCGGCCTCCTCGATCTCGCGGACCGGGAAGGCGCGCGTTTCCGCTTTCAGCTCTTGAAGGCAAACGATGTCCGGCTTGGCGGCATGAAGCCACGCAAGCAAGTTAGCAAGGCGCTTGTTGACGTTGTTGATGTTGAAGGTGGCGATCTTCATGACGGCGACGACTCAAAGAAGGCATCGACGACTCTGTGCTGACCGGCGACGATCTTGCGCAACGCCGCGTCTCGTCCGAACCAACCGCCGCGATCCGCTTCCGGGAAGTTCTGAACCACGCCGGACCGGGGCGGCCATACCATGCTGAACGTGGTGCTCTTCAACGTGGCAGGGTCCAGGTCTCGCGTCTGCATTCGCGAAGCGAGATCGCCGCTACACAATCTCCGCCTCTCTATCCGAAAGACCGGGACGTCTTTTCATTGACTATCTCCGCAACGGAAGAGGCCAGACAGGCGTGGGCGCATATTCGCCTCGGGCCCGGCCTGGTTCTCCGGTAGCCTTGCCGCTGACCTGGAAGAAAGTCGCACGGGGCGTAAATTCGATCGCGGCCTCAATGGACGAATTCATTCTGTGAACGCGCACTCGCGCTATCCGCGCGCGGGTATACAATAACTGAAACAGTATGGACTATAGTGTTTCAACTCGCTTAGCCAAGTCAATCAGGAATTGTAGACCAAGGTGGCTCCGAACAACCAAGAGGAGCCTTATGGAATACTCGCTCTACGACGCCGACGGGCGCCGGAAATACCTCGTTCCTGTTGAACGCACGCGATTTCTGCAAGCTTGCCTCGACGTGAAAGGCCCGACCGGGAGCTTCTGCGTCATACTCGCGCTCACCGGAGCCCGCATCACCGAAGTGCTTCAGCTCACGCCGGAGCGGATAGACGAGGCGAACAGCGCTATCAACTTCCGTACCCTCAAGCAAAATAAGAAGCAAAAGAACCCCATCCGACCGACGCGCGCCGTGCCGGTGCCCCGTGAGGTGCTGATGTTCCTGGATGGCATCCTTCACTACCGTGAGGCGCAAGCTGATCCTAAGCGTGCTAAAGAGCGGTTGTGGGATTGGAGCCGCACCACGGGCTGGCGCCGCGTGAAGAAAGTCATGCGCATCGCGTCCGCGCCGTCATATGTGGCTATGCCCAAGGCATTGCGTCATGCGTTTGGCGTCGAAGCGACGATGGAGAGCGTGGCGCTGACGATGGTGCAGCGCTGGCTGGGTCATAAACAGATAAAGACGACTACAATTTATACGACAGTGGTAGGACCGGAGGAGCGGCAGCTAGCAGAGAGGATGTGGCGGGGATTCCTTGAGGGGATCGGACGATAGCGCCGCCGCCGTTTGAAACAGTTTAGTCCAAATTGTTTCAATCTCGGGGGCTCGCATGGATCGCTCAGGGTTCGCAACCGCGTGTCTGCGGGGATTGCTTGCCACTTTGGCAGCGGGATATCTGGCCGCAATTCTGCCTGCCAACCGAGCGGAGGCTGGGCCTCATGCGACGTACCATGACCCCTTCTCCTTCTGTCGCGCGGTGAACGACGCCGACTCGGGCGGGGAAGGAAGCGTATCGGATCCCCGATACCAGGGTCCTGACCTGCCGGGGCAAGTGATGTCCGATCTCAAAGCGAAGTACCCGCGCATGGACGAGAACGGCGTGTGGCGCTGCATGGGCGGCCGCGTCTACGCCTGCTACCTTGGCGCCACGGGCCGCGCGTGCATGAAGACGAGAGCCGTACGCAAACCGACGGCTGTCCTGCGCCGATACTGCGCCCAGTATCCCAACACAGCGGTGCCGAACGCAGCCAACGACACCTCCGCATCCTGGGTGTGTCAGGGCGTGACGCCGATCCTTGATGCGAGGTATCCGCAGCCAGCGCTCGACCGGCGCGGATATGTGAGGGATAGCTGGCTGGAAGTAACGCCGTGAGGGGCGCGGCTCCCACGGCGGCGCTTGTCGTCCTCTGCGTCATTACGGGATGCGGAAAGCAAGACGGTGCGCACAAGAGCGCGGACACTGCACCCGACGCGGCAGCTGCTAACGTCATTGCGGATATCGAACAGCCCTTCCTATTTGCGTCCGCCCAAGGAATCTACGCAAGCGATCTCGATGCCAACCGAGAACTGAGCTTCGTCGCCACGCCTCTTGTCCGGGGGGATTACACGGGGGATGCGGCCAAGACCAAGTGCGAGCCCTGGATCTTCTCTCACGACTTCATCCAGGACGACCGATGGATGGCTGCGCGCGCCTTGCAGCGCCTCGAAGGCACCGCGTTCGTGCGGCAAGGCCAGTTCTATGTGCCGATTCCTTCTCTTGCGAAGGCATACCGCTTCTGGGCTCGCAACAATCGGTACGGCTGCCGAACTTGGTTCTACTTCGATTGGGGCCACTTCAAGGTAAGCGCCATCGAGCGCATCAACGAGTTCAAGGCCCTGGACGACCGCTCGGGCGGCATGGCGACGGCTCGCAGCTACCGGGTATCTGCTACCTTCGTTCCGAGCGCGCAGATTGCGGCGGTCGCGCCTTCGGTGAAGTTCGGCACTTTCACGTGGTCGCTGGCGCTTATTCAGAATCCCGTGACGCTCGAATGGCGTCTCATGAAGTTCGACGGCCAGACGGTGTGGAAGCCGTAGGACAGGATGCGACGCGTCCTCGTTGCCGTTTATGCGCTTCTGACGGCGTCCGCACACCCCGTCGCCGCGTTCGACCTCGACACTGTCACGGCAACGGCCACCGTCGCTACAGACTACCGCTTCCGGGGCGTGAGCCAGAACGACGAAAAGCCGATGCTGCAAGGCGAGCTGGACGTGACCGGCGCAGACGGCTGGTATGCGGGCGCCTTTGGCTCGGGCGTGGACCCCGAGGACCATGAGGATACGTCCGTCGAGCTGGTCTTGTATGGCGGCAGGCGCATGGAATGGCGCGGGCTCTCGTTCGACCTGAGCGCCAACTACTACGCCTATCCCGATCATCGCCCGAAGCCAGGAAGCGTGCGCTACAGCTCCTTGGAGTTCATCGGCTCGGCGAGCCGGACCTGGGAACGCTTCACGGCGACCGCGACGGCGGCGTGGTCTCCAAGCTATTTCGGCGACGGCCCGGCGTGGTACATCGCAGGAACCGTATCGTACCGCATCACGGACTGGCTCTCCGCGAGCGGGACGCTCGGGGAGCAAGGAAGCCGCGGCTGGAACCATACCGCCCGCTCCGGCTATCCCTACGCGCACTGGGACGCCGGGCTTACCGCGACCTCCGGGCCAGTCTCCCTCGACGCGCGCTATGGCGGCGCAAGCCTGAACGAAGACGCCTGCCTTCTCACCCAGGGCGGGAGGACGTGGTGCAGACCAGCGTTTTTCGCGTCGGTCTCGTACCGCGTCCCGCTCTGGGGCTCCGACCCCGATCGCCGATGATCCCCGACTACCCGGTGTTCAAGAGCCTCGAACTTGCCGACCGAGAGGCGGTCGCGGCGCAGACCTGCCGCCTTCCGCCGTATTCGGATTTCGAGTTCGGGAACCTGTGGTCATGGAACGTGAAGGGAGAGATGGCGCTCTCCGCGCTTTACGGCAATCTCGTCGTGCGCTTCACCGACTACGAAACCGGCACGCCGTTTCTGACCTTCCTCGGCACAAGCGCGGCGAACAAGACCGCGCGCACGCTTCTTGCCGGCAGTGCTCCCGGCTGCGACGCCTGCCTGCGGCTTGTCCCGGAGATCGCAGCCAAGGCCCTCGATCCGGATGAGTTCCAGGTCGAGGAGGAGCGCGACCATCTCGACTATGTCTGCGCGCTCGACCGCCACCTTGAATATGCCGAGCCGTGTTTGAAATCCCAGCGGCGGCAGCTCGCGCACTTCCTGCGGTCGTTCCCGCGCGCGGAGCGGGTCGCGCTCGATCTACGGACGCGCGAGACACGGGAGGAAATTGAAGACCTCTGGCGGAGATGGCGCGAAAAGAAAACGCGCCCGGAGACGAGTGAGCCTGAGGCTCACAGACGCTTATGCGAGGCTGCTCATGCACTTCCCCTAGCGGCAATCGGTATAAAGATCGTAGGGCGGCTGGTCGCCTTTCACGTCGCAAGTCTTCCAGAGGGCGACTGCGCGCATGCGCTGTTTGCAAAGGCAGACACCGCGTATCGCGGCGTGTATGCGGCGCTCGACAGCTTGGCGGCACGCGATCTCATCGCTCGCGGCTACACCCGCATGAATGTCCAACAGGACCTGGGACAGGAAACGCTCCGAAGCGCAAAGCTCGCGCTGCGGCCGATCGAGGCGCTGCGGAAATATCGCGTAGAGCGGCGGTCTTAATGGCCGGGTTTCTTCTCGCGCTTGTGGGACCGCTCCTCTACGCGGTCACCAACTACCTCGACAAGCTGCTGCTTGACCGCTACGCGGCTGAGCGAAGCGTGGCCGTTATCCTAATCTTTTCGGCACTCTTCTCCGCGCTCGCGCTGCCGCTCCTCTTTGCGGCCGATCCGACGGTGTTCCGGGTGAGCGGCACGCATATGCTCGCACTCGCGGGCGTCGGCGTGCTGAACTTCCTGCTGCTCCTCTTCTATCTGAAGGCGCTCCAGGCCGAGGATGTCGCGACCGCCATCATCTTCTACCAGCTCGTCCCGGTGTTCGCGTACGGGCTCGGATATCTCGTGCTTGGCGAGACGCTGACGCGCGGGCAGCTCTTCGCGATGCTCGTCATCCTCCTTGGCACGTCCGTCGTCTCCTTCGATCTCGATGAAGCCCGTCGCTTCCGGCTGCGCGCCCGCACCGCGCTCTACATGCTCGCCGCGTCGCTCTGTTGGGCGCTCGCGGCAGTCCTCTTCAAGGTAGTCGCGCTTGAGGAGCGCGTAGTGCGGTCTCTGTTCTGGGAGCACCTTGTGCTGGCTGTGATCGGCACCGGGCTGCTGATCATCCCCACGTATCGGGACGCATGCTTGCATACCCTCCGTCGCTGCTCCCGCGCTATAGTCGGCCTCGCCGCCTTGAACGAGCTGGCCTATGTCGCGGCTAACATCGTCATGGCGTTCGCGTATCTCCTTGCGCCGGTCTCAGTTATCCTGCTCGCGAACTCGTACCAAGCGCTTTTCGCGCTCATGATCGGCGCGGTCCTCACCACCATCGCTCCGGCGCTGTTGCCCGAGAAAGCGCGGCGTTGGGATTTCGTGCAAAAGGGCCTCGCCATCTTAGTTACAGCAATCGGCACATATGTGTTGCTCCGTAGATTGGAATAGGTCGATCTTAGGGATAAGAGCGAGCCCCGGCATGGCCGGGGCTCGGATTAAACTATGGCTCCTCCTGCAATCGTCCGAAGGTATTCCACCGCTTGCTGCGCGAGCGCTGCCGCCGCAAATATCGCGCGATTGTCGCGGCTAAGCATTGTAAGCCAGTGCGCGATATAGGCGGCGTGATCCGGTCGCGTCTCATTCACGAGTCGGAACGCCGAGCAGAGGAACGCGGCTCCGAGTTCTGCGACCAGCTCCTCGAACGCGTAGTCGCGATCTCCGAACCGCTTTCCCTTCACACGGTCGAGCCGATGCGGTGCCCCGGTCCAATGCGTCAGCTCATGCAAGAGGACCGCATAATATGCTTCGGTCGGCGAGCTGGTCGGCGTGCCGCGGAACATCTCCGGCGCCGGCATTGCAATGTAGTCGTCCTTGCGCCGGTAGCAGGCTTTAAGCCCACCATGGCGCACGTCCGCATTGGTGGCCTCGACAAACGCGGCGATCTGCTCGTTCGGGATCACCTGGGACACGCGTCTGCCGGTGTCAGGTAGCTCCCATCCTTCCACCTGGGCGAAGTTGAAGACATGCGACTGTCGGAGCACGAAGCGGGGCGCGTCGGCTTCGTCCGCCTCGGGCTCTTCCTCGCCATCGAGCTTCTTGTAGAAGATGATGACGGACCCGCGCTCGCCCTTCCTCACCTGGGCGCCGAGCTTTCTCCATTGCTCGTAGCTCGCCCAATAGCCGGACGGATAGAGCTTGGTCGCCGCCTGCGCCCAGAGCGATACGACGTTGACGCCGTGGTACGGCATCTCGGTAAGGGCATTGAGCGGCATGGTGACAGGCAGGACCCCGCCGTGCCAGGGCATGACGCAGCTCCCCGCGCCCTTCTCGATGGCCGCGACGATCTGAGCGGTCACGGCCTCGTACACGTTGACCTTTGATGCTGAAAGAACTGCGCGTGCCATGAACACCTCCCGTGCACACCGGGAGCGCCGGACCATTCCGACGCTCCCGAATGCGCGGGAGGCCGGAGCTAGGACGCTTTGGGATCTTCTGCTTTGCCAGAGATGGCGAAGTGGGTTAGCGCCAGCGCTACGGCATCAAATAAGCTTTGGCGCACGTCCTCGCTCTCGCCCCATCGCTTGCGTTCGCGCGGGAGGCGGTGCCGGAATATCTCGATCTGATCCGCTATCGAGAGCGCAATGCCATGCCGCGTCTTGCTTCCGGTGTGCGCGAAGCAACTGCGCACAGTTTCTCGGCTGTAGACGGGCGTGCGCATGCCCCGTGCGTTGGCCAGCTGGATCATGTCCTCGCAAAGCTCCCGTATGCGCTCGTAGCGTCGGGCGGGACGCTCTTCGAATTCTTCAAACACCACGACCTCGGGCTCGTATCTGTCGAGAAGTCGCACAAAACGTGCGAGGGACCGGACGCTCCGCTCCGCCTTGACCGTCGCCAGCCCCCAATCCACCGGCAGCATCGGGTTCTCGAAGAGCGCCCATCCGAAGCCGCGCGAGGTGGGGTGAATAGCGAGCACCAAGCCTTCGCTGCGATGGATGGTCATAGGTGATTGTTGTTAGGCTCCGAGCGCTGGATCATTTCGGTGATGAACTGGCGCTTGCGCTTCGAGGCCGCATCGCTGCGCCGCTCTAGCTCCACGGACCACGCCGCCGCGCGCCGCATGACGTTTCGCTCGGATTGCGCGTAGAGCGCCGGGAACGCCTGCCGCACGTCCTGGCCGAAGATGACCTGCACGCCGATGATGAGGTTCTTCGTCGGCGCGAGCGCCAGGCTCTCGAACTTGGATAGGGCGCTTTCGGTAATGCCGAGTAGCCAGGCGAGTTCGGGCTGGGTGAGCCCCGCGTGCATGCGAAGCGTTCTGAGGTAGTTGGGTAATAGGGGCGACATAGTGAGTGATGGGCAAAATAAAAGCGGTCCTGGGGGACCGGCGTCATCGTCTCAAAACGGGGAACGCCGCGTAAGGCGGCACTTCTTGACCTATTGTCAACCCGAACCTCGAGCCTGCTTGACGGAACGACTATACATATTCGCCATTAGATGCAGATAAAATATTCCTCAAAACGAAATGAAATCGGGGATAGTCAAGCGCACGCTCAAGCTTGCAGCCGCGCCACAAGAGCTTCCACCTTCGACTTCTCGGTCGCTGGAATGGTGTAGACCCCGACGCTCTTGCGGGTGGCGAGATGCAGGCGAGTTCGGACGATATGACCGACCCAGCGGCTCGATCTCGGTCCACCATACTCCGCGCCATGCTCGCGGTTGAAGCGCTCGGCAACGTCTTTGAGGTTCACATTCGCGCCTTTGGCTGATGCGAACTCGTCGGCAACGGCTATTGCTAGCCGGGCTTCCACCGTCTCGCGTCGCTCTGCGAGCGTCGCTTGGTGCGCGTCTGCGAATGCCTGCTGGATTTCCGCGCGGAGTGCGCGGTCGTCGATGAGGCTCAAGAGCGGCGCAGCCGTCTGATTGAGGCGCGGTTCGACGCCCTCCATGAGCGCGGTAGGGTCAGCCTGGATCGAGAAGAGGTTGCAGAACCGGAAGTGGAGCAGGCGGTTTCGAAGCGCCAACGCCTCGGCCTTCATGGCATCCGGCAATTGGATCGGGATATCCGCGCGGAGGCTCGATCTCCCCGTCTCCTCGGTGAAGAAGCGGCTTTCGAGGGCGCGGTCATCGAACGATCCGCGCATGGCGACGATCTTCGGCCCAAACACCTTGAAGGCTTTCGGGTTGAACTCCTTGTGGCGGTTCACGACCGTTCGAAGCACCGGCATACCTCGCACCGTCCCGTTATTGAGGATCTTCACGATGTCCGCCCGTGCGTCGCTGTACGGCAGGTCGGCCTCGTCGAAGAGAAGCGTGCCGCCGAACGCGTCGAGCGTGTGGAAGATGGGCGAGGTCGTAGACGCACCGCTTGCCGAGAAGGCCTTGTAGCAGAGCGACCCTATCGTCATGAGGGCGCGGGTCTTGCCCGTGCCGTAGTCGCCCCGCAGGCGTAGATACGGCACCTCGTTGAAGGCGTCGTGCACCCAAGTCAGGAGCACATAGTACGAGGCAATTTTCGCGAAGAGCGGCGACAGATCGGCGTAGCGGTACAGAAACGCCTCGATGTCCGCGACAAGCTCCTCCTTTGTGAAACTCTCTGCCGGAGCGGAGGGCAGCAACACGCACTCGTTGGCGATAAGGTTGTTCTTTGGCGAATACGGCACAAGCAACTCACCCGTCTCGATGCGAACCTCGCGCTCGATGTTCCAAAGGCCGTTGAAGCGGGATACGGCCAGGCCCGTTGTTCGCTTCGCAGCGTCATAGACCAGTTCGACGAGCGTCCGGTCTTCGCACACCCGCGAGACGGTGGGTGTTGGCCGTACTTCCGGGCTAGTGATTTGTTGGTTGTCCATGTCGGCCATGGTGCGGCGACGGCTCGATAGCCATAAGGCGGGACCTTTTGACCTCAACAAGTGCAGCCTTATGCAGACTATCGCTGTGGCCGACGATGCCGGGATGGAAAACAACAAATCCGAGCGCCGTCCCGGCGAACGCTTTATCGACCGCTATATGCCCGGTGCCAGCGAAGAGGCACGCGAGGAGGCTTACGCAAACCTGACCGCGCTTGTGGCGCTCCTAGTCCGCATAGACGAGCGCCTGGCCCTCGAAGATCAGGAACGCCACGATTCGCCGGAATTGTAGAGGTGCGGTAGATTCGAGATTACCGGCCTAACCACCGGCTTATATGAAGCCATATTTCGGCTATATCCGCGTTTCCGATAAGAAGCAGGAAAAAGGCGTCTCCCTCGAAGTCCAGAAGAACGATATCGCGAAGTTCGCGACGCAACGCGGCTTCGAGATCGTGGACTGGTTCGTCGAGGTTCAGACCGCTGCTAAAGCAGGCCGCGTCGTATTTTCCGGCATGCTTGACCGGCTTGAAAAAGGCGAAGCGCGCGGGGTGGTCATGCACAAGATCGACCGCAGCGCCCGTAATCTCGACGACTGGAACGTGCTCAGCAAGCTCTACGACCGGGGCATTGACTTCCAGTTCGCCCATGAGCCGATAGACCTGAGCACCCGTGGCGGGCGGCTGTCTGCGGACATGCTGGCCGTCGTGGCGGCGGACTTCATCCGCAACAATCGCCAAGAAGCTCGTAAGGGCTTCTATGGGCGTCTTCACCAGGGCGTTTATCCGCTACCCGCCCCTATCGGCTACCGGAACGAGGGAAAGGGCAATCCCAAGACCATCGATCCTGTGAACGGCCCCTTGGTCCGCGACGCCTTCGAACTGTACTCGCAGAATAGGCATAGCCTCCGAGAGCTGCGGAAGGAGATGCACAAGCGAGGGCTCCACGGGAAGGACGGGAAGCCGCTCTCGAAGAACGCCGTCTCCATCATGCTGCGCAACCCCTTCTACATGGGGATCATCCATCTCAAGCGGACCGGCGAAACCTTCAAAGGCGCCCATCCGCCGCTTGTCACCAAAGCGATGTTCGATAGGGTCCAGGCCATCCTTGACGGCAAGACCGTGCTGCGGTCGGTCAAGTATGACTTCCCGTTCCGGCGTCTCATTGAGTGTAAGAAGTGCGGACTTCACCTGATCGGCGAACGGCAGAAGAGCCGCTATGTCTATTACCGCTGCCATAGCGAGGGCTGCCAGGGGACAAGCATCCGCGAAGAGTTCGTGGACGACATCATTCAGAAGGCCATGAAGCTCCTCATCGCGGACGACGCGGAGTTGAGGGAGTTCAGGGACTTAGTGGACGTTGAGCGCCGACATATCGACGAGGAAGCTGGTAAGCTGCGGGCTACGCTCGATCTGAGGCTCACGACATGCAGAGACAGGCTTTCCCGGCTCACTGACGCCTATATCGACCAGATGATAGATCGAGAAACCTTCGAGGCGAGAAAGCACGGGCTCTTGAGCGAGCAGCAAGGCTATCTCGACCAGATTGCGGCGATTACTGCTAGTGAACTGCCGCGAGGCAAAGCCCTCAAGAAACTCGAACTCGGAAATGCAGCGTTCTGCGGGTATATCGCTTCAAATGTGCCCGAGCGGCGCGAGTTCATTGGCGACGTGACCTCGAACCTCTCCGCAGAGGGAAATAAGCCAGTAATTACGCTTAAATCTCCATTCCGAGAGATCGCGGAATGGCGAAAAACGCTAAACGGTGCACCGCGTCGGGGCACGCCTCGTCAGCGGGCTAAGGAATTGCTCGATATAATCCTTGCGGTTGACCAGAGCTCAAGTAGTGCAGTCGTTAATCCGAGTGAGGCGGCGAAGCGCAAAGCGTCTCGGCCGATATAGTGGGCGCTACATCCCCAACGTCCACACGTCCACGGAGCGGTCATCGTGCTGCGGCCGGCCGCATCATGCGCGCCTGCCATCAACAAAGGCGCGCATGTGTTTCGACCGAGCCGCGGCACACATGAGGGTAGGTCAAGAAGTCCCGCCTTATGTCGCGGGGCGCGGTGCACGACGATGGGGCCATGCCATCAAACAATGAGGTCTCGTATTTCGCCCGCACCAACCACCGGAACACGCATGTGCCTTTCGGCATCAAGCAGCGGGATCGCCTTTCGCACATGTATGTGATCGGCAAAACCGGCGTCGGTAAGTCCACGCTGCTAGAGACATTGGCGCTGCAAGACTTTGAAGCCGGTCGCGGCTTTGCGCTTGTCGATCCGCATGGCGATCTGGTCGAACCGCTCGCCACGGGTATTGCTACCCTCGATCCCGAGCGGCTGGTCTACTTGGACGCCACTAACCCCTTCCAACCATACGGATACAACCCCCTCCGTCGCGTCCGGGATGACAAGATACCGCTCGCGGTCTCGGGTCTCCTCGAAACCCTCAAGAAGCTCTGGCCGGACGCCTGGGGCGTCCGCATGGAGCACGTCCTGCGTAATACGCTGTACACGCTCCTAGAGAGAAACGACGCCAAGCTTCCCGACATCCTCCGCCTCTATGCAGACGACGACTACCGAAAGGCGGTCGTGCGCGATATTCGCAATGAGGTGGCCAAAAAGTTCTGGGATAGCGAGTTCAACGAATACCCCGCCCGCCTCCGGGCCGAAGCTTGCGCGCCGATCCAGAACAAGCTCGGCGCGCTGCTATCCGACCCCAACTTGTACCGCATTCTGGTAGAGCCCGAGATAGACCTGCACTTCCGCTCGATCATGGACGACGGCTTGATCCTGCTGGTGAACGTCTCGAAGGGGCGTCTTGGCGAGGACAGCTCGCTACTTCTCGGAAGCCTCGTGGTCTCGACGCTCGGGCTGGCGGCTTTCAGCCGCGCCGAACAGGCGCCAGACGAGCGCAAACCCTTCTTCGTCTATCTCGACGAGTTCCACAACTTCACCACGCTCATGCTCGCGAACATGATGAGCGAGCTTAGGAAGTATGGCGTGGGCCTCGTGCTCGCGCATCAATACCTACACCAGCTTGAGTCGGACATCCTGCACGCGGTCATCGGCAATGCCGCGACCCTGATCTCGTTCCGTGTTGGTTCGGAGGACGCGACGCTCCTGGCTAAAGAGCTTCAGCCGAAATTCGAGGTCTTGGACGTCCTGAACCTGCCGAACCACTCCCTGTATCTCAAGCTCATGATCGATGGCACGCCGAGCAAGCCATTCAGCGCAGACGCCATCCGCATGAGCGGATGAGTTCTTTCGTGCCCGCAAGGGATGCGAAACGCTCGGCGCACCTCGTGTGATACCCGCACGCGAGACTTGCACAGGCGGCTAGCCGGCAGACCGCGCTCAAG
>Ga0213876_10001242_pt1 | contig 16093 bp, 10 predicted proteins | sample BarmaccomBMRX_R9_FD_160113 | JGI IMG/M metagenome (GOLD analysis project Ga0213876, IMG submission 160113) | Root-associated microbial communities from Barbacenia macrantha in rupestrian grasslands, the National Park of Serra do Cipo, Brazil - RX_R9 | ecosystem: Host-associated > Plants > Roots... | reverse complement strand
CGAAGATGCGCGCGCAAAACAGCCCATCGAGCTCCGGCTTGAAGGTGCGATAGTTGATCGTCTCGGGCTTTTTGATCTCGCCGAACGACCACGACTTGATCTTCTCAGGGCTCGCCAAAGCGATCCGGATGCGATCGAACGACACCGGCTGTGCCGGTTGGTTGAAGATGCTCATGACCTCTTGGTTCATCGCCATCTCCTCAAATCTGAGCCGTGCCGGATGTGCCGGACAACGGCGGGAAAACTGATCTCACCTCTCTCGCGACGCGAGAGAGGACCTTATGCGGTTGTGCTTACGAAGCTGTCCTCTTGCCGCGCTTCACTCGGCGGCCTCCGCCGTCGGAGGTGCCGCGGGTGGAACACGCTTCGTTGCGAGCTCCACATTGAGGCCAAGCGAACGCATCTCCTTGACGAGCACGTTGAAGCTCTCCGGAATTCCGGCCTCGAACGTATCGTCGCCGCGCACGATCGCCTCGTAGACCTTGGTTCGGCCTGCCACGTCGTCGGATTTGACGGTGAGCATTTCTTGCAACGTGTAGGCCGCGCCGTAGGCTTCGAGCGCCCAGACTTCCATTTCGCCGAAACGTTGTCCGCCGAACTGCGCCTTGCCGCCGAGCGGCTGCTGGGTGACGAGGCTGTAAGGGCCGATCGAGCGCGCGTGGATCTTGTCGTCCACGAGGTGGTTGAGCTTGAGCATGTAGATGTAGCCCACGGTCACCTTGCGGTCGAAGGCCTCGCCCGAGCGGCCGTCGTAGAGCGTCACTTGGCCGGACTTGTCGAGACCGGCGAGTTCCAGCATGTCCTCGATATCGCCCTCCTTGGCACCATCGAAGACGGGCGTCGCGATCGGCACGCCGCGCGAGAGGCTGCCCGCCATTTCGACGAGATCCTCGTCTTCGAGCTCCGCCGCGGAACTGCCTTTGCCGTAAATCTTCTCCACTGCACGCCGCAGCTTCTTGGCGTCGTGGGCCTTGCGATAGCCTTCGACCGCGGCCTCGATCTGTTTGCCGAGCCCGGCGCAAGCCCAGCCGAGATGCGTTTCCAGGATCTGCCCGACATTCATGCGGCTCGGCACGCCGAGCGGATTGAGCACGATGTCGACCGAGGTGCCATCCTCGAGGAACGGCATGTCCTCGACGGGCACGATCTTGGACACCACGCCCTTATTGCCGTGTCGGCCCGCCATTTTGTCGCCTGGCTGGATCTTGCGCTTCACGGCGACGAAGACCTTGACCATCTTCATCACGCCGGGAGGCATCTCATCGCCGCGCTGCAGCTTTTCGACCTTGTCGAGAAAGCGCTGTTCCAGCCCCTTTTTCGACTCGTCGTATTGGCGACGCATCGCCTCGAGCTCGCTCATCAACGTATCGTTCGAGAAGGCGAAACTCCACCACTGCGAACGCGGATAGTGGGCGAGCGTTTCCTTGTCGAGCTTCGTATCCTTCTTGAAGCCCTTGGGGCCGGCGACCGCCTTCTTGTTGTGCACGAGTTCGCCGAGCCGCGCGTAGACGTTGCGATCGAGGATCGCCTGCTCGTCATCGCGGTCCTTGGCAAGACGCTCGATCTCCTCGCGTTCGATTGCCTGGGCGCGTTCATCCTTCTCCACGCCATGGCGGTTGAAGACGCGGACCTCGACGATCGTGCCTTGCACTCCCGGAGGCACGCGAAGCGAAGTGTCGCGCACATCCGACGCCTTCTCGCCGAAGATGGCGCGCAGAAGCTTTTCCTCGGGTGTCATCGGGCTTTCGCCCTTGGGAGTGATCTTGCCGATGAGGATATCGCCCGCCTGAACTTCGGCTCCGATATAGACGATGCCCGCCTCGTCGAGGTTCTTCAAAGCTTCTTCCGAGACATTCGGAATATCGCGGGTGATCTCTTCCGGCCCGAGCTTGGTGTCGCGAGCCATGACCTCGAACTCTTCGATATGGATCGAGGTGAAAACGTCCTCCTTCGCGATGTTCTCGGAAAGCAGAATCGAATCTTCGAAGTTGTAGCCGTTCCAAGGCATGAAGGCGACGAGCACATTGCGCCCGAGCGCGAGCTCTCCGAGCTCGGTCGAGGGGCCGTCGGCGATGATCTCGCCCTTCTGAACCACATCGCCGACCTTCACCAACGGGCGCTGGTTGATGCAGGTCGACTGGTTCGAGCGCTGGAATTTCATCAATCGATAGATGTCGACACCCGGCTTCGTCGGATCGAGGTCCTCGGTGGCGCGCACGACGATACGAGACGCGTCCACCTGATCGATGATGCCCGTGCGCCGCGCTGCGATCGCCGCGCCGGAGTCGCGCGCCACCGCCCCTTCCATGCCCGTGCCGACGAAGGGTGCGTCGGCTTTCAGGAGCGGCACTGCCTGGCGCTGCATGTTGGAGCCCATGAGCGCGCGGTTGGCGTCATCGTTTTCGAGGAACGGAATGAGGGCAGCCGCGACCGAGACGAGCTGCTTGGGCGACACGTCCATGTAGTCGACGCGCTCAGGCGGAACGACGATGACGTCGCCCGCGTGTCGGCACACGACGAGATCGTCGGTGAGCTTGCCGTGCCGGTCGACGGCGGACATGGCCTGGGCGACGTAGTGCTTGGCCTCCTCCATGGCCGAGAGGTAATCCACCTGATCGGTCACCTTGCCATGCGCGACGCGCCGATACGGGCTTTCGATGAAGCCGTATTTGTTGATGCGCGCGAAAGTCGCAAGCGAGTTGATGAGCCCGATATTCGGGCCTTCGGGCGTCTCGATCGGGCAGATACGACCATAATGGGTCGGGTGCACGTCGCGCACCTCGAAGCCTGCCCGCTCCCGCGTGAGGCCGCCGGGACCCAACGCGGAAAGTCGCCTCTTATGAGTGATTTCCGACAACGGATTGATCTGATCCATGAACTGGGAGAGCTGCGAGGAGCCGAAGAACTCGCGCACCGCCGCCGCGACCGGCTTGGCGTTGATCAAGTCCTGGGGCATCACGGTCGCGATTTCGACCGAGGACATGCGCTCGCGCACCGCGCGCTCCATGCGCAACAGCCCCACGCGGAACTGGTTCTCCATCAACTCGCCGACGGAACGTACACGGCGATTGCCGAGGTGGTCGATGTCGTCCACCTCGCCGCGCCCGTCGCGCAGCTCGACGAGCTCCTTGACGACCGCGAGTATGTCGTCTTTGCGAAGCACGCGAACCGTGTCTTCGACCTTGAGGTCGAGGCGCATGTTCATCTTCACGCGCCCCACGGCCGAAAGGTCGTAGCGCTCCGGATCGAAGAAGAGGGAGTTGAACATCGCTTCGGCCGTCTCGAGCGTCGGCGGTTCTCCCGGCCGCATCACGCGGTAGATGTCGAAGAGCGCCTCTTCCCGGGTCGACGCCTTGTCGACCGCGAGCGTGTTGCGGATATAAGCTCCGACATTGATGTGATCGATGTCGAGCAGAGGCAGCTCCGTCACGCCCGCCTCGATCAAGCTGTCGAGAAGCTTCGGCTCGATCTCGGCACCCGCCTCCACATAGATCTCGCCCGTTTCGGGGTTGACGATGTCTTCGGCGATATATTGCCCGACGAGGTCCTCATTGGTCAGCCTGATGGCCTCGACCCCCTTCTCCGCGACGAGACGCGCCACGCGCGCGGTGACCTTGCGGCCCGCTTCGATGACCACATCCCCGGAATCGGCATCCAAGATGTCGGTTGCGGGCGTGGTGCCCTTCAGGCGTTCGGGATCGAAGGGCTGGCGCCAGGCATCCCCGTCGCGCTCCACGCCGATCCTCTGGTAGAAATGCGCGAGGATTTCCTCGCCGTCCATGCCGAGCGCGTAAAGCAGCGAGGTGACGGGAATTTTGCGCTTGCGATCGATGCGCGTGTGCACGATGTCCTTGGCGTCGAATTCGATGTCGAGCCAGGAGCCCCGATACGGAATGATGCGCGCGGCGAAGAGCAGCTTGCCGGAAGAGTGCGTTTTGCCCTTGTCGTGATCGAAGAATACGCCAGGGGAGCGATGCATTTGCGAGACGATGACGCGCTCGGTGCCGTTGACGATGAAGGTGCCGTTCAAGGTCATGAGCGGCATGTCGCCCATGTAGACGTCCTGTTCCTTGATATCCTTGACGGACTTCGCCTGCGTGTCCGGGTCGACATCGAACACGATGAGGCGAAGCGTCACCTTGAGGGGAGCCGCATAGGTGATGCCGCGCTGGCGACATTCATCGACATCGAATTTCGGCGGTTCGAACTCGTATTTCACGAAATCGAGTTGAGCGGTCTTGGCGAAATCCGAGATGGGAAAAATCGACTTGAAGACCGCCTGCAGGCCATCATTGGTCCGATTGGCGCCAATCTCGTGGATCTGCAGGAATTGGTCGTAGGAAGCCTTCTGCACCTCGATGAGGTTCGGCATGACCGCGCCTTCGCGGACTTTGCCGAAATATTTCCGAATGCGCTTGCGGGCTGTGAAAGTGTGAGCCATGTCGCTCCTCTTGCCTTCCCATGTCCGGGCTCGAATCCGGACGGCGAATACGCTTGCTTCGTAAACTCAACGACTTACGGCCAGGGCCGTCACACGGCCCTCTTCGCTTCTCAAAAAAGCCAGGAAACCGAAACCGGCAGCCCGCCTTTCGTCCCGATCTCAATAAATCGAGGCCTTTGCACTCGTCCCTGCTTTTCAAAGGTCGGCCTTGGCCGCCCATTCGATGCGTCTGGCAAACGGCCCGATGCAACACGAAAACCCCGGAGCCGAATGGCTTCAGGGCTCACGAACAGAGGCGTTCCCGCGACGCCCCGCATGACGCGCGCGGCACCCTCAAAGTGCCGCTCAGACCATGCAGCGCCGGCCAACGCCGGCTCGAAACTCACTTCAGCTCGACCTTCGCACCCGCCTTCTCGAGCTGAGCCTTCAGCTTGTCGGCCTCTTCCTTGGCCACGCCTTCCTTCACCGGCTTCGGGGCCGCCTCGACGAGGTCCTTGGCCTCCTTCAGACCAAGCCCGGTGATGGCCCGCACTTCCTTGATGACTTCGATCTTTTTCTCGCCGACGCTCGCCAAAACCACCGTAAATTCCGTCTTCTCCTCGGCGGCGGGCGCGGCACCGCCAGCACCGCCGGGTGCTGCGGCGACGGCAACGGCGGCCGCGGCCGAAACGCCCCATTTTTCCTCGAGCATCTTGGCGAGCTCAGCGGCCTCCAGGACGGTAAGGCCCGAAAGTTCGGTTACGAGTTTGGAGAGGTCAGCCATGGGAGATGTTCCTTTATTTAGGTCGGTTTTGTGGAATTCCAAGCGGTTCAGTCGACTTGAGCCATCAATGAGGCGGCCTCAGGCCGCCTTTTCCTTCTCGGAGTAGGCGGCGACAACGCGGGCAAGCTTGCTGGCGGGTGCATTGGCAAGTTGGGCGAGCTTGGTCGCCGGCGCCACCAGAAGGCCCACGATTTTGCCCCGCAATTCGTCGAGCGAGGGCAGGCTCGCCAGATTCTTCACCCCTTTTGGGTCGAGAGATGTCGCGCCCATCGCGCCGCCGAGAACGATGAGCTTCTCGTTGACCTTGGCGTATTCAACCGCGACCTTCGCCGCCGCGACCGGATCGCTCGAATAGGCGAGCAGCGTCGGTCCTTTGAGCAGCGGAGCAATCGAGGCGGCCTCGGTTCCGTCGAGCGCGATCTTGGCGAGGCGGTTCTTGGCCACCTTCACAGAAACGCCTGCTTGCTTGGCCTGCTTGCGCAAAGCCTGCATATCGGAGACGCTAAGGCCGGCGTAATGCGCGACGATGACGGACGCGTTCGCCTGAAAGGTCGAACGAAGCCCGGTTACGAATTCTTGCTTTTCCGCACGTTCCACGTGGGCTCTCTCATCGACGAAGGCGGTCAGGAACTCGGGTTCCTACCGCCGGTTGCGCTTCAGGCCGCGGAACGCTCATTTGCGCCCAGCGACGGTTTCCAGTGCCTGTCCGGCCGCGCGGGAGACCCCGCGACCTCGATCCAGTCGGTCAAAGCGCAAAGCCGTGCTCGGAACTCGCTCCGCCCACGGCTCATGCCTCATCCCATCTGCGCAGGCTGAACTCTTTTAAGCCGGCGGTGCCGGCGCCTGCGGTCTCGGACAGGTATCGATCCGCCTCCTCCAGTCTGTGCATCCATCAGTGCCTCAGGACTTGACATTGGCACGAAATGGGGGCGCGATTGGCGCTGGAATGAAGCGGGCAACCGCATCGTCAAGGCAAGCCGCCAAGGCGACGCGCCCGAAAAGGCCCTTTGCGGAGTCTTCACGGAAGCGCGTCTCTTAGACGGTCGGCTTCGTTTTGCCAAGGGGGTACCGCAAAACGCGTTGGTTTATTTTGTTGTTTCGGGGCCCACGCGTCCGGCGCGGCAAAGATGAACGATTGTTGGTACTTCATCTGCGCTGGTGGCGCGATCCAACTTTGAGCCTAGTCAGCAGCCGCGAGGATCTAAAAAGCTACACGCGGCATGGTGGCGCACGCAACCACCACGGTGACCACGGTGATAGCCGCGCGGGCACTCCTTAGCCACGAGAGTCATGCCGGGGCGGCCAATCGAGGCTGCGCCGACTGGTATGGCTTGGGCGTGAACGGTACTATCCCCGCCAAAAGCAACACGACGGCTTGGAATCGAACCAAGCGCATCCCTCCTTCTCCATGCTTTTTTATCAACTTGGGACCTTCACAGACATCGGCCTCTTGCGGGCAAGCCGTCAGCCAACGTTTGGAAGATCAGGAGTTGCGTGGGAGCGCCAAACTCGCGCGAGAACAACTCTCCTGAAGGGTGAGGAAGGCTGCTTTGGCCTTCCGCAAAAGTTTTCAAATCAGCGACAGACGCGGCGCGGCCCCCAAATCGTCGGCCTGACCCAGCAACGATGCCAGCCGTAAGCGTAAGGACGCGGCCCCCAATAGTTGGGGACGCACCGGCCCCATGGGTCACGGTGGAAGGCGGGCCCGCAACCACCAGCTACGAGCGTAATATTAGCGTTGTCGGAAGGGGGCGAGGCCAAAGGAAAGGCATTGGCGCCCTGAGAAGCCACGACGGCCATGAGGAGCGCGGCGGCTGCGGAAAACATTGTTCTGTGCATCGATTTTCCTTATTTTTCGTCTCTGAGGTCGCTCCCGCGCCCTTCCCAAAATGGTCCCGGCACCGCGTGGCCGACCTCGTCGCCTTCACCAAATCGGAGTTCGAAATCACGACGGCTCTAACTCTCATACGCGCTAAGTCCGTCCTGGTTCAATAGCGCTGGGACACCTCTTGCGCGCGTCGCAACTTTGTCGGGGACCAGGCTCGCGCGCGCTTGAACGAGCCCGCCCCCCTCGCTAGAAGGGCCGCGTCCGGCCTGCCCGTATCCCTGGAATCACCGGGTCGAGACGCGCCTGCCCGGCGGGTGCCCAAGCTCGATTCCGCAATTTGGGAAACTGAAATGGCGCGCAGCAAGATAGGCCTGATCGGTGCCGGCCAGATCGGGGGCACGCTCGCTCATCTCGTCGGGCTGAAGGAGCTCGGCGACGTCGTCATGTTCGACATTGCCGAAGGGCTTCCCCAAGGCAAAGGGCTCGACATCGCGGAATCCTCTCCGGTCGAAGGCTTCGATGCGCGCTACAAGGGCACCCAATCCTATGCCGACCTCAAGGGCTGCGACGTCGTGATCGTCACCGCGGGCGTGCCGCGCAAGCCCGGGATGAGCCGCGACGATCTCCTCGGCATCAATCTCAAGGTGATGGAGGCCGTCGGCGCCGGGATCAAACAATATTGTCCGCAGGCCTTCGTCGTCTGCATCACCAATCCGCTGGACGCGATGGTTTGGGCTTTGCAGAAATTCTCAGGCCTTTCGACGAAGAAGATCGTCGGCATGGCGGGCGTCCTCGATTCGGCCCGTTTCCGTTTCTTTTTGAGCGAGGAGCTCGGTGTCTCGGTCGAGGATGTCTCCGCTTTCGTGCTCGGCGGTCACGGAGACGACATGGTGCCGCTCGTGCGCTACTCGACGGTCGCCGGCATTCCGCTCCCTGATCTCGTCAAGACGGGCTGGACGACGCAAGCCAAGATCGATGCCATCGTCGAGCGCACCCGCAAGGGAGGCGGCGAGATCGTCAATCTGTTGAAGACGGGTTCGGCCTTCTATGCTCCCGCCGCTTCCGCGATCGCGATGGCGGAAAGCTATTTGCGGGACAAGAAACGCGTGCTTCCCTGCGCCACATATCTCGACGGGCAATACGGGCAAAAGGGCCTTTTCCTCGGCGTGCCGGTCGTCATTGGCGCTGCCGGCGTGGAACGCGTGGTCGAGATCGAGCTGAACAAGGAAGAAAGCGCGATGTTCGAGAAATCAGTCGCTTCGGTGAAAGGGCTCATCGAGGCTTGCCGAGGCATCAATGCGGCTCTGAAGGGGTGAAGAATTCGACAGCGGCTTGATCCACCAGCGACCTCTCCGAAGGCCGGTGCTTTGACCTCGCGGCATGGCTGGCACCGGTAGCTCTGGGACAGCAAGGCGCGTGGGCGCCATTGGGGGCGAGCATTCATCCGCGGCGACGCCAGGAACTTCTCGATGAACATCCATGAATACCAAGCCAAGGCCGTGCTGAAGGAGTTCGGCGTGCCGGTGTCGCGCGGCAAGCCCGCTTTCACGGTCGCTGAGGCGGAATCAGCCGCAAAGGAGCTCGGCGGACCGCTTTTTGTCGTGAAGAGCCAGATCCATGCGGGCGGGCGCGGCAAGGGCAGGTTCAAGGAAGCGGCCGCCGGCGACAAGGGTGGCGTGCGGCTCGCCAAATCGGTCGAGGAGGTCAAGCGCTTCGCAAACGAGATGCTCGGCAACACGCTTGTGACCGTCCAGACGGGTCCCGCCGGCAAGCAGGTGAACCGGCTCTACGTCGAGGATGGATCGGCGATCTCGCGCGAGCTCTATCTCTCAATGCTTGTCGATCGGGAAACCTCGCGCATAGCTTTCGTCGTGTCGACCGAAGGCGGCATGGACATCGAGAAAGTGGCGCATGAGACGCCCGATAAGATCGTCTCCTTCTCGATCGATCCCGCGACGGGCGTCATGACCTATCACGGCCACAAGGTTGCCAAAGCCTTGGGACTGACGGGCGATCTCGCCAAGCAAGCCGAGCGGCTCGTGGCGCAGCTCTATGCGGCCTTCCTCGCCAAGGACATGAGCCTTCTCGAGATCAATCCGCTCATCATCACCAAGGAGAACCGGCTCATCTGCCTCGACGCAAAAATCTCGTTCGACGACAACGCTCTTTACCGCCACGCCGATATTTTAGCGCTGCGCGACACGAGCGAGGAGGACTCCAAGGAAATCGAGGCCTCCAAGCACGACCTCTCCTACGTGGCGCTCGACGGCACGATCGGCTGCATGGTGAACGGGGCCGGCCTTGCCATGGCCACCATGGACATCATCAAGCTTTACGGCGAGGAGCCCGCGAACTTCCTCGATGTCGGCGGCGGCGCCACGAAAGAGAAGGTTGCGGCCGCCTTCAAGATCATCACCGCCGACCCGAAGGTCAAAGGCATTTTGGTCAACATCTTCGGCGGCATCATGAAATGCGACATCATCGCCGAAGGCGTGATCGCGGCCGTGAAGGAGGTGGGGCTCAAAGTCCCTCTCGTGGTGCGTCTCGAAGGCACCAATGTCGAGCTCGGCAAGGCTATCCTCGACAGATCGGGCTTGAACGTCATCTCGGCGGACGATCTCGACGACGCGGCAAGGAAGATCGTGGATGCGGTCAAAAACTGAATCGATGGTGAGGGCAAGCGTGCGTGGAAATCTGGATGAGAGAGCCGCGCACGGCGACCGGCTCAAGCAGGTGATCGCCGAACTGAGGCAAATGAGCGAAAACTCCGCGGCCAAGCTCGGCCCCAGCTACAAGTGGAAGCGCGAAGATTGCTACGAGCGTTGATACGTTCCTGGATACGAACGCCGTTATAACTCTCCCCGAAGCTCCTTAGCGAGAACTGGAATGTCCATCCTCATCGACGCCTCGACCAAGGTCATGTGCCAGGGCTTCACCGGCAAGAACGGCACGTTCCACTCCGAACAGGCGATCGCCTATGGGACGCGGATGGTTGGCGGCGTGGCACCCGGAAAGGGGGGCGCTCAGCATTTGAACCTTCCTGTCTTCGACACCGTTATCGAGGCGCGCGAGGCGACGGGGGCGGATGCGAGCGTCATTTATGTGCCACCTGCGGGAGCAGCCGACGCGATTTGCGAGGCGATCGATGCGCAGGTGCCGCTCATCGTGTGCATTACCGAAGGCATTCCCGTCGCGGACATGATTCGTACCAAACGTGCTCTCTCGGGTTCGAAATCCCGCCTGATCGGACCGAATTGCCCAGGTGTCATGACCGCAGGCGAATGCAAGATCGGGATCATGCCGGGCCAGATCTTCAAGCGCGGCTCGGTCGGCATCGTGTCGCGTTCTGGCACGCTCACTTACGAAGCGGTTTATCAGACAACGCGCGAAGGCCTCGGCCAGACCTCCGCCGTCGGCATCGGCGGTGACCCGGTCAAGGGGACGGAGTTCATCGATATCCTGGAGATGTTTCTCGCCGACCCCAAGACCACGTCGATCGTGATGATCGGAGAGATCGGCGGCTCGGCCGAGGAGGATGCCGCCCAATTCTTGCGCGACGAGGCGAAAAAAGGGCGCAAGAAGCCGATGGTCGGCTTCATCGCCGGGCGCACCGCGCCACCCGGGCGCCGCATGGGCCACGCTGGCGCGATCATTTCGGGCGGCAAGGGCGATGCGCAGAGCAAGACTGCGGCCATGGAAGCGGCGGGCATCAAGGTATCACCCTCCCCCGCGCGCCTCGGAAAAACCTTGGTCGAGGTCTTGAAGGGTTGAGGGCCGGCGACGAAAGCGGGCTAGACTTCTTGCTTCTCAAATCAGGTGGCGTTTTCAGGCAGGCTCGTTAAGCGCAGTTTCGTAAAGGGCGGTCAGACCCCATATCGATGTCACCGCTTTCCGCCCGCAATCCCGGCGGCTTCGAAGCTTCAAGGAACATAATATGGCTCGCCAACTCCCCAATGATGCGTTCTCGAAGAGCTCGTTCCTGTATGGCGGCAACGGGGCCTATGTCGAGCAGCTTTACGACGAGTATCGGCGCGACCCCCAAAATGTCGATCCGAGCTGGCGGGAGTTCTTCGAGGGGCTGAAGGACGAACGCGCCCTTGTCGAGAAGAACGCGGAGGGTGCTTCCTGGAAGCAGCGGGATTGGCCCGTGCCCTTGAATGGCGAGCTCGTCTCGGCGCTCGACGGCAATTGGCTCACGATCGAAAAGGCGGTCGGCGAAAAAATCAAGACCCGGGCCGATGTCACGGGAAGGGAGCTCACCGCCGCCGAGATCGCGCAGGCCACACGCGACAGCGTGCGCGCCATCATGATGATCCGCGCCTACCGCATGCGCGGCCACCTGCATGCCAATCTCGACCCGCTGAACCTCGAGCCGAAGCGCGATCATGAGGAGCTCCACCCCTCGAGCTACGGGTTCACCGAGGTCGATTACGACCGCAAGATCTTTCTCGACAATGTGCTTGGCTACGAATTCGCGACCTTGCGCGAGATGCTGGCCGTGCTCGAGCGCACCTATTGCTCGACGATCGGCTACGAGTTCATGCACATCTCAAACCCGCAAGAGAAGGGATGGCTGCAGGAGCGCATCGAGGGCCCCGACAAGGAGATCGCCTTCACGCCGGAAGGCAAGCGGGCGATCCTCAACAAGCTCGTGCAGTCCGAGGGCTTCGAGAAATTCGCCGACCTCCGCTATCGCGGAACGAAGCGCTTTGGACTCGACGGTGCCGAGTCGATGGTGCCGGCGCTCGAGCAGATCATCAAGCGCGGCGGCGCGCTCGGCGTGCGTGAGATCGTCCTCGGCATGCCCCATCGCGGACGGCTCAACGTGCTTGCCAACGTCATGCACAAGCCGACGCGTGCCATCTTCCATGAGTTCAAGGGCGGATCTTTCACGCCCGACGAGGTCGAAGGCTCAGGGGATGTGAAATACCACCTCGGCGCCTCTTCCGACCGCGAGTTCGACGGAAACAAAGTTCACCTTTCGCTCACCGCCAATCCGTCTCACCTCGAGATCGTGGACCCGGTGGTGCTCGGCAAGGTGCGCGCGAAGCAAGATCAGCACAATTGCCCGCCCGATCAGCGCATCGCGGTGATGCCGCTCCTCATCCATGGAGATGCGGCCTTCGCGGGCCAGGGCGTCGTCGCCGAATGCTTCGGCCTCTCGGGATTGAAAGGCCACCGCACCGGCGGCTCGGTGCATTTCATCATCAACAATCAGCTCGGCTTCACCACCTACCCGCGCTATTCGCGCTCCTCCCCCTACCCTTCCGACGTCGCCAAGATGGTCGAGGCGCCGATCTTCCATGTGAACGGCGATGATCCCGAGGCCGTGGTCTTCGTCGCCAAGATCGCGACCGAATACCGTCAGCGCTTCCAGAAACCCGTCGTCATCGACATGTTCTGTTATCGCCGTTTCGGCCACAACGAGGGCGACGAGCCGGCGTTCACCCAACCGCTGATGTACAAGACTATCCGCGCGCACAAGACGACGCTCGCCATTTATGCCGAGAAGCTCGCCGCCGAAGGCGTCATCTCCGAAGGTGAGGCCGAGAAGCTGCAGGCCGGATGGCGCCAACGCCTCGACGAGGAATTCGAAGCCGCCCAATCGTTCAAGCCGAACAAGGCCGATTGGCTCGATGGCGCGTGGTCCAAGATGCACGCCGTGCGGCTCGACGAAGACGATGCGCGGCGCGGCCGCACGGGCGTCGAGGAGGACGCCTTGCGAACGATGGGCGAGCGCATCACCAGTGTGCCGGAAGGCTTTGCCGTTCACAAAACGATTCAACGCTTCCTGGACAATCGGCGCGAGGCGCTCAAGACCGGCAAGGATATCGATTGGGCCACGGGGGAAGCGCTTGCCTTCGGCTCGCTTTGCCTTGAAGGTCACCCGGTCCGGCTGTCCGGCCAAGACAGCGAGCGCGGCACCTTCTCTCAGCGCCATAGCGTCCTCGTCGATCAAAACACCGAGAGGCGCTACACGCCGCTCAATCACATCGAGCAAGGCCAGGCGCGTTACGAGGTGATCAACTCGATGCTCTCGGAAGAGGCCGTGCTTGCCTTCGAATACGGCTATTCGCTCTCCGAGCCGAATGCCTTGACGCTCTGGGAAGCCCAGTTCGGCGATTTCGCCAATGGGGCGCAGGTCGTCTTCGACCAGTTCATCTCCTCCGGCGAGCGCAAATGGCTGCGCATGTCGGGGCTCGTGTGTCTGTTGCCGCATGGCTACGAGGGCCAGGGCCCGGAGCATTCGTCCGCCCGGCTCGAGCGCTTCCTGCAGATGTGCGCGGAAGACAACATGCAGGTCGTCAACGCGACGACGCCGGCGCAATATTTCCATTGCTTGCGCCGCCAGCTCAAGCGCGATTTTCGCAAGCCGCTCATCATGATGACGCCGAAATCGCTCCTGCGTCACAAAAAGTGCGTCTCCAGGCTCGAAGAGTTCGGCCCGAACGCGACTTTCCATCGCTGGCTCATGGATGATGCCGAGAGATTGCCTTCCGAACCCATTCGGCTCGTGAAGGACAACGCGATCCGCCGCGTGGTCGTGTGCTCCGGCAAGGTCTACTTCGACCTTTATGAGGAGCGCGAGAAACGCGGGCTCGACGACATCTACCTTCTACGCGTCGAGCAGCTTTATCCTTTCCCGCTGAAATCGCTCGCCCAGGAGCTTGCGCGGTTCAAGAATGCCGACGTCGTCTGGTGCCAGGAAGAGCCGAAGAACATGGGCGCCTGGAGCTTCGTCGAGCCTTGCCTCGAATGGGTAATGGGCCAGGCGGGAATGAAGGTGAAGCGCGCGCGCTACGCGGGCCGTCCCGCGACCGCCGCGACCGCCGCCGGCGTGATGTCGAAGCATCTCGCGCAAATTCAGGCTTTCATGGACGACGCCTTCGCGGCTTAGAAAGGTTGACCCGTCGCGACGGGAGGGCCAGACTCGCCGGCGCGGCGCTGGGTACGAGAAGACCACCCGTTCCAAAGTGTCGGACGGGTCATCCATCGGCAATCGGAATTGCAGGAAGGGCGATCCAGCTTCCATGTCCTTCACCAGGCCCGTGCTCCTTGTCGGCGGCGCGACCGCGCTCTCGAGGCTGCTGGGCTTTGTGCGGGACGCGTTGATTGCAGCGGCGCTCGGATCGGGCCTCGTCGCGGACGCGTTCTTCGTTGCCTTCCGCTTACCCAACCTGTTTCGGCGCGTACTCGGGGAGGGCGCGTTGAACCCGGCATTCGTTCCGGTGCATGCTCGCATCCAATCGGAATTCGGAAGCGAAGCTGCCGCGAGCTTCACCCAGCGCGCCATCACGGGGGCCGGCGTGATCCTCATTTCGCTCGCCATGGCGGGCGATCTCGCCGCCCCAGGCCTTGTGCTCGCGCTCGCTCCCGGGTTCACCGATGATCCTCTGAAATTTGCGCTCGCCGTCAAATACACGAGGCTTGCCTTTCCTTTCCTCGCCTTCGCGGTCCTTGCCTCGCTCATGGCCTCGGCGCTCAACTCCCATCGGCGTTTCGCGAGCGCGGCCCTTGCGCCGGTTGTGGTCAACATCATCCTGGTCGTCATTCTCATTTCGTTGCGTTTGACGGAGCAGACGGAGCCCGACAGCGCGCGTTTCCTTGCGACGGCCGTTGGGCTTTCCGGTCTCGCGCAAGTGGGTTGGCTCCTCATTTCGCTTTGGCGAAGCCCCGAGGGCCTGCCTTTCACGCGCCCGCGCTGGACCCCTGAGCTGCGCACGCTTTGTCTCCTTGCGCTTCCCGGCATCGCCGCGAGCGGAGCGACGCAGATGGCCGTTGTCGCCGCGACGCAAGTCGCCTCGGCCCTGCCGGGCGCGGTGTCGTGGCTTTATTACGCCGATCGGCTCTACCAGCTTCCGCTCGGCTTCATCGCGGTGGCGATGGGCACGGTGCTTCTTCCCGAGATCGCTCGCTGCGTACGCGAAGGTGACCATGCAGATGAATCCGCGGTGATCAATCGCGCTTGCGAACTCGCGCTCCTCATCACCTTGCCGGCCGCGGCCGGCTTGCTCGTGCTCTCGACGCCCATCGTGTCGGTGCTTTTCGAGCATGGCGCGTTCGGAGCGCACGACACGTTCGAGACCGCGCATGCGGCGCGCTGGCTCGCGCTCGCTTTGCCAGGCGCCGCGCTCGCCAAGATCTTCGCTCAACCATTCTTCGCGCGGGAACGGCCGGCGGTGCCGCTTCTGGCGGCCTTGGCCGTCGTCGTGATCACACTCGGCTTCGGCTATCTCCTGCGTGCCCGTCTCGGTGCCGCGGGCATCGCGCTCGCCATCGCGCTTGCGGCGACCGTGCAGGGAAGCGTGCTGGGCGCGGTGCTCAGATGGCGGGCCATCGCGTTGCCTGATCGAAGAACGCTTGGACGTTCGCTTGCCCTTCTCGCCTCGGGCCTCGCCATGGCCGTCGCGCTCAAGGCGCTTCGCCCCTTGGCCGCCCCCTTCCTTTCATCGAGCCATGCATTCGCGACGCGTTTCGGCGCGCTGCTTGTGCTCTGCGCCGCCGGGGCCTTCGTGTTCGGCGCGCTCGTCCTGGCGCTTGGCGGCGTCGATCGCGCGATGCTCGGCGCATTTCGTCGTCGCAAGAAGGCCGCTGCAGGGACAGAGCCGATCAGCGCGCCGCCGTAACCCCAATGGGGGGATGGCTGATCCCTGTCGCCGGCATTCTCTCGACCCTCGCCACCCGTAGCCTCGAGGCCGGTCTTGCCTCGCTCCCGGCCGTGCCATAAGCCTGCCGGCTCACCAATGGGAGCGGTTCGATGCCAGCCTTCAAAGAGCGGGTCTTTTCCGGCGTCCAGCCGACAGGGTCCTTGCATCTTGGGAATTACCTCGGAGCGATCAAGCGCTTCGTGGAATTGCAGTCGAAGATGGAGTGCATCTATTGCGTCGTCGATCTGCACGCCTTGACGATCTCCACGACCCCCGAAGAGCTGCGTGACGGCATTCGAGGTGTGACGGCGGGCTTTCTCGCCGCGGGTCTGGACCCGAAGCATTCGATCATCTTCAACCAGAGCCAAGTGCATGAACATGCCGAGCTTGCCTGGATATTCTCGTGCGTCGCG
>Ga0213876_10001241_pt1 | contig 16095 bp, 11 predicted proteins | sample BarmaccomBMRX_R9_FD_160113 | JGI IMG/M metagenome (GOLD analysis project Ga0213876, IMG submission 160113) | Root-associated microbial communities from Barbacenia macrantha in rupestrian grasslands, the National Park of Serra do Cipo, Brazil - RX_R9 | ecosystem: Host-associated > Plants > Roots... | reverse complement strand
GAGGCGTTCCAGGACCACTGGGAGCCGGCCAAGACGGAGTACGGCGAATGGGTCCGCCACCTCCGCGATCGGGAGAGCTTCGACCCGTCCCTGATCTGGCTCGTAGACGTGGCGGGAGAGCCAGCGGCGGCGTTGATCGGCGCCGGTAGCGACGGGGAGGGCTTCGTCGCAACGCTCGGAGTGCGACGCCCGTACCGCGGCCGCGGGCTCGGCCGCGACCTGCTGCGGACCGCCTTCGCCGAGTTCACCAGACGTGGCCTGCCGCGAGCGGCGCTGTTCGTCGACAGCGCCAACCCGACCGGCGCGGTCCGGCTCTACGAGTCGGTTGGCATGAGCGTGCTCTCCCAGTGGGATTCGCACGAGTTCCCGGCGGTGACGCCCGCCGCTCAGGCCTGAGGCAGCAGCGGACCCTCACCGGCAGGATCGATCAGGTCTCGCTCGAACGCCGTGTACCGACCGTCGAGGATCTTCATGGCCGCGTCGTAGTTCTCGGCATCGTCGTTGAACCACAGGTCGTGCAGCAGCCGGTCGGTGCGACGACGCGCCTGGTTGCAGAACAGGTCAGCGAGCTCGACGTACTGCGCCGCGTTCGCGGGGTCCTCCTTGGCGAGCGTCTGCGCGTAGACGCAGGCGCATGCGATCGCGTACAGCTCCGCGCCAATGTCGACGATCCGGCCGAGGAAGGACTGCTTCTTCTCCAGCGCACCCTGCCAACGGCTCATGCCGTAGAACGTCGAGCGCGCCAGCTTTCGCGAGTTCCGTTCCGCGAAGCGCAGGTGCTCCGCGAGATCTCCGAACTCGGCGTACGACGTCGGCATCGTGCCCTTGCCGGTGGCGAGCTTGGGAAGCCAACGGGCGTAGAAGCCGCCCGCCTTGGCAGCGGTCTTCGCCTTGTCGGCGATCGGTACATCCGGCTCGATGATGTCGCCGGCAATCTGCAGGTGCTGGTCGACCGCCTCCCGCGCGATCAGCAGATGCATGATCTCGGTGGATCCTTCGAAGATGCGGTTGATGCGCGCATCTCGCAGCAGCTGCTCCGCCGGGACCGGCTTCTCGCCGCGCGCCTTCAGCGACTCTGCAGTCTCATAACCTCGGCCGCCGCGCACCTGGATCATCTCGTCGCAGGCGAGCCACGCCATCTCCGAGCCGTAGAGCTTGGCGAGGGCGGCTTCGATCCGGATGTCGTTGCGCTTCTCGTCGGCCAGCCGGCTGGACACGTCGAGCATCGCCTCGAGGCCGAACGACGTACCCGCGATCATCGAGATCTTCTGTGCGACCGCGTCATGCTTCCCGACGGGGATGCCCCACTGCACCCGTTGATTTCCCCACTCGCGCACGATCTTCAGGCAGTACTTCGTCGTGCTTGCGCAGATCGCAGGGAGGGCGAGCCGCCCGGTGTTCAGGGTCGTCAGCGCGATCTTGAGACCGATGCCTTCCTTGCCGACCACGTTGGACGCGGGGATGACGACGTTGTCGAAGACGGTGACGGAGTTCTCGATACCGCGAAGGCCCATGAACGCGTTGCGGTGCGTGACCGACATCCCCGGCGTGTCGCACGGGACGATGAACGCGGTGATCCCGCCGCGGTGGCCCTCACTCTTCGGCACCATCGCCATGACGATCACGACGTCGGCGAACGCACCGTTGGTCGCCCACAGCTTCGTCCCGTTGATCGTGTACGTCGAGCCGTCCTCGCTGGGCGTTGCGGTGACCGCCAGCCGCGCCGGGTCGGAGCCGACGTCGGGCTCGGTGAGCAGGAATGCGCTGATGTGGGTGCGCGCGACCTTCGGCAGCCACTCCTTCTTCTGCTCCTCCGACCCGAACAGCATCAACGGCTGCGGCAGCCCGATCGACTGGTGGGCGGACAGCAGCGTCGACAACGAGCTGTGCCACAGCCCGGAGAGCGCGAGCGCTTTGTTGTAGTACACCTGCGAGAGTCCCAGCCCGCCGTACTCCGTCGGGATCTTCATCCCGAGGGCACCGATCTGCTTGAGCCCTTCGACCACGTCGTCCGGGATCTTGGCGTCGCGCTCGATCGCGAGTGGATCGACCTTGTTCTCGAGGAAGGCGCGGAGCTCGGCGAGGAACGCCTCGCCCTTCTCGGTGGCTTCCTTCGACAGCTCCGGCTGCGGATGGATCAGGTCGAGCCGGAAGTTGCCGAGGAACAGCTCCTTGCCGAAGCTCGGCAACGTCCATTCGCTCTCGCGGGCGGCTTCGGCGACCTGGCGGGCCTGCTTCTCGGAGACCTGGTTTCCGGAGGACTGACTCACGGCAACTCCCTCGCGTAGTTACCGGTGAGTATTACCCCGCATCCTGATCGGTCAAGCCCGGTCATCGGTGAGGGCCGTCTCCCGGTCCGTGATCTTGACGGTTGTCGTGTCTGGCGAGCTCGCAGGGACCACGAGCGTCAAGATCGTGGCGATCGCCGCGGCAGATGTGGGGGCGACCGATGTGGGCAGGATGGTCGCGTGAAGACGACGACGTTCGAGGTTCACTCCGGCAACCGGCCCGCGGTCGTGGATCTTTCAGCGAAGTGCGCCGCGTTCGTGGCGGAGTTGGGAGATGGCCTGCTCAACGTGTTCGTGCCGCATGCGACTGCCGGTGTCGCGATCATCGAGACGGGCTCGGGCAGTGACGACGATCTCCTCGCGTCGCTCGACGACCTGCTGCCGACCGACGACCGCTGGCGGCATCGTCACGGCTCACCCGGGCACGGCCGCGACCACGTGCTCCCGGCGTACATCGCGCCGTCGATCGCAATCCCCGTCATCGAGGGCCGACTCGGACTCGGGACCTGGCAGTCGATCTGCCTGGTCGATCCGAACGGTGACAACCCGACTCGCACAGTCCGCCTGACCTTCCTGACCGGCTAGCCGTTATCGCCCAACCGTCTCAAATCGTTGGTTCGAGTGCGTCCAAACCAACGATTCGAGACGGTTGGGCGAAAGGGGGGCGGCTGGAGGAACGCGGCCGCCGAGCGCGAAACTTTAGACGTGAGCCCCCAGACGTCGCGCCGCGCCTGCAATACGTCGCATCGCCCCGGCACGTCCTCGCGCCGACGCGGCACGTCCTCGCGCCGACGCGGCACGACCGCGCGCCGCCGAACCCTGTCCGCCGGCGCCATTGCCGTGGTGTTGTCGGTGGGCGGTGTCCTCACCGCAGCATCGAGCGGCGTCACGGCCGCCGCAGCCGGCGCGGCACCCAGCGACCGCGGCGACCCGAAGGTGCTCACGGCCAAGAGCAGTCTGGTCAGTCTCACCCCGTCATTGCCCAAGGCCGTCGTTCGCGCGACCAGCGCCAAGCACCGGTGGCGCCCCGGCAAGGCGATCTACGGCACGGCGTCCCGTAACCAGCTGAAGGTCAAGGGCGCGGGCGGTACGACGATCCGTGTCAACGAGATCTACCCGACCGACAAGCACGGCAAGTTCGCCAAGGGCAAGTTCCCCGTCGTGATGACCATGACGCCGTACGGCAAGGGGTCCGGTGGCTCGAGCGCGCCGGGCAGCGCTCAGAAGTCCGGCGGCGGCAGCGTCACAGGTGGCGCCAACAACTACCTCGTCCAGCGCGGCTACATCAACATCGTCGAGGACGTGCGCGGCACCGGCAGCTCGAACGGCAGCTGGGGTCTGTTCGACCCGATCCAACAACGTGACGCGGTGAAGCTCCTGCACTGGGCGGCGCATCTGAAGCACTCCAACGGTCGGGTCGGGACCTACGGCCCGTCGTACCTCGGCATCGACCAGATGTTGCTCGCCGGGACCGTGCACAAGCACTCACCGCTGAAGGCGATCTTCCCCCTCGTCCCGGCGAACGACTCCTACCGCGACACGGCGTTCATGGGCGGCCTGCTCGACTTCGAGTTCAGCGAGACCTACCTCGGGCTGACCGGAACGCTCAACGCGTTCAACCCGTTGCGGGACACCACGACCGACGCCGAGCTGCTCGCCGACCTGGTCGCGATCGAGGCCGACCACGCCAACGGGTTGGCCAAGTATCACGCCGGCATCACGACGAAGATCCTTGCCGGCGGACCCGAGGCGTACGACGAGAAGTACTGGCGAGCGCGAGCGCCGGAGACCATGCTCAAGCGGATCGCCCGCAACCGCATCCCGGCGTTCATGGTCGGGGGCGAGTTCGACATCTTCCAACACGGCGAGCCGCTCGACTACGCCGCGTTGCAGAACGCGTGGGCGCATCGGCCGCTGAATGCGCCGATGCGACCGCATCAGAAGGTGACCGGCCGCTACCAGCTCATCGACGGTCCGTGGGAGCACCTCAACGGGTCGAGTGTGGGCGTCGACAAGCTCGAGCTCGAATGGTTCGACACCTGGCTGAAGCACAAGCACACCGGGATGGCGCACGCGAGGCGGCCGTTGCACTACTACGACCTCGGCACCGGCAAGTTCCGCGAGACCACGAACTTCCCGTTCCGCCACGCCATGCCGCACCGCTTCTACCTCCACAACGATGACTCGCTGCGCAGGAACAAGCCGCGGTCGGCTGCCGGTAGCGACGTCCTGGCCTGGAGCTCGTCGGGCAGTCCGTGCGGACGGCCGATCGACCAGTGGGCGATGGGTGGTGTCTCGATCCCGTCTCACATGTCCGGGCTGAAGGCGGCCTGCGCGGACGACGACTCCACCACGCCTGAGGGACCGTCGTTGATCCGCTACACCAGCCGACCGTTAAAAAGGGCCAGGACGCTGGCCGGACCGATCAGCGCACGCATCATCGCGAACGCCACGACCAGTGAGACGCAGTGGGTCGCGGAGGTCGAGATCGTGACGCCGGGCGGGGCGGCGTACCCGATCTCCGAAGGGGCGCTGCTGGGGTCGCTGCGCAAGCAGGTCGCGCGACGCAGCTGGCACTCGCACGGCAGGACGATCCTGCCGTACCACCGCTACACACGCGCTTCACAGCATGCTGTGAAGCCGATGGCCAACACGGCCTACAACATCGAGATCTTCCCGACGCTCGCGACGATCCCGAAGGGTGACTCGCTGCGGCTGACGCTGTCGACGTCGGACACGCCCCACCTCACTCCGCTACCGAGCCAGTTGGCGAAGCTCACGGGCGGCGTCTACAACGTCCAGACCAACCACCGGCACCCGTCCAGCGTCACCGTCGAGCTGCGTAAGCCGGGCCGCGCTCACCGCTGACCCGGCCGGCTCACTCGGCAGGAAAGCGCGTCACGGTCCAGGTGTCGCCGCCATCGGTGCTCGTCGCGAACGCTGCACCTTTGCTGCTGTCCCGGTTCGCGGCCGCGACGATGTGCGCGGTGTCGATGTAACCGACGAAGCTCAGCTTGAAGCCGTCGGCGTTCGTCACCGTCGACCAGGACTTTCCGCCATCGGCCGTGAGCTGAGCGCCGCCACGCGACGTCCCGAGCATCGCGGAGGTAGCGGTCCCGGCAGTGAGCGTCTCCAGGAATCCGGCTCGCGCGGGGTCGGCCTTGGTCGCCTTCCATTTGTGACCACTGTTGACCGACGTGAAGATGCGCTTGGACTGACCGCTTTGCCGGGCGGTGTAGCCACAAGCCGCGATGACGTCGCGTTCACCGGAGATCGCGACGAGGGTCGAGCGGAGGCCCGTGACCGGACAGGGGTTGTGGCCACGAACCCACTTCGTGCCGTTGGGCGAGATCCAGAAGTCACGCTCACCCACGATGACGACGACTCGGGCCACGCCGTTGGGCTCGCCACTGACGGCAAGCGATGCTTCGCCGGCCTCCGAGGGAATGCCAGGGAGGGCGGTCATCGTCGGCACGCCGCGAACCCGTCGCAGCGTCGGGTCGGACGTCGTCGCTGTGTACAGCGAGACCTTGGTCGAGTTCAGCCCAGGACGGGCGAGCGCCCACACCTCGTGGTCGCGGGTTTCCAGCGCGTCGATGTAACCGTGGAAGGGTTGCTTCGTCCAGGTCGACCCGTGGTCTCGGCTGATCCAGTACGACGACCCGAACAGGAACCCCGTCCCATCGGTGGAGAACCGGATCTGGCCGATGCCGCGGCCGTTCGAGCCGACAAAGGCGTCCTCGACCGGCGGGGCCGGGCGACGGATCCAATGCAGCCCGCCGTCAACCGTCTCGGCGATCACGGCGTCGGACGACGAACCGATCGACCCGTAGAGGAAGCCTTGCTGTTGCGAGACGAAGGAGACGGACTCCGGGTAGAAGCCGTTGAGTGTCCCGGCCGTCGGCAGCGGGGTCGGGATCGACGACGTGGCGGCTGTCGGCGGCCTGGTGGGGTCGTGCCGACCGCCGCCGAAGGTGAGGCGCGCGTCGCTGTCGGCCGAGTGCCGCACCGCGATCACCGCAGGCACCGCGCCGGCGACGACGATCACTCCCGCCGCGACGCTCAGCGCCGCCTTCGCGATCCGGCGCCGTCTGGCCCGGCGACTGATCGCCTCCCACATCCCGTCGCGCGGCGCGAGGGTAGGCGCCGGCTCACGCAACAGCGCTTCGAGCTGCTCGCGACGGTCGTCGCGGGGGGTGTTCACGTGTCCGCCAGGAGGAGCTGAAGCTTGGCCCGGGCGTCGTACAGATCTCGCTTCACCGTGCCCGGTGCGACACCGAGCGCCTTTGCCACGGCGTCGACCGACATGTCGGCGAAGTAGTGGAGCACCACTACTTGCTGCAGTCGTTTTGGCAGCCCCTCGACCAGCATTCGGAGCTCAGGCGCCGGAGCGGCCATCGTCGCCAAGGTCGTCACGGTCTTACGTAGCGCCGCGCGCTCCCGCTCGCTCTTGCGCCACCGGTCGCGGATCAGGTTGAGGGCGGTGGTGTAGAGGTACGCGCGCGGATCAGTGACCGCGCTCCACCGGCCCATGAGCCGGACGAATGCTTCCGAAGCGATGTCGTGCGCTGCCTCGTCGTCGTTCAACATTCGCCGGCACCAGCCTGCGAGCGGCGCATAGTGAAGTCGGAACAGCGCGTCGACGGGCTGTGCCGTCTCCACCCCTGCACCCTCCCAGGCGCCAACCATGGCCAGGTCCACGCTGGAGAGACGACCGGCGACCGCGTTCGGTTGGTCAGGCAGCGTCATGGCACGGTCAGCAAGACTTTTCCGATGTGCCCGCTGTCGGCGACCAGTGCGTGAGCCGCCGCGACCTGGTCCATGGGGTACGACGCGGCGATGACGGGGCGCACCCGGCCGTCTTCGATCAGGGGCCACAACCCGTCGACGGTCGCCCGGCAGATCTCGGCCTTCTCGCCGAGCGGACGATGGCGAAGCGACGTCGCGTGCACGCTGGCGCGCTTTGACAGCATCGCGCCGAGATCGAGCTCGCCACGGGTGCCACCCTGAAGTCCGATGCAGACCAGGCGACCGTTCGTCGCTAGGAGCTCGACGTTGCGCTCCAGGTAGGCCGCACCCATGATGTCGAGGATCACGTCGGCACCGTGACCGCCGGTAGCCGCACGGACCGACTCGACGAAGTCCTCGCTCTTGTAGTTGATCGTGTGGTCCGCTCCGAGGTCGCGGCAGCGCTCGAGCTTGGCATCGCTTCCCGCGGTGACCGCGACCGTCGCGCCGAGCGCCTTCGCCACCTGGATCGCCATGGTCCCGATGCCGCTGGCGCCGCCGTGAACCAGCACGACCTCGCCAGCGCTCAGTCTGGCGACGCCGACCAGGTTCGACCACACGGTGCAGGCGACCTCGGGCAGTCCGCCCGCGGTGAGGAGGTCGACGCCGGCGGGGACCGGCATGCACTGCCCGGCCGGCGCGACGGCCCGCTCGGCCTGGCCACCGCCGGCCAGCAACGCGCAGACCTCGTCGCCGATTCGCCAGCCGCTGACGCCGGCGCCGACAGCGGACACGCGACCGCTGCATTCGAGCCCGAGGGTCTCGGTGATGCCGGGTGGCGGCGGATAGAACCCCATCCGCTGGAGCAGATCGGCGCGGTTGACAGCGCTCGCGACGACCTCGATCAGCACTTCCCCGACGCCGGGTTCCGGGTCGGCGACCTCCGCCCACTGCAGCACGTCGAGATCCCCTGGCCCGGCACAGGTGACGGCATGCATGGAACTCAGGCCAGCAGTTCCTTCAAGGAGTTGTTCATGTCGCTGATGGCGGCATCGGCCGCCGCGCTGAACGGACCCATCCCGTAGAAGCCGTGGATCAGACCGTCGTACCGCTGCAGGCGCACTTCGACACCAGCGTCCGCGAGCGCCTTCGCGTAGGCCTCACCCTCATCACGCAGCGGGTCGAACTCCGCGGTGCCGATGACTGCTGGCGGCGCGCCTGCCAGGTTGCCGAGGATCGTGGAGGCCCGGATGTCACGCCGGTCCGCCTCGTCGATGTAGTGATCGCCGAACCAGATCATGTCGTCGGCGGTGAGGAAGTAGCCTTCGGCGTTCTCCACCCGCGACGCGTATTCCGCGTCTGGGTCGAAGTCGACCCCGGGATAGATCAGGAACTGCGCAGCGAGCCGGGGGCCCGACTCGACCGTCGCGAGGGCCACCGCCGCTGACAGGTTGCCGCCCGCGCTGTCGCCACCGACGACGATCTTGTCGGGGTCACCGCCGAGGGTGTCGATGTTCTCGGCGACCCATCTCGTGGCCGCCAGGCAGTCCTCGAAGGCGGCCGGGAACTTGTGCTCCGGTGCCAGGCGGTAGTCGACGCTGACGACCACCATGTCGAGGTCGTGGCAGAGCCGGCGGGCATGGTCGTCGTGGGTCTCGATGCTGCCGATGACGAACCCGCCGCCGTGGAAGAACGCCATCGTCGGCGAGGGGCCGTCGCCATCCGGGCGGTAGATGCGGATCGGGATGTCGCCCGCCGGCCCCGGGATCGTCCGATCCTCGACCGACCCCACCGACGCCAGCGTCGATGGATCGCGCATGGTGACTGTCGCGAGGTCGAAGAACTGCCGAGCCTGCTGCGGGGTGCCGGCGGACATCTGGCCGCCGCCGGCCTGTTGCATCAGCTTCAGGATGCTGTCGATCTGTGGGTCGAGGGGCATGGCCGCAAGGCTCTCGCGAAGCAGGTCGCGGCGGCAAGGCGGGGTAGGAATGTCTACGGCGCCGGCGCCCGCATCGACGTGACGTGATCGTGCCGGAAGAAGATCGCCCGACGTCCTTTCCAGATCACCCCGAGCTTGACCGGCCGGTGGCCACTGCGATGCACGGAGAGCTGGCCCGCCGCGTGCTGCGACGAGTGCCACGAGACGTGCCCGTTGACGGTGGTGTCCCTCGTCCACCTGACGTCGACGAGGTGCGCGACCTCGAAGAAGTGGTCCTTCGTTCGGTGGTAGCGAATCCGCCCGCCACGCAAGCCGCGGTCCCGGTTGCCGTTGACGTAGGCGAAGCGATGGACGGCGTCGCCCGCCGCCGCCAGCGCGACGGCCGCCAGCCGGCGTACCTGCTTCGGGACGCCACCACGCACAGGTGTCACCTCCGCGAAGGTCTGGGGAAACGCGCCAAGTGTGCGGACTGCGGGGATTCGCGTTGCGCACGACGCGTCGAGCGTCTGCAGCGTCGACGGATCCGTCAGGTAGGCGCGGATGATGCTCTCGCCGCAGTGGTGAGGGTTGTCGACGGCGACGAGATGCACCGTGTTGACGGCGATGATGTGGCGCGAGTCCACGCCACCGATCTGGCGATGGATGTGCGCTCCTCCGGCGGCTGGGGTGAGCGAGTCGAGATCGCCGTTCAGGATGAGCACCGGTACGTGCGTGGCGTCCAGCGGTGTGTGGGGTACGACGGGCGGGTCGGCCCGATGAACGCGGCGCGGCCACGACGTGCAGATGTGGTACGGCTCGATGAACGGGTCGACGTTCGTCCACTCCTTGACCGTGAACGGCGCGAAGGCATGGGCGGGATAGCGGCGGACGTTGGCCCGGAACTCGCGTCGTCGCTGCTTGCTCGGGTCGCGCATGTCGAACAGCTGCGGGTAGTCGCTGCAGCTGATCGCGAAGTACTGACCGTTGGAGAAGTACGTCGCCGGGGTGTCGGCACCGCCATAGTCGTATCCCTTGTCCTGTGCGTAGAGCCGAAGGAGTGGCCGCCGGTCACCGTGCGTGAGGTATGCCCGCGCGGCCGCATCGAGCTGGCGGTTCGGGTCGTAGTCGTAGCCAGCGTCGTTGACGATGTTGACCAGAGCGTGGATGTCGACGCGGACCGGCCCAAGCTTGTTGTCCAGGCCTGGTGCGCGGCCGGCAATCGGGTGCCGGCGAAGCGAGCGAGCCAGCCTGGCGATGCGCCGCCAGGCATGGCGCGGACTGGTCGCATGGGCACAGGCGGCACTGCGCGCGCAGGCACGGACGAACGCGTGCCGGGCGGTCTGGACGGTCGTGCGATACCAGGGGTCGAGCCCGCGTGCTTCGTATGCGGAGTCGAGCGCGACGGCGTGCAGCCGCTGCGGGAAGTGCGACATGAAGGACTGCGCGAAGTAGGTGCCGTAGGAGTCGCCGTACAGGTCCACCGTCTCGAGCCCGAGCGCGTTGAGGACGCGTGCCATGTCGCGCGTGCTGTTGGCGGTCGTGAACAGGTCGGAGGCGTGGACGAAGTGACCCCCGCCGGTCCGGCGGAAGGTGTGGTTGAGGGATCGGCCGCAGGCGCGGACGGCATGCCGCAGCGCCGGGGTGCCGCGCGTGGCTGCCGAGGTCTGGAGCGGCTGGCAGTCGATCAGCGATGACAACCCGGTGCCTCGCTCGTCCACGACCAGCATGTTGTGGGTGCGCAGGTAGGCCTTGCCGAGGATGACCTGGTAGTCACCGGCTGAGCCGCTCGCCGGGTAGCCAGGGCCACCCTCCTCGGCGACCAGCGTCGGCGCCGGCGCGAACGCGGCGGTCGCAGCGGTCGCAGCGGTCGCCGGGAGCCAACCGAACCCGACGGTGATCGTCCCGTCGCGCCGGGAGTTGTAGTTCAACGGGACTTGGATCGAGCCGCAGTAAGCGGCGACCGTTCGTTCCTCGATCCGGCACTTGTGCAGCGTGAGCGAGCCGACGTGCAGCGTGACGGGCTTGGTCGCGGCGTGACTGGTGGAGACGGCGCCGGTTGTGACGAGGAGCAGAGCTGCGGTGGCCGCGAGTGGCCCGGTGAGACGATGCACGCCGCATTCTCATCACAGCCACCACAGGGGACGTCAATGTTGCGGGGATCGATCGTCGGACTGCGTCCGCGAGTCGATACGGACGTCGCGATCCTGCACCGCGAGCTCTACGAGGACGAAGCGACCTGGTCGAGGGCGCACTCGACACCCTGGCGTCCGATCGACCTGGCCACCGAGGCCTCGCCGTACGCAGTCGGGGAGCCGGACGAGCGAGTCGAGATCTACTCCGTCGTGACCCTGGACACGGACGAACTGATCGGCGATGCGCTGCTCTGGGGGATCGATCGATACAACCGCGTCGCGCACGTCGGGCTGTCGCTGATCCCCTCGGTGCGCGGTGGTGGGTACGGCGCCGACGTGGTGCGGGTGCTGTGCCAGCAAGGGTTCGAAGCCCTGGGCCTGCACCGGCTACAGGTCGACACGCTGGCCGACAACATCGCGATGATCCGTGCTGCGGAGAAGGTCGGCTTCCGGATGGAGGCGACGCTTCGGTCCTCGGCGATGCTCGCCGGCGAGTTCGTGGACGAGGTGATCCTGGGACTGCTCGAGACGGAATGGGCGGCCTGAAACGACGTCACCCCGGCCCGGCGGTGATCCGCCGAACCGGGGTGGTCGAGGTGATGCGTATGCCAGCGGTTACTTCGTCGCCTTGAAGTAGGAAACGGTGTTCGACTTCTGGTCGGTCGTCGAGGCCGCGAAGCCGCAGCTGAAGCCAGCCTTGCGGTCCTTCTTCGTCGTCGGGCAGTGACGGGTGACGCCCTTCTGGTCCGTGCCGGAGTACGCCGCGAACGTGGTCGTGCACTTGAACTTGCCGTGCTTGTTCGAGGTCTTGGCACCCAGGATGTGACCGATGGCGTAGTTCTTGCCATGGCTGATGATCAGAACGCAGGTGTAGTTGGTCTTCTTCTTTGCACCATGGGCCTTGAGAGTCAAGGTCTGACCCGGGCTCACCGGGTTCGGTGAGACCGATGACTTGAAGGTGCCCTTGGACGCTGGGTGGTGGTTCACGGCTGCCGCGGGAAGCGCGACGGCTCCCGTCAGGGCGACCGCGGTGCCGCCGATCGCCAGTGCCTTGCTGATGCGCATTGTTCCTCCGATGCTGTGACACCTCGTTGTGTCACTCGAACCGATTCTCATCCGAACGTACTGACGCTGTACGCCGAATTGGATAGTCCGAAATGAGGATTAACCGCGATGTGACGACGCCACGCCGAGGTGCATCGGCGTGGCGTCGTCAGGTCGCGGTCAGACGGCGGGTTAGTGCTTTCGCACCCTCTGCACCGTTGCCTTCTTGTGGTCCGGACCGTAGGCCTGGAACTCCGACGCTGTGACCTTGTGTGCGAGGTCCGTGGCCAGGCAGTCCGGGTTGTTGATCGGGTCGTTGTCCGTATCGCCCTGGAACGGCTTGAACCCGGTGCACTGGTTGGTCTTCACGACGAGGCGAAGGTAACGAGCCTTGACCGTCTTGAAGTGCAACGAGCGCAGGATCTCGTTGGGCACGACCGTGCGAGGCAGGCGACCCGGGAAGAATCGCTTGCCACTGAACTTCACGGTCTTGAAGTGCTCGCCGTCCTTCGACACCTGGATGGTGAACGACCGCAGGTCGGAGATCCGTGCCTGGAAGTCGGTCGGGTCGGTGTCGTCGATCGCCGGCCGGTGCTCCGCGCTGACCCGCACGCTCGAGATCCGGTGCTTTCCGTGCAGCTTCACGGTCCAGGCCTTCCCGGCGATCGGACCGGCGCCCGCATCGAACCCCGAGTCGGTGTTCTCCGTGTCGTCGATCAGGTCCGCGTTACGAACGCTGCCAGCCGAACCATCGATGGTCGCTCCGCTGTGCTTGGACGCGAAGTTGCGCTCGACCCGCACGATCTGCGTGTAGTGCTTGCCGGGCTTGTACTTCGCACCGAAGCGACGCTCGCCGTACCCCTTCGCCTGTACCAGGAAGTGGTAGTGGCCGCGCACCATCTTGTGCGACGCCTTCGGGCCCTTCTTCTTGTTGTGGAAGGTCGATGCGTACGGCGTGACGCGCGCCTCGAACTTCCCGACGTAGACCAGTGCCTTGACCGGCTTGTTGGTCTTCGCATCGCGGACCACGAACTTCACGTGGGCGTTGTCCTTCTTGACCGCAGAAGCGAACCCACCACGCGGGTCGGTGTCCTCGCCGCCGCGTGAGTGCGCGTCCTGGCCGAGCCCGCCGTGCGCGAACGAGTCCGCGAGCACGCGATGATCCATCCCCTTGGTCCGCAACCGGTCGGCGGCAAGAGTCGTGTTCTTCATGTCGATCATCGTCGGGTTGCCGTTGGCCTGCAGCAGCAGCGCGTCGTACATGTACTGGATCCAGCGTCGGTTACCGGGGCAACCGAAGAACCCAGGTGCGCGGGTCCGGTTGGGGAAGTGGCCGAGTGCGCAGGCCTTCTGGAGCCGGGCGTTCGACGCGGGGAACTGCTTGTTGTACTTCTTGATCAACGCGTGACGCACGTACCACTGGATGGCGTTCCAGATCTCACCGTCGGCGTGCACCTCTGGACCGGTCGTGTCGAAGCCCATGTCGCTGTAGTTGAGCGGGCTGCCCGACAGGTGGAAATCCCGGATTCCTGTCTTGCGGTTCCCGGTCGCGTACGCCGCGAGGCTGTCCTTGCGCTCGCCGCGCTTTCCGGCGTAGCCCATGACGTTCAGGAACTCCAGCGCGTCGAGGTCGCTCCACGACTCACCCATCGACCCACCCTGCGCGCCGCCGATACCGGTGTCCGGGCCGGCGATCAGGCGGTTGCTGATCTCGTGGGTGTACTCGTGGCCGTAGATGCCCATGTCGTAGTCACCGTCGTGGCACGGCGGATAGATGATGCCGGCCAGTGGCTGGAAGAGGTACTGGTTGGTGATACCTGGCACGCCGTCCTGCTCGGCGACCTGGTTGGCGTTGTCGCGGCCCTCGACCGGCAGCGACTCGCCGGTCACCCCGCCCACCACAGAGATGGGCGCGTTGGACACGGCGCCGGACTGGATGTCGCCGATCTCCGGGTCGTTCTGCACCGCCGGACCGGTCAGCCCGAAGTTGTCGACCTGGTTGTTGTAGTTCTTCTCGGTGTAACCGAGCCGGTAGGAGAAGTCGTGGAACAGGTTGTGGCCGACGAACAGGTTCGTCGCTGCCGCGTCCACGTCCCAGCGATTCGGGCCGGGCGTCGGGTTGCACTTGGACTTGTACCACTCGTCCGTGAAGGGGAAGGTGTACTGGCGGTTGGAATCGAACGGGTGGATGAACTCACCGGGGGTCAGCGTCGAGCCGAACCACGCCTGCGCCTCGTTCGCGTTGTTGCCCTGCGTGCTGAAGGTCGGGACTCCCAGGTTCGGGAGGACGTCCCACGGCACGCGGGACGCTCGGTTCGCAGCGTTCTGCTGGCAGTGCTTGACGCTCTTGGTCACGGCTGGGTTGTGCTTGTTGCGCGTCCAGCAGGTGAGGGTGCGGGTGTCGTTGTCGGGTCCGAGCTTCGGGGTGTCCGGGTAGTACTTCCACTGCGGCGGGTACGCCACGTTGAGCTGCGACGTGGACGCGTGCGCTGTGCTCGTGACGTAGACACCGTGGAACGTGTACGGCGCGACGATCGGCTCGACCGGCGCCACGGAGGGGCACACCTGGGCGAAGAACTTGTCACCCTTCTTCGCTTTCGGGGACAGCGTCGCGGTCACCACCTCCGGTCCGACGAGGTCGGCCGAGCCGACCACACCGTTGCCTCGGTAGAGGTTCAGCGCGATGTCGTCGATGGGGTTGTCGGCGTTCGCGACGGCGTCGAGCGCAACTGAACCGGGGGGCACGACGAGCTTGACCTTCGGACCGCATGCGGTGGGCGAGAAGGTTCCGTCGAACTCCACCGGGCCCGCCTTCTTCGCGGCCGGGGCCGAGCCCGCCGCCGCCTGGTCGCTGACGGTTGCCGCCTGCGGTGTCGCAGCGCCGTCGGACAGCGTGAACACGACGTTGTGGCGGACGAGGACCTTGCCGGAGAGCGCGTCGACGAACGAGATCGTTGCCAGGGGGTTGGGACCGAGCGCGTTGATGTCGGTCTCGAAGGCGAGCCTCGCGCCGTGCACGGTCGGCAGGGCGACGAGCCGGGTCCGCTGCGTCCCCTCGATCCCCTTGATCCGCGCGTTCGTGAAGGTCGTGTGATCCTTCGGCGCCAGCGAGAGCTTGTCGGCAGTGACCTTGAGCCCGTCGTTGCGCGCTGCGGCGAAGATCGCTTGCAGCGGCGACAGCGTGGGCTTGGTCGCGTTGAGCTGGGCTCCGCCGACCAGCGACGAGGTCACACTCGCGATGTTGCCGCCGCGGACGCCGACGGTCACCAGGCCGTCGTTTCCGGCGTTGTACTTGCCGAAGGTCTGCCGGAACAGCACCGCTCGCGCGGGGCTGTGGGCGAGGTGCTGGTTGTTCACCAGCTGCAGGTGGTGCAGGTCGGCCGGCGACAGGCCGTACATCCCACGATGGCTGGACAGCCAGGATCGGGCAACCGTCACGGCGCTGCCGTGCAGGCCGGTGGCGAGCCAGCCGTTGGCGCGGGTGAGCGTGCTCGGCGTACCGAACTGGTTGTACGAGACGTTGATCGAGCGACCGAGCGAGGCGACGGCACGCTTGACCGTCGCGCTCGGCGCGACGGCAGCTCGGACGTCGAAGTCCTTGATGGCCGGCTGGCCGCCGAGGAACGGCGTAGGGTCGCCACTCGCGACGTGCAGGAGCTTGTGGCTCGCGGCCGCGGCGGGAGTGCCGGCGAGTCCGGCAATGCCGGTCGCACTCATGGCGATGACCGTCAGGGATGAGGCTCCGAAGGCGGTGAGGCGGGTTACGCGCATGTTGGTGTCCTTAACGAGCTTCTTGGGTGGCGCTGACTTCGCGCTACCAGCGGGTACTCCTGCCCGGCACAGGTAAACGCTGCGTGACAAGCGTCACTGGAGAAAGATTTTCGGGGGTCCTCAGGTCAGGCCGAACGTTGGGTTGTCATCGCTTACCCCGGCGAACATCGAGTAATCCGGACCACGGCGCAGCGCGTGCCCGCCGTCGACGTTG
>Ga0213876_10001240_pt1 | contig 16097 bp, 12 predicted proteins | sample BarmaccomBMRX_R9_FD_160113 | JGI IMG/M metagenome (GOLD analysis project Ga0213876, IMG submission 160113) | Root-associated microbial communities from Barbacenia macrantha in rupestrian grasslands, the National Park of Serra do Cipo, Brazil - RX_R9 | ecosystem: Host-associated > Plants > Roots... | reverse complement strand
CGCGAGCTTCTCGGTGAGTCGCGCGGCGAACTCGTCGGCGACCGACTCGTGGACGTGGAACCGATTGGCCGCGACGCAGGACTCGCCGATGTTGCGCATCTTGGCGATGACGCCCTGTTCGACCGCGGCGTCGAGGTCAGCGTCGTCGAAGACGAGGAACGGCGCATTGCCGCCGAGCTCCATCGAGCACTTGATCAGTCGCTTCGATGCCTGCTCCATCAGCATCTTGCCGATCGGTGTCGAGCCCGTGAACGACATCTTGCGCAAGCGCGGATCGTCCATCAGCGGCTCGGTGACGGAGCTCGCCTTGCTCGAGGTGATGACGTTGAGAACCCCGTCTGGCAGACCGGCCTCTTTCATGATCGCCGCAAGGGCCAGCATCGACAGCGGGGTCTGCTGGGCGGGCTTGACGACCATCGTGCAGCCGGCCGCGACCGCGGGGCCGATTTTCCGCGTTCCCATGGCGGTGGGGAAGTTCCACGGGGTGATCAGCAGGCAGGGCCCGATCGGCTGCTTCATGGTGAGGAGCCGGCCCGAGCCGTTGGGGTTGACGGAGTAGCGGCCGTCGATGCGCACAGCTTGTTCGGAAAACCAGCGGATGAACTCAGAGGCGTAGACGATCTCGGACTTGGACTCCGCGATCGGCTTGCCCATCTCGAGCGTCATCAGCAGCGCGAGGTCATCGGCGCGCTCGTTCATCAGCTCGAAGGTTCGGCGGAGAATCTCGCCTCGATCGCGTGGCGGCGTCTGCGCCCACTCGTCCTGCACGTCGCACGCTGCATCGAGTGCGGCGACTGCATCATCGGGGGTGCCGTCGGCGATGGTGCAGAGCGTCTCTTCGGTCGAGGGGTCCTCGATGCCGAGGGTGGCGCCGTTGCTGGCGTCACGCCACTCGCCGCCGATCCATAGCTGGTGCGGGGCTGCGTCGAGGACGCGCTTTTCGTCTGCTGCGGTCACGGATGCCATGCCACCGTCGTACACCGTCTTGGTCAAGTCGTGCTAGCCCGGAGCCGAAATCCGGGTGCTAGCAGGCGCGGTAACGAGCGATATCGCGGCTCGCGGCACGTGCCTTCAAGACGTGGTGACGTGACCTGACGCCACCATGACGGCGTCAGGCTCACCCCGCTCCACCGTCACCTCGTGGACCACAACCTGCGCGAAGTGGCGGTGCAGCGTCGCCTCATAGGTCGGCGAGCGCGCCGCGCTCCAGACCGCCAGCACGCCGCCGTGGGCCAACCGTGATGCGACGAGCGCCGTGCCCGCATCGTGATACAGGTCGGCGTTCTCGTCGGTCACGGTCCAGTCCGGCCCATTGTCGATGTCGAGGCAGATCACGTCGTACCGATCCGTGGTGGCCCTCAGGTGCGCCAACAGGTCGGCGGTGATCACGGTGCTGCGCGGGTCGGCGAGCGCGGTCTTGGTGTACGACGCGAGGTGCGTGCGGTGCCACGCCACGATGGTGGGCTCGACCTCGACCACCGTCACCCGGGCGACTCGCGGCTCCCGCAGCGCTTCGACGAGGGAGAACCCGACCCCGAGACCACCGATCAACACCGACTCGGGGTCCATGCAGCGGTCGAGCGCCGCGCGCACCAGCAGGCGCTCGGACTCGCCGTTTCGGGTGTCCATCAGGAACGTGCCCTTGCTGATGACCTCGAAATCCTCGCCGTCGCGCCGCAACACGAGCTCGCCACGTGGAGTGGTCACGCGGTCGACGATCACGACGGAACTGGAATGCTCTCCAGTTGGCTGGCCACGAGCTCGCGGTCGTCCTTGTCATCGACCTGTGCCAGCAGGTCGCGGGTGATGTCCGCCTCGTGCTGATAGGCGGCCCGGTCACCGACGGCCGCGTAGGCGCGGGCGAGACCCTCGTGCACGGACGCCTTCATCCAGGTTGGCGCAGCCGCGGCCTCGGCTCGGTCGACCGCAGCCTGGGCGAAGGAGAGTGCCAGATTGCCGAACCCGCCGAGACTCGCGGCGTAGGCGACCTGCCAGTCACTGACGGCGAGGTTCTGATCCGTGCCACCGGCCTCGATCCAGTGCTGCCGCGACGCCAGGGCGAGGCCAAGCAGGTCACGACACTGCTCGGGTGTGCGGGACTCGAGGTCGATCAGGTCCCACGCGGCGTTGAAGTACCCCACCGCGAGCTTGCGGTGATCAACAGTGTCGTCGGTCATTGTCAGCGCCATGCTTTCGGTCGGTCAGCGGTGAGCTCGGGTCCGGCCGAGGACTCCCAGACCCGTCGCCAGCTGGCGACGGCAGGGCCGGAGGAGGGCGGGGTCTCGCCGGCAGCAGCACGGCGCTGCGCGGTGTACCAGTCGGTCTTGGCCTCGTCGAGGAGTGCCCCGATCGCGTCAGCCACGCGTCCATTCAGTGCGAGCGTGTTCTCGTCCTCGAGGGGCCGGATCGGGCGGCCGTAGCGGACCTGGATCGGTGGTCGACCGGGTTTCGGCCAGTTCCGGCCGCGCGGCATTGCGGCGTAAGAGCCGGAGATCCCCACCGGAACGATCGGGACGCCGTGGGCCTTGGCGAGGGCTGACGCGCCCGGCCGGAACCGTCGCGTCCAGCCGTCTGGCGACCGGGTCCCCTCCGGGAACATCACGATCGACCAGCCGTCCTCGAGCAGCTTCGCCGGGGTGTCAGAGAGCCCTTGGCCGTGCCGCTCGATGGGGAAGGTGGCGAACACGAGGGCGGAGCCGATCGCCCTCCACCACGCGTCGAAGAAGTAGTCAGCCGCCGCCCCGACGGTGACCCGTCGCTGCCACTTCGTTGGCAGCGTCGTCAGCAACAGCGCCGTGTCGAGATGAGACGTGTGATTGGCGACGATGATCACGGGACCGTCGAGGTCGTCGAAGATGTCCAGCCCGTCGATCTCGATTGCGGTCTCGCGGTTGACCAGCGGCGTGAGCCCCCCGCGCAGGATCGCCTCGCGCGCCACTCGTGCCGGCTTCGACCGCGCCCACTCGGTGGGAAACTCCCGCGGCTCCGGAAACGTGTGGTGGGGTTCGGCGGACTTCGGCGGGAGTGGTCGACGGGTCCAACGCCAGGCCCGCGCCATCTGCCGGACCTCTGAGGACAGGCTCATCTGACGTCGCTCAGGATGTGCGGCGGCGCGTGTTGGTAGGTGATCGTCGGGCTCGACCCCACCGTGTCTCGCGCCAGCTCGAGTGCGTCGGCGAAGGTCGACGCGGTCCGCATCCCCATTCGTGCGACAGCGCGTCGGTCGCCGCCAACCCAGATGACCTGGCCCAGGTGGTCCAGCGCGTGCGCACACCAGTACCACATGTAGAAGGGGTGGACGCCGTGGTATGCGTGCGACGTCCGGTACAGATGCGTGTACCAGGGGTCCGTGGCGTACTGCTGCTCGAACTTCGGGCCGATCACCTTCGGGTCGGTGCTCTCGGCGAGCACCTCGTCGAAGAAGTCGACGTAGCTCGGGTGATGAAGCGTCGAGAACTCCCACGGCACCGGATGATCAATGATGAGGACGCCGCCCTCACGCACCAGCGGTTTCCCGCGGTACATGTTGAACAGATAGCCGAGGCCCAGGCACGCGGCCAGGATCGGGTTCATCACGCTGTTCACGTTGTAGGGGCACAGGTACGGCAGCCCCATGACGAGAACGTCGGTCTGACCGTTGACCTCGACCAGTTGCTGCTGGTGAACCTTCTCGAGGGTCGCGTGGTGGACCGGCTCGACCGCCCCCGCATTGACGCCGGTGACGGCGTACGGCGCTTCCATCGATTGGAAGATCTTGCGTCGCTGCTTGGCCGGAAGGATGTCCAGGCCGTGCTTGGCACCGATGAACAGGGCCTGGTCCTTCAGCGACCACTCCCACTCGCGCTTGGTGAGGAACCCGTACTGCGACGGGAAGGCGTCGTTGTTCAACGTGGTCTCGATCTGGAACACCTTGACGTGCTCGTTGATCAGGCGGCCCATCCGCCACGCACTCGAATGCAGTTCCGAGTGGCGGGGATCCATGAAGGAACGGGAGTGGATCATCGTGTGTGCGTTGTGGTGATGCCGCAGCGAGTTGTACGACGCGAGACCGATCGCGGTCGACTTCCACCCTCCGTCCATCGCGACGAGGTTCACGTTGACGTAGACGAGGAGGTCGGACTCCGCCGCGCGCTTGGAGATCTCGACGTCCTCGCCGGTGTCCGTCGTCCCGAGGTGGGCGAGGTTTGCCCTGTCCTCCGCGTCGAAGTTGTACAGGAGGTCGGGCCAGAAGGATCGGAAGACCCGCTCGCCGACGACGGCCTTGATCTCGGCCGCGGTCATGCGGCGGTGCAGCGCAGTTGCGACGATCAGCTCGACGTCATCGACGCCAGCATCGGCGGCGTGCTGCAAGACGTGTTCCAGGATTCGCTGCCGGATGTCCGGCTTCTTCATCGGCGGCAGCGGAAGGGAGAGGTCGTCGAACGCGATCGTCAGTTTCATGCCGGCGCGCAGCAGGGCCGGCAGCGGCTCGCTGTCGAGCGGCTGGAGCAACGCGTGCTCGATCGCCTCGTCGAGGTCGGGCAGGCCAGGTAGGGACTCGGGCGGGTAGACGACACGGGTGCCGAGGGGGAACTGCTGCAGCTTGAACGACTCGCCAGAGTGCATCAGCAGCGGCGGTGTTCGTTCGTCGACCGTGAGAACGAATCCTGGTCTGCTCATCTAGGCCGCGCTCCTCAGATCGAAGGCAACTTTCAAGGTGCCCAGCCGACCGGCGTCGTGCGCATGGTCGAGCGCTTCGCGCCATCGGCTGAGCGGATATGCGACGCCGATGAGATCATCGAGCGGCGCCGTCGCGGCCAGGCGTGTGGCGACCTCGAACGCGTCTCCGGCACTTGCATAGGCACCCGCGATGTCGAGCTCGCGGAACCATGCGGGGGTGAGGTCGATCCCGTCGCCAGGTACCCCACCCAGCACCACTCGCCCGCCGGCGCGCACGGTGCGTAGTGCAGTGTCGACAGAGCCCCGGGACCCCACCGCGTCGATCGCGACGTCGACGCCGCCGAGCAGGTACGCCGGACCGCGTTCCGGCTCCAACCGCAGCGCGCGTGTCGATCGTCGAACGGCGGTCGCCACCTCGCTGGGCGAGACGACATCGGTGGCGCCGAACTTCCGCGCGAGATCCGCCTGCCGCTGGTGTTTGGCGACGACGGTGACGTGACCGGCCGGCGTCAGCTCACGCAGCGCCAACGCGGTGAACAGGCCGACGGCGCCCGCGCCGACGACAAGAGCGGAACCGCCGTCGTGAAGCGCGGCTCGGCGCGCAATGTGGACGGCACAGGCGAGCGGCTCGATCAAGACGGCGCGGTTGTCGGCGAGGTCGTCCGGTACGACGTGGAGCTGCGACACGTGCGCAACGAGTTCGCCGCTCCAGCCGCCTCCCGTGTCGCGGCAGTAGCCGGTCTGCAGTCCGGGGGAGAGATGGCCGACCGTGATGCGGTCGCATCGGTTGTTCTGACCGCGCGCGCAGGCCTCACACGGCGTGAGGCCGCGTGCCTCACAGCCGAGCACGGGGTCGATGACGACGCGGCTGCCGGCCGGAATGCCGGGTGCATCGTCGCGGGTCTCGCCGACCACCTCGTGACCCGGCACGAACGGCATCGACACCAGCGGCGTGAAGTACAGGGAGGTGTGGCCGGACAGCGTCGCGAGGTCGCTGCCGCAGATGCCGGACAGGCGCGGTCGAACCCGGACCCAACCGTTGCCGGGTGAGCGGGGGCCGTCACGATGGACGAGGCGCAGCGGCGCGAGTGGCCCAGCCAGCAAGCCGGGGACGCGCGGCCCGATCGCGCGGGCCGCGACGTAGCGGGGAAGCGAGCGGTAGACCTCGAGTGCGGAGATCACTGGACCCGCTCCAGGACGGGTGCGACCTGCGGCAGCTTGCGGCTCGTGCCAGTGCCGGTGTGCCAGAGCTCCACGGGCCACCGTTCCTTGCGCGCGACGCGGGACAGCACGACATCGGGGTCGATGACGACCGGGTTGCCGACGGCGCGCAGGAGCGGCAGGTCACTCGTGGAGTCGGCGTACGCGTAGCTGTTGGCGAGGTCCCAGCCCATCTCCTGGGCACGGTGGCGCAGCCAGGAGGCGCGAGACTCACCGACGAGCGGTGGGCGCTCGAGCAGGCCCGTGCACCGGCCGTCGGCATCAACCGCAAGCTCCGCGGTGACAATTTCGTCGAAGAGCGGAGCGAGCGGTCGGGTGAGTGGAGTCACCGCACCGGTGACGAGCACGAGGCGATGACCCGCGGTGCGATGCTCGCGGATCGCCCGGACCGCGTTGGCGGAGAGCTTCTCGAGCATCGTCGAGGTGATGGTCTCGTCGACGATGCGGTCGAGGTCGGCGAGCTTCGCGCCCTCATACCGGCGGTAGACCATGCGCAGGAATGCCGATCGGTCCTTCTTCTCCGTCGCCAGCCAGCGTGGCAGGGCACGAGCAACCTCGGAGACCTCGCGCGCCTTGGCCGGGAGGCCGAGCTCCGGCAGCCGCAGCCACAGGTAGGACACGACGACGTTGCTCGGGAGCAACGTACCGTCCATGTCGAAGACCGCCACGATCTCGCCAGCGCCTGAGCCGGCGTGGCTGCCCTGGGCAACCGTCCGCGTCGGATTCGGGCGCGGGCCGCGCAGGGCGGTCAGGGCGGTCAGTGGCTCGACAACCGCCGGGACGTGCACGTCTTGGAGGTAGTAGCGCCAGTCGATCACCGAGGCATCGAAACCGAACCGCTCCTGATCCTCGGGATGCATGGCCTCATGCAGTGCGAGAGTGTTGGAGTCCGTGAAATGGAGCTCGGCCTCGGTGTACGGCTGGTACAGATCGAAGTACCGCCGCAGGAAGTCGAGGCGGCCGCGCTGACGGTCCAGCGACTGAGCCCAGCTGCGGGTGCGGTTCGATCGCGGCAGCGACGTCACGACCTTGTCCGCGGCGCGCTGGGTCCGCTCGCCGAGCTTGATCAACTGCGCGATGCGGGCGGTTCCAGGCCAGTTCCACTGCGGGACCCGCACCTCGCCGCGGTCGCGCTGCACCATCGGGTGCTCGACGAAGTACTCGCGAACCAGCTCGTAGAGCAGCCCGAAGCGAAGTGGGTTTCGCGCGCCCGAGCAGATCGTGTAGTAGCGCGGACTGCCCGGCTCGGGCAGGTGCGCGGCGGCGGCAAGGGTGGCGTTGACGACCAGGTCGACCGGGATGATGTCGACCACGCCGTCTGGAATCCCGGGGAACTCCGGCAGGTCGCCTCGCCCGTAGGCCAGGATGATCGGCTCCGCCATCTTGAAGCCCTCGATCCACCCCGGGTATGGCTGGGCCAGCGAGCTCTCGATGATGCTGGGCCGCAGGATCGTCAAGGGCAAGTGGCCGGTCGTCTCCTCGACTGCGCGTTCGGCCATCGCTTTGGTGAACGTGTAGCAGTCCGTCCAGCCCAGGCTGCGGCCGCGTTCGCGGCCGGCCTCGACGAGCTTGTTCGCCACCCAGTCCCGACGCAGTTTCTCGGCCTCGACAGAGATCGACGATGCGCCGGTCACGCCGTGCTGGTTGGCGGCCTCGACGCTGAACGTCGCGAGCTGCTCGGGTGACCGGCTGTCGAGCTCGATCTGGCGCCGCACCGCTGTCGCGAGCTCGGCCTCGGTGCGCCAGTCGACGTTGTGGTCCAGGCGGCCTTCGCGGATGTGGCCCTGCTGGCGCCCGGCGACGTATGCCGTCGAGACGTGGACGTAGTGCGGTCGGCTCCGGCTCGCGTCGATCGCTTCGAGTAGGTTCAGAGTGCCGTGCACATTGGTGGCGAAGCCCTCGTCGATCGGCGGGTCGAACGACACCTCGCCTGCGCAGTGGATGACGACGTCGAGATCGTCGGGTAGCTCGGGTACGACGTCGAGATCACCCTCGAGCACGGTGATGTGTCCGTTCGCGAGCAGGCCGGACAGGTCGTCACCATCACGCTCGCGGACGCGGGTGAACGCAGGGTTCGAGAGCAGCTTCAGGGCACGATCCTCGGCGGTCAGCATGCCCCGCGCGCGGATCAGCAGCACGATCGGCGTACTCGGGAGATCGAAGAGGAAGCGTTCCAGGAGCGCCTCGCCGACGAAGCCGGTCGCTCCCGTGAGCAGAACTCGTTTGCCTGCCAGGGATTCCCCGATCCGCCGCTTCGCCATCGGCTGGCAGTCAATCATTCCTGCCCCTTCCCCTAAAAATGGCCTGATTCTCGGGAGTCTTGAATGCTCCAGCCACCTGCTCTGAATTTCGCTATGGTCCGTCACACGGTCCTCGGGGGAATGGCATGAGATCTCGTCGAACGGCTCTGCTTGCGGTCGCAACCGCGATCGCGGTCGCTGGTACGGCTGCGCCAGCCGGAGCGGCAGCACCCTCGTGGACTGCGGTCCGCTACTTCGGCGGTACTCAGACGACCCTGAGCGCCCTGTCGAGTGTCGCCAACGGCGACCTTTGGGCGGCCGGGACCGTGACGGACAACGGCGTTGCGTACCCCGCCCTCCAACACTTTTCCAATGGCGCGTGGCACGTCCGCCAGATCGTTCCCGGCGACTACACCAACCAGTGGGGTGTGCTGACCGCCGTCGCAGCGACGTCGACGACCGCCGCGTGGGTCGGCGGCTACCGCATCGTCAAGAGCACTGGTGTCCGCAGGCCGTTGATCGCGCTGTACTCCGGGAGAGCCTGGACGGAGATTCCGATCCCGATCGCCTCGCAGACTGCGGGACAGATCGATGCAGCCGCTGCACGTGGACCGGACGACGTGTGGTTCGCCGGCACCCTGCATCCGGCAACGAGTTCGCAGCGCTCCATGCGGCTGTTCCACTGGGACGGAACCACCCTCGATGCGATCGCGATCCCGGCTCTCGACGGCACATGCAATTCATATACGAGCGAAACGCGGGCGCTGACGCTCCAAGCTTCGTCGGTGTTCGTCGCGCTCGACTGCCCGGACTCGCTCGAGCCCGCGGGCAGCGTGCAGCGTTTCGATGGCCAGAGCTGGAGCTTGGTGCTCGCGCCCGGAGCGCATAGCTTCATCACCGGGCTCGCGGCGACTGCGTCACGGCTGTGGGTGGTTGGGTCCTTCGTGTCCGGCGGCAACTGGCAGGCCGCTGCGTGGCGGGACAGCGGCAGCGGCTTCGAGATGCTGCTCGCGCCCGACCCGACGGCGACAGAGCTCTGGGGTGTCGCAGCGATCGGCAAGCGGGCTTACGCCGTCGGCGGATACCCGTCGACGCACACCCCAGCGGTGGTTCGCTTCACCGACCTGTCGCCGCGAGCCGAAAGCGTGACGGGGTCGCGGGAGCTATTCGCCGGGGCGATCACACCCGACGGCACGGCGTACGCCGCCGGCCCTGCGTTGGGTGGGTATCTCGGTAACCAGTCTCCACAGACGGCGGTGTACCGCCGCGTCTCCTAGGGCTGGCTGGACAGGGCCGAAGCGAGCCCCTCGGGATCGACGACGGTCACCGTCAGCCCGGGGTGACGCAGGCGTCCCGTCGGGTCCATGCATTTGACCGGTTCGGCGAACCGGATACACAGCCCACGACGACGATTTGTTGCAAAGGTCACGCCGCGGTCGGTGAATGAGAGGTGGGCGGGGCCGATCGTCTTCAGCGTCGAGTAGGGGCCCGTGATCTCGACGCCCGTCACGTTCTCCAGCGGCGTCCGCACATGCCAGAGCCCGAAACGGGCGTCGAGTTCGGTGTCGGTGACCCGGACGTACGTTGTGGCAGCAGTCACGCCGAAGGGCAGTCCGGCGACTCGGAAAGACGGGGCAAACCGGAAGTCGAACGTTGACGAAGGCATCCCTTCGTCCTACCCGGCGGCACGCCCGGTCACGCAGCAAGTGCGTCCGGGCGAACCGGTTCGCACTCGAAGCCGGCCCGGGTGCGCCAGGGTCGCTTCGGCCCTGTCTCCGGCGGCCTCCGGGTGGGGAGCTCGGCGTTGTGGATTTACTGTCGGATCCGGCTCAAATTTTCGCGCGACGTAACAGTAAATCCACGTCGCTCCTGCTCGGCACGATCTGCTGGACGAGCTCAGCCGTGGTGGCAGTGGCTTGGGGGATCGATGTCCAGTGCGGGGTTCTCGTCGAAGAACCCGACCGGTCGCAGCGTGAAGCCGGTGGTCTCGGTCGGCATGACAGGGAAGTCCTCGGGACGCACGGCATGGGTCGAGCCGAACGAATGCCACAGCACGATGTCGCGGTTCTCCACCGGGCCGGCGCGAGCGATCCACGTCGGCAGCCCCGCGTCACCCTTGCTGAGGTTGGCGTAGTCGCCGGCGGCGTGGATCTCGGCGGGTTGGTACGCCGTCACCCACAGCGCCCGTCGGGCGAACCCGGCGCGCCGAGCGACACTCGTGCCCTCTGCCGCGAGGAGGGTTGGTGCGCCGGCCGGAACCAGCTCGTACCCGACTGCGTCACCGACGGCGTTGCGCACGCTGGGATTCGTGACCCGCCAGCGCCGGCCGGTCGCCGCGGCGGCGTCGCGCGCACACTCGCGCTCGATGATCGTCTCGGCTTGTTCCCACGCGTGGGTGTCACCGGTGACGAAATCGGTCTCGACGAGCGTGTTCTGCTCACCGTCGATGTCCAGATCGAGCCGGGCGCAGAAGATGTGCTGGTGATGCGCGCCGGCCAGGCCGGGGATCACCAGGCGGGTGCCCGGCGGAGCAGTGCCGTCGGCCGCGGCCCGCTCGGTCTGGATGATGCCCGTCAGCTGGACCTCGAGCTGGAGCCGGCCGTCCGTGTGGAAATACCAGCGGAACCCGTACTCGTAGTTGCCCGCGGTGATCATGCTGTTGACCACGAAGCGCCGACCCCGCCGGACCTCCACGCTCCCGCTGTGCAGGTCGGTGTGCTTCCACGCGATCCCGGCGTCCTCCTCGTGCAGGCATACGACGTTGCTGCGGGTGTACGGCGTACCGAAGTCGTTGACGAAGACCTGGTCCGTGTACGTGATGTCGCCCAGGCAGTCACAGCCGAGCTCGAGGGAGTTGACGAAGCGCCCCATCGACAGCTCGCCGGCGTCGAACGTGTTCTTCCACGCCGTGTTCGGACTGTTCCCCGCGTACGGCACGACCATCTCGGCGATCGACAAGCGGTGGGCGATCGAGCGCCCGCGAAACGTCACGTTGTGGATCACAGGGCCGGTTACCGGATGCACGGTGAAGCGAAACGTCCATCCCTCCCAGGCCACGTGGTTGCCGGTCAGCGAGAAGGAAGTGCCTTCCGGCTGGCCGATCTCGATCGGCTTCGCTGAGCCGCGGGCGGCGCGGGCATGCTCGCCGTCGTAGCGGGATGCCCTGCCTGGCACCGGATGCGGGTCGACGTCGAGCAGGTCGACGACCTCCCGGGTGTCCACGTCGACGGTGCTGACCAGGCCGTCGAGGGGGTGCGCATAACCGTTGTCGGTGCGGTCCGCGCGCCAGTACGCGACGACGCGGGCCACTCGACGGGTCCGGCCGTCGGCCAAGGATTCCCACGGCTCACCGAAGCGGCCCGCCGGCCACGGATCGAGCTGTACCGACGCCATGTCCTCGACCCCGCGGGCTCGGCAGGCTTCGATGAAGCGTGGATCCGCGCGTGTCGCCTCCGCGGCGGCGTGGAGCTCGAAGACGCTGTACGGCGGATGCGCGTCGGGCACCTCGGTGACCTCGACACGGCCGGTGGTGGCTGACGCGACGACGTCGTAGCCGACGCCGGTCGCCGGTGAGCGGAGCAGATATCGAACCCTGCGGTCGACCGGATCGCCCGGGAGGAAGGCGAGGAGTTCACCCTTCGGCGGCTCGTAGAGGTGCCCGACGTGCACGATGACGTCGTCGGGAACCCTCGGGTCGGAGCGCCAGGCAGCGGTGGCGGCGGTGACCTCGTCTTCGGTCAGAGGATCGAGCGGGTGCGGCGAGGTCGGCACCGCGTCCCGGGTCACCGCCGGACCCTAACCCAGGCGCTGGCTAGATTCTTTGCGTGAGTGATTGGGCGCAGGGGGAGCGTCGGGTCCTGGTCAAGGCACTGCGCGAGCTCGGGCCGGACAAGCCGACGGCATGTGGCGGCTGGACGACGGCCGACATGGCCGCGCACATCTACGTCCGCGAGCGTCGTGCGGATGCGATGCCCGGCGTCGTCGTACCAGGCCGGCTCGCGAACCACACCGACCGGGTGATGGCGAGTGTCCTGCGGGTCCATGACTTCGACCATGTCGTTGACCGGATCGCTGCCGGACCACCGCTGGCGCTACGGCCACTCGACGAGTTGATCAACCTCTTCGAGTTCTTCGTCCACGCCGAGGACGTCCGACGGTGCAACGGGTACGACGTCCGCGACCTGCCGCTCGAGCAGGAGCAGGCCATGTGGCGGCGCCTGCGTCCGATGCTCCGCGCCATGTTCCGCCGTGCGAAGGGCGTGCAGGTTGAATTCGTCACGACCCACGGTGACCGCGGCGTCATCCGTGGGAGCGGAGCCACGGTTCGGCTGCTTGCGCCGGTCGGAGACCTTGCTCTCTACGCCTACAACCGCAAGGCGATCGCGGACGTGACGATCACAGGCGACCCGGCGGCGGTTGCCGTCGTCGAGAGCGCACGGCTGGGGCCGTAGCGATCAGCGGTTCGCCACAGAGCACAATGCCGCAATGCATATCGCGTATGCCTCAGCACTCGGTCAGCCGGCCGAGGTCGTGTGGACGTCGCTGACCGACGTCGACAGCGTGCTCGCGGCTCTACCGGGCGCCGCACTGGCCCGTGATGGCGACGGTGGTGTCACCGGCTCCGTGAAATGCAAGCTCAACGGCACGCAGATCACGTATCGCGTGACGGTGCAGGCCCAGCTGGCCGACGCGAACTTCCGTACGACGGTGCTCACGATCGCCGGCAAGGAAGCCCGGGGGAGTGGCACCCTCGACGCAACGCTGACGGTGGCCGTGCGCGACAACCCGGACGCGCAGCTCGAGGTGTCCGGTGACATCGCAGCCACCGGACGGGGTGAGGCGGCCGAGGCGGAAGCTTGGCGACGCGTCATCGAGCTCATGGTCCACGCCCTGGTTCCGCCGACCGCATCATCCGCCGAGCCGGCTGCACCGGTCCGGCCGCCGCTTGCCGTCGCGCCACCGCTTCCCGCCAGCTCGCCGGCATCGAGTCCGCAGCGTCCGATGGTCATCGGGCTCATGGCCATCGCCTTCCTTCTGGTCTTCCGCCGGATTCGGCGGCGGCGTACTGCCGAGTAACCTGTTCGCCGAACTCACACCACCTACGGAGGACGGCATGTCGGGCGACGCAAAGGTGATCGGCGCGATCGAGGATCGCTTCGACGAGGTGCTGACACCGGAGGCGATCGCCTTCGTCGCCGACCTCCAGCGGAAGTTCGGCCCGCGTCGTACCGAGCTCCTCGCGCGTCGTCGCGACCGACGTGCCCAGGCGGTAGCCGACGGTCGCCTGGACTTCCTCGAGGAGACGAAGGAGATCCGCGAGGACACCTCGTGGCAGGTCGCGCCGCCTGCGGACCTCACCGACCGCCGCGTGGAGATCACCGGACCCACCGAGAAGAAGATGCTCGTCAATGCGCTCAACTCCGGCGCCAAGGTGTTCATGAGTGACTTCGAGGACGCGAGCACCCCGACCTGGCACAACAAGGTGCAGGGTCAGATCAACCTGACCGACGCGATCGAGCGCCGGATCGACTTCGAGACCGCCGAGGGCAAGAGCTACAAGCTCAAGGACACCGTCGCAACCCTCATGCCGCGGCCGCGAGGCTGGCACTTGCCGGAGAAGCACGTGCTCGTCGACGACGAGCCGATGAGCGGCGGGCTGTTCGACTTCGGCCTGTTCTTCTTCCACAACGCGCAGCGGCTGCTCGACAAGGGCACGCGGCCGTACTTCTACCTGCCGAAGATGGAGTCGCACCTCGAGGCGCGGTTGTGGAACGACGTGTTCGTGCACGCACAGGACGCGCTGGGTGTGCCGCAGGGCACGATTCGTGCGACCGTGCTGATCGAGACGATCCCCGCCGCCTTCGAGATGGACGAGATCCTCTACGAGCTGCGCGACCACTCCTACGGCCTCAACGCCGGCCGCTGGGACTACCTGTTCTCGATGATCAAGACCTTCCGGGAGCGTGGCGAGGAGTACCTGCTGCCAGATCGCAACAGCGTCACGATGACGGCGCCATTCATGTCGGCGTACGCGAACCTCGTGGTACAGACATGCCACAAGCGAGGCGCGTTCGCGATGGGTGGCATGGCGGCGTTCATCCCGAGCCGCAAGGACGCCGAGGTCAACCGCGTCGCGCTCGAGAAGGTTCAGGCCGACAAGGAGCGGGAGGCCAAGGCCGGCTTCGACGGCACGTGGGTCGCCCACCCGGACCTCGTGGCCACCGCCATGAAGGAGTTCGATGCGGTGCTCGGCGACAAGCCGAACCAGATCGACAAGCAGCGCCCCGACCTCACCGTCACCGCTGACGACCTGCTGGCGACGGACAAGACGCCGGGCGAGCAGACAGCGGTGGGGCTCCGCAACAACATCGATGTCGGGATCAGGTACCTCGAAGCCTGGCTGCGCGGCAACGGCGCCGTCGCGATCCACAACCTGATGGAGGACGCCGCGACCGCCGAGATCTCTAGGTCTCAGGTGTGGCAGTGGGTTCACAACGACGTGACGCTCGCCGACACGGGCGACCAGGTCACGGTCGAGCTCGTGCGGAAGGTCGCAGACGACGTCACGGCGGAGATCCGCAGCGAGCTCGGCGACGAGGCCTACGACCAGGGTCGCTGGGCGGAGGCGCGCGAGGTCTTCGAGGAGGTCGCGCTCGCCGACGACTTCGTCGACTTCCTGACGCTCCCGGCGTACGACCGCCTGTAGGTAGAGACTTACTGCGTGCTCGAGCAACTGATCGCGGACTGTGTCCGCGACCTTCCGCCCGGGCAGGTGATCACCGACCACGCGCAGCTGCGCACCTACGAGTGCGACGGCCTGTCGTCCTACCGCTGCATCCCGGGTCTGGTGATTCTCGCCGAGTCCTCGGCGGACGTCGCGTACGTCGTCGGCAAGTGCGCCGAGTACGGCGTCCCTTTCATCGCACGGGGCTCGGGCACGGGACTGTCCGGCGGCGCGCTGCCCCGCACGGACGGCGTCCTGATCGTCACGTCACGAATGAACCGCATCGTCTCGGTGGACTCCGGTGACGAGCGGGCGGTGGTCGAGCCTGGTGTCATCAACGCTCACCTGACGAAGGCGGCGCTGCCACACGGCTACTACTACGCGCCTGATCCCTCGAGTCAGCAAGTGTGCTCGCTCGGGGGCAACGTCGCTGAGAACTCCGGTGGCGCACACTGCCTTAAGTACGGATTCACGGCGCATCACGTCACCGGTCTCGAGGTGGTGATGCCGGATGGTTCGACCGAGCGGTTCGGTGGCCTGGCGCCGGACCCCGTCGGGTACGACGTGGTCGGCGCGCTGGTCGGTAGCGAAGGAACGCTGGGCGTCGTCACCGAAGTGACGGTTCGCTTGGTCCGCACCCCCGAAGCGGTGCAGACGGTGCTCGCCGGCTTCAGGTCGATCGATGATGCCGGGACGGCGGTGTCCAAGATCATCGCGGCCGGCGTGCTGCCCGCCGCCGTCGAGCTCATGGACGCCCTCGCCATCGAAGCCGCCGAGGCTGCGGTCCATCCCGGCTATCCGGCTGGCGCCGGTGCAGTACTGGTCGCCGAGCTCGATGGCCCGCCAAGCGAGGTCGATGCGCAGCTTGCCGACGTCGAGCGTCTGTGTCAGGAGGCAGGCGCCTTCGAGATCCGCGTCGCGGCCGACGAGGTCGAGCGGGCACTGATCTGGAAAGGGCGGAAGTCGGCCTTCGCCGCGGTCGGCCGGATCAGTCCGGACTACATCGTCCAGGACGGCGTCATCCCGCGGACCGCCCTTTCGACGGTGCTCCGCGCGATCGAGAACGTGGCAGCCGAGGCAGGCGTACGGGTGGCGAACGTCTTCCACGCGGGCGACGGCAACCTGCATCCGCTGGTGCTCTTCGACGAGAGCAAAGGTGAGACCGAGCGAGCCGAGGAGGTGTCGAACCGAATCATCGATCTCTGCTTGCAGCACGGGGGCTCGATCACCGGCGAGCACGGGGTCGGCCACGA
>Ga0213876_10001239_pt1 | contig 16099 bp, 14 predicted proteins | sample BarmaccomBMRX_R9_FD_160113 | JGI IMG/M metagenome (GOLD analysis project Ga0213876, IMG submission 160113) | Root-associated microbial communities from Barbacenia macrantha in rupestrian grasslands, the National Park of Serra do Cipo, Brazil - RX_R9 | ecosystem: Host-associated > Plants > Roots... | reverse complement strand
CTGCCTTCGCGCCCTCGATAGCGATCACGTTCGACAGGCCGACGAGGCCCATCTTCGCCGCGCCGTAGTTGGTCTGCCCGAAGTTGCCGAACACACCAGCGTTGGAGGCGGTGAAGATGAATCGCCCGTAGCCGTTGTCTTTCATCGCCTTGAACGCCGGCTGCGACACGTAGAACGCACCCTTGAGGTGGACGTCGAGCACCGCGTCGAGGTCCTGCCACTCCAGCTTGGCGAACGACTTGTCGCGCAGGATGCCCGCGTTGTTGATGACGATGTCGACCTTGCCGTAGGCGTCGAGCGCGGTCTTGACGATGTTCTCGCCGCCCTCGGGAGTCGACACCGAGTCGTAGTTCGGCGTGGCCTCGCCACCGGCTGCCTTGATCTCGTCGACGACCTTCTGGGCCGCGCTGTCGTCGCCACCCTGACCGTCGACCGAACCCCCGAGGTCGTTCACCACGACCTGGGCACCGCGGCGCGCCATCTCGAGGGCGTAGGTGCGGCCGAGGCCACCACCAGCGCCGGTAACGATCGCGACCCGGCCGTCAAAGCTGATTTCAGACATGGCGACGAGGATACGGAATCGGATTCGGTGGCAGACTTCCGGCATGCCTTCGAGCCAGACGACACGCGCCCTCGGTCTCGCCGGCTCCCTCGGCGGGGTCACGACCGCCGCCGGTAGCGGCGCATTCGTGATCCGGCACGGCGAGGACTGGTACCGCTCCCTCGATCGACCACGGTGGGCGATGCCCACGTTCGCGATGGCGCCGACCTGGGCGCTCGTCGCGGCCAGCCAGGCGGTCGGCGCCTGGCTGCTGTGGCGTGCGGAGGACAACCGCGACGCACTCGATGTGCCGGCGCTGTCGTCGTACGCCGTACAGGTTTGGCTGAGTCTCGCGTGGATGCTGCTGTTCTTCGGTCTCCGCAAGCCGGCGCTCGCGATGATCGAGCTCGGCGTCCTGTGGTTGGCGACCGCCCTGACCCTTGCCGAGTTCGGCCGCCGGCATCCGCTGTCCGCGATCCTCGTCGTACCGTCTCTCGCCGCTGTGTCCTACCTGGCCGCGCTCAACGTCGTGATCTGGCGGCGGAACCGGTAGGCGGTCGTCGCACTCCGAGAGGACTTTCCGGAGTTGCTGACGAAACCATCGACAGCCACTAGGTTTCGCTCACCTGCAAGTGCTCCGCCTGACATCAGGGAGTCCTCATGCATGCCGTCGAGGTCGCGTCAACCGGCACCGTCGATGTCCTCTCGATCTAGCCGCGTCGGACTAGCCACTCTCGGCGCGATCACGAGCGTCGTCGTCGCACTCCCTGCGCACGTGGCATCGGCGGCCCACCACTCGAGCTGGTCGAGCGGTGTGCGCATCGACGGCCAGAATCCCGTCATCGACGTGACGTGCGCGAGTAGCCATCTCTGTCTGGTGGGCGGCGCCTCCGGCTTGTTCGTCTCGACGCATCCCAAGAGCGGCGCGGCGTCGTGGTCACGGTCGGTGGTGCCACCGGCGCGGCCAGGCACCGCACCCGCGGTGTACGGGGTGTCCTGCCCATCGACCTCGTTCTGTGTGGCAGTCGGCACGGACACGATCTTGACCTCGCACGACCCGGCCGGCGGCGCGGCCGCGTGGAAGACGACGCGCGTCTCCGTCCCCAAAGGCCAGCAGCTGTTCAAGGTGGCGTGTGCGTCACCGCGCTCGTGCGTCGCGATCGAGATCGCCACCCGCTTTCACTCAACCGGTCTCAAGCCGCCGAATGTTGGCTATGTCCTTGCGTCAAAGCATCCGGACGGCAAGGCAACGGCGTGGAAGCAGAAGAAGTTAGGCGAGGAGCCCGATTCGGTCGAGTGCGCCGCGCCTCGGCTGTGCCTCGTGGGCACCCGCAGCGGCAACGTGCTGTCCTCGAAGCACCCGACCCGTGGCGCGTGGAAGTCGGCCCACATCTTCGGGAAGAAAGGCTTGGAGGCTGACATCAATGCGGTCGCCTGCTCGTCGACTCATGACTGCGTCGCCGCGGCGGTCTGCTCCTGCGGCGCGAGCTCGCTGCTGACCACGAAGCATCCCACTCATGGCGGCTCGTTCCGATGGCGCTCGATCAACTATCACCCACGGCGATCTGCCCTAGTCATCGTCAGTGCCGATTGCGTAAGCCATCGGCGGTGCGCCGTGTCCGCACCGGGGCTCAATTTCCGGACGGGTGCGTCGACCAAGAAGGGCACCGTCTACTCCGGCAAGGGCGTGAAGGGCCGGCACTGGGGCCGCGTCACTGTCCCCGGTTCCGGTGGGCCGGTGTCGTGCGCCTCGAAGAAGTTGTGCGTGCTGCTCGGCGGTCACGGCAAGCTGTTTGTCGGTCACCTCTGACAGGTCTCGCCCAACCGTCTCTAATCGTTGGTTTCAGGCTCCAAACCAACGATTTGAGACGGTTGGGCGGTACGTCGTCGCGGGGCGGTACGTCGCGGGGCGGTTGGGCGGTACGTCGCGGGGCGTTGCCTAGCGCGGGGTGACCTGCCAGCGGCGGTGGGTGAGTGACGGCATCCGTGACCGGCACTCCTCGACCCGGCGAGGGTTGACCTCGGCCACGGCGTAGCCCTCGTCGGTGCCTAGCGAGGCAAGGACCTCACCGAAGGGCTCTATCACGCAGCTCTCCCCCGTGTAGTCGGGTGGCGTCTGGACGGCGCCCGCGACGTAACAAACGTTCTCGATGGCCCGCGCCGTTGCGAGAGCCCTGAACTGCTCCGGCTTTCGCGGGCCGGCGACCCAAGCCGACGGTACGGCGAGCAGCGTGGCACCGTCGTCGGCCAGCGCCCTGCCAAGCTCGGGAAAGCGGATGTCGTAACACGTCATCACGCCGACCGTGACGTCGCCGCAGCCGAAGACCAGGCGATCAGCCGGCTCGCCGCCCACCAGACGATCGGACTCCACCCAGCCGAGAGCATCGAAGAGGTGCTGCTTGCGATAGCTGCCGATCAGTCCGTCCGGGCCCACCGCGACCACCGTGTTGTAGGCCCGAGCCGGGTCGTCCGCGACGGCCTCGAACATCCCGGCTACCACGGTGATCCGCTGCGCGGCTGCGATCTCAGCCAATCCGGTCACGAACCGGCCGTCCAGCGGCTCCGCGAACGGTGCGAGCGCCAGATCCGGTGGTCCGAAATCATGCATCGCGCCTTCGGGTGTGACGACCAGTTCGGCCCCGTCGGCCGCAGCCCGCTCGGCAAGCCGACGCAGGCGAGCGACGTTCTCAGCCTTGTCGAAGCCCGCGGCGTACTGGACAACCCCTACCTTCATGCCTCCATCCAACTACGCTTCTCCCCCATGAGTCGTGGTGTCGTCTTCGTCACAGGTGCAAGCACGGGTATCGGCAACGCAACCGCGCTGCGTCTCGCCAGAGCGGGTTACGACGTGATCCCCGGGTTGCGTCGTGACGAGCCGTTACCCGACCCCGTGAAGCCTCCGGTCCTCATCGATCTGTCCGACCCAACGTCGATCGAGCCTGCGTGCAAGGAGGTCGTCGAACGCGCCGGGGGCAACCTCGTCGGCCTGGTGAACAACGCCGGGTACAGCGTGACCGGGCCGTTCGAGACGTTGGATCTCGCGGACTGGCGGGCCCAGTTCGAGGTCAACTTCTTCGGTCACATCGCGATCACCTCCGCGCTGCTGCCCGCGCTGATCGCCTCTGGTGGGCGGGTCGTGACGGTGGGCTCGATCGGCGGGCGGATGTCGCTGCCGTTCATGGGCCCGTACGTCGCCTCGAAGCATGCCGTTCAGGCCTGGACGGATTCGATGCGGATGGAGCTCGCCCCGCACGGCGTACGGGTCAGCCTGATCGAGCCGGGAGCCATCGCCACTCCGCTGTGGGAGAAGGGCGTCGGCGCCGCGGAAGCCCACCGCGAGGGCCTCGAGCCAGCGCTGCGCGACAAGTACGCGGCACAGATGGACGGCGCGCTGAAGGCGGCAGCCATGTCGGAGAAGATGGCGATTCCCGCCGAGCGATGTGCCAAGGCGATCGAGCACGCGCTCACGGCACGTCACCCCAAGGGGCGTTACCTGGTCGGAGCGGATGCTCACCTCCAGGCTGGCGTCGCGGCGATGCCGACCCGGGTCCTCACCGGTTTCACCCGGATGGTGACGCGGCAGCCCCGCGCGAAGTAGGCGCCGTGCTCGTCGAGCGAATGCGTGCTTTCGGCACCACGATCTTCGCCGAGATGAGCGCACTCGCGGCAGCTACCGGAGCCATCAACCTCGGCCAGGGATTCCCTGACACCGACGGTCCGACGACGATGTTGGACATTGCAGCTGACGGCCTGCGATCTGGCCTCAACCAGTACCCGCCAGGCACCGGACGCCCAGAGCTGCGGCAGGCGATCGCCTCGCACCAGCGCAGCCACTACGGCTTGTCGTACGACCCGGACGGTGAGGTCCTGGTCACGGTCGGCGCGACCGAGGCAGTGAGCGCATCGATCCTCGCGCTGACCGAGCCTGGTGACGAGGTTGTGGTGCTCGAGCCCTACTACGACTCCTACGCCGCCGCGATCACGCTGGCCGGTGCGGCGCGGGTACCGGTGTCGCTTCGCCCGACGACGCCGGGTGGGCGCTTCACCTTCGACCCCGACGAGTTTCGTGCTGCGGTAACCCGCCGTACCCGCGCCGTGCTCATCAACTCGCCGCACAACCCGACCGGCACGGTCTTGACCCGCGACGAGCTCGAGGTGATCGCCACGGTCTGCGTGGAGCATGACCTCGTGGCGATCTCCGACGAGGTCTACGAGCACCTCCTGTACGACGGCGGGGCACACGTCCCGATCGCCACCCTGCCGGGGATGCGCGACCGAACCGTCTCCATCTCGAGCGCAGGCAAGTCGTTCAGCGTGACCGGGTGGAAGATCGGCTGGATCTGCGCGGCACCGCCACTGATCCGTGCCGTGAACACCGTGAAGCAGTTCCTCACCTACACGCACAGCGCACCGATGCAGCTGGCCGTGGCGTACGCCCTCGACAACGAGATGGAGTGGGTCGACGCCCTCTGCGCGTCGCTCGCCGGTCGCCGAGACCGGCTCGCGAGCGGACTCGAGTCCGTCGGCCTGTCCGTCACTCATCCGCAGGGCACGTATTTCATCCAGGCCGACGTCCGGGCGATCGGTTTGACGGACGGTGAAGCCTTCGCACGCTCCCTGCCGCACGACGCCGGCGTCGTCGGCATCCCGACTGCGGTGTTCTGCGACAACGACGAGGTCGGGCGGCCGTTCGTGCGGTTCGCGTTCTGCAAGCGCGACGAAGTCCTCGACGAGGCTGTCAATCGGCTGATGGGATCCAGAACGTCCAGCTAGGCGGCGCGGGCGGCCACGCCGGGTCGGGTTGCCATCCGGGCACGGGTCGCCAGCCACGCGGTGGCTGCGGCCAGCCCGGCGGCGGGTTGAACCGAACCGCGTCCTGCGCGGCGGTTGCTGCCCGCGCGAGGGTGCGAACGCGTTCGGCGACCGCCCGGACCGCCACGACGCCCAACAATGCCGCGATCGCAAAGAGGATCCCACCGATGCTGGCGAGATGATCGTGGCGCTCCACCTGGGCGTCCGAGTCGCCTGCGCCGAATGCGATGGCGGAAGCGACGACGAGCTCGGCAGCGACGAGAACTGTCCACCACGCGGTGATCATCCGAGGCAGCGGATCCGGTTCGGGGCCGGTGCCGGATTTCCGCCAAACGTCGACGATGACGCGGATCGGCCACACCATGTTGACCACCGGGATGAACCAGCTGCCGGCCGCCCACCCACAGGAATAGCCCACCAGCCCGGGCCTCGCCTGCTGCGAGGTTCGAACCAGCCGATACAGCCAGCAACTCAGCAGGACGGACGTGAGGACGAACAGCGTCATACCGGTACCGGCGGAGGCGGCCACCTTCTGGTTCGAGACGTCCGCGGCGGTCGACACGCCAAAGAGGAATGCGCGATGGCGGGTGGCATCGATCAGGTTGGCGCGATCATGAAACGCGATCGACGACCAGACCGACGCGATGCCACCCAGCACCAACGCCACGACGATCGCGATCGTGAGCCAGCTTCGGTCACCCCGGCGCATCGACCCAGAACCGCCAGCCGGGCGGCGCGGGCGGCCATGCCGGATCGGGCTGCCATCCGGGCGGAGGCGTCCAGCCCGCAGGCGGCGCCGGCCATCCCGGCGCCGGGTTGAACTGCATCCCGTATGCCGCTACGGGGATGAGCAGCGGCGTGGGGACGGCGTCGACGCGCCGCGTGAGAGCCCGAACCATGAGAATCGCGACGACCGTGGCGACGATGTCGATCACATTGCTCACGACGTGACCATGGTCATGCGACCTGAACTGCGAGAGCGTGTCCTCCGGCATCCTGCTCACCACCAGAGAGGTGAAGTTGGCGATCAGGAAGGTGGCCCACCACAGGCCGACCAGCGATGCTGGGTCCCCCCGCCATCCGTTGGCGTCCGAGGAACGCCAGAGGTCACGAACCACCTGGTAGGGCCGAACCAGGCTGAGGAACGGGATGAACCAGCCGCCGATCGCCCAACCCGGTGAGTACTGCACGTGGCCTGGGCGCTTCTCGTGGAGGTCCTTCGAGATTCGATAGAGCCACGTGATGAGCAGGATCGCCGTCAATCCGAGGGCGATGAGGTCGAGGACGCTGGACACTCGGACCGCATGGTCGGCGGCATGTACTCGATTGAGATCCCGGGACCCGGCGAGGAAGTCACTCACGACACTGGCGCGATGCAAGTAGACGATGATGCCGTACACCGAGCACGCACCACCAAACACCAACGCCGCCACTACCGCCATGGCGAGCGGACCATGACGGCGTCGGGTCATGAGCTAGGACGTTACCGACAAGGTCGACAAGCGTCCGGCATATCGATGGTTACTCGAGTTGGGGTGTCTGCCTCCGCTCGTAGTGTGAGGTCATGCCAAGTCTTCGCGCTGCTCCCCCGGCCCTGCTGGAGCTCGACCTCACCCAGCCGCTGCTCGAAGTGGAGCCTGACGACCCCATCGGCAAGCTCCGCAGTCGCGGCAAGCCGCGCTTGTCGAAGGTCTTGCGGACGTTGCACGACGCCGGGTCGGACCCGAAGGTCGCCGGGCTAATCGCGAAGATCGGCGGCAAGATTCCGCTGGCGATCGGCCAAGAGGTCCGCGCCGCAGTACGCGACTTCGCGGCGAGCGGCAAGCCGACGGTGGCATGGGCCGAGACCTTCGGCGAGTCGGGCAACGGCACGGTTGCGTACTTCCTTGCCACCGGCTTCGGTGAGATCTGGATGCAGCAGTCGGGCGAGCTCGGGCTGCTCGGAGTGATGAGCGAGGTCACCTTCCTCCGCGGTGTCTTCGACAACCTCGGCATCGAGCCGCAGTTCGACAAGCGATACGAGTACAAGCACGCGGCTGACCGCCTGATGCAGACCGGCTTCACGGAGCATCACAAGGAGACCGCGACACGGTTGGCCGAGTCGGCATTCGAGGAGATCGTCCGGGTGATCGCAAGCGCCCGCAATCTCACTGAGGACCAGGTTCGGACGCTCGTCGACGAGGCACCGCTGTCCGCCGCCCGCGGCGTCGAGGCTCGCCTGCTCGACCGGTGCGGGTACCGGGACGAGGTGTACGCCGATGTTCGTCGCCGGATTGCTTCAGATGCGCGCCTGCTGTTCGCGACCAAGTGGTCGAAGCCGACACCGCTGCCCAGCAAGGTCACGAAGGCCATCACCGATCGCAATCAGCCGGTCGTCGCTCTCGTCGAAGGCCATGGGGCGATCGTCATGGGACGTAACCGCCGGTCGCCGATCGACGGACCGCAGATGGGCAGCGACACGCTCAGCGCTGCGCTGCGGGCCGCCCGCAACGACGACAAGGTCCGCGCGGTGGTCTTCCGTGTCGACTCGCCGGGTGGCTCGTACGTCGCATCCGACACCGTCTGGCGCGAAGTCTGCCTGCTTCGTGAGGCCGGCAAGCCGGTGGTCGTCTCGATGGGCACGGTCGCCGGATCGGGTGGCTACTTCATCTCCTGTCCGGCGGATGTGATCGTCGCGCAGTCAGGCACGCTCACCGGATCGATCGGCGTCCTTGCCGGCAAACCGAACCTCTCGAAGCTGCTCGACCGAGTCGGCGTGGGGACGGGCACGGTCCAGTTCGGTGCCAGCGCACGGATGTACTCACCACGGGAGGGCTTCACCGACCTCGACCGCCAGAAGCTCAACACCTTCCTCGATGAGGTGTACGCCGACTTCGTCACCAAAGTCGCGCAAGGCCGCGGCATGGCGTACGACGCGGTGCATCAGGTTGCTAAAGGGCGCGTCTGGACCGGCGCGGACGCCGCGAAGAACGGGCTCGTCGACGTCCTCGGTGGCGTCCGCGATGCCGCGTCGATCGCACGCGAGCGCGCCGGACTGCCGGCGACCGCACCGCTGCGTCCGGCGGTACAGGTCCCGCTCGTCGCGAAGGTGCGCTCGCCGAAGTCCAGCGAGGACCCGCGCGCGTTGTCAGTAGTGACGTCGATGTCGGGCTGGGACGGTTTCGCCTCGCTCGCCGCCAACCTCGGCCTGCCTGCCGGCGGGCCGCTGATGATGCCGTCGATCCGGCTCGGTTAGCCCATCAACGTCGCAGCTACGGTGCCGCCGAGCTCGGTCAGGGAGAGCCGATCGTCTCGGGTCAGCTGACCCGAGACGGCAACCGTCGCCGCAACCTGTCGCCAGCCAAGTCCGGTGGTGATGGTGTCGATGGCTCGCGCGGCACCCTCCGTCCCCAGGTTGCCGTGCAGGTACGCCGCGAACGGACGGCCCTTCGCCACCTCGAGACATGGGTAGTAGATCGTGTCGAAGAAGTGCTTGAGCGCTCCGGACATGTAGCCGATGTTCGCGGGCGTCCCGAGTAGGTAGCCGTCCGCTTCGAGGGCGTCGACGACCGACGCCGTAAGGGCCGGCCGAACAACGACGTCGACGCCCTCGATCGCCTCGTCGCGGGTGCCGGCGAGCACCGCCTCGAGCATCTCCTGCATCACGGGCGATGGCGTGTGGTGCACGACGAGCAACCGCGGCATGACTGAGATTGTGCCCCGCGCGGCTGATTCCCGACGTGGTACGACGTACCGATGGCCGATGCGAGCTCAGACACTTTCGACGTCATCGTGATCGGGGGCGGCCCGCCAGGTGAGAACGCCGCCGACTACGCGAGCCGTGGCGGCCTGACAGCCGCGCTCGTCGAATCGGAACTGGTCGGCGGTGAGTGCTCCTACTGGGCGTGCATGCCCAGCAAGGCGCTGCTGCGGCCGGTTGAGACGCTGTCGCTGGCGAAAGCTCTTCCCGGTGTCCCGGTCGGTGACCACCTGGATGTCGCGAAGGTCCTCGCCCGCAGGGACGAGTTCACGAGCCATCACGACGATTCCGGCCAGGTGAAATGGGCCGAGGGCGCAGGAATCGCGGTGCTCCGAGGGCACGGTCGCCTCACCGGAGTGCGGTCAGTGGCGGTCGATGCGGCTGATGGGACGACCCGTGCGCTCACCGCCAATCACGCTGTGGTGATCGCCACCGGAACGTGTCCAGCGATCCCGCCGATACCGGGACTTCAGGAGGCCAAGCCCTGGACCTCGCGTGATGTCACCAATCTGCACGAGGTGCCGGACCGCATCGTCGTGATCGGTGGCGGTGTCGTGGGGTGCGAGGCGGCCACCTGGCTCGCCGGGCTCGGCGCAGCGGTGACGCTGATCGTCAGGGACCGCCGGCTGCTCAGCCGCAACGAGCCGTTCGCAGGCGAGTTCGTCGCGGACGCCCTTCGAAGTGCACGCGTCGACGTGCGGCTCGCGGCGAAACTGCAAGAGGTACGCCGCGCTGCCACTGGCGAACCGCGCGAAGGCATGCTGCGAGGCGCCGAGGTGACGGCCGTCGTTGATGGCGAACCGATCGTCGCGGACGAGATCCTCATTGCCGCCGGGCGGACGCCTCGCAGTGACGGCATCGGCCTTGACGCGATCGGGCTCGAGCCAGGCGGCTACCTCGAGACCGATGACACGATGACGGTCACCGGTGTCGAGGGTGACTGGTTGTATGCCGTCGGCGACATCACCGGTCGCGCCCTGCTCACCCACATGGGCAAGTACCAGGCCCGAGTCGCCGGTGACGTCATCGCAGCGCGGGGCGCCGGCGAGAGCACCGACGGGCTGCGATTCGCGGCCACGAGTGACCATGGCCGGGTGCCGCAGGTGACGTTCACGGACCCGCAGGTGGCCTCGGTCGGACTCTCGGAAGCCGAGGCGCAGGAGACTGGTGTCGCGGTCCGGTGCGTCGAGTACGACCTCGCGAACCTTGCAGGCACGTCGCTGTTGCGCGACGGATACAAGGGTCGGGCGAAGCTGGTCGTCGACGTCGCGAGCGAGACGCTGGTCGGTGCGACGTTCGTCGGGCCCGAGGTCGCCGAGCTGCTGCACGCCGCCACTGTCGCTGTGGTGGCAAAGGTTCCGCTCGATGTTCTCTGGCACGCGGTGCCGTCGTACCCGACGGCCGCGGAGATCTGGCTTCGGCTCCTCGAGACCTGGCGCAGTTAGCCTGACGCGGTGACCAACCTCACCACCCTGACCCTGTCCGACGGCAGAACTCTCGGCTTCGCCGAATGGGGCGACCCAGCCGGTTCGCCGATTGTGATCATTCACGGAACGCCCGGCTGTCGGTTGAACCGGCATCCCGACAACGCCAAGATCGCGGCGCTCGGCGCCCGGGTCATCTCCTACGACCGGCCCGGATACGGCGCCTCTGACCGCAATCGTGGCCGGACGGTCGTCGACTGCGTCGCGGACGTCACCGCCATCGTCGATCACCTCGGGATCGACGAGTTCGCCGTCACCGGCGGAAGCGGCGGCGGCCCTCACTGCCTTGCCGTCGCGGCAAAGCTGCCGCAGCGCGTCACGCGCGCCGCCTGCATCGTCGGCGTCGCGCCGTACGACGTTCTCGGCGACGAGTGGTACGACGGCATGGACCCAGAGAACGTCAAGGAGTTCGGCTGGGCGCTTGCCGGCGAGGCGACCCTCGAGGCCGAGCTCACCCGCGAGGCCGAGGCGATGCTGGAACGCATTGCAGTGGATCCGGCAAACATCCTCGGCGACTTCGAGATCCCGGAGTCCGATCGCGAGATCCTCAGCCGCCCCGACATCCAACAGGTGATGAAGGAGGCGATCACCGAATGCGTCCGCAACGGCATCTGGGGCTGGGCCGATGACGATCTCGCCTTTACCATGCCGTGGGGGTTCGACCCCGCCTCGATCACGATCCCGACCGCCGTCTGGTGGGGGGCGCACGACGTCCTCGTGCCGGCAAAGCACGGCGAGTGGCTGGCTGCGAACATCCCCGGCGCCCTCACCCGCGTCGACACCTCGGGCGGTCACCAGGCTGATCCCGACACTCACATCCAGCGGCTCTACCCGTGGCTGATCGACGGCGTCGTCTGGAGCGACTGAGCGAATGGTCACGCCGGAGCGTCACATCCTCGCGACCTCAGGCGGCTGGACCGGACCGTCGACCGGTCCATACCGGGCGCGCCCCGGGCCGCTGCTGACCTATGGGCTCGAGCTCACCGGGAAGCAGCGCCCCAAGCTCTGCTTCTTGACGACGGCCGGCGGTGACAACAACGCAGAGATCGCCATGGGCTACAACGCCTTCGCCAGCCGCGACGACGTGGCCGTCAGTCACCTCGAGCTGTTCGTCATGCCCAATGTGCATGATCCGCGGGAGCACCTGCTGTCACAGGACATGATCTGGGTCGGTGGCGGCTCGGTTGCGAATTTGCTCGCGGTGTGGCGAGCTCACGGCCTCGACACCATCATGCGCGAAGCGTGGGAGGCAGGGATCGTCCTTGCCGGCGTCTCTGCCGGGTCCATCTGCTGGCACGTCGGCGGGACGACCGACTCGTTCGGGCTGGACCTGCGCGCCGTCACCGACGGTCTGGCGCTCGTGCCTTACTCGAACGGAGTGCATTACGACAGCGAGGAACGCCGCCGGCCGTTGTTCCACCGGCTCATCGGCGACGGCACGCTACCGGCCGGCTTCGCAACCGACGACGGCGTCGGCCTGCACTACGTGGGGACGGATTTTCGTGAGGCGCTCAGCGAACGCAAGAACGCTGCGGCGTACTGGGTCGAGCGGACAGCCGACGGGGTCGACGAGTCCGAGATCTCACCTCGACTGCTGCCGGAGTGATTCGGCTCTTCACCATCGATCGCGGCGGGTTCCAGCCGCTGCTCGCACTGCGCGGTGCCGCAGGCGTGGCGATCCCCGTCGCCGTGGGTACGGCGGCAGGCCATCCCGCCGAGGGAGTGATCGCAGCTGCTGGTGCGCTGCCCGCGGGAGTCGCGGGGTTCGGCGGCGGCTTCCGAACTCGCGCCGGATTGATCGTCGCGACCGGCCTCGGAATGTCAATGAGCACCTTTGTCGGAAGCCTCGCGGCCGGCCACACCTGGCTGATGGTCATGGCACTCCTCGTGTGGGGCGCCGCCGCCGGCATCACGGTGGTCCTCGGCCGCGAGGCGACGATCATCGGCACTCAGGCGGTGATCGGGCTGGTCGTCTTCGGACGGTTTCCCGGCAGCGTCTCCGCGGCGGCGGTACATGCCGGCTGGGTGTTCGCCGGCGCCGCGCTGCAAGGACTGCTCGCCGCCGTCGTCCGCCCGCCGACCCGGTTCAGCGCGGAGCGACGCACGCTGGCACAGGCCTACTCGGAGCTCGCCGATCTGGCTCGCGACCCGAACCGTTCGTCACTGACAGCGACGAGTGAAGCCGCGATGTCGGCAGTTTTGATCGGTCGACGAGCGCCCGGCGAAGACGTCGACATCCTTCGCGGCCTTGCGGACGAGGCGAACCGGATCCGACTGGAGCTGCAATCACTGGCAACGGTGCTGTCCGTCCCAAGCGTGGGCGACGCGACTCGCGCCGCGGCTGCCTGGCTCGACGCCGTGTCGACCTCGATTCGCAGTGCCAAGCCGGCGGCTTCGGAGGACGCCCGCCTCGACAACCTGGTCGAGCACCTGCGGCGCCAGCGTGACGAGGCGCCGGCGGGTCGCGCCGGTACGCCGACCCGCTACGCGGCCGCGCGGACCGCCGCTCTCCTCGGCCAGCTACGTGCGGTCGACCGGCTGACGAGCGCCCTTGCAGGAGTTCGTCGGTTCGCACTCCCCCGGCGGCTGGGCGCCCCCGTGTTCGTTGCGATTCCGCAGCGTGCGGCCGACGGCGTACGGCAGATCGAGGCAACCGCCAAGGACCCTCGCAGCCCGGCGTTCCGGCATGCCGTGCGACTCGCCGTGGTGTTGCCAACGTCTGAACTGCTCAGCCATGCATTGCCGTGGCAGCGCGGGTACTGGATCACGTTGACGGCAGTCGTCGTCCTCAAGCCGGACTACGCGGCGACGGCCCAGCGTGGACTCGAGCGGGTCGGCGGCACGGCGATCGGTGTGCTTGCCGCGGGCCTCCTGATCGCCACCACGCACCCGTCAGGGAGCGTCCTTGTCCTCCTCATCGCGCTCGCGACCTGGGCGGCGTACACCTGCTTCGCCGCGTCGTACGCGCTGTACTCGATCGCAGTCACCGCGATCGTCGTTCTGCTGCTCGCGCCCTTCGGCGGCGATGAGCTGAGCACCGTCGCCGATCGGGGACTCGACACCATCGTGGGCGGTGCGCTGGCGCTGATCGCCTATCTCCTTTGGCCGACCTGGGAACGCGCGACGCTCGATGACTCGCTGTCCAAGCTCCTCCGCGCCCTCGCGGCGTACACGGATCTGCTGCTCGCCGCGTATGCCGAGCCTTCCCGGTACGACGCCGGCGCGTTGACGAATCAAGCGTCGATCGCCCGCCGAGCCCGGATGAGTGCGATGGCGTCGTACGACCGCGCCATGGCCGAGCCCGCGCGCGCCGGCACCGATCTCGACCGCGCGGGCGGCACACTGGCCGCCACGCGCCGAATCGTGATCGAGCTCCATGCACTTCGAGCAACCATCTCGGATGCCCAGGAGTTCGCGGCGGTTCCCGAGGTGAACGACATCCGCGACGCGATCGTTGAGTCACTCGGACGCCTGGCCGGCGACGAGACCGTTGCGGTGACAGATCTGCGCGCTATGCAGGAAGCGCTCGCGGCGGAGTCGCTCACCGACAGGGACTCACTGCACGAGCGGCGGCGGCTGCTGCTCGCCGCACATCTCGACCCGCTCGTCGACAGCGTGGATACGCTCGCTCACGTCCTGAACCGGGAGTCGCCATGATGTTCGTGGTCAACGTCGTCCTCGACCAGGACGACCGGTCCGAACTAGGGGAACTGGCGGTGGGGTGACCGACTCGCCCGACGCGGGGATGTCCGCATCGCAGGCCGCGGGCTCGGCTGCACCGATGAAGCTCTCGAGGTCCTGACCGGCGACGACCCGGGCCCGGATCGGGCCGCCCGACGCCCGGCGGTTGAGGCGCGGGACATCGAGTTCACCGTCGCTGGCCGCGATGACCAGATTGCCCGACCTGCGACCTCGAAACACGGGCGGTTCCGCAAGCAGAACACAGTGCGCGAATGCCCGGCGGACGGCGGCCAGCACCACCTTCGACATCGCGAACGGCGCAGCGTCGGACAGGTTGCACAAATACAGTCCGTCGCTCGTCAACCGGTCCGCCGCCGCTTGGACGGCGTCCATCGTGAACACCGACGTGACGGTCTCCGGCCCCTCGTACACATCGGACACGACGAGATCCATCGATGACCGGCGGGCGCGTTTGAGGACGGTCAGGGCGTCGCCGATCACGACGCGGACACCCGTCGGCGTACCGAGCGAAGCCGCGAACTGCGCGACCTCCTCAGACAGCTCGGCGACGCGCTGCCGAGAACCCGGATGAGTTGATGCGATCCATCGGGGCACGGTCAGCAGGCCCCCGCCGAGGTGAAGCGCGCGCAGCGGGCGATCGTCGGCGAATGCGGTTTCGAGGACGTAGGCCATCATCTGGACGTACTCGAACTCGAGGTGGAGCGGATCGGCGACATCGACGAAGGACTGTTCAGAACCTGCGTCGAGCAACCACCAGCCGGTCTCCCGCACCGCATCGCGCATCAGCTCGAGCGTCATCCGAAGACCTCGGGCGGCGGTTCCGAGCGCGGCTTGGCTGTCGCCCCGATCGACGCCGCCATGACGGCGGCGACCGCGATCCACTCACGTGCTACGAGGTGTTGGCCGAGGAACACCGCTCCGGAGACCGCCGCCATGGCAGGTTCCAAGGACATCAGGACGCCGAAGGCCGCTGCCTTCAGGCGCCGCAGCGCGGCGAGCTCGAGGGAGTAGGGAATGGCGGAGGACAGCACCGCGATCGCCGCCCCCTTGGCGAGTATCGCGGGCCGAACCAGTGCGCTGCCACCGACCGCGATGCCGTATGGCGCGAGTCCGACCGAGCCCACGGCCAGCGCGATCGCAAGACCACTCATCCCGGGGAACACCTGGCCGACGCGCTGCGACAGCAGGATGTACGCCGCCCAACACGCGCCGGCCGCGACCGCGAACGCGACCCCACCAGCGTTGAGATCACCACCTCCGCTCGTCAGGAGCACGACGCCGGTGGCGGCAAGCGCTGCCCACAGCAGATCGAGGGCACGGCGGGAGCCTCCGATGGCCACGGCGAGCGGGCCGAGGAACTCAAAGGTCACGGCAACGCCAAGCGGGATCCGGTCGAGCGACTGGTAGAACAACGCGTTCATCAATGCGAGCACGACACCGAACCCGACGACCAGCCCGAGGTGCCGGCGAGGTGTTCCGCGAAGCCGCGGCCGCACGAGTAGGCCGACCAGGAGCGCCGACAGTGCGAGCCGCAGCAGTACCGCGCCAGCCGGTCCGACGGTGACGAACAGCTTCGTCGCGACCGCGGCGCCGCTCTGGACGCTCGCGATCGATCCGAGAACGAGGACCGGCGCAGGCACGACCTCGGCTCGAACCACGCCCTCAAGCCTGCCATCCGGCGGTCGACCACGTCGTATGGCCTGACACGGAAAGGGGGCGCCGGCGCCGCCGATCTCGTGGGGCTGCACCCGTGGGCCGTCGCTGCCGAGTGCCCCGCACCCATGGGCCACGCGCTCCCCAGGTTCAGCAGCGGTGGGCCAC
>Ga0213876_10001238_pt1 | contig 16104 bp, 14 predicted proteins | sample BarmaccomBMRX_R9_FD_160113 | JGI IMG/M metagenome (GOLD analysis project Ga0213876, IMG submission 160113) | Root-associated microbial communities from Barbacenia macrantha in rupestrian grasslands, the National Park of Serra do Cipo, Brazil - RX_R9 | ecosystem: Host-associated > Plants > Roots... | reverse complement strand
CGCTCCCGAAGGGTTTTCGCTGCATCGAGAATCGCGCAGGAGGACGGTGCGTCGCGAGCAGAATGATCGGCCATGTTCGGCCGCGGCCCGTTCAGCCTCGTTCTGGTGGATACGGGTTTGTGCGGTTTTGTGCTGAAATGTGCGTCTGCTACAATGCGCAGGATGCAGCAGGGGTTTTGATGTCAGCGCCGGACAAGCAGCTTTCCGCCGAGCAGAGCGCGGAGGTGGCGGAGACGATTCGCGAGGAGATCGCGCGCCGCCGCATCTCGCGCCAGACGCTGGCCGAGCAGGCCAGGCTCAGCCTGTCCACCTTGGAGAAGGTGCTCGGCGGCCGGCGGCCATTCACGCTCGCCACCATGGTGCGGCTGGAGCAGGCACTCGGCGTATCCCTGCGCAAGATGCAAGCCGTAGCGTCGGCGCCGGCCGTGGCGGCCAACGGCGATATCGCACCTGACAGTCTCGGCGCCTATTCGCGGCGCGCGGTGGCCTGGCTGGATGGCGGGACGTATCTGACGCTACGGCCGTCGTTCGGCGAGAAGGACGCGATCTTCGCCTACTACACCAGATTTACCTGGGATGAGGCCAGCTCGGCGCTGCAGTTTCACGAGGGCGAGCGTCTCGACGCCATCTTCAGCCAGTGGGGCGAAGTGGCGGTGCCGAACCAGTCGGGCTTCATCTATCTCGTCACCAACCGGCACGGCCAGCACCGGCTGATCACGATTTCGCGGCCGACGCGGCTTGGCGAGATGTACGGCGTTCTCGCCACCCTGCTCGCGGGGCGCGGCTCGAATCTGACGCCGATCGCCGCGCCCATTGCGCTGGTGCCGCTGGTGAATATTCCGGATGCGACGGTCGGGCGGATTTCGCCCGGCGCCGCCAACTACGCCGTCTATCGCGAGCACATGCGGCGCACGACGGAGGAGCAGTTCGCGGTATTCGTGACGGGGTAGTTCTTCTCCCTCTCCCCGCAAGCGGGGAGAGGTGACAGACTTCATTGGGAATGCAATTCAGCCGCCCGCCTCGGCGCTGATGATGTCGCCGAACAGCTCCCATTTGCCGCCCTTGAACTGCATCATCTTCAGCTGCTCGACCGGCGCAAAATCGGTCGGGCTGGTGTCGATCCTGACGCCGGGGATGAAAGTGTCCGGCGCAAGATTCTTCAGGCTGGCGGCCTGCTTCATGACATTGGCGCGGGTGAGATCGTCGCCGCACTGCTTCAGCACCTGCACCATGGTCTGCGCGGCGGCATAGCCGTAGGACAGGTTGAGATCGGAGATGTTGGCGCCGGGCATGTATTTGTCGATGAAGGCCATGAACTTCTTCATGCCCTCGTCATCCTTCCACTGCGGATCGGAGCCATCCTTCATGTACTGGGCCGACAGCACGCCCTCGGAGGCTTCGAGCCCGGCGGGCTTCATGACCGCGCCGATCGAGACCGACACGTCGGTCAGGATGTGCAGCGGCTTCCATTCCAGCTCGGCCGCCTTCTTGATCGCCTGCGCGGCGAATTTCGGCGTCGTGATGTCGACCAGCACGTCGGCGCCGGTGCCCTTCAGCTTCACGATGTGGGAATCGATCGAGGGCTCGGTCGTCTCATAGCTCTCCTCGGCGACGATCATGTTTTTCGCCTTTTCGCCGAACACCTCCTTCAAGCCTATCACGTAGTCCTTGCCGAAATCGTCGTTCTGGAAAAACACCGCGACTTTTGCGTTGGGCTTCTCCTTCAGAATGTATTTTGCAAAGATCCGCGCCTCGACGCGGTAGCTCGGCTGAAAGCCCATGGTCCAGGGATAATCCTTTGGGTCATTCCACTTGCTGGCGCCGGTGGCGACGAACAGCTGCGGCACCTTCTTGGTGTTCTGATATTTCTGCACGGCGGTCTGGGTCGGCGTGCCCAGCGCGTTGAACACCAACAACACCTCGTCGCTCTCGATCAGCTTGCGGACCTGCTCCACCGTCTTGGGCGGGCTGTAGCTGTCGTCATAGGAAATGAAGTTGATCTTGCGGCCGTTCACCCCGCCCTGGTCGTTGATCATCTTGAAATAGGCTTCCTCGGTCTTGCCGATGACGCCGTAGGCGGACGCCGGCCCCGAATAGGCCTCGACATTGCCGATCTTGATCTCGGTGTCGGACGCGCCGGTGTCGTAGCTCTTCTGCGCGAGCGCGCCTTGGGTCATGAGCAGCGAAAAGGCCGCTGCGGCAGCGAGCGGAGCGAGTTTCTTGTTGTTCATCGAGGACAGTCCTTGGTTTTCTTGTGGTTGGAGACAGAGTTGTAGTCGAGAGCGGCCGACAGTTCCTTCGTGCTTCGCGGATCATTACCGGCTTGGCCGTTAACGGCCTGTTGCCGTGGCGCACTGTGTCCAATTCCACGGCCTTGTGGCACCGTGACTGTTATGCGTGGGCTGCGGCGCAGGTTGGGCAGCGCGCAGAGACAGTCTTGCGTCGAGGCGCTGCAAGGCACTTAATCCGGCGCGCGGAAATTCCGCTGGAACACACCCAGCCACTGGACGCAAGTTGGGCCAGCGCGTTCCGGCCAATTTGGCTGTCAAGAGGATCAGCTTCATGGCAAGCCCGTTCTACACCGCCGAGCACGAAAGCTATCGCGAGATGGTGCGCCGCTTCGTTGCGCGCGAGATCGAGCCGTTTGCGAACGAATGGGACGAGGCCGGCGCATTTCCGCGCGAGCTCTACGCCAAGGCCGCCGGCATCGGGCTGCTTGCGCTCGGCTTTCCGGAAGACGTCGGCGGCGTCCCGGCCGACCAATTCATGAAGATCGTGGTGTCTCAGGAGTTGGCGCGCCCGGGAGCCGGAGGCATCAGCGCAAGCCTGATGAGCCACACCATCGGTGCGCCGCCGATCGCGCGTGCGGCGCGGCCCGAGGTCCGCGCGCGGGTGCTGCCAAAGGTGTTTTCGGGCGAAAAGATTTCCGCGCTCGCGATCACCGAGCCCGGCGGTGGCTCGGATGTCGCAAACCTGCGCACCCGGGCGCGCCGCGAGGGCGATCATTATGTCGTGAACGGCGAAAAAACCTTCATCACCTCGGGCATGCGCGCCGACTATCTGACGGTTGCGGTGCGCACCGGCGGCGAGGGTGCCTCCGGCGTCAGCCTGTTGCTGATTGAGGGTGATACGCCCGGCCTGGCACGCACCAAACTGAAGAAGATGGGCTGGTGGGCCTCCGATACCGCGACGTTGCATTTTGGTGATTGCCGCGTGCCGGCTGAAAATTTGATCGGCGAGGAGGGCCAGGGTTTTCGCCTGATCATGCACAATTTCAACAGCGAGCGGATGGGCATGGCGGCGAGCTGCACGGCCTATGCGCGTGTCTGCCTGGACGAAGCGATCGCCTATGCCAAAGAGCGCAAGACCTTTGGCAAGCCGCTAGCGCAACACCAGGTGATCCGGCACAAGCTCGTCGACATGGCGCAGCGCGTCGCCGCCTCGCAGGCGATGTTGGAAATGTTGGCGTGGCGGCTCGGGCAGGGCGAAAGCCCGGTCGCCGAGATCTGCATGATGAAGAACCAGGCCACGCAGACCATGGCGTTCTGCGCCTCGGAGGCGGTGCAGATCTTTGGCGGCGCCGGCTACATGCGCGGCCTCAAGGTCGAGCGCATCTATCGCGAGGTCAAGGTCAATGCGATCGGCGGCGGCACGGAGGAGATCATGAAGGACCTGGCCAGCCGGCAGATGGGCCTTTGATGGCAGTACTCGTCATGCCCGGCCTTGTGCCGGGCATCCACGTCTTCGTTTTCGTGAAGAAAGACGTGGATGGCCGGGACAAGCCCGGCCATGACGAGAGTGAAACGACAAGCCTGATGTGTACCTTGCTTCGCGCGAAAGGAAACGCCCGATGATCACGCTTTATCATTGCGACGGCGCGCGCTCGTTCCGTCCGCTCTGGATGCTGGAGGAGCTGGGGCTTGCTTATGAACTCAAGATGCTGCCGTTCCCGCCGCGCGTGTTCGCCAAGGACTATCTGGCGCTCAACCCGCTCGGCACCATTCCGCTGATGATCGACGGCGACGCCAAAATGACCGAGTCCTCCGGCATCTGCCACTATCTCGGCACAAGATACGGGCCGACGCCGTTAATGGTCGGCGCTGACGAGCCCGCCTATGGCGCGTTCCTGAATTGGATGTATTTTTCCGACGCGACGCTGACCTTTCCGCAGACGCTGGTGCTGCGCTATAGCCAGCTCGAGCCGGAAGAACGGCGCAATCCGCAAGTCGCGACCGATTATGCAAAATGGTTTTTGGGCCGCCTCCGGGCGGTCGAGGCGGCGACCGCGATTGCCGAGACCCTGTGTGCCGGACGGTTCACCGCGGCGGATGTCGTGATCGGCTATGCGCTGCGGCTGGCGTCCTCGATCGGGCTGGCCAAGGATTTCGGTCCCGATGTTGCGGCCTATTGGGCGCGGCTGCAGAGGCGCGAGGGATATCAACGGGCTGTCACCGCGGAACAGAGGGCCGGTATCGAGCAGAACGTCGCGCCGCGGACCAGGGTGTGAGTTTGCTGTTTCATTTCGGTCTGGTCGCATCGGGTCCGCGCGAAGCGCGGCCCGATGCGACCAGACCCGGAATCTCGAGGTTCTCAGGTGCGCAATTGCGCACCATAGTTCGATGCTTGCGCATCGCCCCGGAATGACAGCGGGTGACAGCACCTGAATTTCCGCTATCTTGCCTCCGTCGCAGTGGCCTCGCAGAAGGTCGCGCGAGGAGGTTCGACCATGGACGAGACGGCTGCGGAACGCCAATCCCGCCATTTGATGCTGATCACGCCCGAGCGGGTGTTTTATGCCGGGCTGCTCGGCCGCCCGCGGCGGCGCTGCTCAGGTGCGTTTCACGTCTATGTCGCGATCAAGGGCGGTTTGCGGCTGGCGCCCGAAGGGGAACGCGAAACTTCCGGCGAACTCGTCCTCGCGCCGCCCTGTCTCCCCCATGCCATCACCAGCGATCATCGCTCGGTCATCTGCGTGACGATGGAGCCGGAGACCGTTCGGGTCGGCGCGCTTGACGAGCTTGCCGAATACCTCACCGGCCCTGACCGCGCGTTGTCAGCCGAACGCATCCGTGCCGCCTATGGCCGGCTGCTGGAGCGCGGCTTCCAGGACCACATCACCAGCGCGGCGTTCGATCGCATGTTTCTTGGTGAGGCGCTGCCGGCCCGCGCACTCGATCAGCGCGTGAGGAAGGCGATCGCAATGCTCGTGAATTTCTCGGAGCCGGTGACCGCGGCCGGCTGCGCGGCAGCGGCGGGACTGTCGCAATCGCGCTTTTTGCATCTGTTCAAGGAGGAGACCGGCATCTCGTTCCGCTCGTTCCGGGCCTGGAAGCGCGCGCGTCACCTGCTGCACTTCGCCAATCGGGACCTCAACCTCGCGCATCTCGCGCAGGACATCGGCTATCCCGACAGCACCCATTTCAGCCATTCGATCCGCCGCTTCTACGGACTGAAGCCGCGCGCGATCTTTGCCGGCTCGCGCGATCTCGCGATCTATCGCAGCGGCGAGACAGGTCTTCTGGAGACCGCGCGATAGCGCGTGGACGCAAGAAGCGTTCTGGTCGGCTCCGCAAGATGTCTCATCGTCCGCGCCGATGGCAGGACCTTCGGGGTCATTCATGAACGACAAGGCCGTCATCACCTGCGCGCTGAATGGCGTGCTGACCGATCCGAGGCAGCATCACGTTCCGGTGACGCCGGAGGAGATGGCGCGCGAGGCGACGGCGGCCTTCGACGCCGGCGCCAGCGTCATGCACATCCATCTGCGCCAGCAGGCGCCGGGCAAGGGCCATCTGCCGTCCTGGGAGGTCGGCGTCTCGCGCGAGATCCAGCAGGCGATCCGGCAGGCCTGCCCAGGCGTCATCATCAATCACACCTCAGGTGTGTCAGGCCCCGATTACGCCGGGGCGCTCGCCTGCATCCGCGAGACGCGGCCGGAGATCGCGGCCTGCAACGCGGGCTCGCTGAACTATCTGAAGGTCAAGGCGGACAACAGCTGGGCCTGGCCGCCGATGATGTTCGACAACTCGGTCGAGAAGGTTCAAAACTATCTCGACGCGATGAAGGACGCGGGCACGATTCCGGAGTTCGAATGTTTTGACGTCGGCATCGTGCGCTGCGTCGGCATGTACGTCCAGACCGGCATGTATGCGGGGCCGCTGGAGTACAACTTCGTGATGGGCGTCGCCTCCGGCATGCCCGCCGACCCGGACCTGCTGCCGATCCTGTTGAAGCTGAAACGGCCCGAGGCGCACTGGCAGGTTACCGCGATCGGGCGCGCCGAGATCTGGCGGCTGCATCAGCGCTGCGCCGACCTCGGTGGTCACCTGCGCAGCGGGCTCGAGGACACGTTCTATCTCGGCGACGACACCAAGGTGACATCGAACGGCCAGTTGATCGAGGCGTTGGCCGCCTGCGCGCGGCGCGCCGGCCGCGAGGTCGCCTCACCCGCCGAAGCGCGGCAGATTTTCGGTGTGAAGCATTAGTATACGGGAAAACTGTAGCCGCGGCGGAGGTGCGGTCGGGGAGGGGGTAACACACGACGAGCTGTATCTGGAGACCCCACCCCCGACCCCTCCCCGCAAGGGGGAGGGGAGTCCACTGGCATCGTGCTCCAACGGAATGATGAAGAGCAGAGAGACCGCCGTACATGGCCGTCATTGAAAACACCGTCTCGCCTGCAAGCGAAGCCTTCAAGGCCAACCAGCAGGGCATGCTGGGCCTAATCGCGCGGCTGCGCGCGCTGGAGCAGCGCACGCGCGATGCGTCGGCGCTGGCAAAAGACCGCTTCCACAAGCGCAGCCAGCTCTTGCCCAGGGAGCGCGTGGCGCTGGTGCTCGATCCCGGCGCGCCGTTCCTCGAGCTGTCGACACTCGCCGGCTACATGTTCGATGTGCCCGACGTCGAGAAGAGCGTGCCCGGCGGCGGCGTGATCGCGGGCATCGGCTTTGTCTCGGGCATCCGCTGTATGGTCAGCGCCAGCGATGCCGGCATCGATGCCGGCGCGCTGCAGCCCTTCGGGCTCGACAAGACGCTGCGCGTGCAGGACCTCGCGCTGGAGAACAAGCTGCCTTACGTGCAGCTCGTCGAAAGCGCCGGCGCCAATCTGCTGCGCTATCGGGTCGAGGACTTTGTCCGCGGCGGCAACATCTTTCGCAATCTGGCGCGGCTGTCGGCGGCAGGGCTTCCCGTCGTCACGGTGACGCACGGCTCCTCCACCGCGGGCGGCGCCTATCAGACCGGGCTCTCCGATTACATTGTAATGGTGCGCGGGCGGACCCGCGCGTTTCTCGCCGGTCCGCCACTGCTGAGAGCGGCGACCGGCGAGGTCGCGACCGAGGAAGAGCTCGGCGGTGCCGAAATGCACACCTCGATATCGGGCCTTGGCGACTATCTCGCCGAGGACGACCGCGATGGCCTGCGGATCGCCCGCGAGATCATGTCGGCGCTGCCATGGGATCGGCTGCGCGGAAACGCGACGCAATACAAGCCGCCGCGCTACGATCAGGACGAGCTGCGCGGCATCATGCCGATGGATCACAAGCGTCCCGTCGACATGCGGCAGGTGATCGCGCGCATCGTGGATGATTCCGACTTCAGCGAATTCGGCACCAATTACGGCCCGGCGACCGTGTGCGGCCATGCCCGCGTCGCGGGCGAGGCGCTCGGTATCATCACCAACAACGGGCCGCTCGATGTGCCCGGCGCCAACAAGGCCACGCATTTCATCCAGGCCTGCTGCCAGAGCCGGACGCCGCTGCTCTATCTCAACAACACCACCGGCTACATGGTCGGCCGCGCCTATGAAGAGGCCGGCATGATCAAGCACGGCTCAAAAATGATCCAGGCGGTGACATCAGCCACCGTGCCGCAGATGACGATCTATTGTGGCGCCTCGTTCGGCGCCGGCAATTACGGCATGTGCGGGCGCGGCTTTCATCCGCGTTTCTGCTTCTCCTGGCCGAACGCCAAGACGGCGGTGATGGGCGGCGAGCAGGCGGCCGAGACCATGGCGATCGTCACCGAGGCCGCGGCTGCGCGGCGCGGCAAGCCGATCGACAAGGGCAGGCTCGAGGCGATGAAGGCCGAGATCATCGGCGTGTTCGAATCCCAGATGGACGTGTTTTCGACCAGCGCGCGGCTGCTCGATGATGGCGTCATCGATCCGCGCGATACTCGCGCCGTGCTTGCCGAGGTGCTCGCGATCTGCCGGGAAGGCGACGCGCGCACGCCGCAGGCGATGCAGTTCTCGGTGGCCCGGCCATGAATTCGAACAGGGGCGCGACGACGCTGCGGAGAACGCCGTTTTCAAGAATCCTGGTCGCCAATCGCGGCGAGATCGCGCTGCGGATCATGCGCACGGCGCGCCGGCTTGGTTACGGCGTGGTCGCGGTCTATTCGGATGCCGATCGCGACGCACGTCACGTCCGTGAGGCCGATCAGGCCGTGCGCATAGGCGCGTCGCAGCCATCGCAGTCGTACCTGAACATTGATGCGATCATTGCTGCGGCGAAAGCTGGCGGCGCCGATGCCGTGCATCCCGGTTACGGTTTTCTCGCCGAAAATGAGCGGTTCGCACAGGCCTGCGTGGACGCCCACCTGGTGTTCATCGGCCCGTCGGCGCAGGCGATCAAGGCGATGGGCAACAAGGCCGGCGCGAAAGCGCTGATGCAGGCCGCCGGTGTGCCCTGCGTGCCCGGCTATCAGGGCGACGACCAGAGCGACGCTGCAATGGTGAGAGAAGCCGAGACGATCGACTTTCCCGTGATGATCAAGGCGGCCGCGGGCGGCGGTGGCCGCGGCATGCGTCTGGTCGCGGACGGCTGCAGTTTTCCGGGGGCGCTCCGCAGCGCGCGCTCGGAAGCCAAGACCGCGTTCGGCGATGACACGGTCATTCTGGAGCGGGCGATCACAAATCCGCGCCATATCGAGATCCAGGTGTTCGGCGATCGCCATGGCCACGCCATTCATCTCGGCGAACGCGACTGCTCGGTGCAGCGGCGGCATCAAAAATTGATCGAGGAGGCGCCGTCGCCCGCGGTCTCGCCGCAGCTGCGTGCGCAAATGGGCGCGGTGGCGGTGGCAGCGGTGAAGTCGCTCGCTTACGAGGGCGCGGGCACGCTGGAGTTTCTGCTCGATGGCGACGAAAATTTCTATTTCATGGAAATGAACACGCGCCTGCAGGTCGAGCATCCCGTGACCGAGGCGATCACCGGGCTCGATCTCGTCGAGTTGCAACTACGGATCGCGGCCGGTGAGCCGCTGCCGCTGCGGCAGGAGGATGTCATGTTCGCGGGCCATGCCATCGAGGTGCGGCTCTGTTCGGAAGACGTGTCGCACGATTTCATGCCGCAGTCAGGCCGGATGGCACTGTGGCAGGCGCCCGAGGGCGTTCGCGTCGAGCACGCGTTGCAATCGGGCGCAGAGATTTCGCCATTCTACGACTCCATGATCGCCAAGATCGTCAGCCATGGCGCGAGCCGCGAGCAAGCGCGGGCCAGCTTGATCGTTGGGCTCGAACAAACGGTCGCGTTCGGCGTCACCACAAACCAGGGGTTCTTGATGTCGTGCCTGCGCCATCCCGTCTTCGCGCGGGGCGAGGCAACGACGGCGTTCATCGCGCGTCATCGCGACGATCTCTTCGTGCAACGCGTGCGGTCGTCCCAGGATGTGGCTCTCGCGGCGCTCCTGATCTTCGTAACCAACCCACACACGCCGGCATGGCGCAGCGGGCGGTCACTCGGCCCGAGCTTCCCCGTTCCCCTGCGTCTCGAGATCGCCGATGCGTTGCATGACGTCGAGGTGCTGCGCGAACGCGACGGTTCTTATCTGATCGAAACGACTGGCGCGTCGCATCGTCTCGAGATCGACGCCATCGATGCGAGCACGATCCGCTTTCGCGCCGGCGCGATGATGGACACCGCCCGCTTCCATCGCGATGGCAATGCGCTCCATTTCCTGCACCGGGGCGTGCCGCTGCTCGTCCACGACCTGACGCTCGCGATGCCGCAGACCGCGGCAGCCGCCGGCGGAGATGGCAAGGTGCGCGCGCAGCTCAACGGCCGGGTCGTTGCGGTGCTGGTCAAGCTTGGCGAAACCGTCGCGGCCGGCCAGGCGGTCATGACACTGGAAGCGATGAAGATGGAGCATGTGCACCGCGCTGCCATAGCCGGCACGGTCACCGCGATCGATGTCGCCGAGGGCGAACAGGTCACGACGGGGCGGGTCGTGGTCGAGATCGCGGCGGCGTGAAACTGTAGCCGCACTGGAGAGGTGCGCTCCTCCCCCGCTTGCGGGGGAGGGGCGGGGGTGGGGGACCAAACCACGAGCTGAAGCCGGGGACCCCCACCCCAACCTCTCGCCGCAGGGGAGAGCTCACCGCGCTCGCGGAGACATCGGTGCATCGAGCTGCGCTGACAGCGCGCTCACGCCTTGCGCGTATGGCCCCAGGTCTCGTCCCAGTCCTGGCCCGCGGCATCGACGACGCGGCCATCGGCTTCGAAGAATTTGTTCGGCACCTGGAATATTGCAAGGATCAGCGCGCCCTCAGGGCACCATGCGGAATGACGGCTGCCGGCCTCGCGCCAGATGTATTCGCCGGCTTTGCATTCCATGCCGGCGACCGCGCCGTCCTTGTCGACGAGGCTGCCTTCGAGCACATAGGTCTGCTCGATGTTGACGTGCTCATGATCGGGCAGCACGGCCCCCGGGGCAAAGCGCATCAAGGCGGTCATGAGCCCGCTGCTCCGATCGAACAGCAGCGTCTTGGCCTCGCAGCCGGGAAAGCGCGTCTGCTGCCAGTCCATCTCCTGCGGCCGGACGAGATGCGAATGCGCACCGGCCTCCTGCGGGCTCTTCGGTGTCACGGCGTCCATGACAGTGCCTCCGTTGCTGTGAACCTGAACGCTATCATAGCAGACGCGTGATGTGAGCGAAGATAAACCCGATGTCATCACCCGCGTAGGCGGGTGATCCAGTATTCCAGAGACCTTCGTGTGATGCGGAAAAGCCACGGCGTACTGGATCGCCCGGTCGAGCCGGGCGATGACCGTTGTGAGTGCCGCGACATCAACCTATTCCGCCCGTCCCGCGCCGTCGCCCAGCAGACACGCCACCTGGTGCCGCGGTCCGGCCGCGAGCAGCGCCGGCCGCTCGGTCTTGCAGCGCGCCATCGCGTAGCGGCAGCGGGTGTGGAAGGCGCAGCCGGGCGGCGGATTGACCGGGCTCGGCACATCGCCATCGACCAGCGGCGTCAGGCGCTTTACCCGGGGGTTGGCGACCGGGACGGAGGCGAGCAGTGCCTGCGTGTAGGGATGGCGCGGATTGTTGAACAGCTCATTCTTGTCGGCGATCTCGACGATGCGGCCGAGATACATCACTGCGACGCGGTGGCTGATATGGGCGACGACGGCAAGATCATGCGCGATGAACAGATAGGAGAAGCCGTAGGCCTGCTGCAGGTCGACCAGCAGGTTGATCACCTGGGCCTGGATCGAGACGTCGAGCGCCGAGACCGGTTCGTCGCAGACGATGAGGTCCGGCCGTAGCGCCAGCGCGCGCGCGATGCAGATGCGCTGGCGCTGACCGCCCGAAAACTGATGCGGAAAATTCCTCATCTGGTCAGGGCGCAGGCCGACCTGGGAAAACAGCTCGGCGACGCGCGCCTCCTTGTCGCGGCCCGACGCGAGGCCGTGCACGCTCAGGGGTTCGCCGACGATGTCGCCCGCGCTCATGCGCGGGTTGAGCGAGGCGAACGGGTCCTGGAACACGATCTGCATGGCGCGGCGGTGCTGCCGCAGCTCGGTCTTGCCGAGATGAGTGATGTCGTGGCCCTTGAGCTGGATGCGCCCCGACGTCGGCTCGACCAGGCGTAGCACGCTGCGGGCGACCGTCGACTTGCCGCAGCCGGACTCGCCGACCAGGCCGAGCGTTTCGCCTCGCCGAAGCGCAAAACTCACGCCATCGACGGCATGCACCGTGCCGGCGCGCCGCCTGAGCAGGCCGCGGCGGACCGGATAATGCTTGACAAGGTTCTCGACCTCCAGCAAGGCGGTCTCCGCGCTCATGATGCAGCCGCCATTTCGCCGGCGCGCCAGCAGGCGGCCGTGTGGTTGCCGCCGAACTCCGCAAGCGGCGGATACTCGTCGTGACAGCGCTTGATCGCGAGCTTGCAGCGTGGCGCAAAGGCGCACCCGTTCGGCAGCTTGGTCAAGGCCGGCACCATCCCGGGGATTTCCGCCAGCCGCGCGTCGCTCCGGCCTCGCTCCGACGGCAGCGCCGGAATCGAGGCCATCAGGCCGCGCGTATAGGGATGCAGCGGGTTCGCAAACAGGTCGTCGACACTGGCCTCTTCGACCTTGCGGCCGGCATACATGACCACCACGCGCTGTGCGGTCTGCGCGACCACGCCGAGATCGTGGGTGATCAGGATCAGGCCCGTGCCGAGCTCCTTCTGCAGCTCCAGCATCAGCGCCAGGATCTGGGCCTGGATCGTCACGTCGAGCGCGGTCGTAGGTTCGTCGGCGATCAGGAGCGCCGGCCGGCACGCCAGCGCCATCGCGATCATGGCGCGCTGGCGCATGCCGCCGGAAAGCTGGTGCGGATAGTCCTGCGCCCGGCGCGCCGGCTCCGGAATCCGCACCAGGCGCAGCATCTCGACCGCCTTGTCCCAGGCCTCTCTCTTCGTCATGGTCTGATGCAGCCGCACCGCCTCGGTGATCTGGTCGCCGATCCGCATCACCGGATTGAGCGAGGTCATCGGCTCCTGAAAGATCATCGAGATGCGGTTGCCCCTGATGTCGCGCATCCCGCTGTCATCGAGCCCGAGCAGATCCTTGCCTTCGAGCAGCACCGCGCCGCCGACGATGCGGCCGGGCGGATCGGGGACCAGGCGCATCACCGACAGCGCGCTGACGCTCTTGCCGCAGCCGGATTCGCCGACGATCGCCAGCGTCTCGCCGCGGCGGACCTGGAACGAGAGATTGTCGACTGCCTTGAACAGGCCGGAATTGGTGAAAAACACCGTCTGCAGGTTTTGGACGTCGAGAACGATGTCGTCGGACTTCGCCGTGCTCATCAGCTGCGCTGCCTCGGATCGAGAATGTCGCGCAGCGCGTCGCCGAACAGGTTGGTGCCGAACACCGCGAGGCTGATCGCGATGCCGGGAAAGATCACGAGCCAAGGCGCGGTGCGGACATATTCCGCCGCCGATTCGGAGAGCATGCGGCCCCAGGACGGATAGGGCTCGGGAATGCCGAGGCCAAGGAACGACAGCGAGGCTTCGGTGAGGATGGTCGAGCCGAGCTGGGCGGTGGCGAGCACGATCAGCGGCGCCAGCGTGTTGGGCAGCACGTGGCGCAGCGCGATGCGCGTCTCGCTCATGCCGATCGATTTCGCGGCCTCCACGAACGGTAGTTCGCGCAGCGCCAGCGTGTTGGCGCGGATCACGCGCGAGACCGTCGGAATCAGCGGGATCGCGATCGCGATGATGACGTTCGGCAGCGACGGACCGAGCGCCGTCGTCATGACCAGCGCCAGCACGAGCAGCGGCAGCGCCTGCAGGATGTCGGTGACGCGCTGGAACACCAGATCGACCCAGCCGGAGAGGTAACCTGACGTGAGGCCGACGATGACGCCGATCGAGGCGCCGAGCGCGGTCGAGCCGAGGCCGACGGCGAGCGAGATGCGGGCGCCATGGATGATCCGGCTAAAGACGTCCCGGCCGAAGGAATCGGTGCCCATCCAGTGCAGGCTCGAGGGTCGCGCCAGCGCATGCGCGGAATCGACGGTCAGCGGATCGATGCGTGCGATCACGTCGGCAAACAATGCGGTCAGCACGAACAGCGCCATGATGACGAGACCGATAGAGCCGAGCAGATGCCGCCCCGCGAGAAAAACGAGCCGCCGCCAGCCATGGGTCGCATTGGCTCCGGCGCGGCGCAGTTCGCTGTCGTAGTTGATCGCGTCCAAAAGTGCTCCTTTTAGTCCGAATAGCGGATGCGCGGATCGAACACGGCGTACAGCATGTCCACGGTAAAATTGGCGAACACCACGACCACCGCGATGAACATCACGAGATTCTGGACGATCGGGTAGTCGCGCCAGCGGATCGCCTCGACCAGGAAGCGGGCGACGCCGGGAATGTTGAACACGGTCTCGGTGACGATCAGGCCGCCGATCAAAAACGCCGCCTCGATGCCGACCACGGTGATGACTGGCAGGATGGCGTTCCGCAGCGCGTGATTGAAATTGACCGACGCATCGGAGGCGCCTTTCGCGCGCGCCGTTCGAATATAGTCTTGCCGCAACACTTCCAGCATCGAGGAGCGGGTGATGCGCATGGTCAGGGCCGAGCTGCGGAAGCCGACCGCCATCGCGGGGATGGCATAGGTGGCAAAGGCCTCCGCCCAGGTTTTCGGGTTCGGATTGAAGAGCGGAATGTCGCCGAACATCGCGACCGACGCGGTCAGGATCAAGAGCCCGAGCCAGAACGAGGGCAGCGACAGGCCGGAGAGGCTGACCACGCGCAGCGCATAGTCGAGTTTCGAGCCCTGATAGACCGCGCTGATGACGCCGAGCGGAATGCCGACCGAGGCGGAGAACAAGAGTGCAAGGCCGGCAAGTCGCGCGGTGATCGGGATCCGCGGCAGGATCTCATCGAGCGCCGGCTTCTCGGAGACATAGGAATAGCCGAGGTCGCCGCGCAAGAGGCCGCCGATCCAGTGCAGATATTGCACGACCAGCGGCTGGTCGATGCCGAGCTCCTTCTGCAGGTTAGCCTTGTCGGCCGGATCGACATAGCCGGCGGCCGCAAAGAGAATATCGACGATGTTGCCGGGCACGATGCGCAGCAGGAAGAAGATCACGATCGAGATCCCGAAGAGGGTCACGAGCATCAATCCCAGCCGTCGCACGAGATAGGCAAACACCGTTTCCGCTCCTATTACCTCGCCCGGCGAGCCCGGGCTCGGTTCACCTCTCCGCACGTGCGGGCGCGCGGGAGAGCGGCACCCGAAACGGACCGTAGGGTGGGCAAAGCGCAGCGTGCCCACCGCCGCGACGATCGAGCCATCGATGGTGGGCACGGCGCGAAGAAGCGCCTTTGCCCACCCTACAGCTATCGATACGATTGCACTGCACGTATTTCACTTGTCTAGCCACAGATCCTCATAGCGGAAGCCGTTGTAGGAGCTGTTCACCATGATGGTCACACCCTTGACATAGGGCTGCCAGCAGGTGCCGTTGCGGCTGTGGAAGATGATCGGGCGCGCGACGTCCTCCTGCAGCTTCTTGTCGATCTCCCAGACCAGCTTCTTGCGCTTGCCGATATCGGTCTCGACCGACTGCTCATCAAACAGTTTTTCGATGTCCTTGTTGCAGTAGTTGGTGTAGTTCCGCTCCGAACCGCAGGAGTAGTTCTCGTAGAACGACTGGTCGGGATCGTCGACCGCATTGCCCGTGAGATTGAGGCCGAGCGCATAGTCCTTGCGCGCCACTTTTGGGAACCACTGCGCGGTGTCGACGACGTCGAGCTCGGCGTCGATATAGATCGGCTTGAGCTGGTCGATCAGGATGACGGCGGGATCGCGATACTGGGCGATGTTGCGGGTCGAGACCTTGACCTGCAGATGCTTGTCCGGACCGTAGCCCGCCTTCTGCATCAGCTTGCGCGCCTCTTCCCGGTTCGCATCAATATTGGGCCCGTAGCCCGGGATGCTCTCCAGCATCTCCTTCGGCATCGCCCACAGCCCGTCCGGCGCCGGCTCCATGGTGCCGCCGATATCGGCTTGGCCCTCGAACATGATCGAGATGAAGGCCTTGCGGTCGAGCGTCAGGGCCAGCGCGCGGCGGATGTCTAAATTGTCGAATGGCGGGTTCGACGAGTTGACGATGATGTTGGTCGAGACATTGGTCGGCTCGACCACGCAGACCGCGCTGGGCGCCTGGCTCTTGACGTCCTTCAAGAGCGGGATCGTCACTTCGGTCGGAAACGTCATGTCGAACTTGCCGGCGACGAAGGCGAGGATGGCGGTCGAACGGTTCGGGATGATGGTGAATTCGATGCCGTCGAGATAGGGCCGGCCTTTTTTCCAGTAGTCCGGATTG
>Ga0213876_10001237_pt1 | contig 16109 bp, 16 predicted proteins | sample BarmaccomBMRX_R9_FD_160113 | JGI IMG/M metagenome (GOLD analysis project Ga0213876, IMG submission 160113) | Root-associated microbial communities from Barbacenia macrantha in rupestrian grasslands, the National Park of Serra do Cipo, Brazil - RX_R9 | ecosystem: Host-associated > Plants > Roots... | reverse complement strand
GCGACTGCTCGGCGCAGGCTTGGTCGACCATGCCGTCTTCACCGGCTCGGTCGACGGCGGCCGGGCGGTCGAGCGGGCGGCCGCGGGCTCGTTCACGACCCTGACCCTGGAGCTTGGCGGCAAGGATCCGGCCTATGTCCGCGCCGATGCCGACCTGGCGGGGGCGATCGAAGGCATAGCCGACGGCGCCTTCTTCAACAGCGGCCAGTCCTGCTGCGGCGTCGAGCGCGTCTATGTCCACGAGACGCTCTGGGCGCCGTGCCTGGAGGGAATCGTCGCGGCGGCGGGCGCCTATCGGCTCGGCGATCCCCTCGATCCCGAGACCAGCCTCGGGCCGATGGCCAGCACCAGAGGCGCGGACGCGGTCCGCCGCCAGCTCGAGGCCGCGCGGGGGGCCGGCGCGACCGCCCATATTCCGGCGGAGGCCTTCCCGCGCGACAATGGCGAGACCGCTTATCTGATGCCGCAGGTGCTGACCGGCGTCGACCACGACATGGCGGTGATGCGCGAGGAGACGTTCGGCCCCGTCATCGGCCTGATGAAGGTCGCCGGCGACGAGGCGGCGCTGCGGCTGATGAACGACAGCGCCTACGGCCTCGCCGCTTCGATCTGGACCCGCGACCTCGACGCCGCGGAACGGCTGGCGGCGCGGGTCGAGGCAGGCTCGGTCCTCGTCAATCGCTGCGACTATCTCGATCCCTTGCTCGCCTGGAGCGGGATCAAGGCGAGCGGCCGCGGCGCCTCGCTCGGCCGCTACGGCTTCGAGACGGTCACCCGTCCCAGATCCCTTCACCTGCGGAGCGCCCGATGAACCTGCCAAGCGCGAACTGGAACTATCCAACCTCGATCCGCTTCGGCGCCGGGCGCGCAGCCGAGCTTCCCAAGGCCTGCCGCCGGGCCGGTATCGCCAGCCCGCTGCTCGTCACCGACCCGGCGCTGGCCGAAATGGCGATGGTGCGCGACGCGTGCGCCGCGACCGGCGCCGGCCTGTTCTCCTCGATCCACGCCAACCCGACCGGCGCCGATGTCGAGGCGGGCCTTGCCGCTTTCCGGGCGGGCGGCCATGACGGGGTGATCGCGTTCGGCGGCGGCAGCGCGCTCGACGTCGGCAAGGTGGTCGCCTTCATGTCGGGCCAGAGCCGGTCGCTCTGGGATTTCGAGGACAAGGAGGATTGGTGGCGGCGCGCCGATCCGGGGGGCATCGCGCCCGTCGTCGCCGTGCCCACGACCGCCGGCACCGGCTCCGAAGTCGGCCGCGCCGGCGTCGTCCTCGACGAGGAAGCCGGGGTGAAGAAGATCATCTTCCACCCCGGCATGCTGCCGGCGATCGTGATCCTGGACCCGGAGCTGACCCTTGGCCTGCCGCTGCAGGTCACCGCCGCCACCGGCATGGACGCGCTCTCCCACTGTCTCGAGGCCTGGTGTGCGCCGGGCTTCCACCCGCTCGCCGACGGCATCGCCGCCGAGGGCGTCCGACTGATCCACGACTGGCTGCCGCGCGCTTTCGAGGATGGCAGCGACGTCGAGGCGCGCGGCCACATGCTCGCTGCCGCTTCGATGGGCGCGACCGCCTTCCAGAAGGGGCTCGGCGGCATGCATGCGCTGTCCCATCCGATCGGCGCCCTGTTCGGCACCCATCACGGCCTCACCAACGCGGTGCTGATGCCCTATGTGCTTGCCTTCAACCGGCCCGCGATCGAGGACCGGCTCGCCCGGCTGGCCTGCTATATCGGTCTGCCCGACCCGTCATTCGCCGGCTTCATGGCCTGGATCCTGGAGCTGCGCGAACGCCTTTCCATCCCCCACAGCCTTGCCGAGCTCGGCGTGCCGGCCGACCCGCTGGACCGGCTCGCCGCGATGGCCGAGGCCGATCCGTCGGCCGGCGGCAACCCGCGCCCCTTCGACGCCGCCGCCGCCCGCCAGGTGCTGGAGGCGGCGCTGGCCGGCCGGATTTAGCCCCTCCCCTTCAGGGGAGGGGGTTGGGGTGGGGCTTGTTTTGCGGCAGCGCGGACGAGAGACATCCCCCACCCCCGTCCCCTCCCCTGAAGGGAGGGGCGATATGGGGCACACCGCTCCAGCCCTACGTGCAGCGAAAGCCGGCGAACAAGCGCTGGTGCGAGGCGATGATCCCGGCGATCGTCTCCGGTTGCGGCGTCGCGTCCCACTGGTCGAGCTCGAACGTGCCGCCGAGCAGGATCCCGTCCGCCCGCGGGAACATGTAGCCGGCATTGCCGGTGAACGCATATTGGATCTCGGGCTGGGGCAGCAGGATGGCGAGCTGCCCCCGCGCCGGCCGCAGCTCCTCGTCGCCGAACAGGGCGCGGGCGCCGAGCCCGGTGCAGTTGAACACCAGCCGCTCCGGCAGCGCCGCGACCTCGGCCGGCGTGGCGAGCTCGCGGATCGCGATCCGGCCGCCGGCCAGCTCGACGTCGCGGATCAACTGCCGCAGATAGCGGCCGACCTCGACATACATTGTGTCGTAGCGGGCCAGGGACTGGACCGGGAAGGGATGCTCGTCGGGGCGCAACAGCCGGCTGTTCGGCGGGAAAGTGGGCAGCAGCTGGCGTTCGGGCGTGTCCCGTTCGGCATAGGTGGGCAGCCAGCGGATTCCGTAATCGTCGCCGACCATGATCTGGAACCGGCGCCAGCTATAGTCGAGCGCGGCGCTCAGCTGCGCCCGCCATGCGTCGGTCACTCGCTCCCCGTCATAATGGCCGAACGGGTGGAACTGGCCGCCGGCGATGTTCGAAGTGGTCTCCGGCGGCAGCGCCTTGGCGTAGATGGTGACCGGAAAGCCGGCCTCCTGCACCAGCCGCGCCGTCGACAGCCCCATCACCCCGGCGCCGAGCACCGCGACCGGCCCCTGATGGCCCTGCAGTCCGAGCAGGGTCGCGAGCCGCGACGTGCCCCAGGACAGGGTGATGCCGGCGCCGCCATGGCCGTAATTGTGGACGACCTTTTTGTCCCCGAACGCCTCCGCCTCGACGCGGAAGCCCGGCGCGCGATAGGGCCTGAGGCCCGCCAGCGTCCGGATCACCCGCTCCGGCGCGACGTTCACCGGCGGCAGGCAGCCGGCGCGTGTCGTCGGACGTGAGGCGAGGCCCCGCGCCGTCGGGCGCGCAACGAGGGTTGTGCAGCCGGGCAGCAACAGCCCCGTCCCGGCAAGCGCGCCCGCCTGGAGCAGCCGGCGGCGGTCGATGAAAAGGCTCTGCACGCGCCCGAGCCTAATCGGTCACACTCGGGCCGTATAGAGACGCGACGCTTCGGCGAAGCCGATGACCGGCGCGACGATCGTGCCGTCCGCCTCGCGCCGCGCATGCAAGGGATCGACCGCCTCGATGACATGGTCGGGCGCGCCCGCATCGAGCCCCGAGACCACCACGTCGAAGGTCGTCGCCGGCCCACCCTGCGGCACGAACCAGTGCACATTGTCGCGCTCGGAGCACATGGTCGAGACCTGCCCGCGCCGCGCCAGATAGTCCCGCGTCGGCCGCAGCCGCATCGCGCCGGCCTCGTCGCCGACCCGGTGGAAATTGCGCACCCGGAAGGCGCCGGCGACGACGAGATGGGCCGAGACCATGTGGCGGTGGCCGTGCGGCGTGATCACGTTTTGCGGCGCGAAGTCGAACAAGGCGGCGCCGTAGGCGAGCCGCCGCGGCCGCCCTTCCGAATCGAGGAAGCGGACGTAGCGCTTGGCGGGATCGTTGGTCCCGCCTCCGGGCGCGGGCTCGATCCGCGCGCGGGAAACCAAAGCGGTCAGTTCGGCAAGGTCGATCTCCGCCGCGAGCCGCTCGACCTCCAGCGCCCAGGCAAGCCCGGAGATCCGGCCCGCCGCCAGCGCCTCCGCGACCGCCTGCTGCCCGTCGATCCAGCGCCGCGCCCCGGTCTCGCGCCGCGGCACGCGAGCCCGCGCCTCCCGCACCAGGGCGGCGAGCAGGAAGGCGGAGAGGAACGCCCGGCGGCCGAAGGGGAAGGTCTCCATCGCTCCAATCTGCCGCGGCGGGCGGCGCGGACAAGCGAGGATCGCTCCGCGCAGGCGATACTTTTCCGCGGCTTTGGTGCCGCGCCGGGGCCTATCTGCGGCTCCCCGCCTCGCCCGCCTCGATCAGTGCCTCGAACTGGGCGAGCTCGGCCGGGTTCAAATCGGAGACCGCCCAATGCGCCATGCCGTGGCTGCGCCAGCGCCGGACATTGTAGCCGTCGCGCGGCGCATCGCTGCCGCCATCCGACCCGCCGTCGGGCCAGACGAACAGGTTGATCACGTGCAGCCGGCGCCGGTAGACGATCGCCGCCACGGCCCGCCCGCCGACATAATCGAGCCGCCCGCCGGCCAGGGTGAATCCGGCCGCCGAGGTGTCGATCACCGGCGGCGAGAAATCGACCCGGCCGGCGAACCAGGGCTTCACCTGGTGCTGGTCCGAGGTGGCGACGTCGACCAGATGCGCGGCCTGCAGCGAGCGCACATGGCTGGCGACGAGCTCGGCCGGGAGGTCGGGGCCGCGCGGCACCATCAGCAGGAGTGCAAGGCTCGCGATCAAAGCGGCGGCGCTGCCGCCGAGCGACCAGATCGGCCAGGCGGACCGCAATCGGCCGAGCAGCGGCCGGCGGGCGCCCGCCGCGAGCGACTGCTCGATCCGCGCCCGCAGTCCCGGCGGTGCGGTCTCCAGCAGCCTCGCCGCGCCGATCCGGCCGCGCAGCGCCTTCATCTCGGCGAAGGCGACGCCGCAGCCGGGGCAGGCGGCGAGATGGTCCTCGGCGCGCGCCGCATTGGCGGCATCGAGCTCCCCGTCGAGCAGGCCGTGGAGGAGCAGGCGCGCGGACTCGCAGTCGCTCATCCCTCGGCTCCCGTCCCGGCCTCGCGGGCGCGCCAGGCCGCGGCGAGCCGTTCGCGCGCGCGCGCCAGCCGCGACATCACCGTGCCCGTCGGCGCATCGATCGTCTCGGCGATCTCGCGATAGGAGAGCTGCTCGATCTCGCGCAGCACCAGCACCTCGCGATAATGGAGCGGCAGCGCCGCGATCAGCGCCCGCAGCGCCTCCTCGTCCGAGCTGCGGATCAGCAAAGTCTCGGGCGTCTCCGCCTCGATCGGCGCCGCCTCCGCCTCGCCGGTTTCGTCCGGCACATATCGTCCCGCCGCCTTCGCCCAGCTCAGGAAGCAATTGCGCACGATCGCAAGCAGCCAGGGCCTGAAGGCCTCGCCGCGAAAGCCGGCAAAGCCGCGCAGCCCGCGCAGATAGGCGTCGTGGACGATGTCCTCGGCGGCGCCGGCATCGCGGCAGAGATAGCGGGCGAAGCTGTAGGCGTCGTCGAGCAGCGGCATCGCCGCCTCGTGGAAGCGCCGGGCCAGCTCCGGCGGCGGCCCGGCGGGCGGCGCACCCGCGGCGGCGGAGGTCCGCCGCGCGGCGGCGCGCGGCGCCCGGCGCGGGGTGAAGATCTGCGCGATCGCGGCAAGGGCAAGGCGCGGCCAGGCCGCGGCTGGCCCCGCGTCGAGGACGCCCGCCGCGCTCATCGCGCCCTCCTCACCGGCCGGTCACCACGATGTGGCCGGTCATATGCGGGTGCAGTGCGCAGAAATAGGGATAATCGCCCGGCGCCGGATATTGGTGCGCATAGCGCGCGCCGGGCGGCAGGATCGGCGAGCGGTAGGAACGATCGGCGGCGGTGACGTTGTGCGGCTCCTCGTCGTCGTTGACGAAGGTCACGATCGTCCCCGCCCGCACGGTCAGCGTCTGCGGGCCGAAATGGAAATTGGCGATATGGACGGTCGCCGGAGCCGCGGCTGGAGCGGCGGGATGCGGCGCGGCGGCCAGCGCGGGGAGGGCGAGCAGGGCGAGGACGAGCTTGCGGTTCATGTCGATTCCTTCAGGCGAGGTCGCTGTCGGTGATGGCGAGCGGGCCGCTCCGGCCGACGAGGCGAACCGAGCGGATGCCGAGCGTGGCGCGGAGCCGGTCCGCCGGCACGGCGAGCGGCCCCGGCCCCGCCGCGGTGCCCGGGGCGGGCTGCGGGTAGGCGGTCGAGCGGGCGGTGTGGAAGGCGACATGGCCTTCCACCTTCTGCATCACCTGGTGGATATGGCCGTTCAGCACGGTCACCGAGCCGAAGCGCGCGAGCAAGGCGAGCGCCGCCGCGCTGTCGTCCGTGCCCCAGCCCCATTCGGGATAGAGGCTCCACAAGGGCATGTGCGCGAAGATCACGATCGGCGTGGAGCTGCTGCGGCCGTCCAGGTCGTCGCGCAGCCAGGCGAGCTGGGCCGCGCCGAGATGGCCGAGCCCGCCCGCGGCGAGCTCCACCACGTTCACGAGGCCGACGAAATGGGCGCCGCCGGCATCGAAGCTGTACCAGCCGGCGCCGCGCGTCCCGGCCCCGAACCGCCTCAGATAGGCGGCGCCGGTGCCGTCGCCCTGCACGTCATGCTCGCCGGGCACGTAGTGGACCGGCACGCCGAGCTCGCCGAGGATCGCCTGCGCCGTGTCGAACTCGCTGTCCCTCGACAGATGGCTGATGTCGCCGGTGTGGAGGACAAAGGCGGGCGGCGTCGGCAAGGCGCGGATGCGCGCCACCGCCGCCCGCAGGGTCGCCGCCGGATCGGGGTTGGCCGGACGGTCGAAGCCGATATGGCTGTCGCTGATCTGGACGAAGCTGAAGCCGCCCGACGGCGCCCGCTGGCCGGGCGCCGCGGCCGGAAGCATCGCCCCCGCGGGCACGCCGCCGCTCAGCGTCCAGAGCAGGCCGCCGCCCGCCCAGGCCATGCATTTCAGCGCCCCGCGCCGGTCGAGATGATCCTGTTCCGCCATGTCCCTCTCCCTTGGAATGGTGAGGAGACTCGGCGGGGTTCGGCTTTATTCCAGGCCGGGCGAAACAATCGCTCGGGGCAGCCGATATTTTTCTTTGGCTTTCGCTCCCGCCGGCGAACGATAGAGTAGGCCACTGCACCTGATCCTCCCCTGAAAGGGGAGGGGGACCATGCGCAGCATGGTGGAGGGGTATCAGCGGCAGGGCAGCGCTCAGCATGCCGGGCTTCCGCCAGCGCTGACACCCCTCCACCACCGCCTTCGGCGGCGGTCCCCCTCCCCCCTTGGGGGAGGAATTGAGAGACCGTCGTGACACCGACCACCTGCCGTAGCGAAAGACGCTCATGATCCGCCCCTACCTCCCGCTGAACGGCCTGCGCGCGTTCGAGGCCGCGGCCCGCCACCTCAGCTTCACCAAGGGCGCGATCGAATTGTGCGTGACCCCGGCCGCGCTCGGCCACCAGGTGAAGGCGCTGGAGGAGCGGCTCGGCGCGCCGCTCTTCCGCCGGCTGCCGCGCGGCCTAGCGCTGACCGACGAGGGCCGGGCGTTGCTGCCGGTGCTGCGCGACGCGTTCGACAAGGTGGCGGCGGCGCTCGCCCGCTTCGACGACGGAAGGGGGCGGGAGCTGCTTTCGGTCGGCGTCGTCGGCACCTTCGCAGTCGGCTGGCTGCTGCCCCGCCTGGCGGATTTCGAGGCCGCCCATCCCGAGGTCGACCTCCGCCTCACCACCAACAACAACCGCGTCGACATCGCCGAGGAGGGCCTCGATTTCGCGATCCGCTTCGGCGACGGCGCCTGGCACGGCACCGAGGCGATCCCGCTCTTCCCCGCGCCGCTCACAGTCCTCTGTGACGAAGCGACCGCCGCCCGTCTCCGCACCCCCGCCGACCTCGCCGGGGAGACCCTGCTCCGCTCCTACCGCAGCGAGGAATGGCCGGCCTGGTGCGAAGCCGCCGGCATCGAGACACCGCCGCTGGTCGGCCCGGTCTTCGATTCCGCCGCGTTGATGGTGGAGGCGGCGCTGGCCGGCCGTGGGGTCGCGCTCGCCCCGGCGCGCATGTTCGAGGGCAGGGCCGCCCGGCCGTTCGACATCGAGGTCGATCTCGGCGGCTACTGGCTCACCCGCCTGAAGTCGAAGCGCCCAACCCCGGCGATGGCCGCGTTCGAAAGCTGGATCCGGGAAGCGGCGGAGGAGGCGCGCTAAAATCCGCCCCGGAACGGGGAGGGGGACCGCGACGCGAAGCGGCGCGGTGGAGGGGTCGCGAGCGACAGCGAGCATCGGAGGCCGGGCCCCCACCACCAGCCTTCGGCTGGTCCCCCTCCCCGTCCCGGGGAGGATCGAGAAGAGCTAAGCCGCCCCCTCGATCGTTTCGACGGTCAAATTCTCGTTCGTATAGACGCAGATCTCCGCGGCGATCTTCATCGCCTTGCGGGCGATCGCCTCGGCATCTTCCTCATAATCGTAGACCGCGGTCGCCGCGGCCAAAGCGAAATTGCCGCCCGAGCCGATCGCGGCGATCCCGGCCGCCGGCTCCAGCACGTCGCCGTTGCCGGTGAGGATCAGGGTCACGTCCTTGTCGGCGACGATCATCATCGCCTCGAGGTTGCGGAGATATTTGTCGGTCCGCCAATCCTTGGCCAGCTCGACCGCGGCCCGCATCAGCTGCCCCTGATGCTGCTCCAGCTTGCGCTCCAGCCGCTCGAACAAAGTGAATGCGTCCGCGGTCGCGCCGGCGAAGCCCGCAATCACCTTGCCGTCGCCGAGCCGGCGCACCTTCTTCGCATTGGGCTTGATCACCGTCGACTGCAGCGACACCTGCCCGTCGCCGGCGACCACGACCTTCCCGTTTTTCCGCACGCCGACGATCGTCGTGCCATGCCAGACTTCCATGTTCCAAAGCTCCCGCTTTCCTTTGGGGGATATCTGGGGGCGGGGCGCGGCCGCTGCAATGGCGGGCGGAAAAGGCACGGCAGGAGGGCCTCGCACCTGCACACCCTTTCCCGCTCGCGGGAGAAGGGAAGGTCGCGCCACTTTGGGCTGACAGACGCGCCCCGCCCCTTTAGGCTGAACCGCGATGGAAGCCTTGTTCATCCTCGTGCTCATCATCGGGCTGGTGGTCTTGTTCGGCCAGCTGAGCCAGTTGAAGCAACGCGTCGACGTGCTGGAGGCGTGGCTCGCGCGGCCCGCACCTCCCGAGGCGCGAATCGAGCCGGCCGTCGTCCCGGCGCCCTCCCCGGGTCCGATCGACCCCGGCACCGCCTTCGCCTGGCCCGAACCGCCCGCGCCCACCCCGGCCGCCGAACCTGCGCCGGCCGCCGCGACTTACGAGATAGACCTCGACGAACCCGAGCCCCCGCGCGAATCCTTCGGCGCCCTCTTCGAGCACTGGGTCGCGGGGCGGCTGATGATCTGGCTCGGCGGCATCGCCCTGGTCCTCGCGGCCATCTTCCTGATCCGATACTCGATCGAGATGGGGCTGATCACGCCGGCGGCGCGGATGATCGCCGCGGCGATCTTCGGCCTGGTTCTGGTCGGTGCCGCCGAGGCCGCCCGCTTCCGGTTCAGCGACGACCAGCGCATTGCCCAGGCGCTTGCCGGCGCCGGCGTCGCAACGCTCTACGCCGTCCCTTACGGCAGCTATGCCCTCTACGGGCTGATCGGCAGCGGCACCGCCTTCGCCGCGATGGTCGCGGTGACGGCGGCCGCGCTGGGCCTGTCGCTGCGCCACGGCGCACCGACCGCGGTGATGGGCCTCGTCGGCGGCTTCCTGACGCCTTTGCTGGTCGGCAATCCGAGCGCGAGCGCGGTGCCGTTGCTCGCCTATCTCGCGTTGCTCAACCTCGCCATCTTCGCCATCGCCTGGCGGCGCGGCTGGACCTGGCTCGCGGCGGCCGGCGTCCTGCTGAGCTTCGCTTGGACCGGCTATCTGATCACCCCGCTTCGCACGCCCAGTGACGCGCTCGCCGCCGGCCTCTTCGTCCTGCTGCTCGGCATTGGCGCCTCGGTGGCGCGGCCCGGCAGCGGCCGCCAGCTCGCCCTGATCCAGCCGCTTGCCATGGCCGCGGTCGAGCTCGCCTTTCTCGTCGCGCGCACCGATCTCGGTTTCCAGGGCTGGCTGCTCTACGGCGCCCTCGGCATTGCCAGCCTGGTGCTTGCGCTGCTCCGCGCCGAATACAGGCTCGCGCCGCCCGCGGCGCTCGCTCTGGCGCTGTTTCTGCTCTTCGCCAAGGCCTGGCTGCGGCTGGATCCCTACGCGTCCGACGCGGCGATCGGGATCACCCTGTTGTTCGGCGGCGCCGGCCTGGCGCTGACCGTCCGTCGCGCCGAACCGGTCTGGACCGGCCTCGCCGCCTTCGCCCTTGCCGGGCCGCTGCTGATCATGCGCGCGACGCAGCCGGAGCTGCTCGAGCTCTGGGCGTGGGGAGCGCTCGCCGCCCTGCTCGTGCCCGGTCCGGCTGCGCTCGTCTGGCTGAATGGCCGTCGCGCTTCGGCCGAGCCGCCGGCCGACCTCTCCCTGCTCATCGCCGGCGCCGCCGCGGCACTGCTCGCGGCGAGCGCGGTCTGGGATCTCCTGCCGCGCGACCTCGCCGCCGCCGGCTGGCTCGCGGTCGCGGTGGCGGCGGCCTTGGCCGCGCGCCGTCTCGCCGACCTCGCGCTGGCCACGGTCTCGATCCTGACCGGGGTCGCTGGCGTGGCCCGGGCGCTCGCAATGGTGCCGCAGCTCTCCACCGCCTTGCTGACCGGCCTGATCGGCCAGCCGGTCTTCGCCGCCGACCTTCCCGACGCGATGGCGACCTTCTACGAGCTTGCGCTGCCGGCGGCGCTGCTGATCGCGCTGCGCCTCGCTTTGCCGCCATTGCCGCTCGGCGCGCGCCGGGCGCTGCCGGTCGTCGCCGGCTTCTTCGCCGTGTCGGCGCTCTACGTCTGGTTCAAGCAGGCGTTCGGGCTCACCGCCGGCGACGATTTCGTCGCGCGTGGGATGATCGAGCGGACGATCGTCACCCAGGCCCTGTTCGCTTTGGGCTGGCTGCTCGGCAGCGGCCGCCTCCGCTTGCCGCGGCTGGAGCCGGAGGCGGCGCAGCTCGGCGCCTTCCTCCTCACCGCGCTCGCCACGCTTCGGCTCGTCTGGCTCGACCTGCTGATGTTCGATCCGGCCTGGACCGACCAATGGGTGGGTCCGCTGCCGATCCTCAACCTGATCCTGCCGGCCTATCTGCTGAGCGCGGTCTGGCTCTATGCCGCCCGCCGCCGGCCGGAGGAGAAGGGGCGCTCCGGCCTTTGGCTCGCCGCCTTCCTCGCGGCATTGATCGCCGGCGCGGCGCTGCTCAACCGCCAGCTCTTCCACGGCGCGATCCTCGACGGTCCGGAGATGCCGACGTCGGAATTCTACGGCTATTCGCTCGCCGGCCTCGTCGTCGCCATCGGCCTGATCGTCGCCGGCATGCGCCTTCCCGACAAGGCGCTTCGGCTCGCCGGCCTCGTCCTGCTGACCGCGACGATCTGCAAGGTCTTCCTGGTCGACGCGTCCGAGCTCAAGGGCGTGCTCCGCATCCTCTCCTTCCTCGGCCTCGGCATCGCCCTGATCGGCATCGGCCGGCTTTACGGCCCCGTGCTGCGCGCGGAGAATGTTTCGGCATGACCCAGTTCCTGATTTTCCTCGCCCTCCAGGCCGCGACGCCGGCGGCGGCAGCACCGGCCGCGACGACGCCCGCCCCCGATTCTTGCCGGATCGATTTCAATGCGAGCCTCGCACTCGGCCAGGAGGCGTTCGACCAGGATATGAATGGCGGCTGGCGGGCGCTGGCGGGGCGGCCGGGCTGCGAGGGCGTGGCGGCGGACCTGATTCACGCCTACCGCGCCAATCTCGAGGCGCATCTCTCGATCCTCTACTGGCACGAGGGCCAGCTGCGCGCCAATATCGGTCAATATCCGGAGGCGATCCGGCTGATGGAGCTGAGCCGCAAGCCGGAGGACCGGTTCGGCTGGAATCCCTATGTCGATGCGACGATCGCCTTCTTGCGCGGCGACCGCACGGCCCTGGTGGCGGCGCGAACCCAGCTGGCGGGGCTGCCGCGGCCGGCCGGCTTCGAGGACCGGACCCTGCCTAATGGCCTTCACGTGACCTGGCCAATGAACCTCGAGGTCGTCGACGGCCTCGTCCGGTGCTTCGGCCGGCCCTATCGCGAAGCTTACAGCCTGCCCGAATGCCGCGAGCCGGGCGAAGCTCAGCGCACCAGCCGGTAGCTCACGAACGCGATATATCTCCCGTCCGGCGACCAGCTCGGCACGTTGATCGTCCCCTGCCCGCCGAACAGCCGCGTCAGCACCTGCGGCGGTGCGCTCCCGTCCGCCGGCATGATCCTCAAGGTCACGTCCCGGTTCGGCGGGTGATCGCCAAGCGCCACGTCGGTGCCGAAGGAGATGAAGGCGATCCAGCGTCCGTCCGGGGAGAAATGCGGGAACCAGTCGCGCCAGGCCGGATCGCGCGTCACCTGCTCCGGATTGCTGCCGTCGGCCCGCGCCCGCCAGATCTGCATCGCCCCGGTCCGGGTCGAGTTGAAATAGAGCCAGCGCCCGTCCGGCGAATATTCCGGCCCGTCATTCACGCCGTCGCTGTGGATCAGCACCCGCTCCGGCCCGCCGGCCAAGTCGCGCGAATAGATGTCGTAGGCACTGCCGTCGGCGGCGACATGCACATAGGCGATGGTCCGCCCGTCCGGCGTCCAGCCGTGCCAGTAGGAGCGCGCGTCCGGCCGGCCGACCACGAGCCGGGGCGCGTCCGAGCCGGCGAGCGGCAGCAGGTGGATGCGCGAGAGATTGTCCGGCTCCGACTGGTCCGAGACGATCAGCTGGGTCCCGTCCGGCGAGAGGCCGTGATCGTTGTTGTTGTGGGTGAGCCGCCCGGTGTTCACCTGCACCGGTTCGCCGCCCTCGACCGGGATCCGCCAGATCAGCCCGTTGCTGTTGTAGATCAATGAGCGCCCGTCATGCGTCCAGTTCGGCGCCTCGATCTTGGTATCGAAATGCCGCACCACCCGGCGGCTCTGCGCGCCGCCCACCTCCATCACCTCGAGCGTCGCCTCGACCCGCGCTGGATAGCCGGTGTCGGGCACGTCGGCGAGCACCGGCACGTTGATCGCGACGTCGGAGAAGGTCGCGCTCTCCGTCCGCCGATCGTTGTGCGCCGAGACGGCGAGGCCGACATAATAAGGCCCGGCGATCCGGATCCGGTAATTGCCGCCGGCATGGTGGAGCTGGCCGTCCGGCCCGGCCACCGAGAAATAGACATAATCGCCCTCGCGCTCGAGCCGCACCCGCCGCGGCGCGGCGACGTTGGCTTCGATCTGACGGGTCGGCCCTTCCTGCACGTCGCGCCATTGCAGCGAGACCAGCCCGTTCCCGTGCACCATCACGTCGGCATAAGGCGAGCCCGGACTGAGGTTCTGCCGGATCATCAGCCCTGCCTTGCGGTGCGGGTCGCTCCCGGCCTGCGGGCCTGCGAAGGCGATGCTGGCGGCGATGTGCAGATCGCCCGACCGCCGCGTCCACACATAGTGGAAGGCGTCCGCATTCCCCCAGATGTTCGCTCCGCCCCCAGTCACCCGATAGGCCGCGGGCCGCATCTCGAACCACACCGCCCCGCGATGCGCCGGCGGGCCGATATCCTGGTCCGCATCGAACAGACCGATCCGCGCCGCCGCGGCCGGTGTAGACCCGATCAGCGCCGCCGCCAGCAACGCACAAAAAGACAGAGGTCCCCGCATGTCCTCCCCCTCTTCTTTTTGAACCCTCACCCTTGATGGGGGAGGGCAGGGTGGGGGTGGCGGCGGAGAATATACGCTGCCGCCGAACCCGTTCGGCCCAGGCTGAATGGTAGCGCTAACGTAAGGAGATGGCGAGCCCCGCTTTCGCCGACTCACAGGCCTTCATACCCTTTCGACCCGCGTGAAAAAATTCGCGCGGAGACGCGGAGATGCATCAGGCTTCCCCGCCCGCGCCGCCCATTCCCGACCACGGCACACAAAGAAACCGTTCGTGTCGAGCGAAGTCGAGATACCCTATCGAGCAAACCCGAGACATAGGCGAAGCCGAAGCAAGGCACCGGAACCTCGGAATCTCCGCGCCTCCGCGTCTCCGCGCGAACAATTACTGAAGCATCCTCGATCCGACACTGGCGCCTCCGTAACGATCCTTCTATGAGCCCCCGAGGGGGAGACGACGCCGGGCATGAGCCACGACGTGTTCATCAGCTATTGCAGCGAGGACGGCGCTGTCGCCGACGCAGCCTGCGCCGCGCTCGAGCGCCGCGGCCTGCGCTGCTGGCTGGCGCCGCGCGACCTGCCGCGCGGCCAGGATTATGCCGAGGCGATCGCCGCCGCGATCGCCGCCGGCCGCGTCCTGCTGCTGATCCATTCCGCCGGCACGGGCGATTCGGTCCAGGCGAAGCGCGAGGTCGAGCGTGCCGCCGGCCTCGGCCTGCCGATCTTCGCATTGCGCATCGCCGAGGCCGAGCCCGCCCCCGCAATCCGCTTCCTGATCGGCGAGGGCCAGTGGCTCGACGCCGTGACCCCGCCGGTCGCGGTCCATCTCGACCATCTCGGCGACCGCATCGCCGGCCTGCTCAACCGCACCGGCTTCCGCCCGCTCCAGCCGACCCTGCCGCCGCGGCCCCTGCCGGACATGGGCCGCCGCCGCCACGCCTGGCTGCCGATCGCGCTTGCCGGCCTCGCCGGCCTCGCCGCGATCGCCCTGGCCGCCGCCTATGTCGCTCCCGGGGTGGCGCGGCCATGAGCCTCGAAAGCGAGGCGCGCGACCGCGCCGAGATCGGCGCCGCCGTCGACGAGATGTACGCGATGATCTCGGGGCCCGCCGGCCCGCGCGACTGGTCGCGCCAGGCGAACTGCTTCCACCCCGAGGCCCGCCAGATCCGCACCTGGCTCGACGCGGACGGGCGCCCGGCCTGCAGGATCATGGGCCTCGGCGATTATGCCCGCGACACCGATCCCTTCTTCGCAGCCAACGACTTCTTCGAGGTCGAGATCGCCCGCCGCATCGACCTGTTCGGCAACATCGCCCATGTCTGGAGCGCCTATGAGGCCCGCCGCGCGCTCGACGATGCCGAGCCCGAACGCCGCGGCATCAACTCGATCCAGCTGTTCAGGGATCCGGAGCGCGGCTGGCGGATCATGGCGATGCTCTGGGACAATGAGCGGGAAGGGCTGACGCTGCCGGCCTTGGATTGAGCGAAGCGCCGATATCCTGCATGGAAACGGCTCGGGAGGCAGGGATGAGCAGCCATCGCATCTATTCGGTCAGCGTCGCGAGCGTGTACCCGCTCTACGTCGCCAAGGCCGAGAAGAAGGGCCGCACGCAGGCGGAGGTCGACGAGATCATCCTCTGGCTGACCGGATACAGCCGGGAGGCGCTGGCGGCGCGGCTGGCCGACAAGACGAATTTCGAGGAGTTCTTCGCGCAGGCGCCGGCGATGAACCCGGCGCGTTCGCTGATCACCGGCACGGTGTGCGGCGTCCGCGTGGAGGAGGTGCAGGAGCCGGTGATGCGCGAGATCCGCTACCTGGACAAATTGATCGACGAGCTCGCCAAGGGCCGGCCGATGGCGAAGATCCTGCGAAGCTCCTGACGGGGCGCCCACTCCGGCGACCCCTCCCGTTCGCCCTGAGCCTGTCGAAGGACTTTCTCTCGTTCTGCCGCGGAGGAGGAAAGGGCTTCGACAGGCTCAGCCCGAACGGTGGAGGATCGCTTGAGGGGTCATATGCGAGGTCCAGGTCGGCCTATGGGCTATTTTTGCCCGAGCGCGGCAAGGATCGGATCGGCGCTCACCACGCCGCGGTTGAACATATAGGTCGTCCCGTCCCTCGCGGTGATGATGATCCTGGTGTCGATGAGGGCCTTCCTGCTGCTGACGGAGGCGATCTCGTCCCTGCGCAGCACGACAATGTTGCGCGCCTTCGCGGTCGGGATCTGGCTGATCAGCATGCCCATCAGGCTCGTGCCGGCCACCTTCGGCTTGAACAGGACGCGCCGGTCGGTGACCGTCAATATGCCGCTGAACCCCGCGCCCCGCCCAAGCAGGGCAACGAGCCAGCTCCCCACCGACGTTTCGCCCGGCTGCACCTCGAGGCTGCTCCAGTCCCCCGGCCCCCAATCCGATGACGCCACTGCCGGCGCGGGAGGCGGAGGCGGTGAAGGAGTAGGAGCAGGAGCGGGTGGGGTCGGCGGCACGGGTAATGGTGGGGCGACCGGCGGTGCGGGCGCCGGGGCGGGCGGCGCCGGCCGCGAGGCCGCCGCGACGCC
>Ga0213876_10001236_pt1 | contig 16110 bp, 9 predicted proteins | sample BarmaccomBMRX_R9_FD_160113 | JGI IMG/M metagenome (GOLD analysis project Ga0213876, IMG submission 160113) | Root-associated microbial communities from Barbacenia macrantha in rupestrian grasslands, the National Park of Serra do Cipo, Brazil - RX_R9 | ecosystem: Host-associated > Plants > Roots... | reverse complement strand
ATTGCGGGTCAGGTCGAGGGGTAAACGCTGGGCTATGTTCTCTTGGCCCTTCGGGCCGAAAGACGGTCACGGCCGTCCCCGCGCTGCCCTCAAACAATGTGGGTAAAGCTCAGGGGTAAACCCTGGGCTATGTTCTACCGGCCCGTTGGGCCTAAGAACCGGCCCGTTGCGCCTGAGAACCGGCCCGTTGGGCCTGAGACCGATTTAACGAGGTGGGGAGCATCCTCCGGCGCCGGCACCCCCCTGAGCCGGAATTCTACCTAAGTGACTGTATGAATGGTATAAGGTGCCCGTTGCGGTTGACGGCCGTCGCCATCGGCGCGGTCCGGTTCAGTTCAGACAGTTTTTAACTCGCACCACACGCTTAACTCATGGCGGTTTTTTAACTCGACGGTTCCAGACGGGCTCCGCGATTCATTAATGAAATTGCTCCGTCTCGGTAGAACCGTGCAAGGCCGTGGTCGACGACTCGCCCCCGGAGATCACCAGGCTCACCTCATCGAAATAACCCGTACCGACTTCCCGCTGGTGCCTGGTTGCCGTGTACCCGGTGGCCTCGGCCGCAAACTCGGCTTCCTGCAACTCGGCATAGGCCGACATTCCGCGCTCCTGGTACCCCTGGGACAGGTTGAACATGCTGTAGTTTAAGGCATGAAAACCGGCCAGCGTGATGAATTGAAACTTGTAACCCATCGCCGCCAGTTCCCGCTGGAATCGCGCGATCGTGGCGTCATCGAGTTTCTTCTTCCAGTTGAACGAGGGCGAGCAATTGTAGGCCAGCAGTTTGCCCGAATGCTGCTGGTGGACGCCTTCGGCGAAGCGTTTGGCCTCGGCCAGGTCCGGCTCGCTGGTTTCACACCAGATCAGGTCCGCGTACGGGGCATAGGCCACCGCCCGGGCGATTGCCTGCTCGATGCCGGCGCGCACCCGGAAGAAGCCCTCCGGGCTCCGTTCGCCGGTGAGAAACGGCTTGTCGCGCTCGTCGACGTCGTTGGTAAGCAGGGTGGCGCCGTTGGCATCGGTTCGGGCGATGAGCACCGTCGGCACCTCGCAAATGTCCGCGGCCAGGCGCGCCGCCACCAGGTGCTTGATCGCATGCTGGGTCGGGATGAGGACCTTACCGCCCATATGGCCGCACTTCTTTTCGGACGCCAGCTGGTCCTCCAGGTGCACGCCGGCCGCGCCCGCCTCGATCAGCGCCTTGACCAACTCGAAGACGTTGAGCGGCCCGCCAAAGCCGGCCTCCGCGTCCGCCACGATCGGCGCCAGCCAATGGACGTGGTCCCTGCCCTCCAGGTGGTGGATCTGGTCGGCCCGCAGCAGCGCCTGGTTGATGCGCTTGACCACCGCCGGCACGCTGTTAGCCGGATAGAGACTCTGGTCGGGGTACATCTGGCCGGCCAGGTTGGCGTCGGCAGCCACCTGCCAGCCGCTGAGGTAAATGGCTTTGAGGCCGGCCTTGACTTGCTGGACGGCCTGATTGCCCGTCAGCGCCCCCAGCGCGGGCACATACGCTTCTTCCTGCAGCAGCTGCCAGAGCCGCTCGGCACCCAGGCGGGCCAGGGTGTGTTCGATCGTGACGGTGCCTTGCAGCCGCAGGATCTCCTCTTTGGTGTAGGGGCGGGTCACCCCCTGCCACCGCGTCCCGGGCTCGGCCCGGCGGTTCTGGGTTGTAGAAATCGGTGCAGGCGGCGCCTGCGCGGTTCTCGTTTCGTTAACTATTATGCTCATCGTTTTCTCTATCTTTTGTTGGTTGGTTAGGTTTTGCTGGAGAGCAACTCGCCCCGTTAGAAGGTTGTTAGTCAAGCCGTTCGTAGCCCGGCAGGGTCAGAAACTCCACAGAGCGCTCGTCCGTCGTGATCCGGTTGAAGAGCTCTGGAATAAGAGTTTCGTGTAAAGGGCTATTTGCGTCAGTTCCAGGCGCGCACGCGCGAAGCCGTGGAACGGACATCGGCGCCGGCTTGCGCGCCATCAGCGCCCAAAATTCTAAGGGTTGGTTAGACCGTTGTGGTTACCTCCCAAAGGCTCAACCTGGCTGAGAATGGGTGTAGCCATCTCCAACTGTTTTACAGTTACCAGGAGGGAGGAGCTGACGATGATCTCCGTCGTCAGGCGTAGGTGCTCGGTGATCGCCTTGGTGGCTGCGGCGGCGTCACGCGCGATCGTCGCCTCGAAGATTCTCCGGTGCTCGGCGGATACATCGCGCCCGCGGCCTACGACACCGGAATAGCGCCGATAACGCTCGGATTGCTGGTAGAGCTGGGAGCGGATCTGCAGGAGCTTGTTCGAGCCGCAGGCGCCCACCAGGGCCTGGTGAAATCCGGCGTGAGCAGCAGCCCATTGCTCTATAACGTGCGGGTCTTCGGGCGGTCGTTCCGAGATCTTGGAGAGCCGGTGCCACGCGGCGACCAGGTTCGTCTCCCACTCAAGGTCGCCCCGGGCGATTGACCGAGAAAGGACGATCCGCTCGATCTCGACGCGAGCTTCCGTCAGATCGCCCAGGTCTTCCGCGGAAAGCGGGGCGACTCGATAACCTTTTTGTGACTCGGCAACGACCAAGCCTTCGGCGCCCAGCCGCGACAGCGCCTCGCGCACCGCGCCCTGGCTGACCCCGGACGATTCCGCGATCTCATTGATGCGCAGCTTGCTGTCGGGGAGCAGCTGGCACGCGAGGATATCGTCCCGAAGCCTGTCGAATACCCGGTCGGACTGGGTTTTTGCACTCATACGTTCACTAGTTAATGTTCTATGCGCGGTCGCTCCTGTCGCGCGTGACCGCTTTCGGCGCTTCCCCATTCTAAGGGAATCGCGAAAGCGCCATTTCAGGCCGCGGATAACACGGAGCCGATCACACCGGATACGACCGCCGTTGATCATCGTCCACAAAAATCTTTTTTTCACACGAAAATATATTTTCTTTTGACAAATATTTTTACGTGCTTTAAATCTATTTTATGAAAATAAATAAGAAACAAAGCGTTTCCCAACAGGGGGGACACCAATGAAACTTTTCCGGCATGGTCCCCCAGGTTTCGAGAGGGCGGGCGCCCTCGATGCCAAGGGCGTCAAGCGCGACCTGTCCCTCCTGGTCCCCGACATCACCCCGGACTGGCTCGCGCCGGAAAAGCTGCGCGCCATCGGGGCGGTCGATCTCAATAAGATGCCTGTCGTTTCCGAAACGACTCGCATTGGCGCGCCGATCCACGGCACACGCCAGTTCATCGCAATCGGCGTCAACTACCGCAGACACGCCGCCGAGTCCGGCATGCCCATCCCGAAGCACCCGGTCGTACTCAACAAGGCGATCACCTGCATCCAGGGTCCCAATGACGATGTCGTGCAGCCTGAGGGCTCCGACACGCTGGACTGGGAGGCGGAGCTTGCCGTGGTCATCGGCGTCAAAGCCCAGCGCGTCAGGGTTGAAAACGCGCTTTCGCACGTCGCCGGCTACTGTCTCGCCAACGACGTGTCGGAGCGCGACTGGCAAGTCAACCGCAGCGGCCAGTGGGTAAAAGGCAAGAGCTTCGACACCTTCGGCCCGCTGGGCCCCTGGCTGGTGACGGCAGACGAGATCGCCGATCCTCAGCAGCTGCCGCTCACGCTCGCCGTCAACGGCGCCGTCCGGCAAAAGGGCAATACGAGCGACATGATTTTCAGCGTGGCCGAGATCGTCTCGCATCTAAGCCAGTTCATGACCCTGTTACCCGGCGACGTCATTGCCACCGGCACGCCTGAGGGCGTGGGGGCAGGGATGAAGCCGCCGGAGTTTCTTAAACACGGCGACGTCGTCGAACTCGACGGCGGGGTTCTCGGCGTACAGCGGCAGCGGGTCGTCTGACGAGCGGGACGAGAGCGTCAAGCAGGAAAAGTTTATGCAACCAAAAAAATTCAATCCAAAAACATTCCAGCTCGGATACGTCGCGCTGGGCACACCGGATATAGAACGGACCAAGGAACACTACCTCAAAGCGATCGGGCTGACCGAGGTCGCACAGGGAGACGACGGATCGGTCTATTTATCGATCGGTTACAGCCATCACGATCTGGTTCTGCGCCCTACCGACCAGAAGGCGCTGCTCCACGTGGGCTTTCACCTGAAGCCAGACATCTCGGTCAACGACCTCGCCCGCGACGCGCGCGAACTTGGCCTTGCAGCTACGATCAAGACCGATAGTCAGCCCGGCGTTGCCGAACTGGTCGAGGTGGAAGCCCCGGGCGGCCTTGCGGTCCAGTTCTACAATGCGATCGAAGCTTCCGCGCCGGGCTTCAAGCAAACCGGCGTGTCGCCGCTGCGCCTGGGGCACGTGGCGGTCCTCTCCCGGGAAGGCGACAAGCTGGTGACGTTCTTTCAGGACTTTCTCGGCTTCTGGCTCACCGACGACATCGCCGGGATTGCTAACTTCCTCACCTGCAATCGGGAACACCACGTCGTCAACATCGTTAAGGCGCCGGAATCGCGCGCCCACCATATCGCCTTCGAGCTCAGGGAGAGCTCCTGTCATGCCCTGGCCGCCGACGCCTTGCGCGCAGCCGGCGTCAATCTGCTCTGGGGTCCCTCGCGCCACACGGCGGGCCACAACGTGGCCGCCTACCACCATGACCCCGACAAGGTCATCGTGGAGCTCTACACCGAGATGGACGCGTTCATTCCCGAGCTCGGCATGTGCGAGCCCCGGCCCTGGCATGAACATGTTCCGATGAAGCCGAGGAGTTGGATGTTCAACGAGTTGAACGCCTGGGGAACCGAGTTCGGCTTCAACCTTGCCACCGGTTGAACGGTTCGCGCGCTACACCACCCGAAACCTTCCAACATCATGAATAAGCAACAACACGGAGCCCTGGCCTGCCATCTCCCCGGCGGGCCAGTGTTCAGAACCAAAGTGAGGGGGCAAATTTATGGCCGATGAAACGCCTGTTTTGATCGTGGGCGGCGGAGGCGCCGGGCTGACCGCGTCGATGTTACTGTCGACGTTTGGCGTCGAGCACCTTCTCGTGTCGGCGCTGCCGACCACGTCGGTCCTGCCCAAGGCGCACCAGCTGAATCAGCGCACGATGGAAATTCTCAGCGATGCCGGCGTCGCCGAGCCGGTCTATGCCCGGAGCACGCCCGCCGAGAACATGCGCGCGATGGCCTGGTATGCCGGCTTTACCGGCCCGGACCCGGACTTCGGCCGGCTGATCGGCAAAATCGAGACCTGGGGCTGCGGATACACGAACCTCAACTGGATGCAGGCCAGCGCCTGCCGCAGCGCCAACCTGCCGCAAATTCGTCTGGAACCGATCATGAAGGCGCGCGCCGAGAAGCTCAATCCGGGCAAAATCCGGTTTCACCATGAAGTCATCGGGCTGGAGCAGGATGGCGACGGCGTCAGTGCGCGGATCAAGAACCATGATACGGGCTCCGAGTACACCGTGCGGGCGCGCTACCTGCTTGGCTGCGATGGGGGCCGCACCATTCCGCGGATGGCGGGTATCGGCTACGAGGGCCTGGGGGTGGTCGCCCAGATGATATCGGCGCACGTCACGGCCGACTTGTCCAAGCTCGCGCGAGATCCGGACGTGTTGGTCCGTTGGATCTGGTGTCCCGCGATCGGCGAAATGGCGGTGCTCGTGCCGATGGGGCCCGACCATTGGGGCCCGGACAGCGAGGAGTGGGTTTTTCACGTCACCTACCAGGGCATAGGGCCGAAAGGTCTTACCGACGAGCACATCGAAAGGAACATGCGTCTGGCGCTCGGCATCTCTGAACTGCCGATGAAGATCCACAAGATAACGCGCTGGACGCTGGAAGGGGTGCTGGCAGCGAAGTTCCGTGCGGACCGGGTGTTCCTGGTGGGAGACGCGGCGCACCGCCACCCGCCAACCGGCGGTCTCGGCCTCTGCAGCGGCATTCAGGATGCGTATAACCTGTGCTGGAAGCTTGCCGCCGTGCTTAAGGGCCACGCCGGTGAAGCCCTGCTCGACACCTACGAAACGGAGCGCCGCCCGGTTGATGCCCGCAACGTCCAGCGTGCGCTGGAGAATTCGATGTTGCATATGGAGATGGGGCTGAAGTTCGGCCTCAAACCGGGTGCGCCCGCGGAGGTCAACTGGACGCAATTCAGGAGGATCTGGAGCGGCAAGCCGGAGGATGCGGAGCATCGGCGCGAAGCCTTGCGCGCGATCAGACGTATGAGCGGCGAGACCGACGAACTGAACGTTGAATACGGCTACCGTTATTGCTCCGCGGCCGTCATCCCGGATGGCTCACCCGAACCCGAGCCGATCGACGATATCCGCCTCTACGAACCGAGCACGCGTCCGGGCAGCCCATTACCGCACGCCTGGCTGGACGACGAGTCCGGCAATCGTTTGGCCCTGAAGGATGTCGTCCGGCCCGGCCGTTTCCTGCTGATTGCCGGCGAAGACGGGCAGGACTGGTGCGCTGCGGCCGCCGCGCTCGCTGTCGCCGACGATCTGCCCATCGATGCCGTGCGGATTGGCCATATCGACGGCGACCTGTTCGACCCCCGCCTGGCCTGGGCGCAGTTCCGCGGCATTTCCACAAAGGGTGCCGTTTTGGTGCGGCCAGATCGGGTGATCGGATGGCGTAGCGCCGGATCGGCGGCCAACCCGGCGGCGACATTGGCCGAAGTCCTCAGGACAATTCTGGGCCGCACGGTTCGCACCGGGCCGGCAGAACTCGGGCCACACCCCCTCGAGGAGGCGGCGGTAAATCCATGACGACCCCTTGCTGCGTGCCTATCCGAAATTCGGCTGAGGCTGAAGCTTTCGAAGCCGAGCCGCTGGCCGATCGCGGCTTGCCGCCTTCGACCTATGATGCGCTGTCGACCTCCGCGAAAAGCCGGCCGGATGCGAAGGCGCTGTCCTTCTTTCTGACCGCCGATACCTATGATCGCGCGTTCAGCTGGACGTATGCCGAATTGCTGGGAGAGGTGACGCGCGCGGCGAATCTCTTCCATAAACTAGGGGTTGATGCGGATCATCCGGTTGCCCTTGTCCTGCCGAATCTGCCCGAAACGCATTTTGCGATTTGGGCCGGTGAAGCGGCCGGGGTGGTACTCGTGATCAATCCGCTGTTCGAACCTGGCCAGATTCGGGACCTCTTGCGGGTAACGCGTGCGCGGGCGCTGGTGACGCTTGCGCCTTCGCCTGGCGTCGATCTCTGGGCAAGACTGGCCCCGCAGCTGTGCGGTCTGCAAGACTTGAGGTCGGTTGCCACGGTCGATCTATCGGCTTATCTGCCGGAGGGCGCGGCGGCGCCGTCACCTCACGCGCCGCACGCCTCGGTACCCGGTATCGAGGTCATGGATTTCCGCGCGGCGATGCGCGCGCAGGCCGGTGATCGGCTGATCGCGCTGCGGACCATTACGGCAGAGACAAAGTCTTCCTACCTATGCACCGGCGGTACCACGGGCGAGCCTAAGATTGCCATGCGCACCCACGGCAATGAAGTGTTCGATGCCTGGGCCGTAGCCCGGTTTTTCCGGACCGGCGAATCCCAGCGAACCGTGTTTTGCGGGTTGCCGCTGTTTCATGCCAACGCGCAGCTTGTCACCGGGCTGTTGCCCTGGATGCAGGGCGATCATGTGGTGCTCGGGACACCGGAAGGCTATCGCGGAAGGGGCGTGATTGCGCGCTTTTGGGAAATCGTCGCTCACTACCGCGTCGCGCGGTTTTCGGGCGTGCCTACGGTTTATTCGGCACTCCTCGATGTGCCGGTCGGCAACCATGATATCTCCAGCTTGGAGTCCGCCTTATGCGGCGCAGCGCCGATGCCGGCCAAGTTGATCGACCTCTTCGAAGCGAAGACCGGCGTCAAGATCGCCGAGGGTTACGGTCTGACCGAGGCCGCATGCGTCTCTTCGGTCAATCCGCCCTTGGGCGACAGGCGCCCCGGCTCGATCGGTCTGCGTCTCCCCTATCAGCGCATGCGCGCCGTCATCCTTGATGAGGCCGGACGCTTTCAACGCGCGGCTGACACCGATGAGATCGGAACGTTGGTGATCAAGGGACCCAACGTGTTCGTCGGATACCTTGATCCACGGCACGACAAGGACCTGTGGATCGAGATCGACGGCCAGAAGTGGCTCAACACGGGGGACCTCGGCCGCCGGGATTCTGACGGGTACTTCTGGCTGACGGGCCGGCGCAAGGAACTCATCATCAGGGGCGGACACAACATCGATCCCAAGCTGATCGAAGACGCATTGCACAAGCATCCTGCGGTGGCAGCGGCAGCCGCCGTCGGCAGTCCCGATGCCTATGCAGGCGAAGTCCCCGTCGTCTATGTTCAGACGAAGCCCGGTGCCCTTGTCACCGAGGCGGAATTGCTGGATTTCGCGACGGCCCGCATTCCCGAACGCGCGGCCGTCCCGAAGCGCGTGAGGATCACGCCTCAACTTCCCCTCACGGCCGTGGGCAAGATCTTCAAGCCCGCGCTGCAGCAGCGGGAGGTCGAACACGCCATCCGGTCTGAGGCGCAGGCAACCGGCGTAACGATCCTTGATATCGCACTGGATCGCGATCCGCAGTTGGGCCTGGTGGCTCGAATCCGCACGGACGGTGGAGCGAACGTGCTGCGGGCGGCGCTCGACCGGTATGCCTTCCATTCGGAGCTCCGGGAAGAGCGCCTCGCGAAAGATTGCTAACCGTTAACGCGTTTGTTGAGCATTAACGAGGCAGTTTTATACTATTTACACAGTTAGTTTGGTGGAATCCGGACCGGATCTCAGCTTCGAAGGGGCGCGAGAACTTAGCCCAGGGTTTACCCTGGGAAACCGTAAAATCACGATGAGCCCTGAAGGGACGGCAGAACCCACCAGCAACGCCTTCTGCCGCCCCTTCAGGGCTCGATCGGGAGGGAGGACTCTACCCAGGGTAAACCCTGGGCTAAGGTCTCCCGGCCCGTTGGGCCTAAAACAGAGGTCACGCCGTGCGGAGCGTCCAGCAGCACCCCCCCTGCGCCGGAATTCCACCCGAATAATTGTCTACATGGCAGCAGCCCCTGCGGGATTAAAACCAGGCACGCGGCCCCTACCGGGTGCGACCAATGTTAATTTAACGAATGTTAATTCCTAACAAGCACTAATGTACTTACTTATTAGTTTTTTACTTATGTCATCCTGTCCGGGCGGTTGCAGAAACCGCCGGTAAAATGCCGGGGTAGACGACACCATGCTTTAACAATTCCATCTCTCAAACCTAACCAGTCATAAACGCTTACACATTCTTACATGAAGGAACCAATTTTTATCGTCGCGGGGGTCAGAACCCCGTTCGTCAAGGCAGGTACCGCTTTAGCGGACACCGAGGCGGTTGACCTCGGAAAAACGGCCGTCAGCCTTCTCCTGGCGCGCACGGGCATCGACCCCGGAAAGATCGAGGAAGTCATTATGGGCTGCGTCGGACAACCGGTTGACGCGGCAAACGTCGCCCGCGTCATCGCGCTCCGCGCAGGCATGCCGGAATCGGTGCCGGCGATCACGGTCCATCGGAATTGTGCATCCGGTTTCGAAGCGGTGACCCAGGCCGCGGAAAAGATGATTGCCGGCCGCGGGGATGCGTTCGTCGTCGGGGGCGTCGAGAGCATGTCTCAAATGCCGATGCTCTACCCTTATGAGACGACAAAAAAGTTTGGCGCTTTGGCGCGAGCGAAAAACGTGACGCAGAAGGTCGGCATTCTCTCAAGTTTTCGGCCTTCGGACTTTAAGCCGCGCATCGGTTTACAATTGGGGTTATCGGATCCGGTGAGCGGATGCAACATGGGCCAGACCGCCGAGAATGTCAGCCGGGACTTTCATATTGCCCGCGAGGAACAGGACGAATTCGCGCTGAGATCTCACCATAAAGCCGTCGCAGCGCGGGAGAAATTGCGACAGGAGATTACTCCCGTCTATCTCACTAAGTCCAGGAACGGTAAGCCGCACATCGACCAGGACAACGGCCCGCGCGAGGGCCAGAGCCTGGAAGCGTTGGCGAAGCTGAAACCCGTTTTCGAACCCGGCACAGGCACCGTGACGGCCGGTAACTCGTCGCAGATCACCGACGGCGCTGCCGCCTTGTTACTGATGACGGAGAAAGGGCTCAAAGAATCGGGGTTAACGCCGCTTGGCCGGCTGCTCGGTTACGCTTATGCAGGACTTGATCCCTCGCGCATGGGGCTGGGACCGGTCTACGCCATTCATCGTGCTGAGCAACGGGTGGGCCTGGGCCTCAAAGACGCCGACATTATCGAGATCAACGAGGCCTTCGCCGCGCAGGTGCTCGGCTGCCAAAAAGCATCGAAATCCGATGACTATTGCCGGCAATATCTCGGCCGCGAATCTGCCCTCGGCGAAATTCCAGACGAGATTCTGAATGTCAACGGCGGCGCGATTGCCCTCGGGCATCCCGTGGGCGTGACCGGGTCACGCCTCGTATTGACCGCCCTTAAAGAGTTACATCGCAGAAAGGCTGACCGCGCGCTGGTATCCCTTTGCGTCGGCGGCGGCCAGGGAGGTGCATTATGGTTGAGTCGCGACTAACAAAACAGACTACCCCGGCAAGTCAAAATATCCGCCGGGAAGTGCAGGCGTCCGGTGTTGCAATCCTGACGTTTGACCGGCCAAAGTCGTCCGCGAATATTTTCGATGGGCAAACCTTTGATGAGTTGAGTCAACACCTCGACTTCCTTGAGTCAGAACCACGGTTGAACGGGCTGATTATACGGAGCGCCAAGGCGAAGGTCTTCGTCGCCGGCGCTGACCTGAATGTCTTCACCCAGGCTTCGAGCCCGGAGCAGATTGCGGCCGCGGTCGCGCAGGGACAGAAGGCATTTGGGCGGATCGCCAAGCTTCCCTACCCGGTCATCGCGGCCATTCATGGCGTTGCGCTGGGCGGCGGGCTGGAACTGGCCCTCGCTTGCGACTACCGCGTTGCCTCGCTCGACCCGGCAACGAAACTCGGCCTTCCGGAGACGACGTTAGGGCTCTTGCCGGCCTGGGGTGGAACAATGCGCCTGCCCAAATTGACGGGTCTGCCAACCGCGATCGAAGCCATCCTGACAGGCCGCCAATACCCAGCCAGGCAGGCGCTCAAGCTCGGGCTCGTCGATGCCGTCGCTCCTGCGGAACGAATCATCGATTTGGCAATGAAATTGCTGCTGACCGGGAAGCGATCTTACAAATCGCAGCTCTCCAACCGGGCGCCACTATCCAAAATCCTCACAACGCAGGCGCAAAAGAGGACCCTTGCCAAAACGCGCGGAAACTACCCGGCCCCCCTCAAGGCGCTGGAAGTCGTCGTGGCCAACCTGAGCGCCACTCCAGCCCAATGTCTGGAGAACGAAAAGAAAGCGTTCGTCGAGCTTGCCTGCGGTCCGGCTGCCCAAAATCTGATTCGGGTCTTCTTTCTGCAGGAGCGCGCAAAGAAAGTGCCGCTCCCCGCGGGTGGCTCACCGCAAAACGTCTCCACAGTGCTCGTGCTCGGCGCGGGCATCATGGGCGCCGGAATCGCCCAGTGGCTCAGCGCTCGCGGGATCCGGGTGATTTTGAAAGACGTCGGCCCGGAGCCGCTCGGTAAAGGGATCCAGTCAATCGCGAAGCTCTATCGGGACGGAGTTAAACGGCGTGTGTTTACTGAGGCCGAGGCTCGGCAGGGCTTTGATCGCGTGCTTCCGGTCGTTGAGGATGTACCGCTTGGCGACGTGGATCTGGTCATCGAAGCGGCCGTCGAAAAGCTGGAGCCCAAAAAGCAGATTTTCGCAACCCTCGACCAGAGGGTGCAGTGCGAGACGGTCGCCACAAATACTTCCGCCCTTTCCATCGACGCGATCGCGGACGGTCTCATTCATCCGGAGCGGGTGGTAGGAATCCACTTTTTCAATCCGGTTCACCGGATGCAACTGGTCGAGGTTGTCGTGGGTCCGCACACCAGCGCGATCGCGCAGGCCACGGCAATCCAATTCGTCAAAGGGATCGGCAAACAGCCTGTAGTCGTCAAAGACAGTCCGGGATTCCTGGTTAACCGGGTCCTTGTACCGTACATGGTGGAAGCGATCCGGCTCTTTGCGGAAGGCCATCGCGTCGAGAAAATCGATAAGCTTATGCTGGATTTCGGGATGCCGATGGGACCGCTTCGATTGAATGATGAAGTCGGCCTCGATGTATCTCACCACGTCGCAAAAGATCTGGCGCAACGGATCAAACGCCTGGCACCCTTACAACAACAGGATGCGCTGGAACGGATGATGGCGAAGGGCTGGCTTGGACGGAAATCCGGCCGAGGCTTTTACGACTACAGCGGCCGGGGTGCCGAACGCCGGAATCCGCAACTCAACGAGTTTCAGCCTGCGGAGCCCTCCGCCGTCGATGAAGCGGAACTGCGGGACAGGCTGGTGCTGGTGATGGTTAACGAGGCGGCGCGTTGTCTCGAGGAAGGGGTTGTTCAATCTCCGGACGATGTCGACTTCGGGATGATCATGGGCACCGGCTGGGCACCCTTCCGGGGCGGCCCGCTCAAATACGCCGATTCAGTCGGCATTCCGGCGCTCGTTAACCGGCTGAACCTTTTATGCGATCGCGCCGGCGAACATTTTTCGCCCTGCGCCCTGCTTGCCGGGATGGCGAATCGCGGCGCGACTTTTTACCCGAAAACTCCTAACACTGCCCCTCTTAAACCGTGAAACATAGTCATAACCTTGCGCCGGAGGCGCTCGCACGGCCCGCGGCCGAGTTGCGTCCACCACAGAACGAATCGGTCGAAAAATGCAAATATCCTCCGGTGAATCGCAGGAAAACCGCTTTTGATCCCCGAGTGATGCAGCAACTTCTGGACGGCGAATTCTCTGAGGTTCGGAACCTCGTCAAGCAACGGATCACGAAGCCCGACTTCCAATATTACGACGGCACGGATGTGCAAGTCTATCGCCGGAAAGTCCTTGACTGGCTCAAGCGGATTGCGGAGACCGGAATCGGCCGAATATTCATGCCCCGTTACGTCGGCGGCGAAGATAATCTGCCGAAGTACCTGGCAAAGTTCGAGACGCTGGCCTTCCACGACACGAGCCTGCTGGTCAAAGCCGGCGTGCAATTCGGTTTGTTCGCGGCAAGCATTCAGCGTCTGGGCGTGGAGTATCATCACCGGAAGTATTTGCCCGACGCCGCCGCTGGCAGGCTTCTAGGCGGCTTTGCCATGACCGAGATCGGTCATGGCTCTAACGTCCAGCGGCTGGAAACCACAGCCTTCTATGACCGTGAAACGGATGCTTTCGTTATCGATAGCCCCACCTACAGCGCGGGAAAAACGTTTATCGGCAATGCCGGCGAACACGGCCAGCTCATGACCGTATTTGCGCAACTGGAAGTGGACGGTGAACACCACGGGGTCCATGCGTTTCTGGTTCCCATCCGCGATGACGAGGGAGCACCGATGCCAGGCGTTACGATTGAGGGTAACGGTCTGAAGATGGGCTTGAACGGCGTGGATAATGGAAAGATCTGGTTTAAGGAGGTCCGCGTACCGCGCACCGAGATGCTGACTCGCTTCGCGGAGGTCACACCGGAGGGCAGATACCGGAGTGATATCCTGAACCCGGGCGCCCGCTTTTTCACGATGATCGGCACGCTGGTGGGCGGCCGCATCAGCATGGGGTTAGGCGGCAACAGCGCGGCCAAGTCGGCGCTCACGATCGCGGTGCGATACGCCGCTCGCCGTCGACAGTTCGGCCCGCCGAAAGGCGCGCCGGAAACTCTGTTACTCGACTACCCGTCGCATCAGCTGCGCTTGATGCCGCTCCTGGCTAATGTGTACGCATTGGATTTTGCGCTAAAGCACTTGATTCAGGTCAATGAGGGCGCTCAATCCGACGGTTCGCGCCCGGTCGAGACGCTCGCCGCGGGATTGAAGGCCTATGCCACCTGGAACACCAGCCGAACTATCCAGACGTGTCGTGAAGCGTGCGGTGGCGAAGGTTATCTGGCTTCGAACCGTTTCGCGGCGCTGAAGGCGGACACCGATATTTTCACCACCTTCGAAGGCGACAACACGGTGTTAATGCAGTTGGCAGCCAAGAATCTTCTTGCCGAACTCAAAGATAAGCTCAAGCAGGGGGGGTCCGCTCAGCTTGCCCGTTTTTCCCTGGATGATAATCTGAACCTGCTCGCCAAACGCCACCCGGCTTTTACTCAGGACAAGAGCGAACCGCACCTCCTTGATTCCGAACTTCAGTTGGATCTTTTCCGGCTTCGTGAGGACGCCTTACTCGTGCAGGGTGCGACCGAACTCCAGAAACTGACCAGCGCGCAGGGGCTGGACCCTTACTCGGCGTTTACTCAGCTTCAGCCCGAACTGCTGGAACTGGCGCAGGCCTATATCGAACGGGTGATCCTGGAGCAATTCATCGCCAAAGTTAAATCCCTCCCCGACCAAAGCCTGCAGGCCCCCTTAAAGCGCCTTTGCGATCTATTCGCTTTGACCCGTCTGGAGCAGGGCAAAGGCTGGTACCTCGAGAACGGCGTAGTGTCCGGCGTGAAATCGACGGCATTTAAACGGTTGGTCACTCGGCTCTGCGTGGAAGTGTCCGAAGAGGCCGTCGCGCTCGTAGACGCTTTCGGAATACCCGATGAATGCCTCGCCGCGCCGATCGCCCTTTGAGCGCGTATTACTTATCTACATTCGCCGGTTTTTCAGAGTAAAGGAGCATCATTGAGACAGTTATGTCGGTAGAATGTCGGCTCAGGGGGTGTCGGTGCCGGAGGAGGCTCCGTAGCCGGTCGAACGAGTCTTAGGCCCAACGGGCCAGCAGAACATAGCCCAGGGTTTACCCCACTGCCATTTCGTTAAGGATACAAGGCCGGGTATTGCTTTCGTCCCGCAGGGACGGCTGAGGTTAGGCAGGGACTTCAGTCCCTGTGCTGTGCGGGCGTTCTCCCGGGGTTGCGTCCCCTCGGGACGCCTGAAGGCGGGCGCCGGGCCACAGGCGGGCGCCAAAGGTTGGGGAGCCGTTCGGGTTTTTGGCGCCGAGGGTCGCACCGGGTTTGGCTGGCCGTTTGGGAGTCGGCACCCGCCGGGCCAGCGTTTCAGGCGTCCCGACGGGACGCGATCCCTCTTAAATGCCCCGTCCAGGGACTTCAACGTTTGCTGTGAATTAAATCGGCCGAACGCTGGGAACGGCCCGTGCGCGGGGCGGGTCTAAGCAGGTATGAACTTGAACCTCACATCCTACCTCGGCCCGGCTCCCCTCGACACGGACACGTTCCTAACGGTACTCTACGTCGAAATCGACGACTTTCGCCAGCGCGAAGGGCTCGGCGAGGCCCCCCGGCGCGGGCCCAAGCCGTCGCTGAGCCGCAGCGAGGCGCTCTGCTTGAGCATCTTTGGCCAATGGGGCTACTTCGGCAGCGAGCGGGAGTTTTTCCGTTATGCTAGCCGCCATTTGCGGGCCGCCTTCCCCGGCTTGGGCGCCTATAGCCCGTTTAACCGCGCCGTGCAGGCCTGCCGCCCCGAGCTGGAGCGGGTGGCCCTGGGATTAGCCGCCCGGGGGATGGCGGGGCCCGCCTTCTATGAAGCCCTGGACCTGACGGCCGCCCCGACCCGCAACGCCAAGCGCCGGGGCGTGGGCTGGCTCTATGGGGAAGCCGACATTGGCTATAGTAACCGGCTGGGCTGGTTTGAGGGCTTCAACGTGCTGGTGAGCTGCACGCCCGAAGGCCGCATCACCGGCTTTGGCTTCGGGCCGGCCTCCGACAAAGACCAACTCTACGCCGAACACTTCCTGGCCGCGCGTCATGAGCCGGCCCTACGGGCGCAGTGGCCCAGCGTGGGGACGGTGGGCACCGATTTTTACGTGCTGGACAAAGGCTTTGCGGGCCGGCCACGCCATCGGGCTTGGCGGCAGGCCTGGGGGGGTGGATGTGCTGTGCGCCCCGCCGGCCTACCGGGGGGTGGCGCCCTGGCCCAAGCCGTGGCGGCGCCAAGTGGCCTCCCTGCGCCAGATCGTCGAAACGGTGTGGGCCAAGTTGCAGCGGCCCTGGTCATCGCAGCCTGGCCACCACGGCCCGCTACTTGCGCATCGCCACTTCCAGGGTGTGCGCCACCAAAAGCCCGCTCGATCTGCTGCCGCAGCCCGTG
>Ga0213876_10001235_pt1 | contig 16120 bp, 14 predicted proteins | sample BarmaccomBMRX_R9_FD_160113 | JGI IMG/M metagenome (GOLD analysis project Ga0213876, IMG submission 160113) | Root-associated microbial communities from Barbacenia macrantha in rupestrian grasslands, the National Park of Serra do Cipo, Brazil - RX_R9 | ecosystem: Host-associated > Plants > Roots... | reverse complement strand
TAGATCGCATGCTGCGTCATTATACAGATCGCGAGAAGTAAACGAGCAAATGAACTACTGCACTTTTAAGATGCATGATTGCAACAATTGCTGTGGCTTACCGGGAAAGCTTCCCCTGTCCCCGGACATTCGCTCGGGAGCGTCGGCGGCCACCTTGCAGCTATTCTGATCGGCAACTACCTTCGGTCTCACCTCCGATCCGAGTACCCTGACGCAGGTTGGCCGAGAAAGCGTCGGGAAATGCAAGCGCCCTCATGCATTCAATGGTCTCTTCGACCTCATATTCGACCCGATGAAGCCTGATCTGCCCGCCGGCCAGCGTGGCGAAGGCGGCTCGCCAATCCCCATCGCGGGGCTGTCCGACTGACCCGGGGTTGCAATATGTCTTACTCCCCAACTTCCATTCTCCCTGCACATGAGTATGTCCGGAAAAGAAAAGACGCTGCGGCAGCGAGGCGAAGTAAGCGGCGCTCGGGCGCAAGATGTATTCTTCGAGCTCATCCATCCAGCCGCCATGCACCAAGGAACAATCGTCGAAGTCGAGCCGACGCGGATTTTCTGATAGCCATCCAAAATGATCATCCGCAATCGTCGCCCTCTGATGAGCGAGACAAAGGCTGGCGGATTTGGAACGAGGACATCCTGCCCCAGACACCAGATAGTGATCATGGTTGCCGTAGAGACTAACCACTGAGCGCGAGCGCAGGGCCTCACAACACTCGTTCACGAACGGATAATAACCGACCACATCGCCAAGCGAGATCGCGCTTGCACAGCCGAGATCATCAATACATTGAAGCACGGCTCTCAAAGCAGGCCAGTTGCCGTGAACATCGGAGAAGATCGCGATCACCAGACCCTGTCCTCGCAATATCGGATCAAACGCCGAGGCTGCACAACGGGCTGCTCGGGTAAGGCACCATTGACGTAATGGTCGTATGCCATGAGCGCTTCGTTGTATCCGCACAAGCTGCGCATATAAGTGGACGACGAGATTCGAGGATTGATTTCGAGCAGATAGGGAATCCCGCGATCGAGACGAAACTGAAGGTTGGTCGGCCCTATCGGACGGGCGAGCTCGCATACTGATCTGAACGCATCAAGAAACGGAGCGCTGGCGACAACCTCGGCACGCACCGTGTTTCCCTCGCGCCCCAGCCAACGGCGCATCACGATCGATGCTGTAAAGGCCCCCTCGCCATCACCGTGAATGGCCGCAGTGTATTCGTCATCGGCTGTGCCGATAATGGTCTGAGCAATCAACGAGCCGTCGCGTATGACATGACGCCAATCGTCCTTCCCGGAAATGATGGCCAATCCTCTTGACGCCGAACCCGCCCTCGGCTTGACCACAAAAGGGCAGCCAAGCGCGCCAGCCAAATCGTCAAAGCACACCTGCGATGTCACGAGCCGCGTTTCGATCGCTAGCGGCTCGAGGTGAACAGCCTTCGCGAGCTCCCATTTGTCTGTCCCCAGGGCAAGCGAACTCGCGCTATTGAGCACGACACGCGCATTGTCGTCCTCGAGCTCTGCCTGAAGGCTGGCGAGAAAGGGAATCTCCTGAGGAAAGCCCGAAAACACGCAGCCTATCTCATGATCTCGAATCAGCTCGAGCAGGAAGGACGGAAAATGTTCCGCAATCACAGGCGGGCATTTGATGAAGACATCGCACCAAGCCTGCCCGACAGCATGGTCATGGATATCAGTTCCGATCACATGGATTTGGGGTCGTCTTTGCTTCAATGAGCGCACGATCCCGTAGCCGATGACCGCGCCGACCCCGCTCACGAGGACAGGCCTCACGCGCTTCCTCCTAAAAGGCGCGAGCGAACCCGTTCCAGACCTTCCTTCAGGTTAATGGACGGACACCAGCCAAGCGCCGCGAAAGAGGCCGTCGGGTTTGGCCAAACAATCTCGGGGAGGTCCGGTCGGGATGGATCACGTCGAATCTGCGCCATCCTGCCGAATGTAGCGTAAGCAAGCTCGATCACGCGCGTCGTCCGATAGCAGCGAGGTGCAACAATCGCGAAACAACCTGTCGCACGGATTGAGATCACGCGTTCGATCGCGCGAACGACATCTTGGATGTGGAGGTAATTTCGTGCGGGATCGTTATTACCGTACAAAATGAACTCCGAGCCTGCGACCGCCTTCTTCATAACGGCGTAAAGAAAGGGCTGATGCCGCGCGCCTGTCTCATCATCGGTGTAAAATGGCCCAAGCCGCAGATTTGTGACCCCCTTGGCGCGGTCCGCGGCCCAGGTAAGCCAAGCTTCTGCCTGAAGCTTGGATAGACCGTATCCGCTCGCGTCGCGATCTGCATTCTCGGGCATCGCCGATACGGAAGAGATATTTACGATGTGGCAAGCACCGCTGCGTCGGGCGAGTTCGAGCACGTTCACAGCACCCAGGACGTTCGTGAGAATTGCGTCGCGCCAGCCGGAGGGGTCTTGACCTCCAAAGCTTGCGCCACAGTTCACGATCACATCCAGTGCCGCGACTGATGCCTCGATCGGCCGCACAGAGGCGAGATCGAAGCTCAGCAGTGCTCCCCTTCGTCCAATGCTCGTCACCTCGAACCGGCCGTTCAGGTACTCGGCGAGGGCGCCTCCGAGCACCGATCCTGGCGCGACAATGCCAATGCGCTTTGGTTCCATCATCGAGCGGGCACGGCCTCCACGTAGAGCGCATTCGCGATGTCCGGCAAATCGAGCGCAACACGATAAAGCGCCTCCATGACTCTTTCCCCGAGACCGGCGGCCGCGAGTTGCGCTGTCGTCAAGGGTTTCAGCATGAGCCCCTTTGTCTTCTCGATTCGCAGACCGCTACCAGCCAACAGCTCCTCGAGCGCCACACGATCGAAATAGCGCCGATGTCCCAGTTCGCGATCACGCTCCGACAGCATCATCAGATCCTTGAGCAAACCGGCATGGAATCCGATTAGGCGATGCAGGGAACGCGCATTCGGAACCGCAATCGCCAAGGCACCTTGCGACGAAAGATGAGAAGCCATTTTGCGCAGAACGAGGTCTGGGGCGGCCACATGTTCGAGAACAAATCCCATTTCGATGAGGTCAAACCTTTCAGAGGTCTCAAACTCCTCGAAATAGCTCTCGACGACCGTTGGCTTGTGGTCTCCGCAAAGCCGCGCATGCAAATCGGCGACAAGCTTCCTCGACCCCTCGACGATCACATAGTTTTTGACGGGGTTCGGCAGCGATCGGCACAAGGCCGAGATAACGGTCGAATGACCGATGCCCAGACTGAGGACCCGGCTCACCCTTCTCGACCTTATGGCGGCTTCCAAAAGCTCGATATAGACCGCTTGCATGCCGAGATTTTCGCGCAGATATGGGAAGGTCGGACCGTAGGCATCCGCGTGCTCGTCCAGCGCCGACATCGATCTGCTCAAAACACGCGCTTGACGATATAGACGGGCCGCTCGCGCACTTGCACAAAAATTTTCCCAATATAGATGCCGAGCAATCCGATGCTTCCAGTAATAACTCCAGACGAAAATAGAATTAACACAGATAGTGATGTAAATCCTCCAAGTATCATTTCCGGCTCAAGGATTTTATCGAGGATCAGCGCCAAGGCGCCGATCAAGCTCACCCCGGCAATTGCGGCTCCAAACGTGAACAAGAGGCGCATCGGCACATCCGAAAAGGATGTTATCGCGTCAACCGAGAGCGCAACTCGCCTCAAGAAGGAATAGGAGGAGCCAGCTCGAGTGCGTCTCTTTGTCGGGACGCCCAATTGCTTGAAGCCCGTCCAGTGCATCATGCCTGCCAGGAAAAGATTGCGATCACCCAGCCGAAGCAGCGCGTCCACATATTCGCGCCGCATCAGCCGTTCGGTCAGAATGTCGGGTGGTACCTCGACGGAACTTACCGCCCTAAAAATTCGCCAGAATGCGCGTCTCAACCATGTCTTTGGCACAGACCCTTGCGGCTGAGCTTGGTACGCGTAGACGACATCAAGATCGCCGTCTTTGCGCAATTTTGCGTCGAACTCCTTGAAAATGGCTGGCGAAACCTGGAGATCGGAATCGATGAGAAATATCAGATCGCCTGTGGCGTGCTCGAGCGAGCACCAGATCGCAATATGGTGGCCGAAATTTCGCGAAAGTTCGAACACCTTCACGTGCGGGTCGCGCGCCTTCAAAGCGGCAACAACCGGCCGCCATTCTCCTGGCGACCCGTCGACAGTGAAAATAATTTCGTATTCCGGGCGGCCCGTGTCCTGAAGCACCTCCAGACACTCTCGATGGAATTCATCCAAATACTCTTCTGTCTTGTAAATCGTGGTAACGATCGAGATTTTCATGCAAGCGCATAAGCAGGTGACGGCATCAGGTAATCACTTGCCCGGGGGCCACAGTTGAACAACAGATCGACGATACTCAGATTCGGGACGAAGCCGCCGTGCGGCTGCGCGTACTCGCGATAGTCGGGATACTCCATCCATTCGAGCTCGATGCCCTCAGCCGCGAACAGGCGCTCGTCCAGGTAGGCTTTTGCCGACGGCCCTGACAGGTAATGGGTCGCGCCCGCCGCCACGCAGGCCGACACGACGCGCTCGGTGCGCGAACCTTGGACGTCGTAGTCGCGATCGCGACTGATCCGGGTGGCGAGACCAAGTCGCTTAGCGACAAAGTGCAGCAAGCACTCATTAATTTTGCTCAATCGAGTTTCTCTCGACAGACCTTCATATAGCTTGCTGATCACCGGCGCTTCGCTGCCGAAATGTGACGAGCGGGCATAGGATTGCGCCAAACTGCGCCAATGCTTTTCCGCCCAGCCGCTTTTGATCGCGATCTCTTCGATAGGCTGGCCGAGATGCGCGCTCACGGGAATTGTAAGCCAGAGCGGGCCATGTGCGGTTTTGATCCGGTTTCGATTATGCCAATGGTGACTTCTAAACGCCACTTGATCGTAGATAATGTATTCGTCGCAACGAGAGATAAGATCAAAAAAGCCAAGCCACGGAATATAACAGGATTGTATAACTGCGACCCTTTTCTCCTTCTGCCTGCGCGCGTGCGCTTGGCCTGCAAGCCTTCCCGGCATCCATATTCCCCATAGATTATCGCCGATGAATTTTAACGACTCTTCCATCATGAAGATCAGCACTAGTAAAATCGGAAAAACCTCGCAAGCTTCTAAAATATCAGGAGGGTCTATATTTCGACCTTTCGGCAAAAGGACTCGACAAGAATTGCTGATCTGACCTGGTCCGGCCCGCGTTTTCAGGGTCTCCCGGGACGCTTGTTCCGGTCAGCTCGATATCCGCCCGCCCTCGAGGTCGACTTTACCGTTTTTTTGCGACAGAACTGCCTTTGACGCGTCCCGGCGGCCGTCGACACCAGGGAAACCGTAGCCCTCTCCGAATGGGCACCGTGTTCAGCGGCGAGGTGGATTGCTCTTTCACGAGCCCACCACACCCCTCGACCGCACGCTCCGGTCCTCTAGCGCCCCATGACCTGGTTCCTTCACTGCGAAAACTGGGGCTATTCCCGGCTGGGGCGCACAAAAGGGTCATCCGACTGCCTTTGTGAACTCGCGCGTTTTCTCGCTGCGGAATGGCCGTGAGTCGCGCGGATGGAGGCGCCCCCTCGATCGTGAGCGCAATCGAGCTGCTGCGGGAGATGAGATCGTCGATCTGCCCAAGAGCAGTGGTGGCGCCAATCCCATCGCAGGCGATCACCAGGGTTGGGTGAGATCGTCAGGGTGACTTCCAAACGCAGCGGAGGGTGCTAATCTTGGCGGATGAGCAGCACGACCAAGTCTCCTCGGCGGGCTCATCACTCGGGTCGGCTTCGCTGGCCGGTCATTTGTGTCGCCTTTCTCGTTGCCTCGTGTCGCCGAGAGGGCGTGTTGGATCCGCAAGGGCCAATCGCTTCGGCGGAGCGGCTCCTCCTTGTCAATTCGACGGGGATCATGCTCGTCGTGGTAATTCCCGTGATCATTGCCACGCTGGCGTTCGCCTGGTGGTATCGGTCCTCGAACAGCCGCGCCAATCGTGACAGCGACGAAGGCTATGAGCAGCGTATCGAGTTCGTCGTTTGGTCGATCCCGGCGCTGACGGTAATCTTGCTCGGTGGGGTCATTTGGATCGGCTCCCATGAGCTCGATCCGCGGGCACCGCTACCGAAGTCATCGGATCCGCTGCGTGTCGACGTCGTCGCGCTCGATTGGAAGTGGCTGTTCATTTACCCCGATAAAGGTGTCGCGGCCGTCAACCAGCTGGTCATCCCCACCGGAACGCCTGTCGCCTTCCGTATTACCTCGGCAACGGTGATGAATTCATTCTTCGTGCCGCAGTTGGGAAGCCAGATATACGCGATGGGCGGCATGACGACCCACCTCAACCTCCTTGCCGACAAGCCAGGCGAATATCCCGGCCTCTCGGCGAATTTCAGCGGGGACGGCTTTTCCGAGATGCGGTTCATCGTGAAGTCGGTGTCGAGCGACGATTTCAACGCCTGGCTCGAGCAGGTGCGAGGTGCCGGATCTGCGCTCGGCGAGCCCGGCTACGCCGAGCTGGCAAAGCCCAGTATCGCCGTGCCGCCCACGACCTACCATTCGGTCGATCCGAAGCTGTTCGAGCGCATCGTCGAGCAGACCGTCGCTGGTCCTCGAAAAATGGGCGGGTCGAGCCAGCCCCAGCCGCTGACGCGTCGGGCGGGAGATTGACATGCTTGGCAGGCTGACATGGGCCGCAATTCCGTTCAACGAGGCGCTTCCAATCTTGAGCGGAGCGGTGGTCGGCATCGTCATCCTGGCAGTCCTGGGAACCGTGACGGTAAAGGGCTGGTGGCCGTACCTGTGGCGGGAATGGCTCACCAGCGTCGACCACAAGCGCATCGGCATCATGTATGTGGTGCTCGGCCTGGTGATGCTGCTGCGCGGCTTTTCCGATGCGATCATGATGCGCACGCAGCAGGCGATCGCAATCGGACCTTCGCAGGGATACTTGCCTCCCGATCACTTCGATCAGATCTTTTCGGCACACGGCACGATCATGATCTTTTTCGTCGCCATGCCGCTCGTCATCGGGTTGATGAACTTTGCCGTGCCCTTGCAGCTAGGCGTGCGCGACGTCGCCTTTCCCGTGCTCAATTCGATCAGTTTGTGGCTCGCCGCAACGGGCGCTCTTCTGATCAATATGTCGCTCGTCATCGGCAATTTCGCGCGGACCGGCTGGTGGGCCTACCCGCCGCTTTCCGAACTCGCCTTTTCGCCCGATGTGGGTGTCGATTACTACCTTTGGTCATTGCAGATCTCCGGGGTGGGCACCTTGCTCACCGGGATCAACTTCGTGACCACCATCCTCAAATTGCGCGCTCCAGGCATGACCTATTTCAGGATGCCGGTGTTCTGCTGGACCGCGCTGGCCTCCAACCTACTGATCGTTGCCGCTTTTCCCGTTCTCACCGCGGCATTCGTGATGCTGTTGCTCGACCGCTATCTCGGCATGCACTTTTTCACCAATGATGCCGGCGGCAATCAAATGATGTACGTCAATCTTTTCTGGGCATGGGGCCATCCCGAAGTCTACATATTGATCTTGCCGGCGTTCGGCATCTATTCCGAAGTTGTCGCGACTTTTTCCGGAAAAGCATTGTTCAGCTACCGCTCGATGGTCTGGGCGACGCTCGGGATTTGCATCCTCTCATTCATGGTGTGGCTGCATCATTTTTTCACCATGGGAGCAGGCGCCGACGTGAACGCCTTCTTCGGAATCATGTCGTCGATCATCGCGGTGCCGACCGGCGTCAAAATCTTCAACTGGCTGTTCACGATGTTCCGCGGTCGGATCGTATACAAGACGCCGATGCTGTTTTCGGTCGGTTTCATGGTCACCTTCGTGATCGGCGGATTGACGGGCGTTTTGCTGGCGGTGCCGCCGGTCGATTTCGTGGTCCACAACAGCGCTTTCCTGGTCGCTCATTTTCACAACGTCATCATCGGCGGCGTCGTTTTCGGCGTTTTGGCGGGGATCAACTATTGGTTCCCGAAGGCGTTCGGATTCACGCTCGACGAGCGATGGGGCAAGGCGAGCTTCTGGTGCTGGCTCATCGGCTTCTATCTCGCTTTCATGCCGCTTTATCAGCTTGGCCTGATGGGAATGACCAGGCGCCTGCAACACATTCCTACGCCTAGCTGGCAGCCGCTCCTGTGGGTAGCGGAGGCAGGTGCCATCGTCATCTTGTGCGGAATCCTCTGCCAGGTCGCGCAGATCTATGTCAGCATACGCTCGCGCGAGCGCCGCCTCGACCTCACCGGAGACCCATGGAACGGCCGCACGCTCGAATGGTCCACCTCTTCGCCGCCTCCGGCCTACAACTTTGCGGTGCTGCCGAGGGTCGAGACGGTTGACGCGTTCTGGCACATGAAGCGTACCGGTCGCCCACCGGCTGAGCCGACCTACGAGTCGATTGAAATGCCGCGCAACAGCCCAGCCGGCTTCGTCACCGCTTTCTTTGCGGTCGTGATGGGATTTTCGTTGATTTGGCAAATCTGGTGGCTGGCGATCCTCGGTTTTCTCGCCGCGATCACCGTTGTCCTCGTTGCTGCCTGGAGCACCGAGCGTGAGCACGAAATCTCTGCCGCCGAACTCGCGCAATTGGAACGGGCCCGTTGAAATGAGACAGCCTGCATGACGATCGCAGCGATCGACAGCCCTCAAACCGCGGTTCCGACCGAACTTGCGCGCGGGCGTGGCGGTGGCGGCCCAGCCCCCAAGCGCGTCGTCGTCGCTTACGGCTTTTGGATCTTCATCCTCAGTGACATGGTCATGTTCTCGGCGCTGTTCGCCGCCTACGCGGTCTTGTCGGGGAACACCGCCGGCGGACCGACAGGAGCCGAGCTGTTCAATCTGCGCAGCGTTTTCATCGAGACGATGTGCCTGTTGCTCTCGAGCTATACCTGCGGCATCGCGGTGTTGTCGGCAGAGCGGCGCGATCCGACTCGTCTATTCATATTCGCCGCTTTGACCTTCGTGCTCGGTGCCGCGTTTTTGTTCATCGAGGTGACGGAATTTGCCGGCATGGTGGACAAAGGCGCGGGACCTTCGCGCAGCGCTTTCCTGTCCAGTTTTTTCACCTTGGTGGGCACCCACGGCGTCCACGTCGCCAGCGGGTTGGTCGCACTCGTTTATCTGGTGGCTCAGGTGGCGGCCAAGGGCCTGCAAGCCGCGGTGCTGCGGCGCCTATTGTGCTGGAGCCTGTTCTGGCACGCCCTCGATATTGTCTGGGTAGGTGTCTTTACTTTGGTCTACCTGATGGGAGCCTAGCACGATGAGCGCTCGCGAGCATATCTTTGAGGACCGGACGCCGGGTGTGGAAGAGCATGAGGCCACGGCGAGCTACCTGTCGTACACGGCAGGCTTGGCGCTTGCGATCTTGGCGACGATTGCCTCCTTCATCGTGTCGCAGACCGATTTGCTCTGGCCCCCGGGAATTCCGGTCGGCTTGATCGTGCTCGCCTTCGCGCAGATCGGCGTTCACCTCGTCTTCTTTCTGCATCTTGGGAGCGGACCCGACAACACGAACAACATTCTCGCCCTTGCTTTCGGCGTGCTGATCGTATTCCTCGTCATCGCCGGCTCCATTTGGATCATCGCCAATCTGAACACGAATCTCATGATGATGCCCGCTCATTAGCGAGGCACGGCGAGCGCGGGCTGAGCGCGACGGAGCGTAGCGCCTGAAAAGTTGCGGAGCCTCGTCTTGGCCGGGTCTCGGGCCTATTTCGGCTCGGCAATTTGCTTCACCAATATGGCGGGGAAAGCGGGTTGGCTCGCCTTCCACAGTTTTCAACGGCCGCGTCGGCAAGCTGCGATCCAGCTCGTAATTTAAACTAAAGTAAACCACAGGCCGAGCTGAGCCCGGCCTGTGCCGTCACAATCACCTGAATGTGCAGCCGAAGATTATTGAGGTTGAGGCTGCGTCTGATTTTTGCGGGGATAGTGGACACCGGGGGCCGCTGATCCCGACCCGCCGGAGGGAGCATAGGTGGCAGCATGACCATGTCCGCGGTAGTGATGGTGATGGTGAGTATACGCCTGAGCCTGAGAGACCAGCGGCCCAGCCAAGAACATCAGTCCAGCAGCCAGCATTAATGCTCGAGTCATCACGGCTCTTCTCCTTCCGATCCGCATGAGTAGACGCCGCTAAAACGACCAAGAACCGCCTAAGTTCCCGCGGCAGTCATCGGATCTGGGTTGTTGAATGCTTTTCGGCAGCGCGCCGCCAGAGGGACTGCCCATTCGCGATCAGCAATCGAAGGTAAATTCTCTCGATGGAGCGCGCGGCCGCGGTTTAAGACCGAACAAAGCGTCGGTGCGATGTCCGGAACTTCCCGCGTCCAAGCTTTCCTGTCGCCGCTCTTTCCAGATCATGCCTTGAGCGCAGGCATTCAGTTTCAGCAATTCCGACCTTGGCAATGCCCATGAATCGGCGGGCTGATAAGGTTCGACACGGTCGCGACACCACCCGTCAGGGCGAGGGCCACAAGGACGAGAACGAGTATTTTCTGCATGCGAGCCTCCCGCAATCTCGGCGGCCGCCACCAATTGATCCGGTTAAAGCAGCCGCAAAAAACATTGCCGAGCTTTACCAGGAACGACCCCGGACCCCTGTTCCCTTGGAGACAGTTTTCATGAAATTTAGGAAGACTGGCCTGGATTGCCCCGTGTCATCGAGGCAGATGCGTCAATATTGGGACGCACCCGCCGTGCTCATCAACGCGCAGATTTGCTCTGCCCGAGCTTCGGGCAGGGGAGTATCTCGCGTTTCTCTTGGACCCGCGTCGTGGAAGCCGGGCCTGCGAGCTGCAGACGCTCAGGTCCGATCACCCCTTTGATCCGCGCTCCCGTTACGCCGCATTCGCCAGCGGTCGCGCGAGGTCGAAGCGGTCCGCGTTCATCACCTTCGTCCATGCTGCGACGAAGTCCCTGGCAAACTTCTCCTTGGAGTCGCTACAAGCGTAGACCTCCGCGAAGGCGCGCAGCTGCGAGTGCGAGCCGAAGATCAGATCGACGCGGGTGGCGGTCCATTTGAGCTTCTGCGTGTGGCGGTCGCGGCCCTCATACGTTCCATCCGAGCCGGCTGATTTCCATTGCGTGCTCATGTCGAGCAAGTTGACGAAAAAATCGTTGGTCAGCTTGCCCGGCGTCGTCGTGAAGACACCGTGCTTGGAGTCGCCTGCATTGGCACCGAGCACGCGCAGGCCGCCAATGAGCACGGTCATTTCGGGTCCCGTCAAAGTGAGCAATTGGGCGCGATCCACCAAGGCCTCTTCGGGCTTCATGAACTGCCGCTTGGTGCTGATGTAGTTGCGAAAGCCGTCCGCACGTGGCTCGAGCGGCGCGAATGATGCGGCGTCCGTGTCTTCCTGAGATGCATCCATGCGTCCGGGCGTGAACGGCACCTTCACTTCGATCCCGGCATCCTTCGCGGCCTTCTCGACCGCAGCGTTGCCTGCAAGCACGATGAGGTCGGCGAGCGAAATCTTCTTGCCGCCCGTGGCCGAAGCGTTGAACTCCTTCCGGATCTCTTCGAGCTTCAGCAGCACCTTGTGCAGTTGGGCCGGCTGATTAACCTCCCAGTCTTTCTGAGGGCTGAGCCGGATACGCGCGCCATTTGCGCCGCCTCGCTTGTCGGAGCGGCGGAAAGTGGAGGCAGAGGCCCAGGCAGTCGAGATAAGCTGCGACACCGAAAGACCGGACGCCAGGATTTTCGTCTTGAGCGCGGCAATCTCGCCATCGCCCACGAGCGCATGATCGACTGCTGGAATGGGATCCTGCCAGATCAGTGTCTCTTTCGGGACGAGGGGGCCGAGGTAGCGAACCATCGGCCCCATGTCGCGGTGCGTGAGCTTGAACCAGGCGCGTGCGAAGGCGTCTGCGAACTGATCAGGGTTCTGGTGGAAGCGCCGCGAGATCTTCTCGTATGCAGGGTCGAAGCGCAACGAGAGGTCGGTCGTCAGCATCGTCGGTGCGCGCTTCTTCGAATTGTCGAATGGGTCGGGCACGGTCATGTCCGCGCCCTTCGCCTGCCATTGCCACGCACCAGCGGGGCTCTTCGTCAGCTCCCACTCGTATTTGAAAAGGTTGTCGAAGAAGTGGTTGCTCCATCTCGTTGGCGTCTGCGACCACACGACTTCCGGGCCGCCGGTAATCGCATCGGCCCCGAGCCCCTTCCCGTGTGTGCTCTTCCAGCCGAGGCCCTGGTCCTCGAGCGCACCTGCTTCGGGGGCGACGCCGACAAGGGAAGGATCACCGGCACCATGGGTTTTCCCGAAGGTGTGGCCGCCCGCGATCAATGCAACTGTCTCCTCGTCGTTCATGGCCATGCGGAAGAAGGTCTCGCGGATGTCGTGCGCCGCAGCGATCGGATCAGGCTTGCCGTTCGGACCTTCCGGGTTGACATAAATGAGACCCATCTGCACCGCACCCAGCGGTTCGGCAAGCTGGCGCTCGCCGCTGTAGCGTTCATCGCCGAGCCACGTGCCTTCGGGACCCCAATAGAGCTCTTCGGGTTCCCAAACGTCGGCTCGGCCGCCGCCGAAGCCGAATGTCTTGAAGCCCATCGATTCGAGGGCGACATTGCCTGCAAGCACCATCAAGTCAGCCCACGAAATCTTGCGCCCGTATTTCTGCTTGATCGGCCACAACAGCCGGCGCGCCTTGTCGAGATTGGCGTTGTCGGGCCAGCTGTTGAGCGGGGCGAAGCGCTGCTGACCGGCGCCCGCGCCGCCACGGCCATCCGTGATGCGGTAAGTCCCGGCACTGTGCCAAGCCATGCGGATCATAAGGCCGCCGTAATGACCGAAATCGGCCGGCCACCAGTCTTCGGACTTCGTCATCAGGGCGTGCAGATCCTTGAGGACTGCGTTGAGATCGAGGCTCTTGAACTCCTTCGCGTAATCGAACTCCTTGCCCATTGGGTCGGACAACGTCGAATTACGATGGAGCATCTCGATGTCGAGCGCCTCCGGCCACCAGTCGCGGTTTTTATGGCCGCTCTTGAACGGGCATTTGCCCGCGCTCTCGTCCGTCTTTGCATCCATGATCGACTCCTGCGGCGATTAGAGGGTTTGGCGACAATTAACCCAGGCGATCCCATGAGGCAAAGTCCTGAACGGCCCGCCGCGGCCGATGCACGGATTCGTGTTTTTCTGCGCGGCTTTGGTGCTGACCTGCGATGCTCGGCAGCTATCTCGCTCGGCCGAAAAATCACCCCTAACGGCCAAGACTACGGGCCGAGCACCCGAGCCCGATCTCGGACATCTCCAACTTCTGTCGACCTCGCGTCAGCCAACCTTTTTTTGCGGACGCCTATCGTCGAAAGAGGGCAAACCCGAGCAACGTTGATCCGCTTCCTCGCTCAACCTATCGGTTACGAAGGCAGCTCGGTGCCGGCCTGCTCCCGAACCATGTATTCGGCATACCAATCCGGCCAGTTTGCGTCTGGCTGACCGCTACGCTTTTCGTGCTCGCCATGTGCGGCCGCCGCACGCCGCAGCGCCGCCGCAAGCTCGCTTGAGGAAGTGAAGCTTGCGAGGCCCCCATCAATGCGTCCGGGCAAACGGCGAGTGACCTCCTGAAAGGTCCAGCCATTGCCGTCCGGATCGGTGAACGAGGCGAATGAGGCGTAACTGCGCCGCGCCGTGTCCGGCCCGCTCAGGCGCTCCTTGCGGCCGGCATGGTGGAACACACCACCTGAGTCGTGGAACACATCAGTGACGTCGACGCCGTGCGCGACAACCTCGGAGCGCGCCGCCTCGATATTGGAAACGATGAGGTGGAGCCCGTTTACAGAGCCGGGTGCAGCTTCCGTCACACCCGCACCGAAGATGATCGAGCACGCCGATCCCGGAGGTGTAAACTGCAGAACCCGAAAATCATTGCCTTTCGACACGTCGGCATCGAGCCTCCAGCCCAAGCCGGCATAAAAGCGCTTGGCGCGATCCACATCCGACACGGGAATCACGACGATCTCGAGTTTCATGTCGACGCCCCGCGCTTTCGGGGTGTTGACCGCGGTCTCACCGCGCCCCTGAGGGTTGCTCATGTCCAGCTCCTTGGGTTTGCTTGCCTTGAACGTTCGACCATCAGGGCGCGTGCGCGAGCTCGAATGCCGCCTGGAAAAAAGAACTCGATCTTATCGGCCGTTTTGGCGAATGGGCGGCGTTCCGGCAATGGGAGCGCAACTTGCCCTCTTGGCGCGCATGCTCAGACCAGTTTCGCGTCGAGCGTAATTTCGGCATTGAGGACCTTGGAAACCGGGCAATTCTTTTCGGCATCCTTGGCGAGTTCTGCAAATTTCGTCTCGTCCAAATTCGGCACCTTGCCTCGCAAGGTCAATGCCGAGCGGCTGATCCGAAAACCCTTTCCTTCCGGCTCGAGGGTGACCGCGGCTTCGGTGGCAAGCTCCGTCGGAGTGAGCCCCGCCGCCTGCATCCCGAATGCCAAGGCCATCGTGAAGCAGCCAGCATGCGCGGCCGCGATGAGCTCTTCAGGATTGGTGCCCTTCTCGTTCTCAAATCGAGTCTTGAACGAATAGGGCGATTTCGCCAGGACGCCGGAATCGGTGGAAAGGTCACCCTCGCCTGCGCGACCCGTGCCGCGCCAAACCGCTTTTGCCTTGCGAATCATGAACGCCTCCGTTGGTTGAAACAGCTCGAGTATATTATCGCGCGAGGGAGCAACGAAAGATCCGATCGCCTTGCCCCCCTCTTGCGTGCTCACATCAATGTTGAGCGCCAAGTATTCGAACGCAAGCTTATACTTTGCTCTCGCGGATGTGGAAGACGCGCTTCGCGAGGCGATTCAGTTTTAAGCGATCTCGATTACAGCTTCTGCGAAGGCTCGCGGAGCCTCTTGAGGAAGATTATGACCTACTCCTCCCTCGATCACACGATGCGAATATTTGCCCGAGAACTTCTTGGCATAGGACGCGCTGTCGGCGTGAGGAGCGCCATTCGCATCACCTTCGAGCGTGATCGTGGGCACGCCAATGATGGGTCCCTGGGCAAGCCGCGTCTCCCATTCGTCGTATTTCGGCTCTCCGGCTGCGAGGCCTAGGCGCCAGCGATAATTGTGGATCACGATGTTCACATGGTCGGGATTGTCGAAGGCCGCGGCGCTGCGATCGAAAGTGGCGTCATCGAATGCCCATCTGGGCGAAGCGAGCCGCCAAATGAGCTTGTTGAAATCTCGCCTATACTTGTCGTATCCGGCTCGTCCACGTTCGGTTGCGAAGTAATATTGGTACCACCACTGAAGCTCGGCACTCGGCGGCAGCGGCGTCTTGCCGGCTTCCTGGTTGCCGATCAGATAGCCACTCACCGAAACGAGGGCGCCGCAGCGTTCAGGCCAAAGCGCCGCAATGATGTTCGCGGTGCGCGCGCCCCAGTCGAAACCCGCAAGAATTCCCTTTTCGATCTTCAGTGCATCCATCAAAGCAAGGATATCGAAAGCGATGGCCGATTGCTGTCCGTTCCGAACCGTTTCGCTCGACAGAAAGCTCGTCGTGCCATAGCCGCGGAGATACGGGATGATCACCCGATAACCTGCGGAAGCCAGCAAGGGAGCGACTTCGACATAGCTTTGGATGTCGTAAGGCCAGCCGTGCAGAAGCAGCACCGGCTTGCCATCATCGGGGCCGGTCTCGACATATCCGACGTTCAACAATCCCGCATCGATCTGTTTCAGCGGAGCAAATGAGATATTCGATGCCGATTTGATCGCCGCGAACTTGACGGACTTCGCTTTGGCGCCCTGTGCTTTCGCCGATGCCGCATAGCCGAGTTGGGTGGCCGCAAGAGCCGCTGCGGCGCCACCGCAGAAGAGATGGCGGCGATTGATTTCTACCTCATCGGGCATTTCGATCTTGGCCATGAGACCTCCCTGGGGTGCAGGCCGGTCGCTGACATGCGCTCATCCCGTTCCCCGATGAACTTACCGCAAGGCTTGGCGTAGTGCTGGCGCTGGCGATGGGCTTGGTTTTCGTTGTCTTTATACGAGCCGTAAGCCGAGGTGGCGATCCTCTGTTTACTCGCGCAGCGGTCTTAAATCTTGCCGGCGCGCAGTAGCAAGATCGGAACTG
>Ga0213876_10001234_pt1 | contig 16134 bp, 13 predicted proteins | sample BarmaccomBMRX_R9_FD_160113 | JGI IMG/M metagenome (GOLD analysis project Ga0213876, IMG submission 160113) | Root-associated microbial communities from Barbacenia macrantha in rupestrian grasslands, the National Park of Serra do Cipo, Brazil - RX_R9 | ecosystem: Host-associated > Plants > Roots... | reverse complement strand
GGGCGGGCCGGGCCCGCCCCGGACCGGCTGAAGCCGGCCCCTACGTTTTTCTGCCTAGCGGTGCAGTGCGGGGACGGAGTCGGTTTTGATGCGGTAGATGCGGAACGGGCGTTTGCGTTGATCGAAGCCGCGGATGCGGGGCGACCAGTTGATTTGTGTTGCGGTGATCAGCAGCGTGCCGTCGGCTTGCAGCGCGAGCGTGTCCGGCCACTGCACGTCGGAGCTCGAGAAGATCGTTTCCCATTGGCCGGAGGCGTCGAGGCGATGGATCGCGCTGCGCTCGAAATCGGTGGCATAGATGCGGCCCTGCGCGTCTTCGAGTAGACCGTCGGCGGCGAAGTTCTTGTTGCCGAGGTCCTGGACGAGTTGGGCGACGTCGGCGTCGCTGCGGGAGCGATCGGCGAGTGCCCCCGCATCCACGCGATACATCTCGTGGCTCGTCAGCGGCGAGTAGTAGAGCCAGCGATTGTCGCCGCTCAGCGCGATGCCGTCAGCGCCGAGCATCATCGGCTGGCCCTTCGCCGGCCCGTTGCGCTGGATGAGCGGATAGCCTTCCGCCATCAGTACGAGGTTGCGGTCGGGCTTCGTCGATGGATGATCGTTCAGGCGACGCCACGACTCGCCGGATGTGAGGTCGACGACGACGATGCCGTTCGGTCCTTCGCCCGACGCGTCGGTGAGGTAGGCGCGGTTGCGGCTGAGATCGATGCGGACGTCGTTGAGGAACGCGGTCTTGCCGGCGATGGATGCCGGGAACTTGATCGTCTGCACGGCGTTGCCGCTGGCGAGATCGATCGCGATGAGCTTCGGAGAGCCGGGCTCGATCGCGCTCGTCCCGACCTTCGCCGAGTCGAGGATCCAGAGCCGGTTCTGCCCGTCGATCGTCAGCGCCTGCACCGCGAGCAGCCGATCGTCGGTCGGCGGGCCGTCGTCCTGACGGAAGCCGGGTGGGAACGGCATCGGCTGGCCATTGCGCAGCTCGGCCACGCTGAACGGCTGCTTCGGATCGATGGCGCGGGAGAAGGCGAGGAAGATGCGGCCGTCGCTCGACGCGGCGATGCCGACCGGCACGTTGTCGAATGCGGCGATCGGCGTCGGATTCGCGCCGCTGTGATGCGCGGGCGACGCCGGCGTCGGCAGCAGCGCGTAGCGATGCGCGCAGGCGGTCGTCATCAGCAGCGCCGTGAAAATGAAAGCGATTTTGATTTTCATCGCGTGCCTCCCAGGGCGCTGCGCAGCGCCTGCGTCGCATCCGTCTGCGCCTGCTTCGCCTGCGGCACGACGGCGGCCATGCCGAAGAACTCGTGCGTCACGCCGTCGTACTGCTGGATCGTGACCGGCACGCCGGCGGAGCGGAGCATCGTCGCGTATTGCGAGCCTTCGTCGAGGAGCGGATCGAGCGCAGCGACCACGACGTGCGCCGGCGGCAGGCCGCGCAGCTGGTCGGCCGTCGCGTAGATCGGCAGGGCCATCGGGTCGCGATTGCTGCGCCAATCCGCGCCGAGCTCGTGGCGCCAGAACCATTCGATGTCGGCGTTGCCGATGAAGAACAGGCCGTGGCCGTTCTTCTCGTGCGACGGCGTCGAGAGGTCGTTGCTGATGAACGGATAGACGAGCAGCTGGAAGACCGGCATCGCGCCGCCGTCTCGTTTCTGGCGCATCGCCACGACCGTGGCCAGGTTCGCGCCGGCGCTCTCGCCCGCGACCGCGATCTGCCGCGGATTGATGTTGAACTCGTCCGAATGCGCGCTCACGTAACGAAATGCGGCCTGCGCATCATCGTGCGACGCGGGATACGGATTCTCCGGCGCGAGCCGGTAGTCGGAGCTGATGACCACCGCGCCGACGGCGTTCGCCAACGCGCGCGGGGTGTTGTCGTAAACGTCGCAGTCGGCGATCACGAAGCCGCCGCCGTGAAAGTAGACGATCGCCGGAAACGGACCCGAGCCGGACGGCGTGTAGACGCGCGCATCGAGCGGCTTCATCGGGCCGGACAGGCGAACGTCGCGCACGCTCGCGACCGGCTCCGGACTCGGCAGCTTGCCTTCGCGTTTCGCCTGAACCGCTTCCGCGCCGTCTTTCGCCGACGGCCCCCGCCGCGCCTGCTCCGGCGTCAACAGATGCACCGGTTTTCCGCCCAGAGCCAGGTGTGCTCCGAGCACTTCCTGCATGTCTTTCGTTGGCAGCGTCATCGGTCCGTGCGCGCACGCCGACAACGCGGCCAGTAGCCAAACCCACCGCACCATTCGCATGTCGATCCTCCTCGTCGATTTGCGTCTAGTGCAATGTTTGCGCGCACTGTCTTGCGATGCGGAAAACCCAATCATGCTGAGCCCCGGAGAGGGCGAAGGATCTCCAGGCAGGAGAACGCTGAGCGCCCGTGCCGGGAGACCTTCACAGTTCTTCGTTGCTCAGGAGGACAGCGCGTTCGTCAGCGCTTCGTACGTCATCCGCGCGATCTCCAGCTCCTCGTGCGTCGGGATCACCCACACCGCGACGTCGCCTTGGCTGATGCGACGCTCGTCCGTGCGCGGCGCGTTATTCGCTGCTTCGTCGAGCGCGATGCCGAGGTAGCCGAGGCGCGAGCAGATTCGGGTGCGGGTGGCGGAGGAGTGCTCGCCGATGCCTGCGGTGAACGTCAGAGCGTCGAGGCCGCCGAGGACCGACGCGTAGGCGCCGACGTACTTCGCCACGCGGTATGCGAACACCTCGAGCGCGAAAGCGCAGGCCGCATCGCCAGACGCAGCGGCTTCTTCCAGCTCGCGGACGTCGGCGCTGCGGCCGGAGACGCCGAGGAGGCCGCTGCGGTGATTGAGGAGATCGTTCAACGTCTCCTCCGATTGGCCTTGCCGCAACAGATAGAGGAGCGCGCCGGGATCGATGTCGCCCGCGCGCGTGCCCATCATCAAACCTTCGAGCGGCGTGAAGCCCATGCTCGTGTCGACGCTCTTGCCGTCGAGCAACGCGCAGACGCTCGCGCCGCTGCCGAGGTGGCAGATCACGTGGCGCTTCGCTTCGACGCGGGAGGAGACGTACGAGTACGAGATGCCGTGGAAGCCGTAGCGTCGGACGCCGAGGTCTTCCGGGACTGCGTAGCGGAACGCGAGCGGCGGCATCGTCTGGTGGAACGCCGTGTCGAACACGGTGACGATCGGCACGCCGGGCATCGAGCGCTGCGTCTCTTCGATCGCGCGGATCGACGCGGGATTGTGCAGCGGCGCGAGATCGGACAGTTCACGGATCGCGTCGATCACCGCATCGTCTACGCGCGTCGGCTTCACGAAGCGCGAGCCGCCGTGGACGACGCGGATGCCCACCGCATCGGCCGACGCGTCGTCATCGATCTTCACGCCGTCGGGGAAGCGGAACGACGCGCGTTTCATCGACGAGCTGCCGGGATTGAGGACGAGGATGTTCACGTCAGAACGGCCACTTCCAGTCGCGGATCATCGGCATGTCGTCGCCATGCTCGCGCACGTAGCGCCGGTGCTCGATCCGCAGATCCTGCATGTCCTGCTTCACGTGCGCGCAACGTCCGGCGAGGCCGGGCACGCGGTCGATCACGTCCATCACGAGATGGAAGCGGTCGAGATCGTTGAGCACCGTCATGTCGAACGGCGTCGTGGTCGTCCCTTCCTCCTTGTAGCCGCGCACGTGCAGGTTGCCGTGATTCTTGCGCCGATAGGCGAGGCGATGGATGAGCCACGGATAGCCGTGGAACGCGAAGATGATCGGCCGGTTCGTGGTGAAGAGCGAGTCGAAGTCGGCGTCGGTGAGGCCGTGCGGATGCTCGGACGGCTGTTGCAGCGTCATCAGGTCGACGACGTTCACGACGCGGATCTTCAGGTCGGGAACGCGTTCGCGCAGGATCGAGACCGCTGCGAGCGTTTCCAGCGTCGGGACGTCGCCGGCGCACGCCATCACGACGTCCGGCTCCACGTTCTCGTCGTTGCTGGCCCACTGCCAGATGCCGATGCCGTTCGTGCAATGAATCACGGCCGCATCCATGTCGAGATACTGCAGCGCGGGCTGCTTGCCGGCGATGATCACGTTCACGTAGTTGCGGCTGCGCAGGCAGTGATCGACGACAGAGAGCAGCGTGTTCGCATCCGGCGGCAGATACACGCGCACGACGTCGGCCTTCTTGTTCACGACGTGGTCGATGAAGCCGGGATCCTGGTGGCTGAAGCCGTTGTGATCCTGCCGCCAAACGTGCGACGTCAACAGATAGTTGAGCGACGCGATCGGCCGCCGCCACGGGATGCAGCGCGTGGTCTTTAGCCACTTCGCGTGCTGGTTGAACATCGAGTCGATGATGTGGATGAACGCCTCGTAGCAGGAGAAGAAGCCGTGCCTGCCGGTGAGCAGATAGCCTTCGAGCCAGCCCTGGCACATGTGCTCGCTCAGCACTTCCATCACGCGGCCGTCGGGCGAGAGGTGATCGTCGGTCGGCAGGATCTTTCCCGTGAACGCGCGGTCGGTTGCCTCGAATACAGCGTTCAATCGATTCGATGCCGTTTCGTCCGGGCCGACGATGCGGAAGTTGTCGGGATTCTTCTTGATGATGTCCCGCAGCAGATTCCCCGCAACGCGCGTCGACTCGGCGGTCGAGGTTCCCGGCTTCTTCACCTCGACGGCGTAGTCGCAGAAGTTCGGCATGCGCAGATCGCGCAGCAGCAAGCCGCCGTTCGCGTGCGGGTTCGCGCTCATGCGCCGTTCGCCTTTCGGCGCGAGCGCCGCGATCTCCTCCTTCAGCCGTCCCGCCTCATCGAACAGTTCCTCGGCGTGATAGCTCTCCATCCATTCGCCGAGGAGGCGGAGGTGTTTGGGCTTTGTGGCGAGCTCCGCGAACGGCACTTGATGCGAGCGCCATGAGCCCTCCGTCTGCTGGCCGTCCACTTCCTTCGGTCCGGTCCAACCTTTCGGCGTTCGCAGAACGACCATCGGCCACGCGGCGCGTTCGCGAAATCCGTTCGCGCGCGCATCGGACTGGATCGTGCGGATCGCATCGAACGCCTGGTCGAGCGTCGATGCCATCAGCCGATGCATCGTCTGCGGATCGTCGCCTTCGACGAAGAATGGGCGATAACCATAGCCGGTGAACAGGCTTTCCAGCTCGTTGCGCTCGAGGCGTCCGAGGACGGTGGGGCCGGCGATTTTGTAGCCATTGAGATGGAGGATCGGCAGCACGGCGCCGTCGCGCGCGGGATTCAAAAACTTGTTCGAGTGCCAGCTCGTGGCGAGCGGTCCGGTCTCCGCCTCGCCGTCGCCGACGACGCACGCGGCGACGAGATCGGGGTTGTCGAACACCGCGCCGTAAGCGTGCACGAGCGCGTATCCGAGCTCGCCGCCTTCGTGGATGGATCCGGGCGTTTCGGGCGCGACGTGGCTGGGGATGCCGCCCGGAAACGAGAACTGCTTGAAGAGGTGCTGCAGGCCCTCAACGTCCTGGGCGATGTCGGGATAAACCTCGCTGTACGTCCCTTCGAGATACGTATTGGCGACGATGCCCGGGCCGCCGTGGCCCGGGCCGGCGATGTAGATCACGTTCGCATCGCGCTCCCGGATGATGCGGTTGAGATGGACGTAAATGAAGTTCAGGCCGGGCGTCGTGCCCCAGTGGCCGAGGAGGCGGGGCTTGGTGTGCTCGAGCTTCAACGGCTCGCGCAGCAGCGGGTTGGCGAGGAGATAGATCTGGCCGACGGAGAGGTAATTCGCCGCCCGCCACCATTGATGCATGCGCAAGATTTCTTCGTCAGTCATTGCTGTCATTTTCCCAGTTTCCACCGCACAGTGACGCGTCCGTGTCAGCTGAGTCCGACTGAGGCATACCTCTTGCTCAATAACTATTACTTGCAGAAAGCGAAAGTAATAGGTCGGAGTCGAGCACGAGGTGTACCTGAACGAAGGTGGTCAACGTGGAGAGAAACGAGACGGGTTTCCATCCAACGAAAAGCGACCCTGGAGACGGGATGACCGGATCCAGCGCGCTCTCTGAAATACCAAAGGCGATCGATCCCGTGGAGAAGCAGTACCTGCGGATGATGGAGCTCTCGCCGGACGCCGTTCTGGTGCACACCGCCGGGACGATCGTCTACGCGAACGAGGCGGCCGTCCGCCTCTTCGGCGCGCTCGATCGGAGCGAGATTGTTGGCCGCCGCGTGATGAGCTTCGTCCATCCCGACAGCCGCGAGGCCGTGCAGGAGCGCATCCGCGCGCTGAGCGCCGAGCAGGACGTCGTTCCGCTCGCCGCCGAAAAGCTGCTCGATCTGCGCGGACGCACCGTCGATGTGGAAGTCGTCGGATTCGCGATCCAGTTCGAAGGGCAGCCGTCCGTGCAGGTGATCGCCCGCGATCTCCGCAGCCGTATGCGCCAGCAGGAAGTGATCCGCCGTTCGGAAGTGCGTTACCGCGGCCTGCTCGACGGCACGTCCGACTTCGTGTTTCGTCTCACGCCCGGCGGCCGCATCGTGGAATTGAATTCCGCGATGGCCACCGCTACCGGCTGGCCCGCCGACACCCTGCTCGGTCTCGACATCTTCACCATCGTCGCCGACTCTTCGCAGTCTCTTCTGCGCACCGCGTTGCTCCGCGGGCGGCGGGAGCGGTTGAAGATCGAGATCGAGCTGCGCGCCGCAGAAGGACGGCTGCTGCAGCTGGAGATGTCGATCGCGCCCGACTCGGATCACGGTGTTCCGGACGTGCTCAACGTCGTCGCGCGCGACGTCACGGTGAACCGTTGGGCGCGACATGAGATCGAAGAACGCGAGCGGCTGCTCTCCGCGGTGCTCGAACAGCTGCCCGTCGGCGTGCTCATCGCCGATCGCACGGGACGCGTCGTGCGCGCGAACGCCGCGGCGGACGAATTGTGGGGCGGCTGCGGGGAGCGCATCCTCGACGGCGAGCTTTCCGAGGTCGCCAGCCTGCGCGCGGTCGCGCCTACGCGCACGGAGGTGAAGGACTCGGTGTTGCGCGCGCTCGAAGACGGCGAGATGACGCTCGATCAATCGATCGACATCGACTGCCCTCCGGGCGATCTCAAGAACGTCCGTTCCTCGGTCATCCCGTTGAAGGAAGCGGAGGAAGTCGTGGGCGTGGTCGTCATCGGCCAGGATCTGACCGAGCAACGCCGCAGCGCGCGGCAGCGCGAAGCGATGCACGCGCGGTTGCAGTACGTGATCTCCGCGACGGCGGACGGCATCTGCACGATCGACGAAAACGGCGCCGTCACGCTCGTGAATCCGGCGGCGATCGGCATGCTCGGCTGCAGCGAAGCCGAGATCCTCGGGCGCAACTTCCACGTGCTCGTGCACGACGGCGGTGCGACTGACGGCGACGATCCGTTCCTGCAGGTCATCCGCACCCGCAAGCCGCGCATGTTGCTCTCGGAGCGCTTTCTGCGCTGCGATGGGACGACGATGGATACGGAGGTGACGTGCTCCCCGATCATCGTGCACGAAGGGGTGATCGGCGCGGTGATCGCGTTCCGCGACGTGACGCGGCGCAACGAGACGCAGCGCGAATTCGAGCAGGTCCAGCGCATGTCCAGCCTCGGCCAGATGGCCGCGACCGTGGCGCACGAGTTCAACAACATCATGATGGGCATCATGCCGTTCATGGAGGTGATCGGCCGCCGCGCGGGAGTGGACGGAACGATGCGCTCGGCGACCGAGGAGGTGAATCGGGCGCTGTTCCGGGCGAAGCAGGTGACGAGCGAGATTTTGAAATTCGCGCAGTCGGCGCCGCCGCATCCGAAGCCGCTCGTGCTCTCGACGTTGTTCGAAGAGGCGTTCAACGAATTGCGCGGTGTGGCCGGACCGGCAGTCGTGGTGCGCGTGACGCCGCCCGAACCGAGATTGGCGATCTTCGCCGACGAAGTGCAGATCCGCCAGATCCTAACGAACCTCGTGGCGAACGCGCGCGATGCGATGCCGCGCGGCGGTTTGATCGAGATCAGCGCGATCGAGTGGGAAGAGGACTCCGTGCGGATCCAGGTGCGCGATCACGGCACGGGCATGGACGACGCCACGCTCGCGCGCATCTTCGAGCCGCTCTTCACGACGAAGAAGTCGCGCGGCACCGGCCTCGGCCTCGCCGTCGTGCACCGCCTCGTGTCGCTGCACGGCGGGCGGGTGCTCGTCGACAGCGCGTTGGGCAAGGGAACGAGCTTCGACATCATCCTGCCGCGCACGCAGAGTGTTGCGGAGCGCGCGCCGGAGTCGGCGGCGTTCAGCCACGACGTGCGGAAGATCCTGCTCGTGGAAGACGACGAGATCGTCGCGGCGGGACTCGCGGCGATCCTGGAGCTCGACGGGATCGAGGTGAAGGTCGTGGCGCAGGGGAGCGAAGTCGTGGCGGCGATCCAGGCCGATCAACCCGACGCCGTCGTGCTCGATCGCGGACTGCCGGACATGGACGGCGCCGACGTCGCGCGCACGATCGTGAAACGCTGGCCCGATCTGCCGCTCGTGCTCGCGACGGGCCACGGCGGACGGCGCGACATCGAGGATTTGCTCGACATCCCGAGCGTCGGCTATCTGCTCAAGCCGTTCACCGCCGACGCGTTGCTGTTGGCGTTGTCGCGGTTGGGAGAGAAGGCGTCGTAAGCGGCGACGCGGCGTTCCGCTTCGCCGAGCCACGCCGCGAAGAGCGCGAGACCGACTAGCGTGAAGATGATGCCGAACGGGATCCACATCAGAACGCCGGCGAACTGCTGGTCGGCGATGGGATCGAGGCCACGCGCCGCGGTTCGCGCGGCATGTGTCGCGTAGAGAGCGCGCGAGTCGAACGTGAGCAACGCGCCGAGGACTTCGCTGTGGAGCGCGGTGGCGAATACGTACAGCACGGCGATGCCGTAGCCGACTCTCCCGTAGCGCCCGTGCACGAGCGACCACCAGAACAGAGCCGCGGTGCCGAAGAACGTGAGGTGCTGGATCACGTGCACGCCTTCGTGATGCAACGCGAGCTCGAACATCCGCGGCACGTGCCAGCCCCAGAGCACGACGGCGTGCAGAACGAGCACGGTGAACGGTCCGCTCAGCCGATGCCAGAACGCGACGAGCGGCTCGCGGCGAAGCACGTGCGCGACCTTGCGACGATGCGCCGATCCGAGGGCCCAAACCAAAGCGATGAAAGGCCGGCCGAGAACCATGAGCGGCGCGCTGACGAGCATCAGGATCTCGTGCTGCACCATGTGCGCGGAGAAGAGCGAGTCGCTGGAGCGCGCCAGAGTGGGATCACCTGGCGATTGCGCGTGCGCAGCCGCCAGACGCCGAAGCCGTACAGGTTCGCGAGCACGAGCAGCGAAACGGCGGTTGCGAGGTTCCACGCGTCGGCAGACGGCAGGCGATCGGCGCCGGCCATCAGTCGCAGCTCCGCAGGATCCAGTTCGGGATCTCCATCGCGATGATGGCCATGGCGGAGCCGAGCGAGAGATAGAACGCGGCGACGGCCATCCAGTGCGCCGGATCGCGCGCCAGCATGTCCGTCTGCGTGACGACCGCGCGCCGCCCGATGACGCTGCCGGTCAACGCGAGCAGCAGCGAGACCGCGGCGCAAACGTGCAGCAGCAACATCGACCCTTGCTCGCACGCGGTCGGCGCCAACGCGTCGCTGATGGTGAGATTCCCGAGCGCCGCGAGCGGGCCGATGACCATGGCGAAGACGAGCCAGCTCTTCATGTTTCCGGTCCTCACAGCAGGCGCGGCGCCCAATACAACACGCCGTAAATCGGGATCCACGAGATCACGACGAAGTACCAGTAGAACGAGTTCTCCGCGACGTCGACGAAGCGTTTCCCCTCGTGCGCGTGGCGGGAGAACATCAACACGGTGAGCACGATCGAGTCGGCGAGATCGGTCACGAGATGAAAGGTGTGAAAGCCGAGGAGCGTCCAGGTGATGGAGCCGTAGGCGTTGCTGTCCCAGCTCACGTTCAGATGGCGGAACTCGAGCGCGCGCACCACGACGAACGCCACCGCGAACAGGTCGGCGACGATCATTCCGATGCGGATCGTGCGCAGGTTGTGATGCTCCGCGGCGCTCTTCACGATCTGGTTCGGGACGAGGCTCACGAGCAGGATGAGCACGTTGATGCTAGGCCAGAGCAAATCTGGCAGCGGCGTATCCGCGGGCGGCCACGACTTCTCGTTGCCTTGCAGATAAAAGTACGTGGCGATCGTCGCGGCGAAGACCGCGGCTTCGATCGCGATGACGCCGACCGTCGCCCACCACATGATGCTGCGGTTGCCGAACGCGTGGGCGGGCAGCTCGGAAACGTCGATCGTTGCGCGCGCGCTCACGCGTCCCCTTCCTTCTTCGGATTCGACGGCCAGAACCAGCCGGTGAGGAAGATCGCCAGGAGCGCCATTCCGATCGCGAACGCCCACGGCGTGAAGAGCCCGGCGACGAGCATCATCCCGGTGATGACCGCCGACGCGAACGGCCAGACGGTCGGATGCGGATACGTGTAGCGATGATCGGGTGCGGCATCGAGCACGCGCGTGATCAGCACCTCGCGTTTGTCTGGCGCGAGGCCGGTCACGATCGGCGCCTGATCCGGCTCGTGCCACAGCGGCTCGCGACTCGTGACGACCGGCAGATGCTGGAAGTTGTAGACCGGCGGCGGGGAAGACGTCGACCACTCCAGCGTATCCGCGTCCCACGGATTGGATCCCGCCGCGCGGCCGCGGCGCATGCTCCACAGCGCGTTGCCAAAGTAGACGAGCATGCCGAGGGAGAGGATGCCCGCGCCGATGGTCGAGAGCACGTTGAGCGTCGTCCAGCCGGTCTCGGGCAAGTACGTGTACACGCGCCGGGGCATCCCGGCCAGACCGAGCTTGTGCATCGGAAAAAACGTGAGATTGAAGCCGACGAACGTCAGCCAGAAGCTGAGGTGGCCGAGACGCTCGTTCATCAGGCGGCCGGTCATCTTCGGGAACCAGTAGAAGATGCCGCCGAGGAGCGGGAAGACGGCGCCGCCGATGAGGACGTAGTGAAAGTGGGCGACGACGAAGAACGTGTCGTGCAGTTGCAGGTCGAGCGGCACCGACGCGACCATCACGCCGGTGAGGCCGCCGATCACGAAGATCGCGAGGAAGCCGAGCACGAACAGGAAGGGTGGGCGATAGCTCGGCCGCCCGAGCCAGATCGTGGCGATCCAGCAGAAGATCTGCACGCCGCTTGGGATGGCGATCATCATGCTCGCCGCGGTGAAGAAGCTCTCGCCCGATTGCGGCAATCCCGTCGCGAACATGTGGTGAACCCACAATCCGAATCCCATGAACGCCGTGGCGACGAGCGACAACACCATCGCCGTGTAGCCGAAGACCGGCCTCCTGCAGAACACCGCCGTGATCGAAGAAACAATCCCCAGTCCGGGTATGAAAATGATGTAAACCTCGGGGTGCCCGAAGAACCAGAAGAGGTGCTGCCAGAGCAACACGTCGCCCCCCTCGGCCGGGTTGAAGAGGTGCGTGCCGACGAGGCGGTCGAGGCCGATGAAGTTGCTCGCGACCATGACCGACGGCATGGCGAAGAGGATCATCATCGCCGTGACGAGCATCGACCACACATACAGCGGCATGCGGTGGATCGACATCCCCGGCGCGCGTTGCTTGAGGATCGTGACGACGACTTCGATGGCGACGACGAGCGCGGAGATCTCGGTGAAGTTCACCAGCTCGGCCCAGATGTCGACGCGTTTCCCCGGCCCGAACATGGGCGAGGCCAGCGGCACGTAGCTGAACCAGCCGGTGTCCGGCGCCATGCCCAGCAGCAGCGCGGTGTAGACCATGATGCCGGCGAAGAGGAAGAGGTAGTAGGCGTACGCGTTCGCGCGCGGAAAGGCGAGCGCGCGCGTGCCGAGCATCAGCGGCAACACGTACACCGCGAGCGCTTCCATCACCGGCACGCCGAAGAGAAACATCATCGTGATGCCGTGCAGCGTGAAGATCTGGTCGTAACGATCGGCGGAGAGGAACGCGTTGTTCGGCCGCGCGAGCTGGATGCGCATCAGCGCCGCGAGGACGCCGCCGCACGCGAACCAGACAAACGCGGTGAAGAGGAAGCGGCGCCCGATCGAGCGATGGTCGACCTGCCGGAACCACGCGAACGGGCCGCTTTCATTCGCCCACGTTTTCTCGAGCAACGCGCGTTCTTCGAGCTCGTTCATCGCAGGCTCCCCAGGTAGTCGACGAGCGCGCTCAATTCGTCGGGACGCAGGTTGATGGACGGCATCTGGCAGCCGGGCTTCGCGCGCTGCGCATCGACGATCCATCCGCCCAAAGCCTCGCGCGTGTTGGGCAATGCGCCTGCGCCGAGGGAACGGCGGGTGGCGAGGTGGGTGAGGTCGGGGGCCGTGCTGCCCGACGCGTCCGTACCGCGGATCGCGTGGCAGAGCGGGCACGGCGCGCGCAGGAACACCTGCTGGCCGGCGATCTCCGCTTCGGTCTGCGGCGCGCGCGCCGGCGTGCGTTCGGCGTCGGCCCAACGCGCGTAATCCGACGGCGAGACGGCGTTCACCCAGAGCGCCATCTTCGCGTGCTGCACTCCGCAGAACTCCGCGCACTGGCCGCGATAGACGCCCGGTTTCTCAGCGAGCAGCGTGATCGAGCCGTCGTGGCCGGGGATGAGATCGCGTTTGCCGTGCAGGCCCGGCACCCAGAAGCTGTGGATGACGTCCGACGAGTGCAGATGCAGCGTCACCGGAACGCCCACGGGGATCGTGAGCTCGTTCGCGCTGAGGATGCGATTGCTCGGATGCGCCGCCTCGTACTCGACCTGCCACCACCATTGCTTGCCGCGCAGCGTGATGCCGATCGCGTTCTTCGGACGCTCGGCGATCGCGCGGCCGGTGAAGATGCTCGCGATGAGCAGGCCGAAGAGGATGACGACCGTCAAGCCACCGGCGATGCTGACGATGACGTACGTGCTGCGCGGATTCCGCGATGCGTCGCCCTCCCGTTTGCGCAAAAGGCCGACGACCAACGCGATCATCACCAGCACGTAGATGACGGTGGTGATCCCGAGGAAGACGTCCCACAGCCGCGCGATCGCGCGGGCATGTTCGCCGGCGGGATCGAGCGCCGACTGGTGGACGAAGGCGAGATGCGCGAAGAAGGTCATGGATGCACGGCCGGCGCAGCGCGCGGCGGAAGCTCGGGCAGCGATTGATCCTGCCGGTGGACCTGCATCTGATCGGGGCGCCCGTTCGTCGCGAGCGCCGACTCGTTGCCGCTCAGCGATTGGACATACGCGACGAGCTGCCAGACCTGCGTGTCGGGGATCTTGTCGCCGAACGCCGGCATGCCGTTCGGCCGACCCTGCACGATCGTGGCGAAGATGTTCTGCGGCTCGCTGCCGTAGATCCACTTCTCGTCCATGAGCGGCGGGCCCATGCCTCCGCCGCCGTTGGCGTGACACCCCACGCAGTTGTAAGCCCCGAAAAGCCGTTTCCCCTCGGAGATCGCGAGCGCATTGCCCTGATAAGGATTCCTGATCCCGACGATCTTCGGCGTCGGCCCCGGAGACAGCCGACCGAGTCGCAAGTCTTTGACGGGAGTGGGCGGAGGCGGCTGGCGATACTGCCGCTGCTCGCGTTTGCAACCCAGCGCGAGGAAGACGAGGAGCAGGACCGCAACGCGCCTCATTGCGAGCGGGCACGGCCCGCGGCGTTTGAGGGCCAAGCCTTCGCGACGGTTGGCGTACTCGTCGGCCTCGGCGATAGGGAGGGCATCAGACGATGTCATTGCGAGCGGGCACGGCCCGCGGCGTTTGAGGGCCAAGCCTTTGCGACGGCTGGCGTACTCGTCGGCCTCGGCGAAAGGGAGGGCATCAGACGATGTCATTGCGACGCCTCCGCGACCACATCGAAGCGCGGGACGCCGTAGCGGCGCAGGATTGCGTCGATCTCCGGCGTGCGCCGTTCGATCACTTCGTCGAGCCGGTCGCGCAGGTCGTTGTTGCCGCGGCGCACGGCCATCGACACGTCGAACACGAACGGCAGGAACGGCAGATCGATCTGCGGCTCGAACGGCGTCACCGCGAGCGGCACTTTGCTGCGCTTCGCGAAGTAGCCCGCGGTGGGTCCCCAGACGATGCTCACGTCGACGCTGCCGTCGACCACGGCTTCGAGAATGCGTTGCTGCCGCGCCTCGGAGAAGCCGGGGAAGACCTGGAAGCCCTGCACGTTCGCGACGATCCCGCGGTTCGCGAGCGCATGCGCGGGCGGCGTGTTCGCGTATTCGGCGCCGACGATCTGCACGCCGATCTTCAGCTTCTTCAGGCGCGGATCGTCGAGCGATTGCAGGAGCAGATGGCGATCGGCGCGCGAGACGAACACGTAGCCCGACCGATAGTAGGGACGCGTCACGAGCGCCAGATCGACGTTGCTGGGCAAGCCGATGACGACGTCGCACTGGTCGGCGTTCAGCGTGCGGCGCAGGAAGCCGCGGCGCTGCGGCCACCACACGTACTCGACGCGCTTGCCGAGGTCGCGGGCGACGAGTTGGGCGATGCGGTTCTCGAAGCCTTCGCCGCGGTTGTTGGAGAAGGGAAGATTGTTCGGATCGGCGCAAACGCGCAACGCGGGCAGCTGCGCGGCGTTCGCGATGCCGGCGAAGACCAGAAGCGCGAGCAGCGCTCTAGAGAGAGAAGACATAGAGCATGCCCCCCTTCGTCGTCGCCTCCTTGAGGTCCTTCATCGCGTTGGCGAAACCGAGGGCGGCGGTGGCGTCGCGGGTGTCGAGATCGCCGACGACGACCGCGCCGGGCCAGCCGCCGACGCCGGCCAGGAACGCGATGTACTGCTTGCCGTCCGGCCCGCGGTAGGTCATCGGCGGCGCGATCACGCCCGAGCCGACCTTGAACTTCCACAGCTCCCTGCCGCTGCGCGCGTCGATCGCCTTGGCCCAGCCGTCCATCGTCCCGTAGAAGACGACATCCCCCGCCGTCGCCAACGCGCCGCTGAAGACCGGGAAGTTCTCCTTCAGCACCCACGCGCTCTTACCCGCGGCCGGATCCCACGCCGTGACGACGCCGCGGTTGCCGCCCGGGCCGGCGTACATCTTCACGTTCGCGCCGACGTACGGCGTGCCGGAGATGTAGTTCGCCTCGACGCCTTCGAAGTCCATGCAGAGGTTCTGGTGCGTGATGTAGACGAGGCCTGTGCGTGGCGAGAATGCCGACGGCTGCCAATCTTTCGTGCCGGGCGATGCGGGGCAGATGTCGCGCACGACGTTGCCCGTGTGCGGATGCTTCTCCTCGACCGGGATCAGCTGCCCGGTTTTCAGATCGACGCCTTTCGTCGAGTTCACGTAGCCGTACGGCTGCGCGGAGAGCACCTCGCCGTTCGTGCGGTCGATCACGTACACGTAGCCGTTGCGCTCCGGGCGCACGAGGACTTTGCGCCGCGCGCCGTTGATGTCGAGATCGAGGAGGATCGACTCGTTGACGCCGTCGTAGTCGAACAGGTCGTGCGGGCCGAGCTGATACGCCCAACGCGCCTCGCCCGTGTCGGCGTCGCGGGCGAAGAGCGCGCACGTCCACTTGTTGTCGCCCGGGCGCTGGTCGGGATTCCACGGACCGGGATTGCCGCTGCCGTAGAAGATGAGATTCGACTCCGGGTCGTAGGAGATCCAGCCCCAGACTGTGCCGCCGCCGATCTTCCAGGCGTCGGACGGCCAGGATTTGACGCCGAGGTCACGGCCCTGGTCCATCGGGTAGAAGGGCTTGAAGTTCGGGCCGATCTTCACGTCGGCGTCGGGGCCGGTGTTGTACGCGCGCCACGCAATCTTCCCGGTCTTCACGTCGAGCGCCGTGATCCAGCCGCGGACGCCGAGCTCGCCGCCGCTGTTGCCGACGAGCACTTTGTCTTTCACGACGAAGGGCGCCATCGTCATCGTCTCGCCCTTGTTGATATCGCCGAGGAGCGTGTTCCAGAGCTCTTTGCCGGTGGCGGCGTCGACGGCGATCGTGTGGTTGTCGAGGGTGTTGATGATCACCTTGCCGTCGGCGAAGGCAGCGCCGCGATTGACGACGTCGCAACAGGCGACGCCTTGCGACGAGGGATCGGGATGGGGATGGTACGTCCACTTCGTCGGCGAGCCGGGCTTCGTGAGGTCGAGCGCGTAAAGGA
>Ga0213876_10001233_pt1 | contig 16140 bp, 17 predicted proteins | sample BarmaccomBMRX_R9_FD_160113 | JGI IMG/M metagenome (GOLD analysis project Ga0213876, IMG submission 160113) | Root-associated microbial communities from Barbacenia macrantha in rupestrian grasslands, the National Park of Serra do Cipo, Brazil - RX_R9 | ecosystem: Host-associated > Plants > Roots... | reverse complement strand
TATCCGAGCCAGGAGTGCGCATGGTCACCGTGACGGCGGTCCCGTTTACGCGAATCTCGAGCGGTTCCTCGACGGCCAGTGTCTCCGGCCGGGTGACCGCTTGCTCGGCGGTCAGATGACGCACCCGCCGACGTGCCGTTACGCGACCCACTCGGTCCTTATCGCCGTTGAATGCTGAGCCACCACAGGCCCCATCGCTCGTTCACCCCCAGACTTTACACACCAGCCGCGCTGCGCTAACCCCGAAACGGAGGGATCGCTAATCCCGCCGGTCCCCCTGGCTATCTGTCGGGAACCCATCATCTGCACGAACGTCAGCACCTATGGTGGACATGCCGATGGCACTCCAGAACCGGGTCGCCGCGGCACAGCCGCAGCAAGACGTGGACGGTCGACGCGCGGTTGCCGGCCGCAGGCCAGCCATGGTGGCGTGGGCGTGCGGTATATCTTTGGACTTCTGTTGAATGTGGGTCGAGTGAGGGATCAAGTGGACGAGGTGAACGCCGGTTCCGGTGCAGCGTCACCGCAGCCGGTGACCGTTGACCCCGCGACCGTATTCGCCGCTCTCGCGGAGATCATCTACCAGGGCTCCGACCCCTCGGAGGTGTACGCCGCCATCTGCGTCGCGGCGACCCTGGTGGTTTCGGGCTGTGATCACGCCAGCCTGCTGGTGCGCCGCGACGGCCGCTACATCACCGTCGGCGCCAGTGACCGGATCGCCCAACACATCGACGACATGGAACGCGCCGCCGGCGACGGGCCCTGCATCGACGCCATCGAGGACGAAACCCCGCAGATCGACGCCGACCTGACCACGCCCTCACTCTGGCCCAAACTGGCGTCCCGCCTGGTAGAGGAGACGCCGGTGCGGGGAGCCATGGGATTCCGGTTGATGGTCGATCGCCAGGTCACCGGGGCGCTCGACCTGTTCAGCGACACTCCCAAAGCTTTCAACGCCGAGTCCGCGGGCCAGGCGACCGTGCTGGCGTCGTTCGCGAGCGTGGCGATTAACGCGATCGGGCAGGGCGAGGACGCCGCCACCCTGCGGCGGGGCCTATTGAGCAACCGCGAAATCGGTAAGGCCGTGGGCATGTTGATGCTGCTCAATGACATTTCCGAGGAAGAAGCATTCGACGTGCTGCGGCGATACTCGCAGGATCTGAACATCAAGCTCTCCGACGTGGCGCGCAAGGTGATCACGCAACGCGGACAGCTCACGTTCGACGGCGAGGATTAATCACTCCGGCAGGCGTAGCTCCGGCTTTTCGACCTCTTCGATGTTGACGTCCTTGAAGGTGACCACCCGCACCTGCTTGACGAACCGGGCCGGCCGGTACATATCCCAAACCCAGGCATCAGCGAGCCGCAACTCGAAGTACACCTCGCCATCAGCGTTGCGCGGCACCATCTCGACACTGTTTGCCAGATAAAAGCGCCGCTCGGTTTCTACCACGTAGCTGAACTGGCCGACGATGTCCTTGTATTCGCGGTACAGCGAGAGCTCCATCTCGGTTTCGTACTTTTCGAGATCTTCCGCACTCATCTGCTCAGACGTCCTTCTCGCTGCGAATCCTGCCTTGAATCCAGCCCCGCCCCATCTTCCCTCACAAGATTTCGGCCCGCTCGCCCGGATAGCCGGGTTTGAACTCGGCCACCACCCGCGTGCCGGACCCGCTAGCGACCCGACGCACGTTGATGAACGAATACCGGTGCTGGGGGCAGGGTCCCAGCCGGGCCAATGCCTTGCTATGCGCGGCCGTGCAGTAGCCCTTGTGCTCGGCGAAACCGTAGCCCGGGTGCTCGGCGTCCATTGCGACCATCAACCGGTCGCGGCTGACTTTGGCCAGCACACTGGCCGCGGCAATGCAGGCGGCCGCCGCGTCGCCGCTGATCACCGGCAGCGACGGCATCGGCAGGCCCGGCACGCGAAAGCCGTCGCTCAACACGTACCCGGGCCGTACCGGGAGGCCGGCGACCGCGCGCCGCATGCCTTCGATGTTGGCGATGTGCACACCGCGCCGGTCGACCTCGACCGACGGTATGAACACCACGTGGTAGGCCAGCGCGTAGCGCCGGATCAACGGGAACAGCCGCTCTCGTGCCTTCTCGGTGAGCTTTTTCGAATCATCAAGGGCAGCAAGACTTTCCAGCCGATTCGGGCCCAGCACGCAGGCGGCTACCACCAGCGGACCCGCGCACGCGCCACGGCCCACCTCGTCCACCCCGGCCACCGGCCCCAGACCGTTGCGCTGCAGCGCTGACTCCAGGGTGCGCAATCCGGAGGACTTGCGGATCACCGTTCGCGGGGGCCAGGTCCGGGTCATATCCGAGCCACGGCTACTGACCCTGCTGGGGGTTCACCGAACCCACGCCACCCCATCGCGACGGCGGCCACACGATGAACCTGGCCTTGCCGATGACATTGGACACCGGAATGGTCCCCGCCGTGGGATCGCCGGTGCACAGCAGGCCCTTCAGCGCGTCGGCGGGGGTGCTCGTGCAGTGGGCGCGCGAGTCCGCCGAGTGGGTTCGGTTGTCGCCCATCACCCACAGGCGTCCGGGCGGGACGGTGATCGGCCCGAACTCGCTGCCCAGACATGGGTAGACGGCAGGGTCGGCCATCATGGTGGCGGGATTCAGAAAAGGCTCCTTGAGCGGCTTGCCGTTGACAGTCAAGCCGGTGTCGGCCCGGCACTGCACCGTCTGTCCTCCCACCGCGATGACGCGCTTGACCAGATCGTTCTCGTCGGGAGGCACGAATCCGACGAACGAGAGCGCGTTCTGCACCCACCGCACGGCGGGATTGGGCGAGCGGATCGACTTGTATCCGGTGTTCCAGTTCGGCGGCCCCTTGAAGACGATCACGTCGCCGGGTTGGGGTGAGCCGAACCGGTAGGTGAGTTTGTCCACCATGATGCGGTCGCCGACGCAGCCGGTGCATCCGTGCAGCGTGGGTTCCATGGATTCCGACGGGATCAGGTACGGGCGCGCCACGAAGGTCAACATCAGGTAGTAGAGGACTATCGCGATCGCCGCCAGGATCGCCAGTTCCCGCAGCGCCGAGCGCTTCGCGGGCTCGGCGTCGTCACTCTCGGCGGCTTCGGCCGTCTCGTCGTCACCGTCGGCCCGGGCGTTCTCGGGGAGCGCGTCGGGCGCGTCAGGGTTGCGAGTAGAGACCTGGGGCTCCGCCTGGCCGGCGTCGGGCAGGGGCCCGGGTTCAGGCTGCGCCGGCCGGGGCGAGGAGTCGGGGGTTTCGGTCACAGGATCAGCGTAGCCAGCGCGGTCGGCGCGTCCGCGACGCGAGCGCTGCCGCGAAGGCGTGCCCGCTCAGCGCTTTTCCTTGATCTTGGCTTTCTTGCCTCGAAGCTCACGCAGGTAGTAAAGCTTGGCGCGACGGACATCGCCACGGGTCACCACCTCGATATGGTCGATGTTGGGCGAATGCACCGGGAAGGTTCGTTCGACACCCACGCCGTAGCTCTCCTTGCGCACCGTGAACGTCTCGCGGATCCCGCCGCCCTGCCTGCGGATCACCACGCCCTTGAACACCTGGATGCGCTCTTTGGCGCCCTCGATGACCTTGACGTGCACGTTGATAGTGTCACCCGGGCTGAAGGCCGGGATGTCGTCGCGCAGCGACGCCTGGTCGACGAAGTCCAGCCTGTTCATTGGAGAGCACTTCCTTGCGGGTCGTGGTCGGCGGCAGCAGCCGACACGCGGACGCGCGGCAGTCACCGAGCCGATGGTTCGGGCTTTGCGGGTGCATCTCGCAGCTGGCGGGAACTAACCCGGCCCTTGGGTGGAGCAGAGACCGCCGTGGCCAGCCTGTGGAGACAACTGGTCAATTGTGCCAGACACCCCTCTTGCAGTGAAAATCACAGGAAATCGGGGTGGTTCGCGGCGCGCCAAATCCGCTGGTGAATGGTACATATGAACGGGGTCAATTTGCGCCGGTTGCAGTCGTCCCCCGACACGTTCGTGATGTCGAGGAAGTATCGGAGGACAGGCATGCGGGCACGGCCGCTGACGCTGCTCACCGCAACGGTGGCGGTGACGTTGGTGGTCGTTGCGGGCGGCGAGACAAACCTGGCCGCAAAGGTTTCGGCGAAGGCAGCAACGACGGCACATAACTACAGCTGGTACCAACCCCCAATCCAAGCGCAGGCCCAAACCCAAACCCAAGCGCAACCTCAGCCCGTTGAACTGCTGCTGCGGGCCATCTCGCCAACCGGTGCGCCCGCGGCGATGCCGAACCCGGGGCTCACCGGGGTCCAGGACCGGATCCAGCGGGCCACCGACGAGGCCGCCGCCAGCGGTGCCACGCTCTCGGTAGCCGTTCTCGACCGTGCCACCCACCAGCTGGTCTCCAACGGCAACACCCAGATCATCGGCACGGCCTCTGTGGCCAAACTCTTTATCGCCGACGATCTGCTGCTACACGAATCCGAGGGCAAGTTCACGCTGTCCGCCGAGGATCGCGGAGCGCTGGACATCATGTTGCAGTCGTCCGACGACGGCGCCGCCGAGAGATTCTGGGATCAGGGCGGCGGCGACGCCATTATTACCCAGGTCGCGAGCCGCTACGGATTGGCGGCCACCACGCCACCCAACGACGGGCGCTGGTGGAACACCTTGAGCTCGGTGCCCGACCTGATCCGCTATTACGACATGCTGCTCAACGGGTCGGGCGGTCTCCCGCCGGAGCGGGCCGGGATCATCTTCGACGACCTGGCCCAATCCACGCCAAACGGGGACGACGGCTATCCGCAGCGGTTCGGCATCCCCGACGGGCTGTACGCCGAGCCGGTCGCGGTCAAGCAAGGCTGGATGTGCTGTGTTGGCAGCGCCTGGATGCATCTGTCCACCGGCGTGATCGGCTCGGACCACCGCTACATCATGGTGGTCCAATCGCTGCAGACGGCCGACGACGCCAGCGCCCGACAGACGATCACTCAGGCCGTCAAGACGATATTTCCCGAGGGCCGCATCTAGCCCGGCGCGTCGGGGGCCAGATCGGGCCGGCGATCCCGCGTGCGCTGTAGCGAAACCTCGCGACGCCAGGCGGCAATCCGCGCGTGGTCACCGGAGAGCAGCACCTCCGGGACGTCCAGGCCACGCCAGCTCGGCGGACGGGTGTAGCTGGGGCCCTCCAGCAGCCGGTGCAGGGCCGGCGAATGCGAATCATCCTGATGCGACGCGGGATTGCCCAAAACTCCGTCCAGCAGCCGCAGCATGGCCTCGATCATCACCACGGCCGCCGACTCTCCGCCCGGCAGTACGTAGTCGCCGATCGAGACCTCTTGCACGCGCATCCGCCGGGCAGCGTCCTCGACGACGCGTTGGTCGATGCCCTCGTAGCGACCGCAGGCGAAGGCCAGGTGGCTCTCGGTGGTCCAGCGCTGCGCTGTCGCCTGGGTGAACAGCGCACCGGCCGGGGTCGGAACGATCAAAAGTGTTTCATCCGAACAGATTTCGTCCAGCGCCTCACCCCACACCGGGGCTTTCATCACCATCCCCGGCCCACCGCCGTAGGGCGCATCGTCCACCGAACGGTGCACGTCGTGGGTCCACCGTCGCAGATCGTGCACCCGCAGATCCACCAGACCCGAGGCAATCGCCTTGCCCGGCAGCGATTGTCGCAATGGCTCGAGGTAGCCCGGGAAGATCGTGATGACGTCGATAAGCACGACTAACTCAGATCCAGCAGGCCGTCGGGCGGATCGATCTCGATCATGCCGTCGTCCAGCGACACCGACGTGACGATCGCGCCGACGAACGGCACCAGCAACTCGCCGGAATCGCGCTTGACCGATAACAATTCACCCGCCGCGGTGTGCAGCACCTCGGCGACGACGCCGAGGTCCCGGCCGGCCGCCGTGCGAACCCGAAGACCCTCCAACTGGTGGTCGTAGTATGTGTCGGGCTCGTCGATCGGCGGCAGGTCGTCGGAGTCAATGACGAACAGGCTGCCGCGCAACACATCCGCGGCCTCGCGGTCGGCCACTCCTGCCAACCGGACCAGCAGTCGGCCGCCATGTTCGCGCACATCCTCGATGACATAACGGCCATCCCTGCCCCTACCGCGAGAGGCCTTGGCGCACAGCGTAGTACCCGGCGCAAACCGGCCCGCGGGATCGTCGGTGCGGATCTCGACGACAACCTCGCCGTTGATGCCGTGCGCTCGTACGACACGCCCGACTGTCAGCTCCATCAGAGCTCCACGCACTTACTGGTCGGTGTCCACCACGTCGACGCGGATCCCGCGGCCACCGATACCGGCAACCAGCGTGCGCAACGCGGTCGCGGTGCGTCCGCCGCGACCGATCACCTTGCCCAGATCGTCGGGATGGACATGCACTTCGACGGTCCGGCCACGCCGGCTGGTCACCATGTCCACGCGCACGTCGTCGGGGTTGTCGACGATCCCCCGGACCAAGTGCTCGACGGCGTCGACGACGACGGTACTCATCAGCTCTCCTGGGCGGGCTCAGCGGACTCGGCCGGCTCGGCGGCCGCGGCGGGCGCGGCGGCCGGCGGTTCGGCCTCGGCGCTGGCGGCGGGAGCCTCGTCAGCGGGCTCGGCGGCCTTGGCGGGTTCGGCGGCTTTGGCGGCCTTCTTGGCCGGCGCCTTCTTCTTCGGCTTGGCGGCTTCGGTGGTGGGTCCGCCGTCGGCCTCGGCCAGCGCGGCGTTAAACAGCTCGAGCTTGCTGGGCTTGGCGGGCTTGACCTTCAGGGTGCCCTCGGCGCCGGGCAAGCCCTTGAACTTCTGCCAGTCGCCGGTGACCTTCAGCAGCTTGAGCACGGGCTCGGTGGGCTGAGCTCCCACGGAGAGCCAATACTGCGCGCGCTCCGAGTTGATCTCTATGAGGCTGGGCTCTTCCTTCGGATGGTAACGACCGATGATCTCGATGGAGCGGCCGTCGCGGCGGGTGCGCGAGTCGGCGACGGCGATTCGGTACTGGGGATTGCGGATCTTGCCAAGCCGGGTGAGCTTGATCTTCACAGCCATGGTTAAGCGTTCTCCTGTGTGTCACGCTGCAATTCAGCGAGCCAGGCGGAATGCCCGGGTCCGGTTTTGCCTCGCGTGTAGTGACCACCGAGCCCCAAAAAAACCGTGGCCGCGCGGCGGACAGCCGCCCATTGTGCCAGAACATGGCGTTGCCGCGGAAATTCGTGGTGATCGCGAGCGCGGCGCAGCCGGGCGAAGCGGGTCACCACCATCAGGCCCCGTGGAGATCGCGAGCGCGGCGCAGCCCCGTGGTGATCGCGAGCGCGGCGCAGCCGGGCGAAGCGGGTCACCACCATCAGGCCCCGTGGTGATCGCGAGCGCGGCGCAGCCGGGCGAAGCGGGTCACCACCATCAGGCCCCGTGGTGATCGCGAGCGCGGCGCAGCCCCGTGGTGATCGCGAGCGCGGCGCAGCCGGGCGAAGCGGGTCACCACCATCAGGCCCCGTGGTGATCGCGAGCGCGCCTACATCACCTTCTGGAAGGTCTTGGTTTCGACGCGGCGGGTCATCCGCCAACCCTGCGGGGTGCGGACGAACTCGTCGTCGTACCACAGCCCGCAGAACAGCACCTGGTTTTTTTCGCCACCGAGCACCATCGGGTTGAAACAGATCACCCGCGACGAGGCGGTGTCCCCATCGATGCGCACCGAGAAATTGCCCAGCATGTGCGCGTACACCGGAAAGTTCGGCAACACCTCCGACAGCCATTTCTTGACCTCCGGGTACTGGCCGTCGATGCCGCCCATCGCGCGGTAGTCGATGTACGCGTCCGGGGTGAACACATTGTCGAGGTCGTCAAATCGGCGCTGGTCAATGGCGGTCGAGTAGTCCACCAGCAGCTGCTGGATTTCCAACCGGTCGGAAACTTCGGCGAGGCTCAACATGCTTCGATTCAACACCGCGGTCGCACAACCACGAATAGGCGTCCGGGTGCCCTGGAAGTTAAACTCTGCGCCCATGCGAAAGCTCATCGTCGCAATCGCTGCTCTTCTCTGTTTGATCGGTGCGGGGACCGGTCTCGGGACGTCCGCCACTTCCTGGGCCGACAGCATGCAACCGGCCGGCTCGGTGCCCATCCCCGACGGTCCGGCGCAAACCTGGATCGTCGCCGACCTCGACAGCGGCCAGGTGTTGGCGGGCCGTGACCAGAACGTGGTTCACCCGCCCGCGAGCACAATTAAGGTGTTGCTGGCGCTGGTGGTGCTCGACGAGCTGAACCTGGACTCGACCGTCGTCGCCGACGTCGCCGACACCCAGGTCGAGTGCAACTGCGCCGGCGTCAAGCCGGGTCACACGTACACGGCGCGCCAACTGCTCACCGCCCTGCTGCTGGTGTCGGGCAATGACGCTGCCAACACGCTGGCGCACCTGCTGGGCGGCCAGGATGCCGCGGTGGGCAAGATGAACGCCAAGGCCGCGTCGCTGGGCGCGGTGAGCACGCACGCGGCAACCCCGTCGGGGCTGGACGGGCCGGGCGGTTCCGGGGCTTCGACGGCGCACGATCTGGCGGTCATCTTCCGCGCCGCGATGGCCAACCCGGTGTTCGCCCAGATCACCGTGACGCCGTCGGCGATGTTCCCGACCGATAGCGGTGATCAACCGATCGTTAACCAGGACGAGTTGTTGCAGCGCTATCCCGGCGCGATCGGCGGCAAGACCGGGTTCACCGATGCCGCCCGCAAGACGTTCGTGGGCGCCGCGGCCCGCGGCGGCCGCCGGTTGGTCATCGCGATGATGTACGGGCTGGTGAAGGCGGGCGGGCCCACGTATTGGGACCAGGCCGGCAGTTTGTTCGACTGGGGTTTCGCGCTCAATCCGCAGTCCAGCATCGGCATGCTCTGAGAGCGCCGCAGCTCAGTTCGGCAGCGCCGCGGTGAGCAGCGCCGTCAGCACCGGGATGCGCTTGTCCGCGATGTCGGGCTGTGGCAGCACCTCTTCCACGATCGCGGCCCCGTCAAACACGTTGGTCAACAGCGTCACCAGGACCGGAAATGTCTCCGCGGGAAAGCTTTCGGCCCCGGGCAGCGCCCGCGCGGTGTCGTGGATCTTCGCGGCGTACTGGCCGAGTTCGTGCTGCAACGTGGCCTTGAGCTTCTCGTCGGTGCGTGCGGCGATCATCAACTCGTAGAGCACGGCGTTGGTCGGGGCGCTGGTGATGTCCCGCACGATTGCCAGTGCCGCTTCCAGCGCCCGCTGGTCGGCCGGTATCTCGGCGACCTGCTCGGTTAACGTCTCCAGTTGACGACGCAGCACCTCCGACGCCGTCGCGGCCATAAAATCGCCCATCGTTTCGAAGTGCCGGAACAGGGCGCCCACCGACACCCCCGCCCGCTTGGCGATCACGGCGGCGGATGCCCGCGCGTATCCGATCTCGACGATCGTGGCGATGCTCGCGTCGAGCAGCCGCCCGATGGTTTCCTCGCGGCGTTGCTGCTGGGTCCTGGCCATCTCAGGCCGACAGACTTAACTGGGCCGGCTGGCGCTCGCCCGCCCGCAGATACCGGCCCGACTTCACCGTCTGCCCATAACCGTCGCGGAAGTGCCCGGCACGGAAGACCACGGCGCCGCCCACGCCCGTCGCGACCACCGTCTGGTCGTTGCGATTGACCATTCGCCGCAGGCCGCCGTAGAAGGGCACCTCTGCCTCGTGGTAGCCGTCCACCGATTCGTCCAGGTGGGACGGGTCGATAACGACGAAGTCCGCACGGTCGCCTTCGCGCAGCGTGCCCGCGTTAATACCGAACCACTCGGCGAGTTCGCCGGTGAGGCGGTGGACAGCTCGCTGGATGGACAGGAAGGGTGTCCCGGCCCGGTCGGCGTCCCGCGTGCGCTTGAGCAGGCGCAACGGGAAGTTGTAAAAGGCCATGTTGCGCAGATGCGCACCGGCGTCGGAGAAGCCCATGTGGACGCTCGGCTCGGCGGCCAGCTTGTTGAGCTGCTTGGGCCGGTGGTTGGCGACGATCGTCGTCCATCGCACGTTGCGCTCGCCGTTCTCCACGAGCACGTCGAGGAAAGCATCGAGCGGGTGCAGGCCCCGCTCCTTGGCGATAGTGCCGAAGCTCTTGCCGATCAACGACCGGTCCGGGCAGTCGACAATCATTGCGTCGTGAAAGTCCTTGTGCCACAACGACGGTCCGAGCTTGATGCGATCGAACTCGCGGCGGAACCGGCGCCGGTAGGACTTATCGGCCAGCAGATCGTTGCGTTCGATTTGTTCACGCAGATGCAGCGCCGCCGTTCCGGCGCCGAACTCCTCGAAAACCGGCAGGTCGATTCCGTCGGAGTACAACTCGAACGGGACCGGCAGGTGCTGGAAGCGCACGCTGGAGCCCAGCAGCTTGTTGAGGATCCGGGTGCCGAGCCCGAAGACGTGCACCGCCTGCGGCATCGACTTAGCGTCGGCGGACACCAGCATGCTCATCCGAACTGCCTTGCGGCGTCCGAACATTCGGCTACTGCTCAGGAAGAACAGCAGGGCGGAGGCCGCGTTCTCGACGTCGGGCGCGCTCTGCAGGATCCGGCCGCGCTTGCGCAACACCTTGATGAGTCGACGCCGCTCGCGCCATGTCGCAAAGGTGGACGGCAGCGCGCGCGACCGGAAGCGGTCGCCGTCGAGTTTGTCGATCGCGGCATCCATCCCCGACATGCCGAGCACCCCGGCGTCGAGCGCCTCGTCGAGCAGCTTCGCCATCTTCTCCAGTTCGGCCTCGGTGGGTCTGACACTGTCGTCGGTGGCACGGTCCAGTCCCAGCACCGCGGTTCGCAGATCCGAATGTCCAAGCAGCGAACCAACATTCGGCCCGAGCGGCAGCGCATCCATCGCCGCGACGTATTCCGCGGCCGTCGACCATGTCCTGTTTCCCTGCAGAGCACCGAGGACGTACTGTCGCGGCACCGCCTCGACCCGGCTGAACAGGTCGGCGGCGTCCTCGGAGTCGGCGTAGACCGTAGACAGCGAGCAGTTGCCCAGCAGCACGGTGGTGACGCCGTGGCGCACCGATTCGCGCAAACCGGGATCCAGCAGTATCTCCGCGTCGTAATGGGTGTGCACGTCGATGAACCCGGGCACGACCCACTTGCCCGCCGCGTCGATCACCTCTGGGCAGTCGGTCTCGTCCAGCGCCGTCGCAGATACCGCGGCGACCACGCCGTCGCGAATGCCCAGGGTTCGGATCTGCGGAGCGCTGCCGGCACCGTCGAACCACAAGCCGTCGCGGATGATCACGTCGTACTGCACTGTTTGCCTCCCGGTCGTCGTGTTGCGACCAGGCTAACATAGATAGTAAGTACTCGCAATCTTTCTTGAAACGGGCATCTCTGCCGGGCCGGTCAAAAGCAGGTCAGCGACCGGGCGTCGTCGGTCCCCCGGTCGGCGGGGTGGGCGCGTCGGTGACCGTGGCGGGGTCGGGCACCGTGACCGCAGTGGGGACTTCGCCGCTCTTGGACGCGACGGCGGGGATGCGGAGCGTGGATCCACGCTGGCTGCACTCGTTGGTCTGGACGATGACGTCCATTTCACCGATTAGATCGCCCTCCGACTGGGGCCGTAGCGACAACACCTGAGTGGTTGTCTGGGTCTGCGCGATCCCGTTCGGGCCGACGCACGGGAACTGCACGGTGTCCGGCTGGGACTGCCAGTGACCGTCGCCGAACATCATGACCAGCAGCCGGCCGCCGTCGGGGGAGTTCGTCTGGGTGTGCTCGTTGCCGTCGAGCTGTATCGCGGAGGCGGTGCACGACGTCGGCGTGCACGCCGACCGGAACGCCCACCAGGTGTCCACGTTCGGCGGTTGCGGGTCCGGCGTGTAGTCGAACGTCTGCCGTGCGCGTTGGACCTCGATGCGATAGGTGCCCTCGAGAGGGGCGGGTGGGGCGCTCGGCGCACTGGCCGACGGTGGCGCCGCCGCTGCCGACGGGCTCGGCGTCGGGGTAGTGACCTGAGTGGCCTGGTTGGACGCCTGTTCGGTCTTGCGCCCGATGACGATGCCGACGGCGAGCAGACCACCGAGCAGCAGCACTGCCGCGATTGCCAACAGGCTATTGCGCGCCGCGCGCTTCTTCCGCCCGGTTGCACCGGACTGCGCGACCGGCGGTCGGGCCGCGTTCAAATACCCGTCCGGCCGCGGCGCCGACGCCCCGCGCCGGGGCGGCCGTCTAGAGCGCCGCTCCGGCGCGGCAGCGTTGGCAACGAACTTGGCCCACGGGGTTTCCGCGGCTTCGATGCCCCCGATCTCGGGCCACTCATAGGCCGGGTACTCGATCGTGTTGATCGGATCGACGGCGAAGACGGCCTCGGGACTGCGGTCGCCGGTCGATACACCGGCATGTTCGTAGACGGCGTCCGCGAATTCGCGGCAACTCCCGAACCGAGCAGCGGGTTCAACCGCCAGCGCCCTGGCGAACACACCGTCGAGACGGGCCAGCTCGGGACGTTGGTCGCCGAGTCTGGGCGGCACTCCGTCGGCATGCGTGCCTGGCGGGCCCCCGGTGAGCAGGTGAAAAGCGGTGGCCGCCAACGCGTACTGATCGGCGCGCCCGTCGATGTCGACCCCGGTCGACTGTTCGGGTGCGGCATAGACGGCCGCCTTGGCATCGACTTGGCGGCGGGCCAGCCCGAAGTCAGCCAACATGACCCGTTGCTCACCCTGCCCGGCGCTGGTCAGCAGGATGTTGGCAGGCTTGACATCGCGATGCAGGATGCCACGCTCGTGCGCATAGTCGAGGGCGCCGGCGAGGGCGGCGACGATGGCGAGCACCTCACCTACGGGTAAAACCGCCGGGAAGCGATCGGCCATGAGCTGCCTGGCGTTGCTGCCGTCGACGTAATCCGTCGCGACCCACAGCTGCCCGTGGAACTCGCCGCGGGCATGAACTTCCAGGATGTGCGGGTGGTAGAGATTCACCGCAATCGCGGTTTCCCGCTCGAATCGCCGGCGGAACTCTTCGTCGATCGACAACGCCAGGGAAAGGACCCTCAGCGCCATCCAGCGCGACGATCTGGGGTCCTGAACAAGGTAGACCTCGCCCGTCCGTCCAGACCCCAACATCCGCGCGACGATGTACCCGGCAAAGGTCGCGCCGCTGGCCAACGCCATGAGCCCGATGGTAATCGCCGTCGAGACTCGGCGCGCGGCGGTTGCCGGGCCGGGATCAGGGCCGAAACGTCTTGCCGCGCAGGATCACCAGATCGGGGCGGTTCAGCACGTCTGGACCCTGCCGTGGGTCCTCGGCATAGCACAACAGGTCGGCCGAGGCCCCGTCATCGAGCGCAGGCCGGCCCAGCCAGCGACGGGCATCCCAGCACGCCGCGCCCAGCGCGTCGGTCGCGCTCATCCCGATGCCCTTGAGCGAGTCGACCTCGTCGGCGATGCGCCCGGGCGCGATCATCGTGCCGGCGTCAGTGCCGGCGTAGATCGGCACCCCGGCTTCTCGCGCCCCGGCGATCCGGGGATGCGCGCGGGCATGCAGCTCGCGCATGTGGGCCGCGTAGACGGGATAGCGCGCGGCCGCCTCGGCGATGCCGGGGAAGTTTTCGACGATGTTGATCATGGTCGGCACCAACGCGGTGCCGTGCTCGACCATCAGGGCGATGGTGTCGTCGGTGAGCCCGGTGCCGTGCTCGATGCAGTCGATGCCCGCCTTAATCAACCCGGGCAGCGCGTCCTCGCTGAAGACGTGCGCGGTGACCCGTGCCCCGTGCGCGTGTGCGGCATCGATCGCGGCTTTGAGCACGTCGTCGGACCACAGCGGGGAGAGATCGCCGACGTCGCGATCGATCCAGTCACCGACCAGTTTGATCCAACCGTCACCGCGGCGGGCCTCCTCGGCGACCGCCGCCGGCAGCTGCCATTCGTCGTCGAGTTCTATTGCGAAGCCGGCCTGATAGCGCTTGGGCCTGGCCAGGTGCTTGCCGGCGCGGATGATGCGCGGCAGGTCTTCGCGGTCGTCGAGGCTGCGAGTGTCGGTAGGCGAGCCGCAGTCACGCAACAGCAGCGCACCGACTTCGCGTTCGGCCTCGGCCTGCGCGATCGCCTCGTCGAGCGGGATCTCGCCGTGGCGACCGAGCCCGACGTGGCAGTGCGCGTCCACCAGTCCGGGCACGATCCACCCACCGTCGAACACGGTGTCGGACCCGGCGACCCGCTCGGTGCTGATGCGGCCGTCGACGACCCACAGTTCGAGGGGCGCCTCGTCGGGCAGACCCACCCCGCGCACGTGCATGGGCACCGCGCGGCTACCTCTTGCCCGGGTTTCCCGGGAACTTCAGCTTGGACAGGTCGAAGTCGGCCAGCGCGGGTGGTAGCTCGTTCAGACCTTCGGGCATCTGCGACAGGTCCGGGAAGCCCTCCGGCATGCCCCCGGGGCCGAACGGGCTCCTAACCTTGGGCGGCGTCGGGCCGCGAGCGCCCTTTTTGCCCTTTTTACCCTTGGCCGCCTTGCTTTTCCGTGTGGCCGACTTGCGGCCGATGCCGGGAATGCCCATGCCCCCGAGCATCGACGACATCATCTTGCGGGCCTCGAAGAAGCGGTCGACGAGCTGGTTGACCTCGGACACCGCGACGCCCGAACCGTTGGCGATGCGCAGCCGCCGCGAGGCGTTGATGATCTTCGGATCGGCGCGTTCCTGCGGGGTCATCCCGCGGATGATGGCCTGCACCCGGTCGAGTTGCTTGTCGTCGATCTCGGCCAGTGCCTCTTTCATCTGACCGGCCCCGGGCAGCATGCCCAGCAGGTTGCCGATCGGGCCCATCTTGCGGACAGCAAGCATCTGCTCGAGGAAGTCCTCCAGCGTCAGCTCGCCCGCGCCGATCTTGGCCGCGGCTTCTTCGGCCTTCTGCGCGTCGAAGACCTGCTCGGCCTGCTCGATCAGGCTCAGCACGTCGCCCATGCCCAGGATGCGGCTGGCCATCCGGTCCGGGTGGAAGACGTCGAAGTCTTCCAGTTTCTCGCCGCTGGACGCGAAAAGGATTGGCACGCCGGTCACCTCGCGGACCGACAGCGCGGCGCCGCCGCGGGCGTCGCCGTCGAGCTTGGTCAGGACCACACCGGTGAAGCCGACGCCCTGGCCGAAGGCCTCGGCGGTAGCCACGGCGTCCTGCCCGACCATGGCGTCCAGGACGAAGATCACCTCGTCGGGGCTGACCGCGTCCCGGATGGCGGCGGCCTGGGCCATCAGCTCCTGGTCGATGCCCAGGCGCCCAGCGGTGTCGACGATCACGACGTCGAAGTGCTTGGCGCGGGCCTCGGCAAGGCCCGCCGCCGCGACGGCGACGGGGTCTCCGGTAGGCCCGCCCTCCGGGCCAGCAGGTGGGCCCCCGGGATGCGGCGCGAACACCGTCACCCCGGCCCGCTCGCCGACGACCTTCAGCTGGTTCACCGCGGCGGGCCGCTGCAGGTCGCAGGCCACCAGCAGCGGCGTGTGACCCTGCCCCCGCAGCCACGCCGCCAGCTTGCCGGCCAGCGTCGTCTTACCGGAACCCTGCAGACCGGCGAGCATGATCACGGTCGGCGGCGTCTTGGCGAACGCCAGCTGGCGGGTCTGGCCACCAAGGATGCCGACGAGTTCTTCGTTGACGATCTTGACAACCTGTTGCGCCGGATTCAGGGCACCGGACACCTCGGCGCCTTTGGCGCGTTCTTTGATCCGGTGCACGAACGCCCGCACGACGGGCAGGGAGACGTCCGCTTCCAGCAGCGCCAGCCGAATTTCGCGGGTGGTGGCCTCGATATCGGCGTCGGTCAGCCGGCCCTTGCCGCGCAGTCCCGCGAGCGCACCGGTCAACCGGTCGGATAGGGATTCAAACACGACCGCCAGCCTAGCCGGGTGACGGCGAGCGCCGGCACGGCGCGAGTAAGGAACCCGGCAATCCAGACCAGCCGGGTGACGGCGAGCGCCGGCACGGCGCGAGTAAGGAACCCGGCAATCCAGACCAGCCGGGTGACGGCGAGCGCCGGCACGGCGCGAGTAAGGAACCCGGCAATCCAGACCAGCGGGTGCGTTCGCACGCTTGCTCGACACGCGCGACCTGACGGCAGTCCGAGACTGGCGCTAATCTAGGCGCGAATCGCTAGGGCTAGTCGTAGGAAGGAACCCCCATGAGCGCCCGTGTCGAGCAGTTGGAGTTTCAGGCGG
>Ga0213876_10001232_pt1 | contig 16163 bp, 17 predicted proteins | sample BarmaccomBMRX_R9_FD_160113 | JGI IMG/M metagenome (GOLD analysis project Ga0213876, IMG submission 160113) | Root-associated microbial communities from Barbacenia macrantha in rupestrian grasslands, the National Park of Serra do Cipo, Brazil - RX_R9 | ecosystem: Host-associated > Plants > Roots... | reverse complement strand
TCGGATACCCGAGGCTTTCACGATGAATTCGTCGCTAGAACGAAGAAGAGGCTGCACCGCTCCCGCCACGATGGCTTCATGGTGTGCGGCGTTATATCTCTTTACGTACTCATTGTACGCGGTCACCAACTCTGCGTTGCTGATGGTGCCTGGCGGCGTGTAAAGGCCGGTGCCGGTAATGGCTATTCTGACCACGCATTAATCCTTCGATCCCCGAGGTTTAGGCTGTCTGAGCGAGTTATTAAAGGCAAGCGGTCGGCCCACCCGTATTCACAATATCGAACCTAATGCGAAATTGCCCCTAGAAGCGTGAGATCAGCGAATCCATATTTGGGCGAGCTCGCTCGGCCAAGGGAACGGCAGGATGGCCGATATAAATAAATCCGGCAATGCGCTCGCCACTCTGAAGTCCAAGTCCTGCCCGTACAGCGGGATGGAAAGCATACCACTCGGTAATCCAGTTCGCCACGAAGCCCTGGGCGTGAGCGGCGAGCAGGATGCTCATGCAGCACGCACCGGCGGATAGCATCTGCTCCCACTCCGGTATGGCAATTCCTTCCCGCACCCGGCTGACAACGCCGACGATGAACGGCGCACGCAAAAAGCGATTCCGTTCAAGGGCAAGTCTCTCGGGATTGGCATCAGCTTCGGACTGGGAAACGACCGACGCCAGCAGCTCGCCCATCCGCGCGCGCCCTTCGTCCTCGAACAAGATAAATCGCCAGGGCGCCAATTTCCCGTGGTCGGGCACTCGTGTGCCGCAGGCAAGAATTTGACGAATCTGGTCCTGCGTAGGGCCGGGGCCGGTCATCGATTTTGCCGATCCCGAACGCCGGGACAGAAGTAGGTCCAAACAGACTGGTGCCGGCCTGTTGAGGTCTTCCGCAGGATTTTGAGGTGTCAGGTTATCCATCGTGCTGAATTTTGACCGATATCGCTTCGGGGCTATCTATGCCGTCGAGCAAAAAAAGGGTATCCATCGCCAACGATTTCCACCGCCCATTTCCGTTGTTTCTGGTAAGGTTCCGCTATGACGGTTGTTGCCGAGAGACTCGATTCCTGTGACCCCGTATGGTCGGCGCTCAAGGCGCAGGCGCAGGAACTTGCCCGCGCCGAGCCTTCGCTTGCCAGCTTTGCGCATGCGACCATTTTGAAACATGACCGCTTGGAAGATGCGCTCTCCTACCACCTCGCGAAAAAGGTAGGAGATGAGGATTTCATCCCGATGCTGGCACGCGAGATCTTTTACGACGCGTTGGCGGCCGATCCGGGAATTGGAGACGCCGCGCGGGCGGACCTGTCGGCTATTTTCGAACGCGATCCCGCTTGCCATTCCTATGTGCAGGCCTTCCTCTTCTTCAAAGGATTTCACGCGCTGCAATGCTATCGCATTGCTCACTCGTTGTGGCGGGCAAACCGGAGCTGGTTGGCTTACCTGGTCCAGAGCCGGATGTCCGAATTATTCGGCGTTGACATCCATCCCGCGGCAACCCTCGGTCGCGGAATCCTCATGGATCACGCTACAGGTATCGTGATCGGCGAGACCGCGGTGGTCGAAGACGATGTCTCGCTGTTGCACGGGGTTACCTTGGGCGGGACAGGCAAGGAAACGGGTGACAGGCATCCCAAAATCCGGCGGGGCGTGTTGCTGTCTGTTGGGGCAAAGGTTCTGGGGAACATAGAGGTCGGTGAGTACGCCCGCGTTGGAGCTGGCAGCCTTGTGCTCAAGCCGGTTCCGGCGCATTGCACTGTTGCGGGAATACCTGCGAAAATTATCGGGCGAGCGGACTCCGATCGGCCCTCGCACGACATGAAGCAGGCCTTGGACGGCTTGGACTTCCAAATCTGATTTGAGCTGCAGACTTGATTATTGGGGGTCGCCGTGGCAGTGCGGCCCGGATCCAAGGGAGAGCTTGCCGTGACGCGCAGCGAGGTTTGGCGGCTTGAAAAGTACCTTCGCAATCTATTCCGGCTAGATACCATCACCGTCCTTGAGCGGCCGAACCAGACGGACTCGCTGGAAGTCCACGTCGCTGGCGAGTTCATCGGCATCATTTTCAAGGACGAAGAGGACGGCGACATCTCGTATGCGTTTCAGATGGCCATCCTGGAGATGGATTTGCCGCCCGCTCCTTCCAGTCGCGCCGGTTAGGTTTTCTCAAGTTTTGCGCATGAACGAGTGCACGAGCATCTCCACCCCGCTGGAGATTTCGCGCCATCGCGCAAGTTGGGACCGTTTGAATCGGTAACTCAGGTAAACATGTCCGGCCAACCGCGTATCCCGCAAGCAGTTCGGGCTGATGAGATCGGCTGTTAAGCGCTCACACCGAAGGGCGACTAGCCCCGTACCAAAACGCCCAACGAAAAGATCTTCGCCGCGATAACCGGAATTGTCCTTGAAGATGTATTGTCGTAGCCCAAACGGCGACTGTTGTCCTCGGGCGTCTTTCACATAGCCGAGATATATCCGCCGCAGCCGGTCAGTTTCACTGAGCTTCGTCTGTTCCTCATGAAGCAAGATGTAGATGATGGGAGAATCCGCCGCGTTGCCTAGAAAAGTTGCCGCCTCGGCATCGCTGTACCCACGGAAATCCGGAATTGCCGCAAAGAGCGGAACCTCCCGAAGGGCGCCGCCCCGGCGCGCGCCTCGTTGCCGGATGTAGTTTGCCGGGATTCGGAAATGGAGATCGTCCAAAGACACCTGTATGGGATCGGTCGCCTGGGTTGGTGACGCCCGGCCTTGAATCAAGGCGGTTGGCCGAGGGGCCAGATAGTAAACTAGCACGAGGCCCGAAAGCAGGACCGTGACGCCGAGCACAATGAGCGGAATTAGCCATCCGGGCCGCCCGCTGATGGCCTGATTTGTTTCACGCGCCGCATCTCTGGGAATCATGGCAGCTTAGCGGCTCCAGACGGCCAAAGTGCTATCACCCATGCCAAAACGAAACACCTAAGCCGCGCGAGCGTTAAAATTCAGGCACGCAGACTGCAAGGTGCACGTCGCGAGGCATCCCATGTTCCATGATGTAGCCGTCCTGTTGTTCGCGATCACGGCTGGCCTTACGGCTTCCGGAATTACCGCGAATGGATATCGCCTGGCCGAAAGTGCCCTAAAAGCCAAGCCGAGCAGCACCGTTTATCACATCAGCATGGTCGTGGCAGGACCAAGCGTGCTGTTGGAAAATGCGGCCAAGGCTTGGAAGGAAAAAAGTTGCAGCTGGATCGCCTTCTGGCTTGCCGCGGCTGTGGCGGCTTATTGGAGCCTCGCTATAGGCCTTCTCATTGTGGAAGTGGCGTTGGCCGTTTAAAGGACGGTCAACATGCTTCCCACCAATGGATGGCGAACGATGTCAGTTTCGCCGAGGCGCACGACACAAATCTCGGATATCCTCTCCAGCCTTGCGGCGATGTCACCCAATCCGGAAAGTCCGCTTAAGAGGTCAGTCTGGTCTGGGTCGCCAGTCAACACCATGGTGGAGCGCCAACCAAGTCGCGTAAGCAGCATCTTCAGCTGGCCATAGGTGCAGTTCTGCGCCTCATCGATGACGACGAAACAGTCGTTCAGCGTGCGCCCGCGCATATAGGCAACGGGCGCCACTTCAATGGCTCCGTCCGTCAGCAGGGCCTTCAAACGTTTGCTTCCCAGCCGCTCCGTCAGGGCGTCGTACAAGGGGCGCAGATAGGGTGCGAGCTTTTCCTGCAGATCGCCGGGCAGAAAGCCGAGGGTTTCTCCAGCTTCCACGGCGGGCCGTGACAACACGATACGTGAGGCGCGTCCCTGTTCCAGTGCTTCGACAGCCTTGGCGATCGCCAGGTAGGTCTTGCCGGTTCCGGCCGGGCCCAACGCGATGACAACGGAGCGCTCGTCGATGGCATCGAGCAAACGTTGCTGCAGCGGGCTCATCGCCCGCACATTCTTCACATATTTTCGATCGCGGGCTTCTTCATCGAGCGGCGACCATCTGGCCGGGGGAAACAACGGGTGGATGTTGGCGGAATCCGCTTCTTGGTACTCGCGCGTTTTGTAACGCGCGGATCGCTTGGCCATGGATACTCCGTATCCGGGTGATGAGAATGAAAGAAGATGGCGGAGAAACGCAGCGGTCCCAGCGGCCGGTCCCAGAACGCAATTGGCACGCAGGATCGCAAATTCACGGCTCCCACTTCGCTCGCGACTCGCTCGAGCTGGAATCAGCCTACCGTGTTCTCGGCAATTGGAAACAGGAATTAGCGGCCTTGAGAATTGTCACAAAACTGTCGAGTGAAACTCACACCAAGAGCCCGCCTAAGCTGCAGAGCGGTGCGGATGCTTTGTCCAAATTCGGCGCACGCGGGTCTCAGTTTCCATCCCCAGATTGGACCAGGTCAGCTTGTCGTGTGTTGCGTCGACAACCAGGAGCGTGTCGAGTTTGCCTAATTTCTGGATCAGGAGATTCTTCACGGCGCTGACCGACATCTCGGATGCGAGAACCCACGCTTGGGGCATCACTGCGTAGGCCGGCCCGATGCGGAGGATTTCTTCCTCCAATGCGGTAATCGATCCGGATTTCAAATCGGCCACAATCAGGAAATGCGCGGGCTCACCGTTCGGGTCAGGTTCGCTATGACCAAAAGGGCGCGGCCCATCCCCCAAGCGCACGGTGGAGGTTGGGGCCGGGCGGAAAAGGAAGGCCAGATCGGGATCCTGGGAGGCTGGAACGAACCGGCCGTCTTCCGGGTGGGCGACCAGAGACCCTGCGGTCAGCCGTCCCTCGAAGGCAAAAGCGTGCATTTGCGTCGCTGGATAGGGGCCATAGGTACGGCCGCCGACGCTGATGATCCACTCCGACATCGATTTGATTCCGCCAATTTGCCCCAAGCTAGTACGAAAACGTTACCCAAGCCTTGCCCGGCAATAGGCCCTGGCCCGGAAGCCCGGGCTTGGCGCGGGGAGGGCGGGGCGGTATGTCCTGCCGCCCCCCTTGCACGGTCGCCCCATGAAGCCACGATTTCTCGTAATATTGGCGCTCGGCTTGCCCATCGCGCTTGGCGGATGCGGCAAGCTGGTTCAATCCCTGCCGGCGCACGCTGACCCATCTGGCGTTGCGGTGGCGAAGGCCGTCCCTCTGGCGCAGCTACCTCGGACGGTTAAGCCATTGCACTATCGGGTGGCGCTCACGGTCGATCCGGGCAAGGACAGATTTACGGGGCACACCGAAATCGATGTCGAAATTCACGCTCGGCAAACCTCTTTTTTTATTCATGGATTGGAGCTGCATATCGCACGCGCGGAAGCGCGAACTGCTGCAGGCCGTTCGATTTCAGCGCAATACAAGCAGGTTGATGACTCCGGCGTGGCCACACTGAAATTCGCGGAGCCGCTGCCGGCAGGAGGCGCCACGCTTGTTTTTGACTACGACGCGCCGTTCAACACCTCTCTGGCCGGCATCTACAGAGTCGATCACCAGGGTGAAAGCTATGCCTTTACCCAGTTCGAGAACACCGATGCGCGGCGCGCGTTTCCGTCTTTCGACGAGCCCGGGTTCAAAACACCGTTCGATCTAACGATCACGGCGCCTTCCGCGGACACCGTCGTCGCCAACACGGCCGAAGTCAGCAAGACTCCCGCCGGCGGAATGACGAAATGGACGTTTGAAACGACGAAGCCCTTGCCGACCTATCTGGTTGCGCTGGCGGTGGGTCCGTTGGATGTCGTCGACGCGGGAGTGGTGCCGCCCAATCGCTATCGATCATACCCGTTGCCGTTGCGGGGGATCGCCGCCAAGGGAATGGGGCCGAAACTGCATTACGCGCTGTCCTTGACGCCCGCGATCGTGACCGCGCTTGAAGAGTATTACGGCATCGGATTTCCATTTCAGAAACTCGACACGCTTGCCGTGCCGGATTTCGCCGCCGGCGCCATGGAGAATTCGGGCGCGATTACCTATCGCGAGCAGCTATTGCTGATGAATGACGATGCGCCGTTGGACCAGAAGCGCTCCAGCCTCACTGTACAGGCGCACGAAATTGCGCATCAGTGGTTTGGGGATCTGGTAACTCCACGCTGGTGGGACGACATCTGGCTGAATGAATCGTTTGCGACCTGGATGGAATACAAGATCGCGCAGAAGGTGCGACCGGACCAGGAATTCCAGCGCTCGACCTTGAGCAACAGCTTGAATGTGATGCGGCTGGATGAGCTGCCTTCCGCCCGGCAGATCCACAACCCCGTAAACAATCCTGACGATATCGATAACGCCTTCGATGACATCACCTATAGCAAAGGCGGCGCCGTGCTCTCCATGTTCGAAAGTTATGTAGGGGAGGAGGCATTCCGGCAGGGCATTCATGCCTATCTCACCAAATTCAGTTACCGCAACGCGTCCGCTCAGGATTTCATTGGAGCCATTGCGCAAACTGCCGGCCGTCCGGAGATCATTCAATCATTTCGCGAATTCATTGATCAGCCACATGTGCCATCGATGGGTACATCGCTCGCCTGCTCGGCGGGAAAGGGCTCGGCACGCGTGACGGAAACGATGTACCGTCCGATTGGCATCGAAATGCAGGAACGGCGCTGGCATGTGCCAATGTGCCTGGCCGCGGAGAAGCAACATCGCGTCTGCCAATTGGTGCCGCCATCGGGAGCAGATGTGCCGTTGGGGGGTATGTGTCCAAAGACGGTTTTCCCCAATGTGGAAGGGGCCGGATACTACCGCTTCAGCATGGATGAGGATCATTGGCGCGCGCTGGTTGCGACCGCATCGTCGTTGTCCGCGGCCGAGCAGTTCACGCTTTTCCACAATCTCACCGCGGCATTACGAGCGGGTCACGCCACAGCCAACGACTTCCTGGCGCTCATTCGAGCGCTTGCGCCATCCGCGACTTGGGACACGGTCGATGCCATTCGGGACGTTGCGCATGAGACGCGGGTCACCGGAGCCATCGCACCTCATGACCTGACAATATGGCGAGCACATCTGATCCGAGAATTCGGACCGCGCCTGCAGTCTGTCGGATTGGCGGCGAGGGCTGGCGAACGGCCGGCTGATGCAATGCTGCGCCAGTCTCTTGTCGAGCTCTTGGTCGAGGAAGCGCGAGACCAGTCGTTGATTGCGCGGCTTGCCAAAGCCTCCGAGGTCTATCTTGCCTCCAATCGTATAGATCGCGATGGCCTGCCGGCGGAGTTGATGCGGGAGGCGCTGCGGGCCGGGGTCATGTCGAGCGGCGCACGATTTTCGGATCGCCTCGTTGAGGCGGTCAAGCATTCCGACGATGCGTATTTTACCCAGAGCGCGATTTATGCGATTGCAGGGTCGGAAGACGAGACCAACCTCAACAAGCTGCTGGCGTTGGCGCTGACGCCAACCATTCGTACCGGCGATTTGCGCTACGTTCGAGATTATTTCAGCGAGGAGATGCCGGCTCGCTCGGTACTTTGGACCTGGTTCAAGGGGAATTTTGCCGCGATCGAAAATCGGCTGTCCCGCTACGGGATGGGGGGTATGCCCGAAATTCAGGCCTACGCCTGCGATGCTGCCGACAAAACGGATTTGCAGACTTTCCTCGGTCCGAAGGCCTCCGAGCTCGTCGGCATGCCGCGTACGCTGCGGCAGGTGCGCGAGAAGATCGAACGCTGCATCGCCTTCAAAACAGCCAAGGGCGCAGAAATATCCGCCGCGTTCGGTGCGCGCTAGCACGCACGGAGGTTGGCCCGTTGCCAAAACAGGATGAACGTCCAGTCAGCATCGCGGTCGGCGATGAGCAAGTATCGGGCTTGCTGATTGCGCCACCGGGCGCCCGCGCCTGTTGTGTGCTCGCGCACGGCGCCGGCGTGGGGATGCGGCACAAATTCATGGCAGCGGCCGCAAACGGACTCGCCGAGCGGGACATAGCCTCGCTACGCTACCAATTTCCGTACATGGAACGAGGGAGCAGGCGTCCTGATTCGCCCAAAGTGGCGCAATCGGCAGTACGCGGAGCCGTGGCGGAGGCGGCCAGATTGCTGCCGGGTATTGCGCTTGTCGCCGGCGGCAAATCGTACGGCGCGCGTATGACCTCGCAGGCGCAAGCCGACGAACCGCTGCCCGGGGTACTCGGTCTGGCATTCATGGGTTTTCCGCTTCACCCGCCGGGACAGCTCTCCGACCAACGCGCCGAACACCTTGAACGCGTACAGATTCCGATGCTGTTCCTGCAAGGCACGCGCGATGAGTTCGCAGACATGGCCCTGCTGCAGCCGCTTGTCGCTCGGTTGGGAAAGAAGGCCACGCTACGCCTCTTCACCGATGCCGATCATTCGTTCCATGTCCCGGCCCGGTCCGGCAGCAACGACGCGGCGGTGATGAGCGAGATGCTGGATGATCTAGCAAGTTGGGCGAAGGCATTGTGATCTCGGTCCTCACCAGAAACAGTTATGCTCGTCTCGGACGAACCCGGTGTCGCCGTGCCAGGCTTTTGCCGCGATTGCCTGCGAAGTTTTGACAAGCCTCTTTCGCGTTGCGCGCGTTGCGGCAAGCGGCGATTGCTTGTCCATCCCGAACTCAACACGCTTTCGATCGCCCATCTCGACTGTGATGCGTTCTACGCGGCCGTGGAAAAGCATGACGATCCATCGCTGGCCGCCAAACCGGTCATCGTTGGAGGCGGCAGGCGCGGCGTGGTCCTGACCGCCTGCTACGTCGCCCGGACGTTCGGCGTGCGCTCGGCGATGCCGATGTTTCAGGCGTTGCAGCTTTGCCCGAACCCCGCAATCGTCAAGCCGCGCATGGCGAGATATCTGGAAGTGTCCCGGAGCGTGCGCGCGCTGATGCGCGAGTTGACGCCGCTGGTCGAACCACTGTCGTTGGACGAAGCCTATCTCGATCTTTCGGGCACGGAACTGCTGCATGGCACGCCGCCGGCCGCGACCCTCGCTGCCCTCGCGCTGCGTATCGAGCGCAAGACGGGCATCACAGTGTCGATCGGGCTCAGCTTCAACAAGTTCCTCGCCAAGCTGGCATCCGATCTGGACAAGCCGCGAGGCTTCGCCGTGATCGGACAGGCAGAAGCCAAGACGTTCTTGCGCGACAAGCCCGTCTCACTGATGCGGGGAGCAGGCCCGGCTTTGCAGGCGCAGCTCGCGCGGGACGGCCTCACGCGCATCGGACAGTTGCAGGATGCGTCGGCCGCCGATTTGGCCAAGCGATATGGTGGCACGGGCTTGTGGCTGCACACGCTTGCGAATGCCGAAGACACTCGTGGGGTCGATCCAACCGGCGAAACGAAAAGCATCTCGTCCGAAACGACTTTCGACGCCGATGTTAAAGCACTGAGCGAACTGGAAGCCATTCTTTGGCGGCAATGCGAACGGGTAGGAACGCGTGCCAAGGCTTGCGGATTGGGCGGACGCACCGTGGTGCTAAAGCTCAAAACGACACGATTTCGTGTCCGCACTCGCAGCGTGTCGCTTGATGCCCCAACGCAACTTGCGGACCGCATCTTCCGGGCGGCGCGGGATTTGCTTCGCCGCGAAGCCGACGGGACGCCGTTCCGCCTGCTGGGAGTGGGGCTCCACAACATCTGCTCAGAGGCGCATTGCGATCCGCCCGACCTTGTCGATGCAAGCTCGCGCAAGCGTGCCTCGGCCGAGTACGCGATGGACAGCGTGCGGGCCCGGTTCGGGGAAGCCGCCGTCGGCAAGGGCCGCGGCTTGCGCGTCCGAAAGAGGGCTGAGGTGTAATCAGGCCGCGTCGTGACTTCCGATGGTCTGGTAGAGGTCGGGTCTGCGATCGCGGAACAAGCCCCAGGAGGCGCGCATTTTTGCGATCTCATCCAGATCGAACGTCGCTGTGATCATCCCCTCTTCGGCGCGGCCAAGCTCGGAAACGATCCCGCCCATTGGATCGACGATGAAGGACGATCCATAGAACGTCATCTCGCCAGCCTGTCCCTTTTCTGTGCCAATGCGATTGCTTGCCACCAGCGGCACGTAATTCGCGCCGGCATGGCCCTGCATCACGCGGCGCCAGTGGTCACGGGAATCGACCGGCGGGGCAGGGGGTGGTTCTGTGCCGATGGCGGTGGGATAGAACAGCGCCTCCGCGCCCATCAGCGCCATCGCGCGCGCAGACTCCGGGAACCATTGGTCCCAGCAGATGCCACAGCCGAGAACGCCGAATTTCGTATGCCAAACTTTGAAGCCCGTATCGCCCGGGGTGAAGTAATATTTCTCCTGATAGCCGGGCCCATCCGGAATGTGTGATTTGCGATAGAGCCCGAGGACGGCGCCGTCGGCATCGATCATCGCCAGCGAATTGAAATGCGCGCGCCCGGCGCGTTCGAAGAAACTGATGGGCAGCACCACGCCGAGCTGTTTTGCCAACTCCGCGAATTGAGCGATGACCGGATGGTCCTTGAACGGTTTTGCAAGGCCGAAATGGTCGGCGCACTGGTCCTGGCAAAAGTACGGCGTCTCGAACAACTCCTGGAGAAGAATGACATTCGCACCCCTATTCGCGGCGAGGCGCACAAGTTCCTCTGCCCGCGCAATGTTCTTCGGCACGTCCCACGAACAGGCGAATTGCGTGGCTGCCAGCGTGATATTCCTCATTGCTTCATTCCTGGGAGCTCTTCGGCGCGGGTCATGGCGCGACCCGCGAAAATAGCGGTCAATGTGTCAACGATGAACAGTATCGCTGCGATGGGCAGCGCAAATTCCTCGAGATTCAAATAAAACCGAAAGGCGACGTACAGGCCGACGCTGAACACGACTCCGCTGGCGAACACCATGTAGAAAATACGTTTGCCGGAGGCCGAGAAAGACCACCAATCCCGGTTCGATGTCATGGCGCCGGTTCCTGTTGCGTAATGCAATGAATGCCACCGCCACCCTGCACGATATCGAGTGCGTCGACCTGAAGGATATCGCGATCGGGGAAGCAATGGGCCAATGCCGCCCGCGCCTTCTCATCATTCGGATCGTCGAAGGCAGGCATCACCACACCGCCGGTCGGCAGGTAGAAATTGATATAGCTTGAGGCAAGGAGGCGGCCTCGCCAGTCCGTTCGTTCGCCTTGGGGCTGCTCGACCTCGATGACTTCCAACTCTCGTCCTTGCGCATCCCGCGCGACCTTGAGGCGCCGGATGGCCTCCCTTACGGGAGCATGATCCGGATGCGATGTCGACGCCGGCACGCCGACCAGAACCCTGCCCGCCGCGGCGAAACAGGCGATGTTGTCAACGTGTCCGTCGGTTTCCTCGTCGGCAAAGCCTTGGCCCAGCCAGATGACTTTGCTGGCACCGGTAAACTGAGCCAGCCCGTTTTCGATCTGCTGTTGCGTCAGGCCGGGGTTACGGTTTGGATTCAGCAGGCACTGCTCGGTCGTAATTAAAGTGCCTTCTCCATCGACGTGAATGGCGCCGCCTTCGCAAACGAACGGCGCGCGATAGATGGAGAGATGGCGATCCTGCAGCACCCGGGTGGCGAATTTCGCGTCCTCGCCATAGTCGCGGTATTTTCCGCCCCAAGCATTGAATCGCCACTGGACACCGGCACGAGCGCCTTCGCGGCCAACCAGGAACGTCGGTCCAGAATCCCGAGACCAAGAGTCGTCGAGTGGCGCCTCGAAAAACTCCACCCGGCCGGCGCAGGCGAGTTTGGCTTCGCAATGATCTTGTGGCCGCACCGCCATCGTCACCGGCTCAAACGATGAAATTGCGCGCGCCACGCGCGCGTGCGCCTGTTTGGCGCGCAGCATTCCTTCCGCGCCGCCCCACGCTTCCCCGCGACATGGCCAACACATCCAGGTGCGTGCGTGCGGAACCCACTCCGCCGGCATGGCGAAGCCGTCCTGCGAAGGCACTGAATCGCGGGGCTCGGACCGCTGGGTCATCGGGCCGGTATAGCCATTTGCGTCACGCGGGAAAACGTGATTGTCATGCCCGTTCTGCCGCGCTGGAGAAATGGATGCCGGGAAAGATTGATGCTCGACTTGCCGAACTCAACATAAAGCTGCCCTCGCCGCCAGCGCCTGTGGCGAGCTACGTGCCTTATGTCGTGAGCGGCAATATCGTGTTCATCTCCGGGCAGGTGACAATGGCTGAGGGCGGCTTGCAGTACGTCGGGACCGTCGGCAAGGAACTATCGCTCGAGGATGGCAAGGCGGCTGCGCGGCTTTGTGCCATCAATGTGCTGGCGCAGCTGCGCGCGGCAGCGGGCGATCTGGATCGCGTGAAACGATGCGTACGGCTGGGCGTGTTCGTAAACGCCGTGCCCGGTTATGCGCAGCATCCGGAAGTGGCGAACGGTGCGTCCGATCTGATCGTTGAGGTGTTCGGCGATGCGGGGCGGCATTCGCGGGCGGCAGTCGGTGCAGGCTCCCTGCCTCGGAACGTTGCGGTGGAAGTGGACGCTATATTCGAGTTGGCGTGACGCAATCGAATTTCACGGCGCGTATTGCCGGTCCGGCTTCGAACATCGGCGTAGTGGCGTGGAACTCTTGCGCCATTCCGAAACACGCGACGGATCCCCATCCCTTCCTGCGCTACGAATTCTTCGACGCTCTTGAACAGTCCGGTTCGGCAAGTGTTTCCACCGGCTGGCGGCCCTGTCATCTCGTTGTTGAGCAGGATGGGGAAATCCGTGGCCTGATGCCGCTCTATCTGAAGAGCCATTCCCAGGGCGAATATGTCTTTGATTGGGGCTGGGCGGATGCATTCAAGCGGGCCGGGGGCGCCTACTATCCCAAGCTGCAGGCGAGCGTGCCCTTCACACCGGTGACGGGAAGACGCCTATTGGTTTCGCGCACAGGAGAGGCGAACGCGGACAAAACCCGCCGCATGCTGTTGTCAGCGGGCGCGTCCGCCGTTTCCCAGCTGAATGCGTCATCGCTGCACATCACGTTCCTGACCGAAAGCGAATGGCAATTTGCGGCCGCGCATGGCTTCCTTCGACGGACCGATCAGCAATTCCATTGGTACAACCGCGGCTATTCCAGCTTCGAGGACTTTCTCGCCGAATTGTCCTCTCAGAAACGCAAGAACCTGCGAAAAGAGCGCGCGGCCGTGGTTGCCGAAGGCGTGGGATTTGAATGGCTTAGCGGTGGCGACATTACCGAAGCGCACTGGGACGCGTTCTTCGCCTTCTACATGGATACGGGCGGCCGCAAATGGGGACGGCCCTATCTGACGCGAGAGTTTTTTTCTCGCGTTGGCGAAAGCATGGGCGAGCAGATCGTGCTGATACTCGCCAAACGGGCAGGGCACTACGTTGCCGGAGCCCTCAACTTCTTCGGCGAAGGCATCCTTTTCGGGCGCAATTGGGGCGCCAGCGAGTTCATCCCGTTCCTCCATTTCGAGACTTGCTACTATCAGGCCATCGAGTACGCGATTGCGCACGGCGTGCAGCGTGTTGAGGCAGGAGCTCAGGGAGAGCACAAGCTGCTCCGCGGCTATCTGCCTGTGCCCACCTACTCCGCGCACTACATTGCGCATGCCGGGCTGCGCCGCGCGGTCGCGGAATATCTGACGGCCGAACGCGCGGCAGCGGCCGAAACCATCGAGCTCCTGGCGGAGCACGCCCCCTACAGGCGCGCCTGAGCTCTGTAGGGTGGCGGCCGGCTGGGCTTGACCCGGTGAGCCTTATCAAAAGAAAAGTCTCCCAGCGAATGCCCTGCGGATAGATCGTCGCCTCTGGGGCGGCCTGGAAATAAATGGTGCCCAATGCCCTACGATCACACCAACATTTTTGCCAAAATCCTTCGCCAGGAGGTTCCTTGCGTAAAGGTCTATGAGGACGAACACACGCTTGCCTTCATGGATATCATGCCAAGCGTGGAGGGACACACGCTGGTGGTCCCCAAAGCACCGGCGAAAGAGATTTTCGATCTCTCCGCCGATGGCGTTGCCGCTCTGATCCGTACGACTCAAAAGGTCGCGAAGGCGGTTAGGCGGGGGCTCGAATGCCCGGGGGTGATGCTGGTGCAGCTCAATGGACCGGCGGCCGGGCAGAGCGTGCCGCATGCGCATTTTCACATTTTGCCCCGTGAAGACGGGGTCGACCTCTCGCTCCACGGCCGCGCCATGCGGTCGCCAGAAGAACTCGAGCCGGTAGCGGCAAGAATCCGGGCCGCGCTTTAGGCTTCGGCCAACCCGCGAGAGGGTTCCTCGGTTATCCCACCGTTGCCGGGCAGGGCGCGCTTCTCCAGCCACAAGAGCGCCAGCACATATGCGGGAACCCAGATCAGCCGGGATTGGTAACGGGCGTGGGGATTAGAAAACACGCCGCAAACGATGGCGTTTCCGATCAAGGCCACCAATATGAAACCCAAAAGCGGCGCGCTGCGACGGTCGCCGTTGTAGAAAGCCCAGCCCGCTCCGCCGAGCAACATCGCAAGTACCGCAAATCCTATCGGCACATGGAGGACGTTGATGACTCCGAAATGGAGCTTTCCTTTCTGCTGGCGTGCCGCGCCGTAGGCGGGCAACTGATCAGGGATGAACTTCAGAAAGTCGCGGAAAAGAATCCATTGCTGCGGCTCGATCTGGTCTCCCGTATAGAAGAGCGTAAATTGTTGCGCGGCATCCCGCGCCGCGAGTTCCAGGTTCCATAGCGGGTATCGGGTTAGAGCTTCGTGCACGATGCGGGTGGATTCCTTTTCCGTGCCCAGGAAGCGGTGGAGTTTGACGAATGGCGTGCCTGGCCCCCACAGCCATTTGTCGGCCCGGTGCGGCAAAACCTTGCGATAGCGGCAGAGCATCAGGTCGGCGGACGGGCAGGTTTCGTCCAGCACCTTCTGCACGACGCCGTCCTGCAGCATGCGGGCGAACATGAACACCGGTCCGGCGCGGCTTACAAAGATGTGCCGCGTGAAGTGATAGTTCGCAGACCAGATCAGGCAAAGACCAAGGCAAACCGCTGAGATCGGCAGCGGCAGATTGGGCGCCGGCCAAGACCCTCGCCAAACGGCGAAGAGCCAAAATACCACCAGAACAATCACCAGACCTGCCGCGAGTCCAAGGTGAGAGGGATGCACTGCCGTGCAAAGCGCCGCGATCGCGATCAGCAAGGCTGACCGCCACCAACCAAGGCGCTCCACATGAAAAGCAAGCAGGTAGAGTACAAGAATTAGGACCGGAGTAAAAATGTCAGGTTCGATCTGCCCGGCGTACCAAGGCAGGGCCGTTAAAATTGTCAGGGCGGCTCCGATGACGAACACAGCCGGCAAAGCGACGCGCGGTGCAACGGCGCGCGCTGTCTCCACCAATACAAACGCCGCCACCGCAGTCTCTGCAATGGCGACCAGCCACAAGCTTTTCCCGCCGCCGGCGAAAAAAATGAAGAGGGAAAAAACCGGGGAGCGTTCTGGAACAAATTTGTCTCCGAAGCTCTGCAGCATATAGGCGCCGGTGTCGTAGAAAATCAGCGGATAGCCGTTCCAGATCGCGGCCGACAGGAGCAGCGGGCAAAGCGCAAGAATTGCCGCGGCTTCGTACAGCGGTTGGCTCAATGGAAAGAGCAATTGCAGATGGCGAAATACGAATCGGCGCCGTGCGCTTCCGGCCATGAACGCGATCGTACTGAGCTCTGTCATGCGCGGACGCGAACCATCCTTCCGCAGGTCTATGACCAGAATTTTGGCGGCGGGCAAGACAGAAGCCGGAGGTCGACGTTTTCGTCGCGCAACTCACCATTAGCAGCGCTCACAGTTCGATGCGTGCCACTTGCTAGGTTGACTGGAGGGCCGCCGGCCCTAAACTCGCGCCGCTTCGGTAAAAAACGGTAGCCCCGTATGGCGGACAATCCGCAAACGCCTCCTGTTCGTGGGCGGCCACTGTCGCCGCATTTGAGCATCTACAAATGGCCGGTCACCATGGCCACCTCGATTACTCACCGGATGACCGGCATTGCCATTTCCGCGGGGATGGTTCTCGTGGCCTGGGGTCTCATCGCGCTCGCCAGTGGCCCGGAGCTCTACCAGCCATTCACCGCCGCATTGGCGAACCCTGTCGGCCTGATTGTGTTGTTCGGATTCCTGTGGTCTCTCACCTATCATTTTCTTAATGGCATTAGGCATTTGGCATGGGATCTTGGATACGGATTTGAAGTTCCGACGGCGAACCGCACAGGCGTATTCGTAATGGCATTGTCGGTGCTGATAAGCGCGGGTGCGTTCGCCTACGCCTGGTGGATGTTGAGCAAGAGC
>Ga0213876_10001231_pt1 | contig 16171 bp, 15 predicted proteins | sample BarmaccomBMRX_R9_FD_160113 | JGI IMG/M metagenome (GOLD analysis project Ga0213876, IMG submission 160113) | Root-associated microbial communities from Barbacenia macrantha in rupestrian grasslands, the National Park of Serra do Cipo, Brazil - RX_R9 | ecosystem: Host-associated > Plants > Roots... | reverse complement strand
CGCGCAGGAAGATGCTCAGGGCCTTGAAACGATATCCGGCGATGATCCATTCCTTCTGCAACCCGACGGTAAAGGGTGGCTGTTTGCGCCCACCGGTTTGCAGGATGGCCCGCTGCCGACGCACTATGAACCGTTCGAATCTCCCATCGACAACCCTTTGTATGGGCAGCAGTGCAATCCGGTTCGGCTTGAATACGACCGCTCGGATAATCAGTTAGCGCGGCCAGTCGGTGATCCTCGGTTTCCGTACGTGATTACGACCTATCGCCTGACCGAACACCATACCTCAGGCGCGATGTCGCGCTGGTTGTCATGGCTGTCGGAGCTGCAGCCAGGCATGTTCTGTGAAATCTCGCCTGAGCTCGCGGGCGAGCGTGGCCTGCGGAACGGCGATTGGGCCGTGATTTCGACGCCGCGGGCAGAGATAGAAACGCGCGTGCTGGTGACGGAACGTATGCGGCCGATCAGGTTGGGCCGTCGCATCATTCATCAAATCGGGATGCCCTACCATTGGGGCAATCGTGGACTCGTGACCGGTGATTCCACGAATGAGTTGATCGCTTTCGGGGCCGATCCGAATTCGACCATACAGGAGTCCAAGGCGCTGATCGGTGACATCCGCGCAGGCCGTCGCGACCGGCAGAAGAGCATTGCTAAACAAGCATCGAACGCGCCTGAGGAAGAACTGCGCGATTTACCGATCGCACGAGATCGTCCCACAGGAAGCCATCACATTCACGCTCCCTTTTCGAAGCTAGGCGACCAAACCTGACTTATGGCAAACGGATTTTTCACTGACACGACAGTCTGCATCGGCTGCAAGGCTTGCGAAGTGGCGTGCAAGCAATGGAACCAGTTGCCCGACGACGGTTACCACTTCACGGGAATGTCTTTCGATAACACGGTGCACCTGGGAGCGTCGACCTGGAGGCACGTTAGCTTCATTGAGAGGCCCGTGCCGCTGACAGGCACCGACACCGGTTTTTCCTGGTTGATGGCCTCCGATGTTTGCAAGCATTGTGCCCGCGCCGGGTGTCTCGAGAATTGTCCAACCGGCGCGATCATGCGGACGGAGTTTGGCTCCGTTTACGTTCAGCAGGATATCTGCAATGGCTGCGGCTACTGCGTTTCCGGTTGTCCGTTCGGAGTTATCGATCGCAACCATGAAGATGGCAGGGCATGGAAGTGCACGCTCTGCTACGACCGGCAGAAAGAAGGTCTTGAGCCCGCGTGCGCAAAGGCTTGCCCCACGGACTCGATTCAATTTGGCGACGTCGAAGAGCTAAAGCAGCGTGCCCGGAAGCGTGTCGAAGTACTGCATGAAAAAGGCATCAAAGAGGCGTATCTATACGGTGCCGATGCAGCGAGCCAGCCCGGCACTGGTGGATTGAACGCGTTTTTTCTGCTTGTGGACCAGCCGGAGGTTTACAATTTGCCGCCGGATCCAGAGGTGCCGACCATTCGCGGTAATCGGAGCTGGAAAGCAGCGGGAGTGGCTGCCCTCGGGGTTGCGGCCGCAGCGTTGCTTTCCGCGTTGATCGGGCGCGCCGCCGGGGATAAGGGCTCATGAGCGAAACGAAACCGGGTAACGGCATCAACGGCTTTTTGTCGATACCGGGCGGAGCGGAACCTCCGCTCGCGAGCGATGATGGCCGAAACGTCGATCTCGAAACCGGACTTCTCTTGGGCGAGGGATCGCAGCAAAGGCCGCTCGCGAGCCGCGAGAATGTTGATCTGCGGTCGCAGGTCTTTCCACATGTTCCGAGCCGGCAGCCGGGTGAAACGCCGACCTATTACGGTGTGCCGGTCCTCAAAGAACCGGTTTGGATCTGGACAATAGCCGCTTATTTTTATTTTGGCGGTTTAGCCGGAATGTCAGCGACGCTGGGTAGCGCGGCACAGCTTTTAGGCGGGCGCGAGATGCGGTCGCTGGTGATAAAAACTCGCTGGATTGCAACTGCCGGAGCGGCAATCAGCACTGGATTGTTGATACAAGACCTGGGCCGGCCTGAACGTTTTCTGAACATGCTGCGGGTTTTCAAAGTGACGTCGCCCATGAGCATGGGGAGTTGGATTCTCAGCGCGTTTTCGGCTGCGGCGGGCGCATCGGCAGTGCTTCCCTATGGCCCGCGAATGTTTCGTCCGTTAGCTGGCGTGTTCGGAGTTGTGGCAGGCCTATTCGGATTGCCGCTGGCTACTTACACAGGCGTACTGCTAGTGCAGACCGCGGTGCCATTGTGGAAGAGCCCGCTGTGGTCGGTACTGGCATTGTGCTCTGGCACAGCGGCCGCGAGTTCGTTCCTCGATTTGTTGCCCTTGAACGCGAAAGAAGCTCGTGCCGTACAGATCTTCGGCCTCATCGGAGAATGCTGCGAGCTGGTGGTAGCCAACGAAATCGAAAGGGGCGCGGCGCGAGTCGAACGTGTCGCGAGGCCGCTGCACGAGGGGCTCACCGGTTTTCTGTGGCAGAGTGCAAAGATACTCACATTTGCAAGTGCTGTCATTTCCGCAGTGCCCGGGCATTCACGCAAAAAGCGCATTGCTGCTGGAGTGATCGGGACTGCCGCCGGCGTCAGCATTCGCTTCGCTTATTTTCTTGCCGGCAAACGGTCAGCCCGTGATCCGCGGGCCACGTTTGAACAGCAGCGCAGCATTCCGGCGTTGCACGCGGGTGAGATTTAGCTGACGAGCGCGGTGCGTAATTAGCTTCTACGGGCGTCCGCGCTTTGCGTGTCTTCCCGCGTTCTGGTTTGCGCGACGGGCGTCGAAAAATGAATAATGCCCATGCTTGTGCGGAACGGCGGCGTGTGTTGAGCTTTTCAGATCGGCCGATGCGTTGGCTTCCTGCACAATCTCCTCCGCTACTTTTCGCCGTTCAAGCAGCACCTTGCATTCCTGCTCAATGCGGCGCACCTCACCTCGCTCTGACTTCATGCTGAAGGTGGATGCCGCGCCACGTTGGCCGGCGCGCCCGGTACGTCCGACACGGTGAATGAAATCCGTCGGCGCCTGCGGAAGATCGTAGTTGACGACGTGGGCGACGCCATCGATGTGGATGCCTCGAGCTGCCACGTCAGTCGCCACTAAAATCCGGTATCGGCCATCCCGAAATCCAGCGAGCGCTTGATTGCGCTGGTTCTGTGTCCGGTCACCATGCATGGCTACCGCCGGCAGTCCCAGCCGCGAGAGCCGTTGCGCCAGTCGATCTGTCGCGTGCTTGGTGCGCGCGAACACCAGAAATGATCCGTCGTTCTGGCCCAGCATGTGCCGCAGCAAGCCTAGCTTGACGTGGTTCTCCACCTCGTAGACATGCAGGTCAATCTGATCGGGCGTGGTCATCTTGGATCCGTGGACGGAAATGCGAACCGGGTCCTTCGAGTGTCGCGCAATCAGACGTTCGACATCTTTCTCCATGGTGGCGGAAAAGAAGAGGCTTTGGCGCGCGGTTGGCAACACAGACAAAATTCGTTCAATTGCCGGGAGGAAGCCCATGTCGAGCATGCGGTCCGCCTCGTCGAGAACCAGCACTTCGACGGCGTTGAGTTTCACCAGTCCGCGATCGAGAAAATCTTCCAGGCGCCCCGGCGTGGCGATTACGAGTTGTACGCCTCGCCGCAGGGCGTTTAGCTGAGTCTGTTCACTTAGGCCACCCACCACCACCGCGGCGCGCAGACCGGTATTCAGAGAGAGCTTCGCGAAAGCGTCGGAGATTTGAATGGCCAGTTCTCGCGTTGGGCTCAGGATGAGTGCCCGGATGGGCCCTGCTGCGCCGCCGGCCCTTGGCTTCGAGCCGGAAGTTTTGAGCAAGCTTTCGATGAGCGGCAGTAAGAAGGCCAGGGTCTTGCCAGTGCCCGTCTGCGCAGTGGCGATGACATCGGCGCCGGTGAGTGCCGGCGGGATCGCCTGCGCCTGCACCGGCGTCGGTTCAATAAAGCAGTTCCGCTTCAGATTGACGTGAAGCGGCTGCGACAAAGATAGTTCGGTGAATAGTTTCATGTTTGTAAAAGGTGTAGGCCGAGTACCGGAACGACGCCCTTAAGCAAACAACCCAGAGATTCAACTTTTTGCTGAAGCCTAGAGAATTCGAGGAAAGTGAAGAAAACTCACTGACGAAGGACGAATGGAACGGGAGGCTCCTCCACTATACCAGTAATCGCTACTCTCGCGAGGAAATTCAAACGAGATGGGATGGTGCTCGGCGCCGCCCGACAGGCGAGCTCCGTCGCTGCAATAGACAGCGACCCCCCCAAGAGTCCGACCAAACCGACTGCCAGCTCGAACATCGAAGCAGGCTCGGGAGCCGGGATTGGATCAGCGTAGACACCAAGGTTGTTGCCGTCGTAACGTTCGACCACGCCGAAGCTGCCGCTCGGGCGATCGATTAGATTTGCTCCACCCTTCTCATCGGATTCGACCAGCGCCGTTGAGCCGCCGCCGTCGAGATTGACTCCGTTATAGACGCCAAGGTCCAGCATCAGGCTGGCCTCATCCGAAGTTGTTAGGCCAACGCTGTATCCCGGATGGCGGCCGTCCACCGCTATGAGATAGAGATATTGGCCATTCTGCGAAACGCCGACGCCGGATCGGGGATCAAGTCCGAACGGATCGTGGGGCGCACCGGTCGGCGTGATCGAAGAGGTGTCCACTCCATTGGTCACGATCTGGTTACCTGAGACAGCATTGAACACGTTGGCCAAATCAACCGCCGTGCTTCCGGCAGGGAAGATGGTGGCTTGATTTGTGTGCGACAGCAGCAATGATGCGGCCGCATCATTGCTGCCGAATGCCTGCGGCGATACGACCGTACCGTTTGACACTGCCAAGCCAAGGAGGCTCTCTGGCACCGGGGTTGCCGAAACGTTAGAGAAAAAATTTGCGTTGATCGCAACCTGAGTGCCGGAAGAGAGAAGGAATTGGCTGGTTGTCTGGGAGGTGGTGTCGAGCGAGCCGGAATGCGGAGTGGTCGTGAAGGCAATGCCGGGGGTCGTCAGGTCGATGCGATCGATGTAGGCGACGCTGGTGTTCGGCGTGGTACTGTCAGCCGAGCTTACGATGGTCGCCTGCGCTAAGCTGATCCCTTCAAATTGGGGCACCCAAGGAGACAGTGTTATGTTAGCCGCGTTTGCGGAGCCTGTCAGCACGCTGCTGAAGAGTGCAAAAACGGTCACACGCTGCAAGAATGCTATTCGCATATTTGTCGCCTCTGAAGATGAGTAAGTTCGGACCTTTCGCAGCATAGATCGCGTGTTAGATATTTGGTGCCATGAATTTGCTGTTACTGGTGCGGAGAGTAACAGAGGTGTAAAAGTACAATCGCGAACTTATGGATGACCGTCGGCGAGGAAGCGGCCAATGTGATCGTTCAGAAACTTGAGGTCTTCTGGATCGGTACCGGCGCCCGCCGGATGGCCCCAAAGCGAGGGGATGGGCAGGAGAGTTCCCTTGGGAATGAAATGCGCTTCGTAGCGCGCATCTTCGAGCGGGAAGTACAGGTCGGTTTCAGACGGCATGTAGAGGAAAGGCACTTTGATGGAGCGCAAAGCACTCTCGACGTCGCCTTTAAAGCCGGGCGTATCGCCGACGTTGTGGTGCTCCCAAGTGCGCATTTGCAGAATGAGGTTGTTCGCATCGGCACCGTGGAAGAAGCCCGTGCGAAATTTTTCAAGTACCTGGTCGAATGTTGTTCCTGGCGGTGAGTTCGTCCGCCAAAGTTCGCGACGCCACCACTCCTGCGAGTAAAGCCACGCAGCCCATACCAAGCCGGAAGCGGCAATACCTTTTTCCGGTTCGGTCGTGTAGTCGCCACCTTTGAACGCGTCGTCTGTGGCGATGGCGGCGATCTGCCCTTCGAGGCGCACGATGCCGTGCCCATAGGTCTTGGCTGTTCCGGAGGTGGCCACGATTTTGTCGGCAAAATCGGGATAGCTCACGGCCCACTGAAAAGCCTGTTGCGCACCCATGGAGAAGCCGATGATGGCTTCGAGGTGCGTAATGTGCAACTCGTCCGTGAGCAGAGCATGGACTGCCTGCACGTTATCGCGAATGGTGACGATGGGGAAACGCGGTCCGTGATACGGCTCAGGCGTGTTGCTGGGCGAAGAGGAGCGGCCGTTTCCGAAAAGCTCTGTGGCCACGAGGAACAGTTTGGAGGTGTCGAGGCATTTACCGGGACCCATGAGCCATTCATAGCCGTGAAAGTTCGCCATGTAATGAGAGGGCAGAAGGATGGCATTATCGCGCGCGGCATTGAGATGGCCAAAGGTGCCGTAGACGATGCGCGCCCGCGGGAGTGTCACACCGGATTCGGTTTTGAAATTGGCGATGATGAACTCATGCTGCTCCCCCAGGTCGTCCGGTTGTTGCCCGAAAAGGACCTGCGCGCATAGCGTCAGGAGTAATAGCTGTCTGGTGCGGATCACTGCGCCTGTTAGTGGCAAGAGATACCGTTGACTGCGAAGTTCGCCGGCACGGAATTGACTGAGCCGTTCCAGGTGCCGTTGAATCCGACGCCGTTATAACTGCCGCCGGCGGGAATCGAGCCGTTGTAACTCAGGTTGTTTTCTGTTACAGCCGGACCACTTTGTGTTTCGGATCCATTCCAAAGTTGTGTAATCGTCTGACCATTGGTAAACGTCCATGTCAATTTCCAACTGCTGATCGCGGTCGTGCCGGTGTTGTCGATGGTGATGGCGGCTCCAAACGCGTTTGAGTTCTGCCAGGTATTCGTGTAGACCACGTGACAGGCAAATCCACTGGCTCCCGACGATGAAGTAGTAGCGCTGGCCTGCGCGGAGGGGCTCGAGACTCCCGCCGCGTCCACGGCTTCGACAACATAGTAGTACGTGGTCGATGCCGCCAAGCCTGTATCGGAATAGCTGTTCGCGCCTACGCCGCTCGCTATGAGGTTGCCGCTCGACGGTGTAAACCCGCTCTGCACGCTGCGATACACGTTGTAGCCGCTGATTGTGCAGTTGGCAGGTGCGACGTCCGCTGTCCAACTGAGATTGATGACGCTGGACGAAGCTGCCGTCCCGGTCAGGCCGCTCGGAGCCGAGGGCGCCTGGGTACAAGCTCCTCCGCCACCAGAACCGGCCGCGGCACTGACGGAAAAGTTGCTGACGGCGAGCCCTTGACCGCCGGTCCAAATCTCGAATCCATACTCGACATCGATCAGCCACCACGAAGTCTCCAGACTGCCGCGCGACACGGCATCGCTGAAAAACGGAAGCAGATTTAAGTTGCTCACCGAAGTCACGGGTGTTTGGCGAACGTAAGAAACAATGTTCCAGGACGATTGCCGGCCGGTCCACACCTGCCAGGTCGCGCCATCGATGGTCGCGGTTGCCACTTCCGAACCGAACGGCTGCGGAGAACCCTGGTGATTGATCCAGATCATGACTTCTGTTCCATTCGGCTGCCCTGAGGTGGTCGACGTCTGGTTGAACCAGATGTCGTAAGCCGCATCGTTGTTGTAACCAGACGGTTGCGTGATAGTAACGCTGGTGCTTGCAGACGCGATGTTGCTTTCTTGAATCGGAAATGGATTCGACGAAGTACAGTTACCCCAATGGCAGCCGCGATACACCGACGGGTAAGTGGCAGGCGCCCCGTTGGTAGGCAGATTGAAATTAGCGGTTGTGAGCGTGAAGCCTACGCCGCTGACGCTTGCGCATTGTTGTGCGCTCGAATTCCACTCATCCTGCTGATAGATGTATTGGCCGCCATTTATGGAGACCGTTCCGAATTGCGAACAGGTGGATTGAGCTTTAGCGCTGGCCGACAACGCAGCCAGGGCGAAGCAAGCCGTCATCGCGGCTGCTGCGCGTTGTAAAAAACTCTTTGGCATTGCGAATACTCTCTGGTTCAGTAGACTCCCACGGATTGAGGTCGTGACAATGCGGCAATGCCCGTCATAATGAGTACTGAGGATTGTACCTGTCGTATCTCTCATTTCGCGACGTCAGCTACCAGGTAGACGGACGCTTGATCCTCGACAAAATCAGCTTCGACATCGATCGCGGCGAAACGTTGGTTTTACTGGGGCGCAGTGGTTCCGGCAAAACCACCGCTCTTCGGCTGATGAACCGCACGCTTGAGCCTTCGAGCGGAAGCATAACGCTCGATGGCAAGAATATTGCCGAAATGGATCCTATCGCACTGCGGCGGCGCACGGGGTACGTCATCCAGGAGTTCGGACTGCTGCCGCATTGGAGCGTGGAGCAAAACGTCGCTCTGGTCCCCAAACTGCTGGGCTGGCCAGAAGAGAAGCGGATTGCGCGAGCCCGCGAACTGCTCGACCAAGTCGGCCTGCAGCACGATGAAATTGGGTTGAGGAAACCCCATCAGCTTTCGGGCGGACAAAGACAGCGGGTGGCGGTGGCGCGCGCGCTTGCCGCTGACCCTGGCCTGTTGCTTTTTGATGAGCCATTCGGCGCGCTCGATCCGGTGACGCGCCACGAGATGCAGCAGCAGTTCCTTCAACTCCGGGACCGCTATCACGTCGCTGCGATTTTTGTCACGCACGACCTGCTGGAAGCACTGGCGATTGGCACTCGAATAGCAGTCTTAAACTGCGGAAGACTCGAAGTGTTGACGACGCCGGAACAACTGTTTGCAGCGAGCACGCCAACCGCCCAGGCGTTCCTGGCTACGCTGCCGGTGGAAGTGAGAAGACGTACGCACGCATGAGGCGGCTGATTTTCCTGCTTTTGTTTACCGGGCTTGTGCGCGCGGCCGATGCGCCGTTGCCGAATCCTCAGCAGTTGAAGCAACGCACGCTGCAGAGTTTGAAAGCTTCCGAGAAGGACCTCGAGAAATACTCCTGCATTGTCCACTCGCACGAAGACGAACTGAACTCGGACGGTTCAGTGAAAAAGCAGAAGACGAGCGAGCAGGAACGGTTCTTCGTCAATGGCGTGGAAGTGGACCATCTGCTTGCGCGCGACGGCAAGCCGCTGTCGGCCGGCGACGCCAAAAAAGAGCAGCAGCGGGTCAACTACGAAGTGAAGAAGTACAGCGACCCGAAGCAGGTACAAAAACGTCAAGCGCAGGATGAAAAACAGATCGACACTTTTCTCAAAGCGCTGAAGTTCAACAACGAGCGCAGGGAGATGCGCGATGGCCGCAGCACGATCGTGTTCGATCTTGCCGGTGACCCACAATTTCACGCCAAGAGTATCGAGGAGCGTTTCGCCGTCGCCATGGTCGGGCGCATTTGGATTGACGAGGAAACCGGCAACATCGACGAGATGCACGCGCACACCGAGCGTGATATCAAGATCGGCGGCGGATTGATCGCGTCTCTTCATAAGGGCTTCCGCATTGCGCTGGTTCAGCAACGGCAACCCGACAACGTCTGGATCACCAAGGTAGTGGAAGGCAGCGGCGATGCGCGCGCGGCGCTGTTCCTGCACCCGCGATTTCGCTTTCGTGAAGATTTGGACAAGTGCCATCTCTTTTCGGTCGACACCAAGCAATCCATTCAGACGCCGGATGCTGGCTCACCGGCGGCCAAACCTTAAGAGTGGACACATTCGTTATTAAAAGCCTGCTGGCTGATGTGGTCCGCCTGACCGGTGAGCACATGGTGCTGGTCGGCGTTTCTTGTGGTGTCGCGGTGATCATCGGGGTAGGTCTCGGCATTCTGGGCACGCGTCACGCCCGTCTCCGGCACGTGTCTGTTGCTGTCGCCAGCGTGCTGCAGACCATTCCTAGTCTGGCGCTGTTCGGTTTTCTGCTCCCTGTACCTCTAATAGGAGGAATCGGCGAGCATACCGCGATTATCTGCCTGGTCTTGTATTCGCTGCTGCCCATTCTGCGCAATACAATTGTCGGCATTACGACCGTGGATGCACCTGTGCGAGACGCTGCGATTGCGATGGGGATGACCGATCTTCAACTTTTGCGGATGGTGGAACTGCCTTTGGCCGCGCCGGCGATTCTCGCGGGCATCCGAATCGCGTTGGTGACCAATATCGGCACCGCAGTGATTGCGGCCGTCATCGGGGGCGGGGGACTGGGCGTGCTGATCTTCCGCGGCGTGGCTTCGGTGGACACATTGGAGATTCTCGCGGGCGCGATTCCGGCTGCCGTATTGGCACTCTTGGCGGATGCCGGAATGAACGTTCTCGAGCGGCGGATCAGAACGCGATGAGGCTTTGCACCATTGCAAGCCTGGTTGCTTGTCTGTCGCTCTGGTCCTGTTCGCGCGGCAACACGATCGTGGTCGGTTCAAAGAACTTTACTGAGTCGCTGCTGTTGGGTGAAATCGCAGCGCAGCAGTTGGAGCGGAAACTGCATGTCAAGGTGGACCGCAAGCTTGACCTCGGCGGCACGTTACTCACCCAGCAAGCGATGGTCAAAGGAGAGATCGACCTGTATCCCGAGTACACGGGGACGGGCAGCAGCGTCGTGTTGAAGCAAAGCATCCCCGACGATCCTTCACGGGCCTATATGGCAGTAAAAGACGCCTATTTGAAGCGATTTAATCTGGTCTGGCTTCCGCCATTAGGGTTCAATGACACGTTCGCGATCGTGGTGCGCACGCCTGAAGCACAGAAGCTCAGTTCGCCGGATTTGTCGGCTGCCGTTTCCAGACGATGGCGGCTGGGAGTTGGTTATGAATTCATCACCCGCCCGGACGGACTGCGCGAATTAGACGAGGTCTACGGTTTCCATTGGAGCGGCACTGCGAAAAGTATGGATCTCGGGTTGCTCTATGAGGCCCTGGCCCAGCGCAGTGTCGACATGGTCTCGGCGAATTCCACCGACGCGCAACTGACTGAACCACGCTTCACGATGCTGCAGGATGACAAACACGCGTTCCCGCCTTATAGCGCGTGTTACGTGGTTCGAAAAGCGTTGCTCAACCAGCAGCCCACGGTGGGGCTCGCGCTGACCATGCTTTCCAATCACATCAATGCCGAGGCTATGCGCAACATGAACCGGCGAGTGGACGTCGAACATCAGCCGCTGGTGAAAGTGGCGAAGGAGTTCCTTGCAACTCAGGAGTAGGTATAAGCGCGAAATCCATGATTAACAAGTTAGTCATCGAGAATCTCAAGCATCGCTGGGTGCGAACGCTGCTGGCCGCACTGGTGGTGGGCGTTCAGGTGATGTCTATTCTGACGCTGATTGGTTTGAGCCGTGGACTGTTGCAGCAGTCGGCTGAACGCGCCAGAGGATCGGGCGCCGACATCTTCTTGAGGCCCGATACGCAAGGCACCTTTTCTCCTTCGTCCGGCCAGCTCAACCAAGCCTTTGTACCTTTTGTGCAAAAGCAGCCGCACGTCGCGCAGGCAGTGGGGGTCCTCACCACGCCGGTGGAGTTGATCACCACTTTGAACGGTGTCGATTTTCCGGCGTTCGCGAAACTGAGCGGCGGCTTTCGATATCTGGCCGGCGGTCCACCGACTGCTCCGGACGACCTCATAGTTGATTCCGCTTATGCACGGCAGAACAAGCTACGCGTGGGTCAAACCGTGAAGCTGCTGAACCACAATTGGCGATTGAACGGAATCGTCGAAGGTGGGGTTCTCGGCCGTTTGGTTGTTCCTTTGACAACGCTGCAGCGGCTCACCGGTAACGCCAATCCGGCGCGTGTCTCGGAAATTCTGGTCAAACTTGACACTCCTGCGCGAACCGACGAGGAAGTCGTGCATTTGAACGATTTGCTCAAGGGAAACCTGCGGGCAATTTCCGTCGGCGATTTTGTAGCGCAGTTCAGCGTCAACAACATTCCGGCGTTGCGAGCCTTCATCTACGTCATTACCGTTTTGGCAGTGGTGGTGGGCTTCCTGGTTGTGTTTCTTTCCATGTATACAGCCGTTGTCGAAAGGACCAGAGAGATCGGCATCTTGAAGGCGCTGGGAGCGAAGCCGCTCACCGTGCTCGACATTCTGGTGCGAGAGGCGGTTCTGCTGGCGATTGCCGGTTGTGTGCTGGGCATCGCGCTTTCATTCGTGGCCCGCGCCATCGTCACTGAATTGATGCCGGCATCGCTGGCCGTCATCAATACGCCGGATTGGTGGCCCATTGCGGGAGCAATCGCCTTAGGAGGCGCGTTGCTCGGCGCTATCTACCCGGGCCTGAAGGCCGCGAGACAAGATGCAATCGAGGCACTTGCTTATGAGTAGCGCAGTCACGAACGCGAGCGCGCAGCCTGAGCAAATGATTGTCGTGCGCGGGTTGACAAAAACCTTTCGCACCGGCGAAGTCGACGTGCAGGCGCTGCGCGGTGTCGATCTGAGTGTTCGCCGCGGCGAGTTTCTGTCGGTGATTGGGCCGTCCGGCTCGGGTAAGTCGACGCTGTTTCATATCCTCGGCGGGCTGGCTCCGCCGACATCCGGGGAAGTTTTTATAGACGGCGTGAACCTTCGCCAGTTGAGCGAAAATCAGCGAACCGAATTGCGGCAGCGCAAGATCGGCTTCGTTTTTCAGAAATACAATTTGCTGCCAACGCTAACAGCCCGAGACAATATCGCGCTGGCACAGGCGCTTGGGCACGTGAACGTCCGGCCCACGAACTACGACGAAATTCTTCAGTTGCTCGGCATCAATAAACGGCTGGATCACAAGCCCCGTGCATTGTCAGGCGGCGAGCAGCAGCGCGTGGCCATTGCCCGTGCGCTGGTGAATCAACCAGCCATCCTGCTGGCCGATGAACCGACCGGAAATCTGGACACAGAGAATTCCAACGCCGTGCTCGCCATCCTGCGTGACTTAAACAAGCGCACCGGCCAAACCATTCTGATGATCACCCACAATCCGGAAGCTGCAGCCTTTGCAGACAGGATCGTCACGATGCGCGACGGCCGAATCCTATAGCGAAGTCTGTGCGGCCGCGAGCAGTCAGGCTTTGGCAGCGTCGGCGTGCTGGTGCGCGGCTCGGATTGCGTTGTCAAATGCCGCAGTTAACACATGCAATTCGATGGCATCGAAAGGTCTCGGATTTTCACGGCAATTTTTCTCTACTTCGCGCAGCCGGTTTTGCAGGTCCGGGTTCAGCATTCGCGTGGCGCCCCCTTGCAGCCAATGGGCAAAGCCTCTGGCTTGGTCCCATTCCCCGTTCTGCAAAGCGCGGATTAGCTTTTCGAATACGCTGGGCGCTGTGCCTAAGAAGGATTCCATCAGCTCCCTCGCGAGTTCCGGATCTCTCTCGGCCAGTACTTGCTCAGCGCTGGCGCCATTTGTCGAGGAATCAGGCTCGTTGGGCGAAGCCGCGTTGATCCACTGCATGCACTTGGCCACCAACTCCCACGAATGATACGGCTTCGGGATGAAGTCGTTCATGCCGGCCTCCTGCGCCCTGTCCCGGTCTTCTTTGAAAGCCCCGGCGGTGAGCGCGATGATGGGCACTTGGCTGATAGTTCCTTCCAGTTGCCGGATGGACTTTGTGGCTTCATAGCCGTCCATCACCGGCATGCGGCAATCCATCAAAACTACGTCAAACGGGAATGCCTTCAACTGCTCGATTGCCTCAAGTCCGTTTTCTACTTGCTTCACCTGGAAACCGGCTTGCTCGAGACTGGCTCTTGCCACGATTCGGTTCGCCGGATTATCCTCCGCGACGAGCACGTAGAGAGGCTTGGTTTTAGGAACGGACAATTTGGCTTGCGTCCACCTGGCATCGTCCTTGCGGCCGCTGCGGGGCAAAGCGAGTTCCGGCTGTGGCGCCTCGAAAGTAGCCGTGACGTGAAATTCGCTCCCCTGACCGAACTCGCTCTCGGCCCAGATATCGCCTCCCATCAACTGAACGAGCCGGTGGCAGATCGCCAGTCCCAATCCGGTTCCACCAAATTTTGTTGTGGTGGAAGTATCGGCTTGCGAAAACGCGTCGAAGATCGTCGTCAACTTCTCGCGAGGCACGCCGATTCCGGTATCCCTCACGGTGAAGTGCAGGCAGGCGCGGTTAGACGGTTCGCGCTTTGGCCAGGACATCGGCCGGGTCCTGCGTACTCGCGATTGGCATCTGACGTACAGCTCCACTTCGCCCTCTGAGGTGAATTTGATTGCATTGCTCAGCAGGTTCGACACAACCTGGTTGAGCCGGGTTGGATCGGCCCGAATGAGCGGCGGCACTCCGGGATGAAATGTGCACACAAAACGCAGGCCTTTCTGCTGCGCCCTGACCTTCATCGAGGCGATGGTACCGGTGAGGCACTCACGCAGATCGACGTTCACCACGTCGAGTTGCAACTTACCGGCTTCCACCTTGGAGAAGTCCAGGATCTCGTCGATCACGGTTAACAGCGATTCGGCTGAATTCCTGATGATGTCGAGGTAATTCTGCCGCTCGGCCTTCGAATCCGTGCCGATGGCGAGCTCGCTGATACCCAAAATTCCGTTCATCGGAGTACGGATTTCATGGCTCATGTTGGCCAGGAATTCACTCTTAGCCCGGTTGACGCGCTCGGCCGTGTTCTTTGCGTCGAGCAACTCACGTTCCGTGCGCGTTTGTTCGGCGATTTGTCGCTCCAGCTTGAACTCGAGCGATCGCACGCGCTCGCGCAATTTACGAACAAGCCTCAGGTGAATTGCAAATCCAATGGCAGCCGCCGTGAGCAAGCCCACGCAACCGAGCCAAAATGTTCGGCGGAACTGACCGGGCTCGGGCGTCTGAGCGGCCGCCTCCCGCGGGATCCAGATGCCATCGCCAATCCCAGCCGCAGGTCTAGCATCATGAACCTGAGGCGCGGTATTGGAGTGATCAGTGACGCGCTTCCCTTGCCGCGAAACAGAATGTGTAGGCGGAGAGCCCGCGTAGGCGCTTCCTACTGAGATAGCGAGCGCCGCCCAACATAACGGAGTGACGGCCCTTCGCCTGAATAGGCACAGCACGCTAGTAGTTCTTTAACTGCCGGTAGCCAACCGCCACAGTCGGACCCAGCGACCTGCTGGCACGACTCAGCCGCTTTACAACGGAGCTAGGATGGCTTGAACTGCTCTCACTATACCTTAGGCGGGGTATTTTTGAAACTTTTTTTCAACCCTACCCGGCACATGCTTTCGAGCGGCAGTTCAGAGCTAGAGAATTTGCCAGAAATGCATGGAAACGTTCTTTCGTGTCACTGGTCCAACGGGGTTAATCAAACCTCATAATCGAGAGTAGGAGAGCAGTTTAATGTGGGGCAATAAACCGAGTGAGCCAGTACAGGGAGATCCCTCGCGCGCCACGCCAGCCACGCCTTCGACTGAGCCGCCCGAGCGCGCGGTTGAAGGCGCCGGGCGCGTCGCCAACATCGCCATCATCGGAAAAGGAATGACGATCAAAGGCGAGATTAGAAGCAAAGAGAGCCTGCATGTCGACGGTGAGGTGGAAGGCAATCTCTACATGTTGGATTGTCGCCTAAGTGTCAGCCGTGAGGGACGATTGGGAGCGAACGTGAAAGCTCGGGAAATCGAGTTGATGGGCGTGGCGCAGGGCGACCTGGAGGCGACAAGCAAAATCACGATCCGGAAGGGAGCCCGTTTGATAGGCGACCTCCGGGCTCCTGGAATCCTGATCGAAGAAGGCGCGTATGTGAAGGGCAAGATAGAAATCGTCAACGGTCCCGAAGTGGCGACTACCCCTCAAACGGCGCTTCGAAAAGCTGCCGGCGGCTAGCGGCAGTCGATCGAATCCCCTCAGAGACTCGACCATGCAGCGACACAACGCAAGGCACGACGTGTCGGACGAGGAGAGGTGCGCGGAATGCGGACACAAAAAGGGCGACCATGCGTCGGGAGCCTGCGCCGTGCGGCTCTCCACTGGAAAACGTGACGTCTACTGCCCGTGTGCCGGGTTTCGAATTGAAGAAGCGTCGCTGCGGGAGACCCGGAAGGAATCGAGCACAAAGAGGCAATCGGGGCGCTGAGGGCGGGATTTGTCCAGGGCGCAAGGCCGGGCGTCTGGGCGATGCAATCCTCGCGATTATGTCGGATTCCTTGCCGGTGCCAGTAAGGTTTTACTCGCTTTCGCTAACATCGGACCGTTGCTGATCGGCGCCATTCTGTGGGCGCGCGAGCGGGTTCAATTGCAATTACTTCTTCTTCTTATAGGCGAGGACCGCGCGTTCCACGCGCTTGACGGCTCTAGCCGGGCCGTGGACGCCCGTAACCTTAAACTTTTTGCCTCGGCTCTTGTTGTAAGACACAAAGAATTCTTCCACCTGGTCGAGCAGTGATTTGTTGA
>Ga0213876_10001230_pt1 | contig 16172 bp, 22 predicted proteins | sample BarmaccomBMRX_R9_FD_160113 | JGI IMG/M metagenome (GOLD analysis project Ga0213876, IMG submission 160113) | Root-associated microbial communities from Barbacenia macrantha in rupestrian grasslands, the National Park of Serra do Cipo, Brazil - RX_R9 | ecosystem: Host-associated > Plants > Roots... | reverse complement strand
CACGCCGTCGCCTCGAGCGCGACCTGCTGATAGATATTGCCGGCGCCGAGCACGACCGAGAGTGAGGCCGTTGGCGTCGTCGGGGTGCAGGACAACCCCGTGACGAAGGCTGCGGTCCCGCACAAGCTCTCGGTGAGCTTGGCGAGGCCAACCATGGCATTCTGCTGCGCCTGCAGGAAGTCGGCCGAAATCGGCAGCTCGCCGTTGTAAGCGGTCTGGCGGTCCAAAGGATGTCTCCGAAAATCAGTTGGAGATTGAGAGCTGGTAGTTGAGGCCCGCAGCGACCCACGCCGCCACGTATTTCTGAATCAGCGCATCCGTCACGTCGCCAGATATGCTGGCAGGCGAGACCCACGAGACCGCACCGCCGACCGTGCCCGTGCCGTCATCCCAGGCGCCAGGCGTCGGAACGAACGCCGTCTGAAGCTGTCCCAGCGAGAACTGGCCGAGCGAGCCGAACAACTCGTTACCCTGATAGATCGTGCTTCCGTCGGCCCAGCCGGCTTGCGGCGCGATGCCGAACACGCCGGTCGGCCGATAGGCGACGATCGTGAGCTGGTTGGGCTGGATCGCGCCCCAGCACCCGGCGCGGTCCCACCCCATGATGCCGAAATCCCAACCGCCGCAGTCCTGCGGATTCCATTGCGCCAGAATTCCCGGCGTGCGGCCCGTCAGAGCAGTTAGCATCGCGCTGATCCCCGCGCGCGTCAGCCGCGGCATCAGAAGGAACTGCAGGATCCTGGTGCGGAATGACACATCTGTGTCGTCCGGGTAGCGCTTGAGGAACGTCCCGAAAAATTCAAAGGCGATAAGGTCAAGGAAGCCATCCGTTGCGCTCCCGATCCTGGTCTGCGCCCGCAGATAGATCGCGAGCGCATAGATATTCGATAAAGTTGTCGCAATCCCGGTCAGGATCGCATCGAGGACCGGCGCCAAGCCTTGTGCTGGAAACCACGGCGGCAAGAGCGAACGCAAGCGCCCGAGCATATCGTTTGTGTCGCCAGTCGCCATCGTCAGCTGACCGCGATCGTTCCGGACTTCACAGTCTGCGAAGGCGTCGGCACCAGGTTCGAGTTACCGTTGTTGAGCGACAGGGACGTCACGCCGATGCAGCCCGGCACGTCGAGCGCGATCTCGGCGAGGTTGAAGAAATTGAGCGAATTGCCGAGGCCAAGGCCAGCTATGTAGTTCGCAAGCGCCGTCTGCACGGCAGCAGCCACGCTTGAATGGACGAAGCCCGCCGCTGTCGTGATCGACATGCTCACGTTTGCGGTCAGAGCTGTCGCCGCCAGCACGGCAAAGCTGATGCCATCGGCAATCGTTGCCGCGACCGCGGACGCGGCGCCATTGAGCAGGGCGGCCGGGATGGCGCCAGAGCCGTCATCGACCGTCACCGTCACTGCAGGATTGCTCAGCGGCGCGATCTGCACGGTATACTGCAGATTGCCATTGAAGGCCGTCAGCGCCGCGCCGATCGCGGCCGTGGTGCCCTTTGACAGCGATTGCAGCGTGTTCGCGAAGCGCGCCTGAAGGGCGGCATTGGTCTCCGCGTTCCTCCCGCTCGTGAAGGAAGCGGGGTTGCTGACTGTGTCGACCCCGGAAATGCCGGTCTGCAGCACTGTTAGCGTGCCGGCGAGGATATTGCCTTGCAGCCCCGGATTGTTGGCCTGGACGGTCACGACCGCGCTACCGACGCCAGCACCGATCACATAGCCATTCTGGGCGGGCACGTAAGCCGCTTGCGTGTTGTCGGCAATGACCGTGAAGCTTTGCGTCCCATCGAGGGTCTGCAGCAGCGCCCCGCCCGGCTGGATCACGCCGTTCACAACCTGGCTTGCCGGGATGAGGGCCGGATTCGTCGGCGTGAAGCGCGCAAAGGTCACCTGGCCGACCGCGGCGATCGCCGGGATGCGCGTCAGACCGAAGTCGGCGACGAAACTGTCGACATCGGGCCCGACGCTATTGCCCGGACCGGCTGCCTGCACCGCCGTCGACAGGCGCGAGGCGATCAGCGTCTGCAGCACGAGGCCCTGCAGCCACAGCACGACCGCCGCCTGCGCCTGGTTCAGCGCGCGTAGGATCGACCCCGTCGCGAAATCGAGCAGCTGGCTGGACGCGCCCTGCACAGCCGCCGCCCAATTCGCCGTGATGGTCGAAAAGCTTTGCGTGTTGAGGGTTGCCATGGTCTCTCAAGGACGTGGCTGCGCAAATTTGCGCATGCAGGATCAGGAGCCGGGAGGCGTCACGGTGAAGGACAGCGGAACGTTCTGGCCGATCGACGAATCGAAATACTGAAGCTGCACCGACAGGCCGTTTGCGATCTGCGTCACCACGATCGTGGGCGCAGGATCGCGCGCCACGAAGCTTTCGAGAAACATTTGTGACTTGATGATCGCCGCACACGCACTGGCCGAGAATGGCTGCCCGATCTTCGCGGCAAGGCCTGCGCCGTAGCTCGGCTCGAAAATATAGTCGCCGGGATTCGTGAGCAGCCGCCGAAGCAGCCGCTGCTTGTTCTTGTTGACGCCGTCGACCGTCAGAAGGTCGCCTGACGCCGCGGCATTGAGATCGGCGCCGAACCAGTGTCCGAGATCGACGGCCATGTCACTGCGCCTTCAGGACCGTGCTGGGGCTGTTGTTCGAGAGCAGGACCGGCAGCAGTGCCCCGCCGCTCGCCCCGAGATTAATCGCAGGCGCCGTCACCGTTACCTGCGTCTTGGCCGTGACAGCGACGTTGCCAGTGCCATCGAGCTGATAGGTCGATCCGGCTTTGTCGGTCGCCGTGATCGAGCCATCCTGCTTGAAATAGAGCGACTGCCCGGCCTTATTCTTGTAGAACCACTCGCCGGCAGCGATCTGCTGCGGCGGCGGAAAACTGTCATTGTGGTTCGATCCGACGAACACCGCCGCGCGCCGGTCCGCCTCGTGAAATTCGAGCCAGCCAGGATCGCCAATGTTCGGCGCCACCATCCATCCGACCTGCGGCGCCTCGATCTGAGTCCAGCCGGTTTCCGTGCCGGAGGGCTGCAGCTTGACCTTCACCGTATGCTGCGAGGGATTGTAGGCGCTCACGATGCAGGGAAGCCGCCGCATGCGCCGGTCGAGCGCGCGCTGGATCTCCTGGTGGATGAAGTTGCGCAGGCCTTCGAGGACGCTCATTGCACCTGCTGCGGCGCGCCGCGCTTCTTGTCCTGATTGTGCGCGCCGATATCCATGCTGTAGCCGGTCGCGGCCGCATCGAACTGATGCGAGATCGTCGAGATGATGTAGTCCTGGTCAAAGCCGGTCCCGGTGCCGGAAAGCCGCAATCCCATGGTCGCCGGGTTCAAGGTGACATCGCCCGGCAGGCGGTTGAGCGTGATCACACGCTCATGCGAAAGCGTCTGTTTCAAGAGGTTCTTGCCGATGCGGTCCTGCTGTTCCTTGGTCATGTTGGCGCCGCGGAAGATATAATCCAGCTTGCCGTTCCCGGTCCCTTTCGATTTGTGCTTCGAGGTGATCGTCTTGCCCTGCTTGTGCTGCCAGCTCTGCACCGTTAACGAAGCATCGCCGGCGAGGTTGAGGTTGCGCGCGCAGAACAGCGAGACGAAATCGCCGCTTGCGATCTGGGCCGGCGTCGGGCGTTGGTAGTTGACCTCAAAGAAGGATTGTGGCGCGAAATCGAGCGGCTGCACAAAGAGCGTCTGCTGCTTGACGAAGGCGATGCAGCCGAGCCGTTTGGCGCAGGAGACGATCACGTTCCAGCAGCTGTCGCTGTCGCTGATCTCGCTGTAATCCTGGTCGTATTGCAATCCAGCCTGATCAGTATCGCCGTTAAAGGTGACGGAGATCCCAACGCGGCCGGCGATGTCCGTGATGACATCCTTGTTGGAACGGTTCTGCCACTTCTCCGACGTCTTCAAATCGGTCAGCGCGCCCGTCAGGTCCCGGCCGCGGATGCCGACCGCACGCTCCCGAAAATCGATCTGCGGTTCGTCGATGTTGCCGACCAGCAGCGTCGTGTAGGCGGACGAGTTGACGTCGTTGGTCGCAAGGATCGAGATCGGGACCGGCGCCGTGTCAGCCCAGAAGGTTTCGTCGAGGCCTGCATCGTTATCGAGCGGAATTTTGGCATAGAAGGTATCCGCCGACTGGTGCAGTGAGATGTGCACCGAGCACTCGACGGGGACCACCGAGGCGCCATTGATTGCCAAATACACCCGCGGCGCCGTCACCTGCTCGCTACTGGCCAAGAATGCCCCCGTTCGCGGCGGCATCATTGGCCGGCGGTATCTTCAAGGTCACCGTTCCCGTGATCTGGAAGTCCCACAAGCCGTTGAGAGCGGCAATGCGGTTCCACTGCGTTGCGTCGCCGAGATATCGCGCGGCGATCTGGAACAGATTGCCGCCTGCGACCGTGATGATCCTGACCCCGCTCATCCGCTCGCCAGTGCAAGGTTGGTCGACAGCCGCTGCAGGTAGCCGAGCGCATTGAGCAGCGTGGCAAGCTGCGCGCTGTCGCTCTGCTGGCCTACCAGCGTCGACGCAAGTGTCGGCGCTGGCAGGCCTGCTACCATCCCAGCGACGCTATTCGTAATGATGTCGACGTCGAAGCTCGAGATCGCCGACAGCAGCACCGCCGTTTCGGCGCTGACAGCGGCGACCACGGGCTGCAGTTCAAAGGGCGTCGCGACTCCGATATCGCCGACGCTTGCGATCGCGGCCTGAACCGCAGCGAGCGCGGCCTGCACCTGGACGGAGATCGCAGCCTGGTTGACGGTCATCAGCGCACCGCAGCGACGAACGAGGACACGGAAAGCGCGAGGCTCGCGAGATCGCCCGTGATGAGCGCGGCCAGGCTCTGGTCAACGGCTGGGATAATCACATTCACCACATAGCAGCGGATGTTGTACAGCACCTGCCACTCGCGCTCGTAATCGTAAGTAAACTCCTCGATCACGACGGACATCAGCACCGAGCCAAAGGACAAGGTCACCGCCTGCCCGGCAAGGCGCATGGCGTCGATCAGGCGCGCGCGCCCGATTGCATCGCCACCCTGGAAGCGACCCGACCAGGCGGGATCGCTATCGTCCGGGCCCATCGCGTTGACGCTACGCTTGCCGCCGATCAGGCGATGCTTTGTGAGCGCTTGGCGGCCGCCGAGGCCCGTGATGCGGTCGGGGATCTCGAAATCCTGGAACAGGATGTCACCGAGCAGGAGGGGCATCAGCCGGGCGCCAAGCTATAGTCAAAAGAGGTCGTGCCGCGCGTCGGATCGAATGATGGTGCACCCTGCGCCGGTCCTTGGCCCTGGCGTGCAAAGAACGCCATGATAGCCTCACCGACCTTCCTGCCGTCCATATTGATCGTCACTTGTGCCGGCTGAACCTCGACCTTCTGCGGCGGCGGTGTCACCATCAGGATGTTCTTGGCAAGCTGACTGATCCGGCCGCCGGCCGCCTCAGCCGAGGTCCCCCAGAGGTCTCCGAGCCCGCCCCATATGCCTCCAATGCCGCCGCCGACGACACCGCCAAGGCCCGGCAGCACGCTATTGCCTCTCGTGAAACCGGCTGACGCGCCGGAGCGGGCACCTTCCGGCAGCACATTCCAGAGCCCATAGCCCGCGCCGGCACCGGCACCGATCAACGCGCCGCCGCCGGCGCCGACTGGTCCGCCGAGCCAACCAATGCCAAAGCCAGCAGCCCCACCTGCAGCCGCACCTGCGCCGATCGACCCGACAAAACCGGTGACCTTCTGATACTCGGAGGCGATCTGCGAAATGCGGTTGAACGCATTCGTCAGCGCCACCATCCCCGGGATGGCGGCTTGCGCAAGAGGTCCACCAACGGCGCCGAGCAGGTCCTTGAAGGCAGTCGAGAGCGCACCCATGACCTGGACTGGATCATTCTGGTTCAGCTGGCCGAGCGCGGCGCTTGGCGGCAAAGCGGCCATCGCGCGCTCTCGCTCCTGCCTGATCTGTTCGCGACCGCGGATGATCTCATAGATCTCGCGCTGCGAGGTCGCGGTGCCGAGGATGCGGTAAAGCTCCTTGGTGATCTGCTCGTTCGTCGCAAAGCCGTGCGTTTCGAGCGCCGGGATCAGGTCCTGCACGACAGCGGTCAAGGGGTCGTGCTGCAGCTTGTCGACGAAGCTCTTGCCGGCCTCGTTCTTGACAGTGACGTGGCCGCCACGGCCAACCTCGTAGTCGCCGGGCTTGAAGATGCCAATCGATTCCAGTTCCTTTGCCTTGCTCGCGGTCATGACGCCGCCGCCGAACTGCCGCATGATGGCTGCGGCGGCCGTGCCGGCGCGTTGGCCGCCCATCGCCTGAATGATCGCCGCCGTCGTGTAGAGCCCTTCCGTCGTCAGGTTGCCGGAGGCCGGGCCCGCCTGTTTGGCGTAGTTCAGCCACTCTTCCGGGGTGACCTTGCCGTGGCTTGCGATCGACATCTTCGACATGTTGTCGATGATGTCGCCGAACAGCTTCATGTCGACCTGGTGGGTGGCGGGGTTGGTCAACTTGCCCATCAATTCGGTCGCGCGGGTCAGCACGTAGGCCGAACCCTGTTCCTTGCCCTTGCCGCCGACCAAGGCCTGCACGCGGTCGATCTCGGCCAGCCTTGGCGCAAGCGCCATCGCGCCTTCCGCGCCCACGATCGAGTAGAGCTCGCCCATGGTCTGCAGGTTGTGGGCGTAGCCGGAGCCTGGAACGCCCACCGCGATGTCGCGCGCCTGGCTCGCCATCCGCGCGATCGTGGCCTCGGGAATGCCGAGCAGGCGCAGCATCGCCTCCTGGTGCTGCGGCTCCATCGCGTACTTGCCGAGCTCGTAGACGCCGAACAGGCCGGCGCCGACGGCAACGCCGGTCGCCGTTGAGGGCGTCGAGGCGTGCACATGGCCGCCGAGGACTGGCACGCTGGCGCCGAACCGACCGAAATGGAAGCCTCCCGGTCCCCGGCCGCCATGGCCACCGCGACCACCTCCGGCTCCAGGCAAAGGCGGCGGCAGCGCTGGCGGCCTCGCCGGCGGCGGCAAACGCAATTGCCCTGCCCCGCGCATTGCAGCGGCCGCCGCGGTCGCTTGCGCTGCGACGTTGGTCCATGAGGCTGCGAGCGCCTGGGTAGCGGTCACAGCGCCGGCGATCTGCGCGGTCCCGGCCGACATCGCAGCGGAGGCCTGCGCAAAGCGCGTCATGCCGGTGAAGGCGCCTGCCATCGCCTTGTCGAGCCGTGCCACGTCGGCAGTGATCGCCTTGAGCTGATTGCCGACGCCGACGAGCCGTGTCCGCGCGATTGACGTCAGGTTCTTCTGAATGGATGCGGTCACCGCATCCAGCGCGTTCGCCTGCTTCAAGATCGCGCGCAGCGCCGGCGAGGACTGATCGACAATTTTGAAAACTGAGCCGACTTCAAAGGAGGTAATCATCGCCACCTGAACCCAGGCGCCAAAAGGCCCATCGCGAGCATGCCGAACACCTCGCCGGCATAAGGCAGGCTCCGCACCGCGGCGAGCCCGATCGCCGGCCGTGGAGGCACCTTGTCCGTTCCCATCTCCATGTAGAGGAACTCCTTCCGCGGCGAGCCGACCGCCTGCGTCAGCCCCTCGACTGCGACGCCGATCGACTGCTCGTTTGCGCCCGTGCGCAGCAGCGGGTCGGTTGCCGAGACGTGGCCGACATAGCCGAGCTCGGTCTTTTCCTTCACTGTGGCGGGCGCGAGCGGCTTCCACTCCGGTAGCTCATGGCCGATGTAATTCGCGGCCATCACCTTGGTGTGCTCGCCGACCCGGGCAAGGCCGATCTCGAGCTCCGGCTTGACGATGACGAGCGAGCGCTCCAGGTGGCGCGCATACTGACCGAAAGACAGCATCTATTTTCTCTTCTTCCAGGCCATCGCCTTCCAATCATACTCGGCGCCGTCGAGCTCGCCGGCAGCGATATTCCACGCGCTGATGAAGTCGTTGTCATCGAGCAGCGCGCGATCGAACGGGAACGGCAGGCCCGCCCTGACAGATGCGACCCGCAGCCGAAACCACGGGTCGCGCGCTAGTTTTTTATCGCCTCGATGTTGGCTTGGGTCTGTTCGAACTCGCTGATCGCCTGCGAGGCTGCTTCATATCCGGCAGTGCCCAGAAGCTGCAGCACCGCCTCGATTTCGCGCTCGGTGTTCGGGAACGGAAGCTCCTCGCCGTCGATCTGGCGCACGGCTGCCGCAACCGATGCGATCGAGCGCGCGCCGATCGTGTCGCCAGCAGGGCCAAGCATCTTGAAGAGGCGGAATGACTGCAGCGGATCGAGCGGCACAACCCGGACCACGCGGCCTTTCCGGTCCCGCGCTGACCCGGGGGGCAGTTTTGCCGTCTTCGCTGCTTTTGGCACCTCGGCCGTGGAATCATCGTGGTGCACGGTGACGCGTGGAGGCTGTTGCGACATTCGCTCTTCTCCCTACAGCATCCGGATTCTGCGGCTGGCCCGCCAGCTGAGGCGCTGGGTGACCTTTGCGTCGCCCTGGAAACTGCCATGCTCCGCAAACTGGAAGGCGACGCCAACGAACCGCCAGACCGTGATGGTGCCGTTTGGCTCAGTGATCGTCTCTGTGATTGAGGAGGCCGGCACGTTCTGCCCGGAGTAATAGAGCGTCTCCAGGAAATCGAAGGCGATGTCCATGTTCGCATCAGCGCGATCGATATCGACCGTTCCTTGCCAGCCGGAGGGAATGGTGCCGAAGCGATCCGTGCCGTCGAGACCCTTGCTTTCGATGCCGGTCTGGATTGGCTGCGCCTCCCACCCGGTCACGATCGAAAATCGAACCGGGCCCTGCGGCATGATGATGTCGACCGCGACGTCGCGACCAATCGTAAAGCCATTGATGGGCATGGCGCGTCAGCTCCGGTTGTAGGGATGAGAAAACGGCGCGATCAGCTCGCCGATGGCGCGACCGAGCGCTGGATCGTGACCGTCTGGCCGCCGATCACGCTGACGACCAGCACCTCGGCGATGCCCTGGTACTGCACCTGCACGGTCGCCTGCTCGATGCCGGTTGCGATCGCAGCCAGGCTGACGGAGGAGCTCCAGGCAGGCTGTGCGCCTGGATTGTCCGGATCGCCGATCAGCTTCGCCGTGTACTGCACGTTGGAGAAGAAATCATCGATCGTGGACTTCAGCCGCCGCGCCTGCCCCGGTGTGCCGAGGGTGCCGACATAGATGCCGAGGCCCTTTGCGAGCGTCGCCGCTAGGTAGTTCGTCATCCGCGTGTAGTTGTCGCCGTGGATCGCCGCATTCGACGACGTGTTGTGGCCGATCTGCGCGGCGAAGTATGATCCACCCGGCGAGGGGCTGGCGATCACGTCCATGCGCGCCAGCGCGAGCGTCTGCATGTCGGCATTGGTGTATTGCACTCCGGTTGCCGACTTCTGGGTGCCGACAACCCCCTGCAGCTGCTTGTTCAGCGTCGACTGGTTCGGGGCCAGATTGCCGAGCAGCCCGAGCATGAAGCCCTGCGGCGAGGTCAGGCGCGACGGCTGGCTGTTGATCGTATCGTTGATGTAGACCCAGTCGCCGAACATCACCTTCATGGCGTAGGAATCGATGCCCGCGGTCGTGAGCTCGGTTGTGGCGTTGGAGAGCGTATCGCCGAGCGGCGTCACGCCGATCATATAGGCGCCTTCGAACAGGCCGAATGCAACCTGGTTGGCAAACGTCGTGATGTCGTCGCAGTCGGCGAGGTCGACGACCGAGCAGCCGAGGCCGCGCAGGGCGTACATGCCCTTGCGCGGCAACGTGTCGCTGCCGATCAACGGCGCCGACGTTGCGATTGCTGCACCGTCCGTGCCGCCCGAAAGGGAAGTGGTCGCGAGCGCTGGCGCAGTCGTTGCCGTCCCGAGCGTTGCGACGAAGTTCGCCGATGGCCCGCGCTGGCCACCCTGCCCCAGGTTGATCGCGTTCACGATGTTCGGCCAGGAGGAGATCGTCGCCTGGTAGGAGCCGCCAGTGCCGCCGCCACCCGTCAGCGTCACTGCCGGGTTTGTCGTGGTGTAGAGGGTACCCGGGTTGACGACGACGGCCGGGCCGAGGCCCCAGACGAGGTTGATGGTCGCGCCGGTACCCACGCCCGTGGTCGAGACCTGCGCGACCGGGTTGGTCGGGACAGCCGTGCCAGCGCCGCTAATAGAACCAGCGTTACTGCCCGTGTTCGTGATCGGCTGCAAGGTTGCGACCGCGCTGCCGGACAACGTCGCAACCTGCACGACGACGCCATTGGGCAGCGTGATCTTGTCACCGACCGCATAGCCGTTGCCGCCAGCGCCGACCGTCGGGGTGCCCTGGACCGCAAGCGTGGCGTTGATCTGCGCGTTAATGCCGCCGCCATCGGAGGCCGCAACGCTCGCTGCCGGCACCGAGGTGAAGCCCGTTCCGGGCGTCGCCGTGACCGCGTGCACGCCCTTGGTGATGCTGTCGAACACTTCCGGCAAGACGCCAGGCGTGAACAGCGAGGCGCGGATCGAGTTGGCCGCCGCGCCGTTGGTCAGGATCATCTGCTGCTGATTGCCGAGCGAGCCGGTATACTTCGAGGTCAGCGTCATGCAGCCTGACTGCACGCTGGCCGTCGCGGCCGTGTCCGTGCCGTCGGTCACGCGCACCATCTGCGTGACCAGATTGCCACCCTGCTGATAGGCATTCCAGACGTGCGTTCCCGCGTCATACTTGCGCGGCACCATGTTGCCGAACTGGGCGGCATAGCTCGCATAGGAGCCGACCACGGTCGGCGCATTCACCGGTCCCCATGAGGCTGAGCCGACCAGGCCGCCGACGTTGGTCGGCACGCCATTAATGACAACCTGCGGCGGAACGACCTGGACGTAAACGCCAGGCACGTTCAGTGCAGCGATGTTCAAAGAGCCGGCTTGAACGATCGGCATCGGCAACCTCTGATGTGTTGGAGGAAGTCAGTTCAGCGGCTTGCGCCGGATCTGGAAAAACAGCCGGCCCTTGCACAGCGCCTTGTGCGAGTTTTCCGGCATGTCGAAATGCAGCGTGAAGCCTTCGACCTCAGTCACAGCGAAGATGTCGGGGGCGTGGCGCTCGATCAGGTCACCCAACCGATCGTGCGGGTAGATTGGCTTCTGCACGACCGCGGCGGCGATCAGCTGCCGCACGCGCTCTGAAAGCTGTGGCGGACAGTCCGGATGAACGCGGCTGTCCGGGCGCGAGCGCGGGAGCATTAGTCCGCCTTTGCCGCAAGCGTGTTGGGCGGAAGCGCCGTGTTCGCCTGCGGCGCGGCCTCGGATGCCGCCTCATGCTTTGGCGGCGCGATCACGCGCGTCACATGCACCGAATGCTCGCCGCCCTGGATACGTGCGATCTCCGCGTCATCCTCGATGCGGTCACCGCGCTTGTAGGGCCCGAAATCCTGCGTTGCGATCAGGTGGTGCATGGTTCCCTCATCAGACATTGACGCGAAGCGCGTCGAGGCCGGAGACGCTGACCGTGCCAACCTCGAAGGCGTTGGTCACGGTCGCTGCCGCATACTCCACGGAATAGAGCAGGTCGCGCCGGTAGATGTCGTTCTTCTCACCGTCGTCGATCTCGCGCGAGGAGTGATAGATCAGCCGCGCGGAGCCCTGATCCGGCATCGTGATGCGGTCGAGCTGACGCAGCGGGAGATCGATCGCGGGCGCCAGTTGATCGCGCAGTTGCGGCGTCGGACACCAGCAGACGATCCAGAAGACCTTCTCCTGGCGGCCTTGCTCGGTCCAGACCTGGCCCACGGCTGCGATCCTCGCTTGCAGGATCCCGGGCTTGCCCGCGACCGTGATCACGGCGCCGCTCGCAGCCGTTCCCGGAAACTGCGCGGCGATCAGCGCTGCAAGGCCTGCGGCGATGGTATTCAGCGTGTCGTTTGCCTGAACCTGATAGGAGAAAGCGAACCTTCCGCCGCACACCGCGATGACGTTCTGCGGCACCTGGACCGTTCCGCCGATCGTGATCGTGTTGCCGGCGACGAACGCGGTCAGCGTGTGGACCGGCGCGGCCACAACCTGGTCATCCCGCTCGTAACGCGTTGTGTTGCGCTCCATTCCGGGCGGGTCGAAGATCGAGACGATGCACTGGCCGGCGGCGAGCTGGCTCTGCAGCTCGTTCGGGATAGGCCAGCCACGCTCGATGCCGACGGTCACGCCTACGATCGAAGGCTGCGAAGTCCCGTTCGGATAGACGGTCGCGACGACGATCGATTTGAGGACGTTTGCAACGTCGGAGGCGTCGGCCATGGTCTACGGCTTCAAGAGGTCTGTCAGCAGCTGGTAGCCGAGCGGGGTCCACTCGGCTGCAGCGATCTGGTACCGCTTGCCGAGATCGTCGACCGCGATGTCGTTCTCCGCGATTTCTCCTTCGGTGACCGCACTCGCCGGTACGAAGATCACGAAGGAGGCGCGCCCATATGCATCCGCAGGAATGCTTGCGTCCGGCTCGCCGCCGCGGCTCTTGACCTGAATCGAGGCTGGCAAGCCCGTGGCGACGACCCCTTCGTTACTTCGCGTGACGCCGCTGTAGCCGCGATCACCGGCCGACGTGTTGACATTCGGCCGATGGATCGCGACCGTATGCGCATAGACCGGCTGCTGCGTTTCCCATGGCCGCGGCGCAACGACTTCCCAGGGCCGCATCAGGCAGCACCGCGGATCAGGGTGCCGAGCCCGACGCGATCGAACTCGCCGAACACCTTCTCTACCCACCTTGCCGCATGACCGCGGAGGGTGCGGCTGCCATCGCTCGCCACAAAGGACAGGAACGATGTCTTGGCCTGCTGGACTGCCTCGTTTGCGACCGTATTCAGGTGTGGCACGTCGATCGTGATATTGGCCAACGCGCGAAGCGAAGCCGCATACTGTGAGTCCTGATCCCAATCGAAAAAGTTCGTCTCGTTGATGTGGTTCTTGACGATGAAATGGGTCGCTGAAGTGCCGAGCATCGAGATCGCGTGCTTGATCTCGTCCATTGAGGAGATCGAGGGTCCGAGAACATGCAACAGTGCCAGACGCAGTGTGCCGGTCTTGACGTCTTCGAAGAGCCTTGCCTCATCGCACGCGTGAAGCATGGTGCCGAGCTGACCCGCGGCGATATCGACGAGCGTCACGCCCTCTAACGTGTCGAATATGCGCATCTGACCGGCAACATCGGTGATGTTGATGATCTCAGCCTCAGGATGGAACTGCACCAGATCGCCGCGCGGAAATTGGCCATCGAGCGTGCGCGGGCGCGGCAGGTCCTGCATGTCAGGCCTATCGAAGTAGCTTCGAAGCGCGCGGCAGACTTGGGTCTTGCCGACGCCCCCTTTGTCCGCTCCGACGATCACGACCAGCGGTGTCATCCGACTACCCTTCTTTACGGCTCGCCGCTCGATCGAACGACGGAGCCCGGGCGAGAGCCTCGACCAGTTCGCGGCTGACCGCAGCTCGTGCCGCCGCATCGCCCATGAAGCCTACCCGCCGCTTGTGCTGCCCGGGACGGACGAGAGATTGCCAGCCGGCGGGATGGGTAGCAGATTGTCTTCCATCCCGATCTGGAACTGCGGCGACACGCGGTCTGCGTTCTGCTCCTGCTGCAGCTTGTCGGCGATCGAGATGCCACCGGCATAAGGCAAGCCTGCACCCGCCATCGCGGCCTTGTCTTCGAATTCGCCAGCCTTGACGCCATACGCCTTCGCCATCTGCGAGAAGCTGGTCTTGGTGTTCCCGGTCGCCTGGTCGACCGAGCGCGAGAACTTCGCCTGCAGCGAGCGGCAGCACTCGGCGGCGGCGCCATAGACGGACGAGCGTTGTGTGAGGAGATAGTTGATCTCCTCATCCTGCATCTGCGGGTCGCTCGACAGTGTGTCGCCGATCAGAAGGCGCACCTGGTCCTTCTGACTGGTCGCGAGCGCGCCCATGTTATAGGTCCAGGTCATCGCAGTTACCTTAGGGCAGCGAGGTGATGCCGTTGCCGAACGCATCGATCCGCAGCGACGTGCCCGCGTAGGTTCCCGTCGTGGTATACTTCACGCGCCACATCGGGCCGAACAGACCGTCATTGACGTTGCCGGCCGCCAGCGTGCCGTCAGTCGGAGCCGCCTGCGCGAACGACTTCAGCGATGTCACGCTCGTCACCGAGCGAGCCGATGCGGTCGTGAATGCGAAGTGAGTGACGTCGCACCAGGTCAGGCCGCCGTCGAGCGAGGTCTGCACCCATGCATCAGCGGTCGTCCCGCCAGATCCGTAAGTGAAGTTCGCTTGTAGCGTCAGGCTTGCCGGAAGGGCGCTCTGACCGGGCTGGGCACGGAGCTGGAAGGATTGCGAGACGAGCGCCGTGACCGGCCCGGCGATCGGCACATTGAGCAGCGCTGCGGCGTGTGCTGGCGCAGCACCGATGAGGGTAACGATCGCGACGAGAGCGGCAGCGAGAAGACGGTTCACGGCGCTACGGTCCTTAGTTGGTCGCGAACACTTCGCCGAAGTTAAGCGCGATGTCGGCGACCGCCGTCACCGCGTTACCCGTGACGGCCAGTAGCCAAGGTGCCGATTCATTCAACGTCAGAGGATTGGGGGGAATTAGGGATCCGACTGCCGCACCGATTGTGGCTGCTTGATGGAGGGCGATCTGCGTATTCGATCCTCCCGCTCCGTACTTGAAGATCTGAGCGACGATCTGGAAGCCGGCGGCGCCGGCCGTATTATAAGCGCCGCTGTCGGCAATCAGCACGCCCCCGGTAACGGGAGAGCCGACAACGGCGGTTGTGCAACCCGCAAAAATTTTGATGCGCTTGGAATTCGTGTTGTTGGCAACAGCGCCCATCGCGGTGACTTGCAGGCCGCGTCCGACAATGTCGAAGATATTTGCCGGAATCAACCATGCAGCCAGGACGTTGTCGTTGTTGATCGAGCCGGGATTAATACCAGCGCTCACGATCGCGGCGATATTGCCCGAACCCGCCGCCTGTGCGGCGGACTTGCCGATCTGCTGCAGGAACGATGACGACGCGAGGCCCTTGCCCTTCATCCGATCGACGAAGCCGGAAAGCGGGCCGCTCAGAAATCCGGGCATGAGATGCTCCTGTTGAGGGGAAAGAAAGGGACGGCTCGGCGCTTACTGGCCCGGCTGCGTGGCGAGGTCTTCAGCCTCTTCTTTAGATAGCGGCTGCGCGTTGAGCTTGACTCCGTGGATCACGTCATACTGGCCGCGACCAAGATGCACGATATGCCGCTGGCCGACGCTCTCGACGGGCCCGCGGGGATAGAGCTCGATGAAGCCCGCCTCCGAAAGCGCACGGCGGTTCGCAGGCGCGATTGCGAGCACATCCGCCGCGGTCAGCATTTTGCCCGCAGGGAGCCACTCTTCGCCGCGTCGAAAACCGCGCCGCACCCGGCCGCCGCCGATATCGGGTTCGCTGATCTGCATGTCCGTTATCCTGACCGATCGAGGGGCCTGCGCAAATTTGCGCAGGCGAACAGTTCGCGTCCTATTGGACGATGCTGGAGAAGTGGTAGCCCAGGTCGTTGCCGATCACCTGCATGTCGAAGGCCATCTCGCCTTCGGTGCGCACGGTCTCGAGGCCAAGCCATGGCATCGGGATCTGTGCAACCCGGACGCCCATGGTGTTGAGCCCGGTCAGGCCCGACCAGGGGAAGATGTACCCGGCGCTCGGGATCATCAGCCCAGGCTCGGGCGCCGCGTGGCAGAGCAGCGCGTCCTTCGAGGCCACGAAGGAATAGGTTCCCGGCGTTGGCGTCGCGCCGGCCTGCTCCGTCGAGGTGTTGTAGACCGCCTTCGAAACGACGGACCGGTCAACGTCGAAGGCAGCAGCGAGCAGCTCCGGCGTGATCTTGTTGGCGTCGGCGCGCGTCGTGTACTTGATGCGATCGATGACGAGCGGATGCTTGCGCAGGCCCTGATAGACCGGATAGCTGTACAGCAGCGTGTTCGCCTCGAAACCCGTGTTCTGCAGGATCGTCGTCTGCCCGTTCGCGATGTCGGTGAACGGATCGCCGTTGGCGTCATCGTTCCAGAAGGGCGGCGTCGCCGAGCCCGGCGTCCCGCCGGCGGTACCGACAACATCGGTCGCCCACACGCCGTTGACCAGGTACTTCGAAACGAAGAACCGGTCGCGCCGGATCAGGAGCTTCTGCATGCAGAACTTGGTGCAGGCGATGTCGCGGTTGAC
>Ga0213876_10001229_pt1 | contig 16189 bp, 10 predicted proteins | sample BarmaccomBMRX_R9_FD_160113 | JGI IMG/M metagenome (GOLD analysis project Ga0213876, IMG submission 160113) | Root-associated microbial communities from Barbacenia macrantha in rupestrian grasslands, the National Park of Serra do Cipo, Brazil - RX_R9 | ecosystem: Host-associated > Plants > Roots... | reverse complement strand
GCTGCTGCAGACCGAGCCGTGCCGCGAAGACGCACATCGGCGGGCCATGCGCTGCTACATGCGCCTGGGCGAACGCGACCAGGCACTGCGCCAGTTCCGCCTGTGCGAGACCGTCCTGCGCCACGAGTTCGGCGCCATCCCCGAGCCAATGACCCAGGCGCTCTTTCAGAGTGTACGCCTCGAGCCGGCGACTGTCTGAGTCGGACTTCGAGCAGAACTTCAGGCGCACATCGATCGAGACACCCAGGCCGGTGTCAGGCGAACCGCAAGCCGGCACTGGCAGACTGCGACAGCAGCATGGCTGGCGACAGCGGGGACGACTTCGACAATGCGGACGACCAACTGGCCCATCGCCGCTACGTCACGGTGATCGTACGCCTCGTGCTTGATCGAGCCGATCGCATGGTTCAGGGCGAGCTCGTCGAGTTGGACGGCACATCAGTGGGCCGCTTTGCCACCTGCAGCGGCTTGGCGCGGGCTATGCATGGCTGGCTCGCGCGACCGCGCGGCGGCGCACCATCGTGAGCTGAGGTCCTGATGGTGCCGACCGGAACCGCCCGACCACGCTCCCGGCCGCTCGTGGTGGCGGCCCACGGGGCGACGCCCGCGGCGAGCCGCCCAGCCCTGCTCGGCCAGCTCCGCCGCCGTATCTTCGGCATCTCCAGCGCCGAGGCGAGCTTCGCTCGGCGTGGCTTTCGCCCGACGAGCCCGGCGACGCAGCAGCGCCTGGAACAGGTCGGCTACGTGTTCTTGGCCGGCTACCACGCGGCGCTCGAAGAGCCAGCGCCAACCCGGCTCGCCATGCGGCTCGCGTCGATCGAAGCCGAGTGGCAGGGCTTCGCCTTTGAGGGCGCCGCAATGGCGCTGACCCTGATGGACGCGTTCACGCCGTGGGGCGCTGACCGGCTGCAGCGTTTCCTGGCCGGGCCTGGCCACGCGCACCGCTACATGGTCCACGTCGGCGCCGGCTGGGCCCTGGCTCGACTGCGCCGACCCGTTGCACCGACCTTGCAGCGGCTGAACCCGGTGCTGGCTTGGCTCGTCGTGGACGGCTACGGCTTCCACGAGGGCTATTTCGGCTGGCAGCGCTACCTCGGCGGCCAGGCCCGGCTGCCGCTCGGCGGCTACGCCGCCCACGTCTTCGACCAGGGCCTCGGTCGCAGCCTGTGGTTCGTCGCGGGCGCCGATGGAGCGGTCGTGGCCGAGATGGTTCAGTCGTTGCCGGCGCCGCGCCGAGCCGACCTGTGGAGCGGTATCGGGCTCGCCTGCACGTACGCCGGCGGCGCTGACCCGGCGAGCATGGCGGCGTTGCGCGTGCTGGCCGGACCGTACGTCGCGCCGCTCGCCCAGGGGGCCGCCTTCGCCGCCACCGCCCGCTTGCACGCCGGCAACACCGCCAAGCACACCGACCTCGCCTGCCGTGTGCTCACCGGCCTCAACGTCGTCGAGGCTACCCGGCTGACGGAAGCCTCCCTGCTCGGACTGCCGAACGACTGGCCAGGCCACGGCTACGAAACCTGGCGGCAGCGGATCCAGGCCTACTTTGGACAGGCACGAGGAGGACACGGGGTATGAAGCGGTCCATCCTGCCGCCTCTGGGCCGCACCGGCCTCCGCCGCCTGGCTGCCCCGGCGCTGGCCGCCGCGGTCATCGTCGGCACCTATGGTGGCGCACGGCTGCCGACCACGTCGGCCGCCGAGCGGGCCGCCGCGGCGAGTCGCTTCGCCTTCACGCGCCTGGCGCTCCCCGACGTCGAAGGAGCGTCACGACAGACCATCAGACAGGTCAACCCGCGCCTCGCGCCAATTGCCGGTTGGGTCTCGTCCGTTGGCGCCAGTATCGCGCTCAACGATCTTGACGGCGATGGCCTCCCGAACGACGTGTGCCTGGTCGACCCGCGCACCAACACCGTCATGGTCGCGCCCGCGCCCGGGACACCGCCGCGCTATCCGGCCTTCACCCTGCCGCTCGGCGACCTCGTCGGCTACGACAGCACCATGGCGCCCACTGGCTGTCTGCCGGGTGACTTCAACGAGGACGGCCTGATGGACCTGCTGGTCACGTTCTGGGGGCGGCCGCCGGTCGTCTTCCTCCGCCTGCCGGATACCCCGATGGGCGCGACCGGCTACGTCGCCCGCGAGGTCGTCCCGGGCGGTCAGCGCTGGTACACCGACAGCGCCACCCTGGCCGACCTGGACGGCGACGGGCACCTCGACCTCGTGATCGGCAACTACTTCGAGGATGGTTCGCGCATCCTGGACAGCGCGGCCAGCGGCGACGCCAGCATGCAAACCTCGATGAGCCGCGCCTTCAACGGTGGTGGCCCACACTTCCTGTTGTGGCAGTCGGCGGCGGCGGGTCCGCAGCCGGACATACGCTACACGCTTGTCGACCCGGCCAGCGCGGGTCTCGACCACGATGCCGCGCACGGCTGGACGCTCGCCGTCGGTGCCGCCGATTTGGACGACGACATGCTGCCCGAGGTGTACGTGGCCAACGACTTCGGCCCCGACCGACTGCTGCGCAACCGATCAACGCCGGGGCACCTCCAGTTCACGCTGCTGCAAGGCGAACCGAACTTCTGGACGCCGGCCTCACAGGTGCTCGGCCACGACTCCTTCAAGGGCATGGGCGTCGAGTTTGCCGACCTCGACGGGCGGGGCCTGCTGGACATCCTGGTCAGCAATATCAGCGAGAGCTACGCCCTGGAAGAAACCAACCTGGCCTTCATGAACACGGGTCAACGCGACCGTCTCGACCAGGGTGTCGCACCATTCGTCAACCGCAGCGAGGCCCTCGGCCTGGCGCGCAGCGGCTGGGGCTGGGACATCAAGGCGGCTGACTTCGACAACAGTGGCGCGTTGCAGGTCGTGCAGGCGACCGGCTTCCTGCGCGGGAGCACCGGCCGCTGGCCCGAGTTGCACGAGTTGGCGATGGGCAATCCGGAGCTCCTCGCCGCGCCCACCGACTGGCCCCGCTTTCAGGCCGGCGACGACCTGAGCGGCCATGATCGCAACCCGTTCTACGTGCGGATGAGCGATGGCCGCTTTAGCGACATCGGCGCCGAACTGAATCTGGCGGAGCCGCAGGTGAGCCGCGGGATCGCCATTGCCGATGTCGATGGCCGTGGCGTCCTCGACTTCGCGGTTGCGAACCAGTGGGGCCAGTCCAGCTTCTATTACAACGACTGTCCGGCCTGCGGCGCATTTCTGGGCCTGCACCTGTTGTTGCCGCTCCAGCCGAGCGCCGCCGGGACGATCACCCGCCCGGGCCACCCGGGCGTCGATACCCCTGGCCGACCGGCTGTCGGCGCCACCGCCAGGCTCTGGCTGCCGGACGGTCGGCAGGTGACAGCCCAGGTGGATGGCGGCAACGGCCACTCGGGCCGACGCAGCAATGATCTGCACTTCGGCCTCGGATCTGTCGAGATGACGACACCGCTGCGCGTCGATCTGCGCTGGCGCGACCCGAGCGGTGCCGTCCAGAGTGAGACGCTGCGGCTCAGACCGGGCTGGCACACCGTGCTGCTCGGCTGGCCGGCGCACTGAGGGTCGATCGCATGCAGCACCAACCCCCGAGCCGGGACCTCCGCCTCCCCGCCCTGCGGCGCTTCGCCGTCGCGATCACCGCCCTCAACCTCTTGGGGCACACCTTCTTCGGCTTTGAGCAGTCCTGGGCGCAGGTCGCCGTCGCCCTGGCCGCGGCCTACACGACTGAACTCGGCCTCGAGTTCGTCAGCGCGCGGGCCGCCGGTCGCCGGGCTCGCTTTGCCGGCGGCCCGCGCGCCTGCCTCGATTTCCTGCTCTCGGCGCACATCACGGGCCTGGCCGTCGCCATGCTGCTGTACTCCAGCGATCAACTGGGGCCAATCGCTTTCGCGGCCGTGGCGGCGACCGGCTCAAAGGTGCTGCTCCGCGTCCCGGTGGGCAGCGCCAGCCGTCACCTGTTTAACCCCTCCAACTTCGGCATCAGCGTGACCCTGCTGCTGTTCCCGTGGGTGGGTATCGCACCACCGTATCACTTCTCGGAGAACCTCCCCGCTGCCGGGCAGTGGATCTTGCCGGCCCTCATTGTCCTCTCCGGCAGCGCCCTGAACATTCGCCTCACCCATCGCTTTCCGCTCATCGTCGGTTGGCTTGATGGCTTCATCGCCCAGGCGCTGGTGCGCTCGATCGTCTTCGGCACGCCGCTGGTCGGCGCACTGCTGCCGATGACTGGCGTCGCCTTCATCCTGTTCACCTTCTACATGGTGACTGATCCCGCGACCACCCCAACCAGGACGCGCGACCAGGTAGCCTTCGGCTTCCTCGTCGCCGCCACATACGGCGCGCTGGTCACGCTGCACGTCGTCTTCGGGCTGTTCTTCGCCCTGACGATCGTGTGTGGGGCATGGGGCGTGAACCTGTACACCCAGGCGCTGGTCGCACGCATCCGTGCCGGCCGCCTGGCAGTGCCGTTCATCACCCGGCGGCCAGCTCGCGTCGGAGTGCCCCAGCTATGAGCCCGGCAATCGCGATCATCGGCATGGCCTGCGAATATCCGGATGCTCGATCCCCACGTCAGCTGTGGGACAACGTCATCGCGCAGCGACGCGCGTTCAGACGCTTGCCGCCCGAACGGCTGCGACTCGACGACTACTGGTCAGCCAACCCGGAGGTCGCCGACAGTACGTACCTGACACAGGCCGCTGTCATCGAGGGCTACGAGTTCGATCGCGTTGGCTTCCGCGTCGCCGGCAGCACATTCCGCGCCGCTGACCTGGCCCATTGGCTGGCGCTCGACGTGGCTGCCCGGGCGCTCGCCGATGCCGGCTTCCCCGACGCCACCGGGCTGCCACGTCGCACGACGGGCGTGGTCCTCGGCAACAGCTTGACGGGCGAGTTCTCGCGGGCCAACGCGCTGCGGCTCCGTTGGCCGTACGTTCGGCGGGTGATCGAGCCGTCGCTGCGCGACGCGGGCTGGCCGCCGGAGCGGCGGCGCGCGCTGCTGGCCGAGCTGGAGGCCCGCTACAAAGCACCCTTCCCACCGCCCGGCGACGAAACGCTGGCCGGCAGCCTGTCCAACACGATCGCCGGCCGCATCTGCAACTACTATGACCTGCAAGGTGGCGGCTACACGGTCGACGGCGCCTGCGCGGCGTCGCTGCTGGCCGTGGCGACCGCCTGCTCGTCACTGGTCGCCGAGGACCTCGACGTCGTGCTCGCTGGTGGTGTCGACCTGAGTCTGGACCCCTTCGAGCTGGTCGGCTTCGCCCGTGTCGGCGCCCTGGCCCCTGAGACCATGCGAGTCTACGACGCGCACTCGGCGGGCTTCTGGCCAGGCGAAGGGTGTGGGCTGGTTGCACTCATGCGCCACGAGGACGCGCTGGCCCAGGGACGCCATGTGTACGCCGTGATCCGGGGCTGGGGCATCTCCTCTGATGGCACAGGTGGCCTGACGCGGCCCGAGCTCGACGGGCAAGTCCTGGCGCTCGAGCGGGCCTACCAGCGGGCGGGCTTCGGCATCGACTCAGTCGGCTACTTCGAGGGCCACGGCACGGGCACCAGCGTCGGCGACGCGGTCGAACTGCAGGCCCTCACGGCTGCCCGTCGATCGGCTGCCCCATCCCCCGGCCCGGCGGCGATCGGCTCGATCAAAGCCAACATTGGCCATACCAAGGCCGCGGCGGGCATTGCTGGGCTGCTGAAGGCCACGCTGGCGGTGGATGCCCAGGTGCTGCCGCCGACCACCGGCTGCGGTGACCCGCACCCCCAGCTCCACGCCCACGACGAGCCACCGGCGTTGCGTGTCCTGGATACCGCGACGTGCTGGCCGCCTGCCGTTCCGCTGCGCGCAGGCGTCAGCGCCATGGGCTTTGGCGGCATCAATACGCACGTCGTGCTCGAAAGTCAGCGCACCGACCGCCAGCCGGAGTTGGATGCCCGGACGCGCGCGCTCGCAGCGTCACCACAGGATGTCGAGCTGTTCCTGTTCGACGGCGCGAATGCGCTCGACCTGCTGCAGCAGGTCGACGGATTGCTCGATGTCGCCGCGAGCCTGGCGTGGTCGGATCTGGCTGACCTGGCGGCCGCTCAGCACCGCCAGCTGGCCGAGCGCCCTATGCGTGCCGCCCTCGTGGCGGCGCGTCCAGGCGAGCTGGCCGAGGCACTGGCCACCCTTCGACGCTGGCTGACGGCAGGCGAACCATCCCATCTGGATACCCGCGCCGGGGTGTTCCTGGGCACCCACACGCGTGCCCCGCGGATCGGCTTTCTGTTCCCCGGCCAGGGCTCGCCCAGCCATCCCGGCGGTGGGCTGTGGCGGCGTCGCTTCGCCGCTGTCGACGCCCTGTACGCCCAGGCAGACCTGCCAGTCGGGCGTGACGGTCGGGACACGGCCCTGGCCCAGCCGGCCATCGCCACCGCGTCGCTGGCCGGGCTGCGGGTCCTGCAGCGATTGGGCCTCCAGGCGGACGTGGCGGTGGGCCACAGCCTCGGCGAGCTCGCCGCTTTCCACTGGGCTGGTGCCTTCGATGAGCCCACGTTGCTCCGCATCGCTCGCCTGCGCGGGCGAGCGATGGCCGAACTGGCCGTTGGCGACGGGGGCATGGCCAGTATCGGCGTCGGACCGCAGCTGCTCGGGCCACTGCTGACCAACAGCCCGGTCGTCATCGCCAGTCTGAATGGCCCCGAACAGACCGTGGTTGCCGGCCCGGTCGGGGCAGTCGAGCGGGTGATCGAACACGCCCGCGCCAAGGACTGGGCTGCGCAGCGGCTGCCGGTCTCACACGCCTTTCACTCGCCGCTGGTCGCGCCCGCGGTCCCTGCGCTGCAGGCGAGCCTCGCCCGTGAGGCGATCTCCGGGCTGCAGCGACGCGTGGTTTCGACAGTTACCGGCGCCGAGCTGGAGATGGACGCCGACATTCGGGCGCTCTTGCGCCTCCAGGTTACCAACCCGGTCCGCTTCTACGAGGCGGCTCGGTGCGTCGCCCAGCAGACCGACCTGCTGATCGAGGTGGGGCCAGGTCATGTGCTCAGCGGCTTGGTCAGTTCGTTCTCAGCGGTGCCGACCATCGCCACTGACACGAGTGGGCCGTCACTCCGCGGACTGCTCGCCGCGGCTGGCACGGCGTTCGCCCTCGGCGCGCCGCTCGCCCACGCAGCCCTCTTCGACGATCGCTGCACACGCCCATTCGAGGTGCGCCGCCCGCGGCTGTTCGCAAACCCGTGCGAGCAAGCGCCGTCCATCGAGGACTCGGCCGTCGGTTCGCCGAGTGAGCCGCCAGCGCCGCTCGCGTCGCCCAGCGGCTCGGCACCGAGTGGAGCCGTCGCTACCGACTCCCCACTGGAGCTGTTCCGCGGCCTCGTCGCGGCACGGGCGGAGTTGCCGGTGAGCGCCGTCTATGACTCCAGCCGCCTGCTCAGCGACCTGCACCTTAACTCGATCACCGTCAGCCAGCTGGTCACCGAGGCGACCCGCCGCCTTGGTGCGCAGCCGTCCAAGGCGCTCGCCGCGTACGCCGACGCGACCGTGGCCGACGTGGCCACCGCCCTAGCAGAACTCCCGCCTCCATCGGCCGACGATGTCGATGACGCCGACCGGGATCTGCTGGCGGGTGTGGACACGTGGGTTCGCGCGTTCACCGTCGAACTGGTGGAGCATCCGCTGCCAACGGCCCGCCCGCCGGTGCCGGGCGCCACGACCGATGCACGCTGGACGGTGCTGGCGCACCCGGCAAACCTCCTCGCCGACGTCCTCGTCACGCGGCTTGCGGCGCTCGGCGCCAGCCCCGGCGTCGTGGTCTGCCTCTCGCCGGAGCCGGACGCGAGCGACGTGCGGCGTCTGCTTGAGGGCGCACGACGAGCACGCGCTATGGACGCCATTGGTGCGCACTTCGTCCTCGTGCAGCACGGCGGGGGCGGCGCGGCCTTCGCCCGTACGCTGCACCTGGAGCTTCCGGCCATCGCGACGTGTGTCATCGACGTGCCCCAGGATGACCCGCGTGCGCCCGAGTGGGTCGCCGCGGAGATCGTGGCGACCCCACACGGCTACGCCGAGGCACACTACGACCGGGCTGGTCGACGGCGCGCCCCCGTCCTGCGGCTCCTGCCCACGGACACCACACCGGCCGCGCATGGCGTCCCGCTCGCCGACGGGGACGTGCTCTTGGTCAGCGGTGGCGGCAAGGGCATCGCGGCGGAGTCGGCCTTCGCGCTGGCTACCGCCAGCGGGGCGCGACTCGCGCTGGTGGGCCGTTCCGAGCCGCGCTCCGACCCGGAACTGGCTGCCACACTGGAGCGTCTCACGCGCGCCGGCGTGCGCTTCGTCTACCGCAGCGCGGACGTGCAGGATGCCGCGGCGCTACGCATGGCGGTGGCGGCCATCGAAGGCGAGTTGGGGCCGATCACAGGCGTACTTCATGGGGCGGGCCTCAACCAGCCGCGGCCGCTGGCAACGATGGACCTCGACACACTGGAGCAGACGCTGGCGCCCAAGGTGCAGGGTATGCACAACGTGCTGGCGGCCGTGGACACCAGTCGCCTACGGTTGGTGGTTGCGTTCGGCTCGATTATCGCTCGCAGCGGCCTGTGGGGCGAAGCACATTATGGCTTGGCCAATGAGTGGCTGCGGCGCTCAATCGAGGGCTTCCAGGCCGCGCACCCCACGTGCCGCTGTCTCGTGATCGAGTGGTCAGTGTGGTCCGACGTCGGCATGGGTGCGCGCCTCGGCAGTCTCGAAGGGCTGGTGCGCCACGGCGTGACACCCATTCCACCCGACGCCGGTGTGGCGCTGCTCCAGCAACTCCTGTCGCAGCCGACACCCACCTCCGTCGTGGCCATGGGTCGCTACCCGGCGCTGCCCACACTGGCCATCGAGCGTCGCCCACTGCCACTGCTCCGCTTTCTGGAGCGGCCACGGGTTCACTTCCCAGGCATCGAGCTCGTCGTCGACGCCGAGGTGTCGGTCGACACCGATCCGTACGTCAGCGAGCATGTCCTGCAGGGCGAACGGCTGTTCCCGGCCGTGCTCGGCCTGGAAGCGATGGCCCAGGTGGCCATGGCGCTGCTCGAGACGGCCGACCCGCCGCTCTTCGAGGCCGTCCACTTCGAGCGGCCAGTGGTGGTGCCGGGGTCCGGGGCAACCACCCTGAGGTTGGCCGCCCTCGTCCGAGCGCCGGGCCGCGTGGACGTGGTCCTTCGCTGCGCCGCGACCGGGTTCCAGGTCGATCATTTCCGGGCGACCTGCCGGCCGGCTTCGGCCAGGGCTCGGCCAGCCGCTCAGCTCGAGCGGGTACCGACGGCCACCGGCCGCGCACCCATCGATCCGGCTCGCCATCTGTACGGCCGGCTGCTGTTCCACACGGGCCGCTTCCAGCGGCTGGCGGGCTATCGCCGGCTGCGGGCGAAAGAGTGCCTCGCGGACATCACCGCCGGTGACGGCGGCAGCTGGTTCGGCACCTACCTGCCGCCTGACCTGGTACTGGGCGACCCAGGGCTGCGCGATGCGGGGGTGCACGCCGTTCAGGCGTGCATTCCCCACGCGGTGGTCCTGCCGACCAGTGTCGACCGGCTCTGGTGTTGGCCGTGGGGCGCCACGCAACCAGCCCAGGTTTGGGCGCGCGAACGGGCACGTGAGGGCGACAGCTATGTGTACGACCTGGTCCTCGCCGGGTCGGATGGCGTCGTACGCGAGCACTGGCAGGGGCTCCGCTTACGAGCGCTGGCCGGGGCACGCGGCCACGGCGGGTGGCCGCTGCCATTGCTGACAACGCACGTCGAACGCCGCCTCGACGACCTGGCGCCCGGCGCGTTGCTCGGTCTCAGCCTGGAGTCGTCAGCGCGTCGTGACCGCCGTGCGCAGAGCGACCGGGCCATTCGTGAGGCCACGGGCGGAGCGCTGGTCGCCCTCCACCGCGCGGATGGGAAACCCGAATTGGTCGCTCAGCCGGGTCTGGCCGTGTCAACGAGCCACACGGGCCACATCACGCTGGGCGTCCTCACCCGTAGCCGGGCCGGATGCGACGTGGAGGAGGTCACCGCCCGCCCCGTCGCGGTGTGGCGTGATCTGCTTGGTGACGGGCGGTTCCGACTCGTCAACCTGATCGTGCGCGAAACGGCCGAGGATGTGGACTCCATTGCGACACGGGTCTGGGCGGCCGGGGAATCGCTGCTGAAGGCCGGTGCGCCACTGGACGCGCCGCTGGTGCTGCGTACGGTCACGGATGATGGCTGGGTGATCCTGGGCGCCGGCACGGCCAACGTGGCGACGTGCGTCGCCGCCCTCGACGATGGATCGGTTGGCCGGCGGATCGCCCTCGCCGTCCTGATCGATGGCCCAGCGCTGCTAGCGGACCAACCGCAGGACCAGGCTGCGCCGAACGGAGGACAGGGCCGTACCTTGGCGCAGCTCGGCGCCGAGACGGGCACGGGCCGCGGGAGGTGAGGCCATGGAGCGCGCGTATAGCTATCGCCACGTGGTCAGCTTCGAGGAGACAAACCTGGTCGGCAACGTCTACTACGTCAACCATCTGCGCTGGCAGGGCCAGTGTCGCGAGCTGTTCCTCCGTGACCATGCGCCGGACGTCCTCGACGAGTTGGGCAACGGCCTGGCGCTGGCAACGGTCCGCGTCAGCTGCGACTACCTCAGCGAACTGCATGCCTTCGACGAGGTCGAGGTCCGTATGCGTCTGAGCGATGCGTGGCAGAATCGCCTCCTGCTGCGTTTCGAGTATTGGCGAATCGGCCCGCTCGGCGGCGAGCTCGTCGCGCGTGGCGAGCAAGAGGTTGCCTGCATGCGGCGGGTGAGTGACCGCCTGGCGCCGATACCGGTGCCGAACGGTCTGCGGCGGGCGCTGCTGGAGTACAGCGACGCGCCGGCGCTCCTGAGCGGGATGGCCGGCTAAGTCCGAACGAGGAGTGTGGAACGGGAGGAGAGGACAATGGCGCAGGCGAAGGTGGCCACCGCGCAGAGAAGCCGCGTCCCGCCGCTCACACAGCGCCTGGCAGACGTTCTGAACGGATCGGGTCACAAGCTGGCGTTACAGATCCTGCTGGTGGTGACGGCCGCCCATTGGGCTGAGCACGCCTTCCAGGCCATCGAACTGTTCGTGCTGGGCTGGCCCAGGTCGGTCGCGCTGGGTGCCTTGGGACTCGTCTGGCCGGCGCTGGTCACCTCTGAATGGCTGCACTACCTGTTCGCGCTGGCCATGCTGATCGGCCTGGTGATCCTGCGGCCGGCGTTCCACGGTGAGGCGCGCACCTGGTGGGACGTGGCCCTCGTCATCCAGGTGTGGCACCACGTTGAGCACGCGCTCCTGCTGGGCCAAGCGCTGACCGGTCACTACCTGTTTGGCGGCATGGTCCCAACCAGCGTCCTGCAGGTCTTCTTCCCGCGCATCGAGCTGCACCTGTTCTACAACGCCGTCGTGACGCTGCCCATGCTGACCGCTGTGTTCGAACACGGTCGGCCGAGCGCGGCGCGCCGCCAGGCGACCTGCACGTGCGCAGCCCGTCCATGATGATGCCCGCTGCGCACCTCATTCGCCACCGCCACCGGCGGAGGCGTACGGCACGCCGTCCTGCCGTCACCACCACAACCTGGTCCGCGGCTGTGGAGCGGGTCATCGACCTGATGCACCAGCGTGCGCGGGGCAGACCGCCGTCGCTCCGGGAGATGGCCGACACGGCCTACTTCAGTCCCTATCACTTCCACCGGCTGTTTTGCCGCCTGACCGGCGTGCCCCCTGGCCGCTTTCTGAGCGCGGTCCGGTTGGCAACCGCCAAGCGCCTCCTGGTGGAGTCGGGCCTGCGTGTCACCGATGTGTGCTTCGAGGTCGGCTATGAGAGTCTCGGCACCTTCACCACCCAGTTCACTCAAGCTGTCGGAGTCTCGCCGAATCGCTTGCGCCGGCTGACGGCGACCCTGGCTGGTTCGAGCGCTCGTCTGGACCCGGTCGAGCTGATGCCGCCTGATCGGCGTCACGGGCCGACCATCTCGGGCCACGTGCAGACGCCCGACAACGCCGCGGCGCTCATCTGCCTGGGTCTGTTCGCCGCGCCGCTGCCACAGGGCCGGCCGCGCACCTGCGCGCTGCTGACCGGCCCCGGCGAGTACCAACTGGTGGCCCCCGCCGACGGGACCTACCATCTGTTCGCGGCCGCCCTGCGGTGGCCGGATGGCGCACGCGGCGCGGGCGCGGCCGACACGGCCCCCCTGTGGGTGGGTGCCAGCCCCGGCCCGCTGCACGTGCGCGGCCGGCAGGTGAGCGGCTGTACTGACGTCGCGCTGCGTCCCAGGCAGCGCACCGATCCACCCATTGTCGTCTCGTTGCCGTCGCTGCTGGCCGAGCGCCTACCAGGCCTGAGTCGGCCAGCCGCCTGGGCGGATGCTCTGGGCAGGTGAGCAAAACGGGAGAAATGTTGGTCAGCCGGCAGATCTAGATTCGAGGTGTACCCATGCGCTACCGCTTGCTGGGCCGGTGCGGTCTGCGTGTGTCCGAGATCTGTCTTGGCACGATGACATTCATGGACACGCTGCCGTGGGGTACCACCAGAGAAGAGAGCCGTCGCATCTTCGAGACGTTCGCCGAGGCGGGAGGAAACTTTGTCGATACCTCGGGTAACTACGCCTGCAGTGAAGAGTACCTGGGTGAGTTCATGGGCAGCGCCCGCCAGCGTTTCGTCATTGGTACCAAGTACACCGGCAGCGAAGCAACGACTGATCCCAACAGCTCCGGCAATCACCGCAAGAGTCTGATCGCCGCCGTCGAGGCGAGTCTTCGCCGCCTGCGGACCGAGTACCTGGACATCCTGTGGCTGACGGCCTGGGATGGGATGACACCCGCCGACGAGATCATGCGTTCACTCGACGATCTGGTGCGGATGGGCAAACTCCTGTATGTTGGCGCCTCGAACACGCCCGCGTGGTTCGTCGCCCGCGCCAACATGTTGGCGGAGTTGCGCGGCTGGACGCCCTTCGTCGGTCTGGAGCTGTGCTACAACCTCCTCCAGCGCGAGGCTGAGCGCGAGCTGTTGCCGATGGCCCGCGCGCTCGACCTCGGCGTCACCGCCTGGACGCCGCTGGCCGGTGGGTACTTGACCGGCAAGTATCGTGAGCCAGCCGCCGTCGCGGCCGGCCCGCGGCGGCTGGATGACCCCATCGCGTCGCGCTTCGTCGCACGCACCCCGAAGAATGCCGCCATCGTCGAGGAGCTCGCCGCGGTTGCCAGCGCGGTCGGCTGCTCGCCGGCCCAGGCGGCCCTCAACTGGCTGCGCCAGCGGCGTGTCATTCCCATCGTGGGGGCCCGTTCGGCGGGCCAGCTCGCGGACGACCTGGACTGTCTTCGATTCCCGTTGGCCGCCGAGCACCTGCAGCGGCTCGACCAGGTCAGCGCCAGTCCGCTCGGCTATCCACACGACTTCCTGGCCGCTGGCATGGTCAAGCAGCACCTCTTCGGCGGTATGTTCGCGGCCATCGACAACCATCGACTGGTGGGCAGTGGCATCTGATGGCCGACGCTCAGGATGCCCTCGTGCGCGTGACACGGCCCCTGGACCGGCCGCCTTGCGACGTCTGGGCAGCGCTCACCGACCCGGCCGCCGTGCGTGCTTGGCTGGGTGAATGCTCGGAGCCGCTGCGTCCCGCGACGCTGTGTAGCCTCGACCTGGGTGACGGCGACATGAGCGTGCTCGAAGTCCTGCGCGCCGAGGCACCCTCGTACCTCGAGTACGCCGAGCGATGCTTCGGCATCGGGCCAAGAACGACCATCACCTGGCAGCTGGAGCCGATTGAGGGTGGCTGCCTGGCGACGGTCACCGACTTCGAGCCGCAGCGCAGCACAGAGGACGGGGCCGCCACCCGACGCGAGTGGCTGGCCCGGACGGCCCGCCTGCGCCAAACGCTACAGACTCGCGCGCCGAGCCGTGGGCGGTGGAATGAGGAGTTCTCGATCGGCACGGAGTTACCGGGCAGCGTGCCGGCCATCTGGAGCATGCTCGGCGACCTCGCCGCTGCGCCACGGTGGCTACCGATTGCCGGCGACTTGGCGGCTGGCGCGGCCCAGCTGCAGCTCGCGGATGGCGCCGAACCCGCTCACTTCGAGGTGACCCACATCCGGCGCGAGGCGGACCAGCAGTACCTGGCCTTCCGTGTACGCCATCGCGGGTGGCTCGACGCGACCCACTGGGCCATGCACCTGCGGCCGAGGCGGCAGGCGGCACTGGTCACCCTGAGCCACATCGGCTGGGAGGGCATCGCACGTGAGGCCGCCGAGCAGTGCCGCCAGCGCCAGCGGTTCGCCGGCCTGTGGTACCGCACCCTCCTCCGGCTCACCCTCAGCTACGTGCGCCAGCACGCCATCCAGCTGTTGTCGCCGGCCGACGTCGAGCAGCGCCTGGGCGAGCCCGGCTTCGTGGTCCTGGACAGCAACCGGCCCACGTTGTGGGCCCAGGGCCACGTGCCCGGCGCCGTCTTCGTCGGACAGGAGGAGATCGCCCCCGAACTGCTGCCGGCTGATCGTGACGCGACCCTCGTCTTCTACTGCCGGGACTCGACGTGACTGACAGCCGCGCTGAGCGCCGTGCGCGCTCGATCACTCGGCTACGAGCGGGTCTTCGTCATGTCCGGTGGCCGCCAAGCGTGGGCCGCGGCCGGCTTGCCGCTGGTCGACCAGGCCGCGCATCCGACGTCCACTGAACCGGGAGCTTCATCGCATGCCACTGCCTGACTGGTGGGCCGCCGTGCAGGACACCATGACCGCTCACCAGGCGAACAATGCCGCCAATCTGCCCGGAGCCACCTTCGGCGTCGAGACGACCGCGGGCCGGCGTGTGGGCAGCGTCGGCCCCGGCTGGCAGCGGACCACGATCTGCGAGATCGGTTCGATGACCAAGTCGTTCCTGTCCGCAGCGCTCCTGCAGCTCCTCGAAGAACGCCACATGCTGAACATCGAGCAGCCAGTCTGGCGCCTGCCGGGCATGGGGCTGTACGCGGAGCATCCGATTGGCAAGCACATCCGACTTCGGCACCTGTTGCAGCATACCTCGGGTCTGCCGCACTTCATGCACCGTTCAGAGTGGCCGCGCACGCCGTGCAATGACCCCGAGGCTCGCGCCCTGGATGGATTCGCGCCGCGGCGTGACCTCGGCCCGACGTCGGATTGGATCGGCGCTCCGGCGCTGACGAATGAGCTCATGCTGGCTGACAGCGCCTGCCAACCGGCCCGCCAGCTCACCCTCGACCAGGTCAGCGCCTACGTCATGCGGACCTACCCGATCACCGCTGACCCGCCGCCCGGCACGCGCTACTCCTACAGCACCGTGAACTACGTGCTGGTGGGCAGAATTCTGGAAGAGCTCACCGGCCAATCGGTCAATCGGGTGATCAAGGAGCGGCTGTTCGAGCCACTCGCCATGCGCGATTCGTTCTTTATCGCCCATCCGACAGGCGACGCCGACGTCGACGCCTGGATGGACGATGGTGTCACCGACGAGCAGCGGGCGCGCATCGCTGCGCTCACGCTGATCACGCGGGACGGCCACCTGCCGGTGGAGATGGCCAGCACGGCCAGCGGTGGCTGGGATCAACTCCGTCGCGGTTGGCGCCTGGTGAACCCCGACGGGGGCATGTACTCCACGGTCGACGATCTCCTCAACTTCCTGGCCATGCTGCGCGATGGCGGCGCCTTCGACTCGCGCCGTGTGCTCTCCACGCGCGTCGTGCGCCTGCTCGTCGAAGACCAGGGTTTCGGCCACACGATGGGCTTCGGCTTCCGGACCCAGCAGACACCGTACGGGCAGGGCGCCGGCACGGTCGAGCATCTGGGCTTCAAAATGACCTACTTCTGGTATGAGCCGCACCTCGAACATCCCCTGGTGGGTGTCTTCCTGAGTCAGCGCCTGGCCAACGTAGCCGTCAATACCAACCTCGGCGACGGGATGCACGTCATCTTTCGCGTGTTCGTGCCCGCCGTGCGCAGCGGCTTCCCGTGGTCCGCCGCTGGGCAGCCGGCGCTGAGCAACATCGGCGGAGCCGACCCGTGAGTTCCGGCGGCCGACCAGCGGCTGCCAGCAACGAGACCGCGGGCGACCGCAGCCGGCGGACCATGCAGATCGGCCTCGAGCAGCAGCCGTTCCTGGATGACCACCGACTCAAGGACCTGCGTGTCGTGCCTGGTGCCGTGCTCCTCGAGCTTGCCTTGGCGGCCGCGCCG
>Ga0213876_10001228_pt1 | contig 16193 bp, 16 predicted proteins | sample BarmaccomBMRX_R9_FD_160113 | JGI IMG/M metagenome (GOLD analysis project Ga0213876, IMG submission 160113) | Root-associated microbial communities from Barbacenia macrantha in rupestrian grasslands, the National Park of Serra do Cipo, Brazil - RX_R9 | ecosystem: Host-associated > Plants > Roots... | reverse complement strand
GGCCGCCGCCGCGCACGATCCGATCGTCATCCTCTCCTATGCCCGCACGCCTATGGGGAGCTTCCAGGGCGCCCTCGCCGGCGCGAGCGCCACCGAGCTCGGCGCCACCGCGGTGCGCGCCGCGGTCGAGCGCGCCGGCGTCTCGGGCGAAGCGGTCGACAAGATCTTCATGGGCTGCGTCCTCTCCGCCGGCCTCGGCCAGGCGCCGGCCCGCCAGGCCGCCCTCGGCGCCGGCCTGCCCCGCTCGGTCGAGGCGACCACCGTCAACAAGGTCTGCGGCTCGGGCATGCAGGCGGCGATGTTCGCCCACGACATGATCGCCGCGGGCTCGGCCGACCTCATCGTCGCCGGCGGCATGGAGTCGATGTCCAACTCCCCCTACCTCATGAAGAAGCACCGCGCCGGCGCCCGCATCGGCCACGACACCGTCTACGACCACATGATGCTCGACGGCCTCGAGGACGCCTACGATGCCGGCCGCGCCATGGGCACCTTCGCCGAGGACGCCGCCCGCGAATATCAGTTCACCCGCGCCGACCAGGACGAGTACGCCATCGAATCCCTCCGCCGCGCCAACGCCGCCATCTCGTCCGGCGCCTTCGACCGCGAGGTCGTCCCCGTGACCGTGGTGAGCCGCAAGGGGGAGCTGAACATCGACGTCGACGAGCAGCCCGGCAAGGCGAACCCCGAGAAGATCCCCGGCCTCAAGCCCGCCTTCGCCAAGGACGGCACCATCACCGCCGCCAACGCCTCGTCCATCTCCGACGGCGCCGCCGCCCTCGTCGTCGCCCGCGCCTCCGCCGCCGAGCGCCTCGGCCGCACGCCGGTCGCCCGCATCGTCGCCCACGCCGCCCACGCCCAGGCGCCCAACCTCTTCACCAGCGCCCCCGTCCCCGCCGTCCGCAAGGTCCTCGACAAGGCCGGCTGGAGCGTCGCCGACGTCGACCTGTGGGAAGTGAACGAAGCCTTCGCCTGCGTCGCCATGATCGCGATGCGCGACCTCGGCATCCCCCGCGAGAAGCTCAACGTCCACGGCGGCGCCACCGCCCTCGGCCACCCGATCGGCGCCAGCGGTGCCCGCCTGCTGTGCACCCTCCTTTCCGCCCTCGAAACCACCGGCGGCAAGCGCGGCGTCGCCACCCTCTGCATCGGCGGCGGCGAAGCGACGGCGATGGCGGTGGAGCTGGTCTAGTCGCGCGCCACGATCACTTCCGCACCAGCGTCGACGGTTCCCCAGCTGCGATCCATCGTCACCGCCGGCACGCGACGGGCCGAGGCAAGCGCGAGGCAGGCGCGGTCGCCGAGGGAGAGACCAGCGCTTCGAGTGCGAAGCCGCAGCTTACCCGCGGCTACCCCCTGCGTCTCATCGAAGGGGACAACCGGCACGCCAAGATCGGCAACGCCCTCGTCGATTTCCTTGTCGGGGAAGCCGCGCTCTTGAAGTTTTGACACGACCTCGGCGAGATTCACCGCACCGATCACCGCCCCGGGGAGCAGGTCGAGCACGAAATCGCTTCCACGCTCACCGAGCAGCACGGCCAGCAACGCGGATGCATCGAGAACCCGCTCACTCACGCTCCGCCTCGGCCCGGCGGTCGGCGATGAGTTCATCCGAGAGCGAGACGCCCTCGGGAACATATCTGCGCAACCGCGCCTGAACCTCCGCCACCACGTCTCGCAGCGGGCGCAGCCGCAATTCGCCTTCGACCGTTCTCATCACGACCGCATCGCCATCCTTGAGGCCGAGTTCCCGACGCACGCGCGCCGGAATCTGCAACCTGCCGCCGCTGACCAGCCGTCCGCGCTCCGCGTTCATGTTGCACTCCTCCTACAAGCGACCTTACTATACAATCTTGAGTGGGCATACAATTCGGCTAAAGCAGTCGCTCACCAGAAGTTGCAGCGCTCCCAGACCGCCGCCACGGCCTCGCCGCCGTCCACCACATGATAGCGTTCGTGCGCGGCGGCGGTCATGCAGGCGTGGTTGGGGAGGATCCGCACCTGGGTGCCGATCGGCAGGCGGGCGAAATCCGCATCGGCGGCCGGGACGAGGCCGTGCTCCTGGTTGACCGAGGCGACGACGAGGCCCAGCGGCGCGGAGGTGACGGCGTCGACGAGCCGGCCGTAACCGCCGCCCCGCCCCGCATCCTTCGACAAAGCGAGGCCGCCGGCGTCGAGCAGGATCGTGCCGAGATCGCGGCGGTGGCCAATCACGGTCGCCAGCACCGACAGCGCGATCTCGTCCTCGGTGCAGACGCCGAGGCCCTCCATCACCAGGTCCATGAACATGTAGACGCCGGCGCGGACTTCGGTGACGCCGTTGAGTCGCTCCGCAAACAGCGCCGTGGGGGTCGAGCCGACGCTGACCACGGGGGCGGGCAGCCCCGCGGCGCGCAGCGCCTCGGCGGCGGCGACCGCGCCGGCGCGCTCCTGCTCGGCCATCGCCCGCAACGCTTCCGGCGAGCGGCATTCGTAGGAGCGGCCGGCGTGGGTCATCACGCCGCGGAGCGCCGTCCCGGCGGCCGCATCGAGCCGCCGCCCGATCTCGACCAGGCACCGATCGTCCGGCCGCACGCCGGCGCGGCCGCCGTCGGTGTCGACCTCGATCAGCACCGGGAACCGGGCGCCGAGCGCCTCCGCACGTCCCGCGACCGCGTCGGCGGCCGCGAGGCTGTCGAGGACGATCGCCACGTCGGCGCCGCGGCGGCGGAGGTCGGCGACGTGAGCCAGTTTCCCCGGCGCGACGCCGACCGCGTAGAGGATGTCGACGAAGCCGTGGGCGAGAAAATGCTCGGCTTCCTTCAGCGTCGAGACGGTGATTCCGCCCGGCTGCCCGTCCACTGCCAGCCGCACGAGGTCGGCGGACTTGGCCGTCTTGACGTGCGGCCTGAGCGGCACCCCGAGCGCGGCCAGTCGGTCGCGCATCCGCGCGAGGTTGTGGAGGACGCGCGGGCGGTCGAGCACCAGCGCCGGCGTTTCGAGGTCGGCGAGCAGCATCGGCGCCCTATAGCGCGAGCGGCGACGGATACGATCTCCTTCGGCTGCAGGCGCCTAGTGCACCGGAATCATCAGATGGGCGTACGGGGTTCCGCCCCACATGACGTAGGGCTTGGTCGTGTCCGGGGTCGGCGCTGCCGGATAGCCGGCGAGCAGCGAGGGGGAGCCGACCACCATCAGGTGCGGGCCGGTGCGGATCCAGTCGCCGCGGCCGGTCGGCTTCTCGGCATAGGGATCGGTATTGCTCGCATCGGTCCCGCCGGCGAGCATGTACATGAGGCCGACCGTGTCGGCGGGGGGCGGCTTGTGCCCCATCCAGGCCTCGGCCCATTTCATCGCATTGCCGTCCATGCACATCGCGTCCGGGCCGGGCGTCGTCGGGCTGTCGGGGATGCAGGTCCAGCCGTTCGTGCCGCGGCGGAGCGTCCGCATCGATCCGTTGGCGCCCATCGCGACGACCGTCGCGTCCTTCGCGACCGACATCGGCGCCGCAGCCATGGCGCTGCGGATGAGCGCGGCATCGGACGTCTTCGCGGCCGGGGACGCGGCGCCGAGCGGGGGCGCGAGGACGATGAGCGCGGCGGCGGCCGCCGCCGCGGCCACGCCTGCGGAAGGAACGAGCTTGTGCATGACCTGCCTCCTTCTGACCGGGATAACCGGCGCCGCGGGCAGCCGGCGATGCCGGGCGGGCGGTGCGAACGACGCGCGGCGGCCGCCAGGCCGGCGCGGGCGCCATCATGCGGCGCGCTCGTTACGGAGTCGAGTCGAACGACTGGCGCACCCCGGCCGCAGCTCCTAGGCTTATGCCGTCCGTGGTCCGCCTCCCTCGCCTCCTGCGCCTCGCGTTGCTCCTCCTCCTGCTCGGCCTCGCCGCCTGCTGGGGGCTCGGCGAGTTCCTCGTCCGGCCGACGCCGGCCGACGTGCCGGCCGCAGCGCCCCCGGCGGTCGACCTCCATCTCCGCGCGACGGACGGACTCGTCATCGCCGCGACCTTCCGCCCCGGCCGCACGCCATCCTCCCCGGCGGTGCTCCTCCTCCATGGCAACGGCGCCTCGCGCGCGGCGATGGCGGCGACCGGCGAGTTACTCGCGCGGCGCGGCTATGCGAGCCTCGCCATCGATTTCCGCGGCCACGGCCAATCCGCCGCCGCGCCGCACAGCTTCGGCCTGTTCGAAAGCCGCGACGCCGAGGCGGCGCTGCGCTGGCTGAAGGCGCGGCAGCACGGCGCGCGGGTGGCGGTCGTCGGCCTCTCGCTCGGCGGGGCCGCGGCGCTGGTCGGCGAGCACGGCCCGCTTGCCGCCGACGCCCTCGCCGTCGAAGCGGTCTATCCCGACATCCGCCACGCCATCCGCAACCGCATCGCCGCCTTCACCGGCGCGGCGCCGGCGGCGCTGCTCGAGCCCCTGCTCAGCCTCCAGGCACGCCCGCGCTTCGGCGCGTGGCCCTCCCGGCTCTCGCCGATCGATGCCGCGCGGCGTTTTGGGGGGCCCGTATTCGTGATCGGCGGCGGCGCCGACCGGTACACGCCTCCCGACGAGACGCGGGGGCTCTACGCCGCCTTTCCAGGGCCGAAGCGGCTCCACCTCATGGCGGGCAAGGCGCATGCCGGCGTCGGCGATATCGCCGATCCGGCCTACCGCTCGGCGTTGCTGAGCTTTCTCGCCGGCGCGATCGGCGCGCCATGATTATGCCGAGCGACGGGCGCCAGACGGAGAGTCCCACCGTCGCATCGCCGGGTTCACAAGCCGAGCAGTGCCTTCAGCTTCTCCCCGAAGATGATGAGACCGCTGATGATGGCGATTGCTGTTGTCGTGGTCGTTACGACGAAGCCCTTTCCAGGCAAGTGCGCTACTCGCTCCGTCAAGGTCGCAAATGCCACCCGAATATCGCCGACATCCTTCCGAATTGCCGCCACGTCGGCGCGCAGCGTCTCGACATGCGCTTCAAGTTTGGCGACGCGGGGCTCGAGTCCTGGGGGGTCACCTCCCCCGTCACCGCCGCTTCGACCGATCGCCCGCTGTGCAGCGAGTTCAGTCCCGATGTAAGGCGGATCGGGAATAGGCGGATCGGCATCGGGGCCCACATCTCTGGGCGGCACACCCATCAGGCGCTCGCCGTCTTCTGGTTAAGCCACTCCCAAACCGTCTTGTTGTGCCACCCGGCGCCGGCACCCGTTGTCTGGATTACCATGACACGGCCGTACTCGCCCTCCCGCACACCCAATTTCTCGGAGACCTCCCTCGGGATGGCATCGTCCACTATCAGCCACTGCGAGTCGGTCAGGGTGCAGAACTGGTTCGGAAACAGAGACGCAATCTTGCGGGCCAGTTCGGGATTGGGTTTCTCCGCCATGACGGCAAAAATGGTCATCTCGAAGATCCTGTCTCCAGCAAATTCGCGCACTCCTCAGCGACGCCGTACACCCCACGGCGGTACCGAGGTAATGGCAAGTTAGGCTCCTTGCTACCGTAATCCCTTACAAATGTCTTCGTACAGAGTTCCCGCACTGACGCGACGCGCGCAGCTGACAGGCTGGCAACGCCGGAGCACTCCACTGCATGGAGGCGCTCACCGCCCGCTGAACAGCAAGGCGACCGCCGCGAGGATGAGGGCGAAGGCCGCGAAGTGGCGCCAGTGGAGCGGCTCTCCCAGCACCAGGACCATGAAGCCCCCGAATATGGAGAGGGCGATCGCTTCCTGCACGATCTTGAGCTGCGCGGCACTCCACCCCGAGGCGTAGCCGATCCGGTTGGCAGGCACCGCGAAGCAATATTCGACGAGGGCCAGGCCCCAGCTGATCAGGATGACGAGCAGGATCGGCTTCTGCATGCCGCCCTTGAGGTGCCAGTACCAGGCGGCGGTCATGAACAGGTTGGAGACGGTGAGGAGCAGGAGAACGGGCATGGCTCGCGCCAATGCCCCGGCCCCGTCACAGGTTCCAGCCTCAGGCCGCGCGGCGCGCGGCGGCGGCGGTGCGGGCGTAGAGGGCGAACAGCGAGTCGAAATGCTCGGGCATCGTCCGTGCCGAGCCGAACGGCATCGGCCGCGGCCCATCGACGAACGAGACGATCGCGCGCGTCGCATCCTGGGCGCTGCCGGATTCGTACACCAGGCCGCCGCTCTTGGCGGCATGGTCGGCGGTGCCGCCGCGGTCGGGTACGATGAGCGGCAGGCCCGACGCCACCGCCTCCGCCGCGACCAGGGAGAAGGTCTCCGCGTCGCAGCCGTGGATGAGGGCGTCGGCGCTTGCCATCAGCTTGGCGAGCGCCGAGCGGTCGCGCATCGGCGCGGCGAGGAAGATGTGGGGATTGCCGCGCGCCTGACGCCGCACCCGGCGGCGCTGGGGTCCGTCGCCGACGAGGACGAGGCCGATCGACCGCTGCAGCCCGGCCGCGGTCACCGCGTCGACCACCATCGGCCAGCGCTTCTCCGGCGAGAAGCGGCCGACGCCGAGCAGCAGGGTGGCATCCTCCGGCAGGTCGCAATGGGCGAGCATGCGGCCCCGCAAGGCGCGGTCGCGGAGCTTCGGCGAAAAGATGCCCGGTTCGACCCCCAGCGGCACGGTGACGACGTTGCCGATGCCCTGCGCCTTGAGCCGGTCGCCGAGCCCCTCGCTCGGGGAGACGACGACGTCGTAGCCGGCGGCGAGGCCGCGCATGTAGCGCCAACCGAATTCGAGGCCGCGGTCGATCGTCTCGATGCTGGCGAACTCGCCGAGCCAGCGATAGCCGTAGGCGGCGAACGGATCGGCGTGCATGAAGAGCGCGCGCGGCACCCCGGGAAAGGCGCGGCCGACCTGGCTGGCGCTCCGCCACGGCGACGACGCCTCGATGAGGTCCGGCTTCTGTGCCTCGACCCGGGCGAGGAGGCGCGCCTCGTCGTCGAAATAGCGATAGCGGCGGTCGACCGGGAGGTGCGGCGACTTGACCCACTCGATGCGGCCGCCGCCGGGACGGGTCTCGGTGCGGTCCTCGTCGCCCGGCGCGACGATGACGATCTCGTGGCCGCGGGTCGGACCGTAGGCGAGCTTCTGCTCGACATAGGTTTTCACGCCGCCGCCCTGCGGGGCGTAGAAGGCGCAGACGTCGACGATCCTCACGCGCGCACCCCCCGATGCTTGACTCCGGCGAAATCGAGGGCGGAGAGTATCAGTCCGAAGGCGATGTGCGCAATGACGACGACGGTCGCGACCATCGTCACCACCACCGTCACCTGGTCGTTCTTGCCGAGCAGCAGCAGGATGCCGGCCGCGAAGGCCGCTTCCTTGTTGGGAAGGAAGGGGAGGCGCGAGAGGAGCAGGCGGAGCGCGCCGAGGACGACGAGCAGCAGCAGCGGCGTGCCCGGCAGGGCGATGTGCCAGAGGAGGATGCCGAGGAAGGTGGTGACGCAGATCCTGAGCGTGTGGATGGTGAGCACGAATCCGAGCTCGCGCCGCGACAGCGACAGGAAGCGCCGCTGGAGGAAGACGATCAGCAGCGAGCTCACCGCGAGCGCGAGAAGCGACCAGTTGAAAGCGGGGCCGCTGAGGTGCTGCGCCCGGATGATCGGCCACAAGGTGACGACCATGACGAAGGTGAGGCCGTTCCCCGCCACCGCCGAGAGGATCGAGACGTCGCGCACGGCGCCGAACGGCGCGGCGTGGAAGCGCGCGTTCTTGCGCGCCCAGGTGTAGAAATAGACCTCGCCCGAATAGCCGAGCAGGAGCTCGTTGGAGACGAGCTTGCGCATCAACGGCACGAACGCGATGCGCGGCAGCCTCCACAGGTGCCGATAGATGATCCAGTCGCCGATCACCGGCGAGAAATAATAAGCCGCGAAGGTCCCCCAGAAAGCCGGCGTCTCGGGAATGATGTCGAGCACCCTGGCGAAGTTCAGCCGCTGCAGCTCGACGACGATCACCACCAGGATCGCGGCGGAGAAACCGAGGCTGAGCCAGCGGCCCCATTTGCCGGTATTCTCCATGAGCGGCATCGGCTCGCCCGGGATCGGGGCGTAGGCATGTGCGGCCGCCGGATCGATCGCCCGCGCGCTCATGTCGCCGCCTTCTTCTTCGCCAGCGATGATCCAGCCCCCGCGCGTGCCTGCCAACCCGCCGCGCCGAGGCGCCGCGAGCTATCACAAGTAAGGAAAGGCGGGGCGGGCGCAAGCCCGGCGATGCTCAGGCCGCGCATGCGAGGTCTCCGTAGCGCGCCGGCAAGTGGCTGCGGGCAAAGGATTTCACCGTGCGATCGATACTGGCGAGCAGGCTGTCGTAGCGGGCATCGCCGGGGTGGAGCGCGATGCGGACCACGGGGAGCGGCTTCAGCGCCGTCCGTGCCAACGCGGCGAAGCCGAGCGAGCTCAACCGCCGCGGCCGGCTGCGGCTCGCCCAGCTGATGACCGGCCCGCGCGCGAGCACCGCGCCGTCCGACGGCCGCCAGACCCGCATATGGTCCTCGGCGAGGGCGAAGCCTTCGTCGCGCAGCGCCGCCTTGGCGCCCTCGCCGTACAGCCAGGCCGGCGCGACGAAGCCGGCGATCGGCCGGCCGATCACGTCCTCGACCAGGGCCCTGCCCTCGGCCAGCCGCCGTTGCGCCTCGTCGCGGCCGAGGCCGAGAAACTCGCCCTCCCCCGCCGTCAGATGCTTCGCCTTGAACGAGGCGCCCGCGCCCGCATGGCGGCTGTCGTCCCGGTGGAACCAGCCGTGGAGGAACATCTCGACGCCCTCGTCCGCCCAGGTGCGCAGCTTCGCGCCGAAGCGCGGGTCCTTCGCGAGCGGCGCCTCGCCCCAATGGTCCGGGACGACGAGCATCGCCATGCGGTTGGTGCCGGTCAGGCGGCAGAGGCGCTCGTACAGCCGCTCCACCGTCGCGTCGAAGCGCGGCGTCACGTCGTGGATCGACAGCAACAGCTTGTTCGCCCGGTCCGCCATGATCGATCGAATGCCTCGTCCTGCCACTCGTGCGCGCGCCGCTGCGACGGTCGCGCCTCGGCGACATGTTCCATCATACTGGCAGGAATGTCCCCGCCTCCCCGGCTCTGCCGGGCCCCCGCGGCGCCGCTTCGGCTCCCCGGCCTACTGACGCGCTCACCCGCGAGCCAGTGAACAATCTGTAAGGCGCTGTCCAGCCCGCGGCGACCGGACGGGCGGCGACCGGGCCGAGGCGGTGACAGGTCCAAGGGCTTGTTTCGCCGGAAAGATGCCGCCAGATTGCGGGCAACGGCCGCCGCGAACGGGGCGCGGCGCCGCACCTGCCACCCGCACGAGACGCCGAATGTCCGCGACCCACCTCCACGACCAGGCGCACGGCGGGCACGGCCATTCCCACGCGCACGGTCACCATCACGGCCTCGGTCACCACCATCACGCCCCCGCCGATTTCGGCCGCGCCTTCGCGATCGGCATCGCGCTGAACCTGTTGTTCGTCGGCTGCGAGACCGCGTTCGGCATCGCCTCCGGCTCGATGGCCCTGCTCGCCGACGCCGGGCACAATCTCTCCGACGTGCTCGGCCTCGCCGTCGCCTGGATCGCGACCCTGCTGGCGCGGCTGAAGGCGACCGACCGCTTCACCTACGGTCTCAAGGGCAGTTCGATCATGGCGGCGCTGTTCAACGCCGTCTTCCTGCTCTTCGCGGTGGCGATCGTCGGCGTCGAGGCGTCGCAGCGCCTCGCCGCGCCGCGGCCGGTGGAGGAACCGGTGGTGATCGCGGTCGCGCTCGCCGGCATCGTCGTCAACACGGCGACGGCCCTGCTCTTCGCCTCGGGCCGCCATTCCGACCTCAACGTCAAGGGGGCCTTCCTGCACATGGCCGCGGACGCGGCGATCTCGGCCGGGGTGGCGGCGGCGGCCGTCGTGACGATGTGGACGCACTGGCTGTGGCTCGATCCCGTCGTCAGCCTCGTCATCGTCGGCATCATCGTCGCCGGCACGTGGGGGCTGCTGCGCGACGCGGTCTACATGTCGCTCGCCGGCGTCCCGGAAAGCGTCGATCCGGCCGGCGTGCGCTTCTTCCTGTCGCGCCAGAAGGGCGTGGCGAAGGTGCACGACCTCCACATCTGGCCGGTCAGCACCACCGAAGTGGCGCTCACCGTCCACCTCGTCATGCCCGGAGGCTTTCCCGGCGACGCCTTCGTCGCGGCGATCGCCGACGTGCTGCGCGAGCGCTACGGCATCCCCCACGCGACGATCCAGATCGAGACCGGCGAGCACGCCGTCTGCGCCGTCTCGCCCGACCAGGCCTGCTAGCCGGATCGGGTTGGCGTGCAGCGCTCAAGCCGTTCGGTGTGAGTCCGTCAGGGCTGCGAAGCGGCGTCGCTGCGGGCCTGGGCGCGGGCGGCGGCCCATTGGCGCAGCATCTGCTGGAAGCAGCCGGTCTGGCCCCAGCTCCCCACCGGCGAGCAGCTGCCGGGCATGCTCGGCCGGCTCGCCTCCTCGAGCGCGCGGGTCCGCGACGCCCAGCTCGTCTCGGACGGCTGCTCGCCGCGGTGGCGCAATTCCTTCGGGATGCGGTAGCGTTCATTGTCCGAGCGCCGGCCGCAGACGACGATGACGCCATCGCTGCTCTTGGGACAGGGATCGTTGCCGTAGACGGTGACGTTGACCACCTTCTGCGGCGGCCCTTCGGCGGGGGCCTGGCCCAGCACTGGACCGCCCGCGAGGAGCGCCGTCGCCGTGCCGATCAGTAGCTTCGCCATCGTCTCATCCCGTGTCGCGCCGCCTGTTTCGGCGGCGGTGGATGAACGGGGCCTTTCCAAAGGCTCATTTCGGAACGACAACATGGCCTCTCGCGTTCGAGTCGCGCTCTTGCATGGGAGAGGGTCCGATGAAGATGCCTTCGCTGTTCGTTGCCGCCGCCGGCGCCGCTCTGCTCGGCGCCGCCCCGCCGCCGCCGATGGACCGGCTGGACGGCCCGCCCGGCGCCTCCGGCGGCTATCCCCCCTGCTCCGCCGCGATCCGCGACGGCTGCATCCAGCTTTACGAGCGCGGCGTCGCCACTCCGCGCAACCTCGCCGCCAATGAACGGCTCGGCCCCGGCCGTACGCCGCGCCGCTTCGCTTACGGCCCACGCGGGCCGATGGGGCCGCGCTACGGCGAGCCCGGCCAACGGCGGGTGGTGGTCGTCGCCCGCAACGATTATCCTCCCTGCGGCGCGGAGATCGGCGACCGCTGCATTCAGGCCCCCGCGGCCGCGCCCGCCCCGGCCGGCTATGCATCGGCCCCGCGGCGGGTGGCGCTGCGCGCGCATTACGATCGGCACTTGGTCAGGGTCGGCGAACGGGGGTAGGGAGCGGCGATGATGATCGCGAACCGCCCCCTCCCCCTCGCCGCCCTCGCCGCCCTTGCCGCCCTCGCCGGCTGCGTCACGCCGCGCGGCGAGCCGCTCCCCGAGTTCGTCGGGCGCCCGCTCAGCGTCGAGGCCGCATCGGGCCAGGTCAGCACCCTGCTGCTCCACCCCGACGGCAGCTTCGAAGCCCGCTACAACGGCAAGACGCGCGAGGGGCGGTGGGACTTTCGCAACGGCAGCCTCTGCTATGCCTGGACCGAGACCTACCGCGAATGCTGGCCGCACACCGCCCCCTTCCGCCGCGGCCGGACCGAAACGATCCGCAGCGACCACGGCAACATCGTTAAGGTGACGATGCAGTAGGGGGCAGCCGAAGGGGCGACGTCCGGCCCGTCACCCGTTCAGCGCACGCGCCGCGCCACCAGGCGCACGGCGAGCTCGTCGGGGCGCGGGTTCATGTAGGTGAGGCGCAGCCGCCCGTCCGGCTGGGTCTCGACCGTACACGGCATGTTGCTCTCAACCGGGATCCAGCCGGCGGGCAGCACGACCGCATTTTCGGCGCGACCGAGGCTGCGCTCCCACAGCAAGGTGCCGTCCGCCTGCAGCCGGTAGCGGCCCGCGTCGGTATAGGTCTCCGCGATGCGCAGGCGCAGGCTCTCCCCGGCGCCGACCGGCCGGAAGCGGAACAGCACGGCATGCGTGTCGGGACCGACGTCCGCCGCCTCCGGCTCCGCCCGCTTCACCGCCTCGCCGGCGATCATCGTGAACGGAATGGTCTCGCTGGTGTCGAGGTTCACGGCCGACGGGTTCGCCACCGCGCTCCCGGCGCGGACGATGTTGACATAATGGTCGGTGCCGACCCGCGTCTCGGTATAGTCATGGGTGAGCGCGAAGCTGTGGGTCTCCGGCGGACCGAGATAATAGACGATGTTGCGGCTCTGGTGCGCCCGCTCCATCTCGCCGCCGAGCGGCCTGGCGGCTGCCGCGACGCCGGTTTCGCCGCGGCGCGCGACGATCCGTAGCGGCGCCTCGGCCGGCGTCACGTTCCAGAAGCTGACCAGCAGCCGCCCGCCATCCTCCAGGATCTGCGCCGGGTAGTTGGACGAGACCAGCACATAGCCGGCCGGCAGCAGCACGGCGTTGCGCTTGACGCCAAGCGGGCGGTCGAAGACGATGTCCCCCGCTCCTGTCGTGAAGTAGCTCTTGGGATCCGCGTAGGTCTTCTCGATCAGCAGCCGCGCCTCGCCGCCTGCGGCGGCCACCGGCCGCGCCAGCGTCACCTCGATGAAGCGCATCCCGGCGGCGTCGCGGACCCCGCAATCGGTCGCGGCGGCGGTGCCGTCCACCACCCGCCAGGCGAGCGGCCTGCCGGTCGCCCGGTCCGTTACCCGCTCGTCGCTGGCGACGCTGCCCGGCCGGATCGGGTTGCAATAGGCGCGGGCGCCCGGCGCGACGGCGCTGATCTCGTAGAGAATCCGGAACGTGCCCGAGCCCGGCGCGAGCAGCTCGTAGCGCGTGTAGCCGTCCGTTTCGCGCTGCGCCGGCACGACCGCCCCGGCGGCGGCGGCGAGGCCGAGCGCGGCCAAGGCCCAAACGCGTAGCAGGGTCAGGATCATGATCTTGCCTTCCAGTTGGCGGCCGACGCGGGAGACGGCGGCGAAGGGACGCGGCGCCGGGGCGTCCAACCATAACGGTTTGAATTTCATCTCTTTTCGGTTTTGGGCCCATCGTGTACCGTCGACATCGTACCGGGGAAGGGATTTCCAGCACAATGTCGACCTTTCAGCTGACAGCGGCCAAGCCGGCTGACGTCCAGATCAGCAACGACGGCAAGACCGTCTATGCCTCCTGGGACGACGGCTACATCCGCGCCTACTCGACGGCGACGGGCGCGCTTATCCATGCATGGCATGTCGGTACGGATCTCGGTCGCATGGACCTCTCGCCGGACGGCAGCTTCCTGATGGTCGTCGAGGATCATCCGGTCTCGACCAATTTCAATCAGAACTCCGCCACGACCTATTACGACGTTGCCGTATACAAGTTCAGCTTGGCCGCCCAGACGGCGCAGACATTTCTCTATACGACTAAGACGAATTCGGAGTATACTTTTTTTGACTTGGGCGTGATCACGTCCAACAAAGTCCTGGTGACCGAGGGCGCCACCGGGTCCGGGTTTACCGGGCCGAAGCTCCTGGACCTGACGACGGGCCAGTTTTCGCCGGCGACCTTCTACCCCAGCGGCACGACGACCGACCATGCCTGGATCGCGGCCACGCCGGACGGGTCCAAAGTTCTGGTCGGCGAGGGAAATATCTCCAGCGCGCAGCTCGACGTCTACGTGCCGGGGGTGGGGGCGACGCGATATGACGCTGGGAGCGGCTACAATGCCGGCGTTCAGGCGATCAGCAACGACGGGAATCTCATCGCGCAGTACGTCTACGGTTACGGCCTGACGATTTACGACGGGTCCCTCCACCCGCTCGTCAATCTCAACAGCGCCCATCCCGAATGGGCCAGCGGAAACGCCCTCGGTCTGACCTTCGACCCGACGGGCAGCTTCCTCTACGTTCTCAACACCGGCACCGATACGATCGACAAGGTATCGACAGGCGACTGGCACACCGTTTCGACGATCCCGCTCGGGTTCGACGCCGGGTCCTATCCGCAAGTCTATAATGCCACGGACGATCTGCTTCAGCTCGACCCGACCGGTCACTTCTTCACGGTCATGGCCCCCTCAGGGCTGCAGCTCGTCGCCAATCCCGATGCGCCGCCGATCAACGGGACCGAAGGCGACGACGACATTCAGGGCACGGTCGCCGACGACACGATCAACGGTCTCGGCGGCGACGACTTCGTCCAGGCGAGCGCGGGTGCCGACGTCGTCCACGGCGGCACCGGCTACGACGTGCTGTACGGCGAGGACGGCAACGACGTGCTCTACGGCGATGCGGCAGACGACATCCTCCACGGCGACGCCGGCAACGACCAGCTCTATGGCGGCGACGGCGATGACTATCTGCGCGGCGGCGCCGGGGTCGACAGCTATGACGGAGGCTCCGACACCGGCGCCAATCCCGGCACGCTGGTCGGCGATCAGGTCAGCTTCTACGAGCGCGGCGCCACCCAGGGCGCCGTCGCCGATCTGCGCACCGGGATCGTCTCCAACGACGGCTTCGGCAATGTCGAGACGATGACCGGCATCGAGACCCTGGGTGCCGGCACGGCCTATGCCGACACCTTCTACGGCAACGACTCCGCGAACGGCCTTTCCGCCGAGACGGGCGACAGCCTGTACGGCTTCGGCGGCGACGACTTCTTCCTGCTGAGGGGCGCCGGGTTCGTCGACGGCGGCACCGGCATCGACACCCTGACCGTCAGCTCGGTGGGGAACTTCTACGTCCCCGGGGCGGGGGGACCGGGTCATCCCAATCTGGCCCCGGCCATGACCACCGGCTGGACCATCGACCTCACCGCAGGGACGCTCCACGACGGCTATGGCAATAACGGCACCGTCACCGGCATCGAGAACGTCACCGGCAGCGATCTCGGCGACACGATAACCGGCGGCGCGGGCGCCAATGTGCTCAACGGCGGCGGCGGCGACGATATCCTCGATGGCGGGGCCGGCGCCGACACGATGGCGGGCGGCACCGGCAACGACCTCTACGTCGTCGACGACGCGGGCGACGTCGTCACCGAAAATGCGAACGAAGGCTATGACGAAGTGCGCACCGCGCTCGCCGCCTACACGCTCGCCGCCAATGTCGAGAAGCTGACCTACACCGGCAGCGTCGCCGCCACCCTGCGCGGCAATGGCGGCGACAATTTCATCACCGGCGGGCCGGCGGCCGACACTTTCCAATTGTGGGACGGCGGCCACGACCATGCGGTCGGCGGCGGCGGCTACGACATCTTCACCTTCGGAGGCGCCTTCGACGCGGGCGACGTCGTCGAGGGCGGCACCGGCTATGACGACATCCACATCCAAGGCGCCTACGCGACGATCACGCTTGGCGCGAACCTCAGCGGCGTCGAGACCGTCCGCCTCTACGGCCATGCCTATCAGGAGGGCAATCCGGGCGCGAACCCCTACAATTACCAGGTCGTCATCAACGGCATCACCACCGAGACCAACTCGCTCTACGTCGGCGCGGCGCTGGCGGCGAACGAGACGATCACCATCGACGGCTCCGCGGTGGGTTACACCCGCCTCGCGATCGAAGGCGGCGACGGCAACGACGTGCTCGTCGGCGGCCTGCTCGACGACTGGATCTCGGGGGGCGCGGGCGCCGATACGATGTCGGGGGGCGCCGGCAGCGACACCTACATCGTCGATAATATCGGCGACGTCGTGATCGAGAAGCCCGGCGAAGGAAGCGACACCGTCTCGGTCTCGCTCGCCACCTACACGCTGCCGGACAATGTCGAGAACATTCAAGGCTTCAACATCGACCAGCATCTGACCGGCAATGCGGCCGACAACCAGATTTACGGCTATGGCGGCAACGACGTCATCGACGGCGGCGCGGGCGCCGACCGCATGGTCGGCGGCGAAGGCGACGACGTTTATTATGTGGACAACGCGAACGACGTCGTCATCGAGAATGCCGGCGAGGGCACGGACGAGGTGCGCACCACCATCGCCAACTACGCCCTTCCCGCGAACGTCGAGAAGCTGACCTATGTCGGCACCGGCAACTGGACCTTCACCGGCGGGGCGGGGAACGACAATGTCGCGGCTTCGGGCGGCAACGACTTTTTCGACCTGTCGCAGGGCGGCGCGGACACGGCTTCGGGGGGCGGCGGCAACGACGCCTTCTCGTTCGGGGCGGCGTTCGGCGCGGGCGACAGCGTCGACGGCGGCGCGGGGAGCGACACGGTCGGCATCCGCGGCAATTATACGGGCGCCAACAAGCTCGTCATCG
>Ga0213876_10001227_pt1 | contig 16194 bp, 14 predicted proteins | sample BarmaccomBMRX_R9_FD_160113 | JGI IMG/M metagenome (GOLD analysis project Ga0213876, IMG submission 160113) | Root-associated microbial communities from Barbacenia macrantha in rupestrian grasslands, the National Park of Serra do Cipo, Brazil - RX_R9 | ecosystem: Host-associated > Plants > Roots... | reverse complement strand
ATGTCCTCCAGAGCGTAATTCTTGCCGTCGGTGGCCGGAAGCCGGAACTCCGCTGCCGGCGTATCGAGAACGGCCTGCGCATCAGGTGTTGTCATATCGCGTCTCCTGGCAACAAATGGCATCGTCACACATCCGGAACTCGTCGAAAGCAGACTGATTTCGGTGCCCGTGTCGTCGCATGCTGCCTGGCCGTCTACCGCTTCGGCGAGTGGTCATGATCAATACTCGGTGACCCATTTTTCGAGCGGCATGACATCTGGCGCTTGCGCATAGCCGTGAGGCCACACGTCGAGGGCCCACTCGACCTTGGTCGCGCGTTCGATCAGCACGGCGGTGTTGTGCATCGTCTGCAGCACCAGCAAATTGCCTCGGTAATGCGGATTTCCGACCACATGATATTTCAACAAGCCCCATTCCTGCAGCACCAACAAAAGGCTCATGGTATTGCGGGTGGTGTCCCAGCAATCGTAGTTGTGGCTTTGGTCCGCGCGAAAACTTGCTCTGGCGACGCGCCTGTCGGTTCCGATCACCGGCCCCATGCGGCGATCGAACCAGATTTCCGCTTTTTGCGCCGCCGCGCGCTCGGCCGCGGCCGATGCCCGACCCGCCGCCATGATCCGTGTCAGGGCGGCGCGGTCGGCAGCCGTAAAATCCAGCATCTGGCGGCGACGGCAGCCGAAGCCGTAGCAGACCGTCATGCGCTGCGCGGTCGGCGGAAAGATCGATGCCGCGGTGTAGATCGCCGCCTGCTGCGTGCTCAATTCGAGCGAATGAGATGGCGATGAGGTCGCGAGCAGAAGACACCCCATCAAGCCGACGACAAGACCGCAATACATTGGCGGTCTGCGTTTTTCGCCTGCCGTTGCCAACCTTTGCACCAGCGCCATTCGCCACTCTCCGATCGAAGAAATCGCATTGAAGCTGTCGCGGTGGTTGCGCGATGCGGCCTGTGACCGCGAAAGGCTCATCATATCGCAAAAAATGATCGAACGGGTCATGGGTGGCGCGTGCGGGCCCGAAAAGCGCTTCGACGCGCCAGTCCAGCCGTCCACGTCGAGACCCAGTGATTCGAGAACGATGAAAACCCGGTCGCGCTCGGCGACTGTGTTGATTAAGATGGCTCGTTGCTTCAATCGACTTGGAAGATGCCATGCTGAAAACCATCGATCCGATGCTCAACGCAGATGTACTCCACGCGCTTTGCGCCATGGGGCATGGTGACGATCTCGTTCTTTGCGACACCAATTTTCCGGCTGCTGCGGTCGCGCGCCGAACCGTGATCGGGGAGCTTTTGCGCATCGACAATGTGACGGCAGCGCGGGCCGCGCGCGCCGTCTTGTCCGTCCTGCCGCTCGACGATTTCGTCGACGACCCGGTTTTGCGCATGCAGGTTGTCGGCAAGCCTCTCGAAGTGCCGGACGTTCAAGCCGAAGTGCAAGCCGAGATCGATGCCGTCGAAGGTCGCGCCCGGCCGATGGGCTCAATCGAGCGCTTCGCCTTTTATGACCTTGCCGCAAAGGCCTATTGCATCGTGCAAACTGGCGAACGCCGCTTCTACGGCTGTTTCATCTTCAAGAAGGGCGTCATTGCACCTTGAGGACCGACGTCACCCCGACGGCCCGCGCAACGGCCTGGCTCTCATGCCTCGCAGAGGCTCTCGCGGGGTCCGATGTCGGGACCGCCATGTCCCTCTTTGGCAGCGAATGCTACTGGCGCGACCTCCTGGCTTTCACCTGGAACATCAAGACGATGGAGGGCCGCGAAGCGATCGGACGCATGCTCGAAGCGACGCTCGCCGCGACGGCGCCTAGCGCCTGGAAAATTGTGGATGGTGCCACGGAAACGGACGGCGTCGTTGAAGCCTGGTTCACTTTCGAGACTGCGGTCGCACGCGGAAAGGGTCATCTGCGGTTGCGTGGCGACAAAGGTTGGACCTTCCTCACGACCATGGCTGAGCTCAAGGGCCATGAGGAGCGACGCGGCGCGATGCGCGACAATGGGGTTACCCATGGCGCTTTCCGCAACCGTCGGAGCTGGCTGGAGCGCAAGCGTGCGCAGGAAGCGGCGCTCGGCCGCACGGAGCAGCCCTATTGCGTCATCATTGGCGGCGGGCAGGGCGGCATTGCGCTTGGCGCTCGGCTCAAACGCCTCGGCGTCCCCACGATTATCCTCGAGAGGAACGCGCGGGCCGGTGACTCGTGGCGCAACCGGTATGACTCGCTCGTGCTTCACGACCCGGTTTGGTACGACCACCTGCCCTACCTGCCTTTCCCCGATCACTGGCCCGTTTTTACGCCCAAAGACCAGATGGGCGACTGGCTTGAGGCTTACGCCAAGGTGATGGAACTCGACTACTGGACATCTTCCTCCTGCGTCGGCGCGCGATGGGATGAGGCGAGGCGGGAGTGGGAGGTTGCAGTTGAGCGGCCAGCAGGCAGCCTCGTACTTCGTCCCAAGCAGCTCGTCTTCGCCACAGGTTCTTACGGGCCGCCGCGCATGCCGAAGGTGGAGGGCGCCGAGATCTTCGCGGGGGATCTCTACCATTCGAGCCGCTACGTCGGCGGCGAAGAACATCGCGGCAAGCGCGCAGTTGTCGTCGGCGCGGCGAGCTCAGGACACGATATCTGCACCGATCTCTGGGAGCATGGCGCGAAGGTCACGATGGTCCAACGCAGCCCCACGACCGTCGTCAAATCCGAAACACTGATGGAACTCGGGTTCAAGGGCCTCTATTCCGAGGAAGCGCTGGCCAAGGGCATCACCACGGAAAAGGCCGACCTCCTCTTCGCATCGATGCCCTTCCGCCTGATGCCGGCGCTCCAGATTCCGCTTTACGAGCGCATCGCGGCCCAGGATGCCGACCTGTACGCACGCCTCGCCCAGGCCGGCTTCCTTCTCGATTGGGGACAAGATCGGTCGGGCCTGATGATGAAGGCGCTCCGCACCGGCTCGGGCTATTACATCGACGTTGGCGCCTCCGGCCTCATTGCGGCGGGCGAGATCAAGGTTCGCAGTGGCGTCGAATTGCGCGCGCTCAAGAAGCGCTCCGTGCTGTTGAGCGACGGGAGCGAGCTGCCCGCCGACGTCGTCATATTCGCGACCGGGTTCGCCGCGATGAACGGTTGGGTTGCGCAGCTTGTCTCGTCCGAGGTCGCAGAGAAGATCGGGCCCAATTGGGGTTACGGCTCCGGCACGCGCGGCGATCCCGGACCCTGGCGCGGTGAGCTTCGCAACATGTGGAAACCCATGGCGCAGGAGGGGCTCTGGTTCCATGGCGGCAACCTGGCGCTGTCGCGCCATTATTCGCTCTATGTCGCTCTGCAGCTGAAGGCGCGGATGGCAGGGGTTCCGACAATGATCTACGGCGCGCCGGACGGACCAGGCGCGGCAGGGCCGGATTGAGGACCACGACTGCCGTCCTGCTTGTCGTTTCGGAGGGCCTCAACGTCGCGGCGCCTCGGCGCAGGAGCTGGACAAGCTCTGCGAGCATCCAACCCCGGCGGCCCGCATGCCGGGTTTCCAACACAGCCTGAGGGCGATCGGACCGCGGCTTTGAAGTCGTGATTCGATGCTGGCGAAGTCTCGGATGGAATCCGTGCAAGGTAGAAGTGATGGCGTCTTGTTGCGCACATCAACTTGGGTATGCAGTGATCGATCGTATTCAGAGCCGAAAGAATTGACTTCCCGACGCTGCGTTGCATATTGGCATGCCACACTGACCTTTGATGATGATCGATCGACCGCCCTGCAGGCGGTGCGACGACAGCGCATCAGGGCCTCCTCGAGCAGCGGAAATGCGCGCCGACGAACGGCGGGAATAAAGGGAGGAATTGCCGTGAGAGTGGGAATTTATCATCAGCTTATGGCCATGCAGGCCAATCGACGCCAGATGCTGAAGGGCGCGGCCAGCGGCGCGGCGGCGCTCGCTGCGAGCGGACCTTTGGCCGCCATCACCTCGCAGGCCTTTGCGGCCGACAGCGTGGTGGCGCAGATCATGAAAATTCCAGGGGCCGGCAACGGCTCGCCGACAGACGCCGACTGGCAAAAGGTCGGCGAGCTCTGCCTCGGCCCGACCAAGGAAACCGTGCAGCCAGGCGAATTCAACGGGGTCGAATTTGCTTTCATGGGCCTCAACAATCAGAACCTGCATAATTTCCTGTTCCGCGGCTTCCTGAAGCCGTGGGAGGCCTACACCGGCGCCAAGATCAAATGGATCGATCTCGCTCAAGCCGACTACAATGCCCGCTTGCAGCAGACGATCGCCTCAGGCACCGTCGACTATGACATCATCGAAATGGGCGCGCCCTTCGAAGGCGATATGGGGGTCAAGGATCTGCTGTCGGAGATGCCCGATTGGGTGAAGAAGCAGATCGATTTCGATGATTACGTCAACTATCTGAAACCGCCGGTCGGCACCTGGAACGGCAAGATTCATCGCACATGCATCGACAGCGATTGCCATACGATGAACAGACGAACGGACGTGTTCTCCGATGCTGATCTCGCGAAGGAATGGAAGGGTTGGAAGGACCAGGCCGGCCTGAGCGAATGGGGTCCTCCCAAGACCTGGCAGCAGGTGCAAGCCATCACCAAGTTCCTCAAAGGCAAGAAGGTCAAAGGCAAAGAGGTGTGGGGTTTCCTCGATCAACCCAAGCCCTGGGGTGGATTTCAATTCTACTTCACCGCCAGCCGCGCCACCGCCTATGTCAAATATCCCGGCGAAAAGAGCTGGCTGTTCGATGAGAACATGCAACCTCTCATCACCAATCCCGGCTGGGTGCGGGCAATCCAGGACGTCGTCGACCTGTTGCCCTATGAGCCAGCCGATCAGCTGAACGCGGATCCGGGCACGACCGCCTTTCAACAGTTTCTGACCGGCACCGGCTCGCTCCTCGAATGGTGGGGCGACATCGGCACCGTCGCCAAGACGAGCGACACGGCAACGATCGGCGACGTGCTCGACTTCGACATTCTGCCGTCCTCCGACGATGTTTATAACTTCCGCAAAGGGCAGTGGGAGAAGCTGCCGACGGGGCCCAACCAGGCGCCGAACATGGCCTATCTCGGCTGGGGCATATATGTGATGAAGTCGGTCGACTCCGACTCGAAGCGCCATAAGGCGGCCTGGAGCGCCGCCGCCCATCTCGGCGGCAAGGACCTGTCGATGTGGACGGCGGCTTATCCGTCCGGCTTCCAGCCTTATCGCAAGAGCCACGCGAATCTCGATCTCTGGGCGCTTGCCGGCTACGACAAGAAATATATCGGATCGTATATGGATTCGCAGTCGACTTCGTATAACCACCCGAATTCAGCGATCGAGCCACGCATCCCAGGTATTTTTCAGTATTACAGCATCGCCGAGGATGAACTGACGCGGGTCTTCGCCGGCAAAGAAACGCCCCAACAGGGCGCGAACAACATCGCCGCGGCCTGGGAGAAGCTCACTGACAAGCTCGGCCGCGAGCAGCAGGTGAAATATTATCGCATCGCGATGGGCCTCGCCTGATGCGCTGATTTCGAGAAGCGAACTCCCCGCGGCGATCGCTTCCGCCGCGGGCGCCTTGCAGACCGAATGACGATTTGCCGCGCGGGGCGAAAGGAAGGGGTAGGACTTTCGGTGAACGGCGGCAGGCTCGAAGTGCTGCAGACACATCGTTCGGACGCTAGCGCCGAGTTGGGACGGTGGGTGTTCCGCCTTGCTTCCGCGGTGCTGGTCCTCGTTGGTGTGCTGCAGATCCTCGATGCGACCGGCATGGCCGATTTCGGCCTGACCGATTGGCGTCCGTTCCTTTACGCTTTCCTCTTATGGAGCGTTGCGCTTGGTGCCCATCAGGTGCTGACGCGCGGCGTAGCCGGGCAGCAGGCCCTTTTTGTCTTGCCGGCCCTGCTATTCACGCTCGCCATGGTGATTTTTCCGACCCTTTTTGGACTCTACATCGCCTTCACCAATTGGAACCTCAACGGGGCGTCCAGCCACCACTTCAATGGCCTCGACAACCTCATCACGCTTTGGAACGATGCCTATTTCTGCAACGCGCTCGGCAACATGATCTTCTACGTGTTGAGCGTGCTCGTGCAATATGCCATCGCCTTCGGGCTCGCCTTGCTCCTCAACGCTGAGATCCGGGGCCGGAAATTCTTTCGCGTGGCGTTTCTGCTCCCCTTCATGTTGAGCCCCGTCGCGGTGAGCTGGATGATCGGCAAGTCGATCATGGAGAACCGCTTCGGTCCGGCCGCCACTCTGGCACGCCATCTCGGCTGGGAGGATCCGGCTTTCTTCACCTCGCCCTGGGTAGCCCGCACGAGCATCGCGCTGATGGACGGCTGGGTTTGGATCCCGTTCATGATCATCATGCTGCTGGCGGCGTTGCAGGCCCTTCCGAACGACGTCAAGGAGGCGGCGAAGGTCGACGGGGCCACCGGCTGGCAGACGTTCAAGGCGATCACCTTTCCGCTGATGCTGCCAGCCAGCGTCACGGCGATCGTGATCCGGATCATCTTTGAGCTGAAGCTCGCCGACATCATCATCAACGTCACGGCCGGCGGACCCGGCGGGGCGACGGACACGGTCTCGAGCTACATTTATCGGGTCTATCGCGATCGCTCGGACATCGGCTACGGCACCATGATCGCCGAAGTCTATTTGATCCTGATCATCATCTTCATCACGCTGCTGCTCAAAGTCACCAGCCGCTACATGCGCAAAATGGTGTGATCGGGGATTGCACGAAAGGAGCATGGTCAATTGTCCGCTGAAATCGCCATCCGGACGCCGGCCAAGGACCGCCCTCGGGAACGTGCACATTCGGGCGAGCTGGCACGCGCCGGCGGGCGCGTCTTCATTTACGCTGCGCTCATCGTATGGACGTTCATCGCGCTGTTTCCGCTCTATTGGACGTTCACCACGGCGTTCAAGCTCGGCCGCGATGTTACCCAGGGCCATTTGATTCCCTGGATCGATTTCACGCCGAGCTGGAAAGGATGGCAGTCGCTGGGCCTTTCGCCGGATTCGATTTTCCAAAGCTGGCAATCGCGCGACGAATTCATCAAGCGCTTCGTCAACAGCATCATCGTTTCGCTCGGCGCCTCCACCCTCGCGCTGGCGCTCGGCTCGACGGTCGCCTATGGCCTTAGCCGCTTCACCTACCGCTTCGGCCGCTGGGGCAACAAGGACCTCTCGTTCTTCTTCCTGTCACAACTGATCCTGCCGCCGGTGGTCTTGGCCATGCCGTTCCTTGTGCTCTACAAGGCGCTGGCGCTGCTCGATACGAGAATCGGTCTCATTCTCGTCTATACGCTGATGGTGCTGCCGATCGTCATCTGGGTGATGCGCGACCAGTTCGACACGATCCCCACGGAAATCGAACAGGCCGCGCTGGTTGACGGCTGCTCGATTTGGGGAGCGTTCTTGCGGGTGATCCTGCCGATTGCACTGCCCGGCATGGTCGCCGCCTTCATTCTCTCGATCGTGCTCTGCTGGAACGAGTATTTCTTCTCCTCGCTGCTGACCGGGTTCGATGCGCAGACGCTGCCCGTGATGGTGGCCAGTCAAACCGGCTCGCAGGGCATCAATTGGTGGTCGATGGCCGCGCTCTCGACGGCCGCAATCCTGCCGCTCGTGCTGATCGGCATATTCCTCGAGCGCTACATCGTCATGGGTTTGACCGCCGGATCGGGAAAGTAGCCCGCCCTCAATGGGTCCGCGATCTTGTGCGACAGGCAGCCGCAGCGACCTGCTGCGGATAGAAGGCTGGCCCGGTCATCGCGCCGCGAACGGCGCGCTCAGTCGAGCACGGCGTGTTCGGCGCTCGGGGCGGTCGCGACCCGCGGTTTTCGCATGAAGAGCAGCAGCAGCGCCGTCGGAAGGCTGACCCACAGCATCAGCTTGAAATCATCGATATAGGCGATGTTCAGCGATTGCCGTGTCACCTCATTGTTGAGCGCCTCCAGGCCGGCGGAGGTGGCGCTGTTCCACATCGCGTAAGCGCCGCCCGTCTGCAGCATGCGGTTGAAGGGCGTAATATTTTGCGCAAGCTCCGCATGCATCGTCTGCGTGTTCTGCGCCAGAAGGAAAGAGGTGACCGAGATTCCGATCGCGCTCCCCACATTGCGGATCAGCGCGAAAAGGGCCGTCCCGTCCGTGCGAAGCTCCGCGGGCAGCGACGCGAAGGCGACGACCTGCAGCGGGATGAAGACGAAACCCAGCCCGAAGCCTTGAACCAGGGTGGTGAGCGTCAAGGGCCAGGCGCCAATGTCAGGGGTCCAGCTCGTCATTTGCCAAAGACTGCCGGCAAGGAGCACGACGCCGACGAGCATCAACAGGCGAGGATTCACTCGATTGGTGAGCCTTCCGGCGATCATCATCGCGATCATGGTGCCGACGCCGCGCGGCGCCATGAGCAAGCCCGCCGTGCTCACCGGATAACCGGCGAGGTTTTGCAGGTAGGGCGCAAGCAGTGCCGAGCTCGAGAGTAGCACCATGCTCACCGCGAACATCACCAGGAAGCCCGAGGTGAAATTGATGTCGGCGAAGATGCGCGGCGTGATGAACGGCTTCTCGGCGAGCCACACATGCACCACGAAGAGATAGAGCCCCAGACCCGCCAGCACCGTCTCGACGACGATCTCGGTCGAGCCGAACCAATCCTTCTGCTCGCCGCGGTCGAGCATCAGCTGCAAGGCGCCGATGCCGAGGCTGAGCACGAGGAAGCCGATCCAATCGAAGGGGAGCTTGGTGTTGCGCCGCGTGTCCGAAAGGAAGAGGACGAGGCCGAAGATGGCGAGGATGCCGATCGGCACGTTGATGTAGAAGACGTAGCGCCAATCGTAGACGTCGGTGAGGTAGCCGCCGAGCGTCGGCCCGAGGATCGGCCCCACCATCACGCCCATGCCCCACATCGCCATGGCGGAACCGCGCTGCTCGGGCGGATAGAGGTCGAGCATCGTGGCCTGGGAAAGCGGCACCAGCGCTGCGCCGAACATTCCCTGCAGCAGGCGGAAAAGTACCATTTGCGTGAGCGATTCGGCGAGACCGCACAGCATCGAAGCGAAGGTGAAGCCGGCAAGGCAGGTGATGAAGAAGCCCTTGCGCCCGAAGCGCGCCGAGAGCCAGCCGACCGGCGAGGTCATGATGGCGGCGGCGACGATATAGGACGTCAGCACCCAGGTGATCTGGTCCGAGGTCGCCGACAGGCTTCCTTGCATATAGGGAAGCGCCACATTGGCGATCGTCTGATCGAGCGCTTGCATCAAGGTGGCGGCCATCACGCATACGGTGATGAGTCCGCGATGCTTCGGGACCTCGTCCTCAGTGTTTGACGGCGACATCGGCCTTCTCCGCCGGCGCTCCGCCCCAGAGCTCGGAAAGGCTGCGCTGGTGGCCGGTGTCGATATCGACAATCACGCTCATGCCGGAGCGCAAAGGCGGGTAGCCTTCCTTCTGCTGGACGGAGATGCGAACCGGGATGCGCTGCACCACTTTCACCCAGTTGCCGCTCGCATTCTGCGGCGGCAGGATCGAGAATTCCGCTCCGCTTGCCGGGCTGATGCTCTCGACCTTTCCGGCCCAGACGCGCCCGGGATAGGAATCGACCGAGATGTCGACCGGGTCACCCGGCTTCACATAGGTGAGGTCCGTCTCCTTCAAATTGGCGTCGACCCAGACATGGTCGGAGGACACGAGACCGATGGCCCCGGTATTGGTGAGCGCGGCGGTCTGGGAAACGAGATACGTGCCGAGCTGCAACGCATCGACCTGGGTTGCGATCCCGGGGAAGGGCGCACGCACCACCGTGTGGTCGAGCTGCCGCTGCGCTTCATCGACTTGCGCCTTCGCCTGCCGCCATTGCGGCATCGTGTCGACCGGCGCGTCGACATTGCCGTTGAGGCGCGCCAACGTCACTTGCGCCTGCTGTTTCAAGGATTGCAGCGTCTTTTGCGCGGCGAGCAGCGTGAAATGCGTCTGATCATAGGTGGCCCTCGTGCCGAAATCGGTCTTGAGGAGGGACGCGGCGCGATCGAAATTCGTCTGCGCCAGATCCACCTGCGCGTTCTGCGCGTCGATGTCCTGAAGGATGCGACGGTAATCCTCTTTCGTCGCGTTGATCGACAATTCGACTTGGCCGAGCTGCGCCTTCGCCTGATCGACTGCGATCTGGAATTGCCTGGGGTCAATCTTGAAAAGGACCTGGTTCGCCGCGATCTTCTCACCCTCGTGCACATCGATCTCGGAGACGAGGCCCGAGACGTCGGTCGACACCATCAGCTTCGCGGCATGCACATAGGCGTCATCGGCCGAGACATAGCGGCCACCGCGCATCCAGAAGATGCCGGCGCCGATGAGCACCGCCGCAATACCGCCCAGCATGAGGATGGTGCGAAGCCGACGTCTTGCACCCGCGCGCCTCGATGTTTTCGGACCCGCGTCGAGCGGTGTGACGGGAGCCGGCGCTTCGCGGCGCGCCTTGAGCGGTGTTTCGGTCCGTGCCGTGGCAGGCCGCTCCCGCGCCTCGCCTCTCACCGGCGCCTGCGCTGCCGAAACCCCTGCGCCGGTCGCCATCTCGGCATCGGCCGGGAACTTCCGCGTCGAATTTTTCTCCACCCCGTCGAGCTCGGCATCCGCTTCTTGCGGCACTCCGCTCGACGGCTTGATCTCGACAATCTCGCCGCCGGGGCGAACGATTCTCACATTTCCTCGACTCATCGGACGCCCTTACACGGCCTGCGCGAATACTGGGGGCTGCACAAGGTTCGACTTCATGCGCAGCAGCGTATCGACCTGGGATTTCAGTGCGGCATCGGAAATGCCGGCGGTGACCTCATGGCGCAACTCCTCGCGCCAAGCGTGAATTTCATCGAGCACGGGTCCGGCCTTGCTAGTGAGATGAAGCCGCTTGATGCGCCGGTCCTTCGGATCGGGACGGCGCTCCACGAAGCCGCGCCCCTCCAGACGATCGACGAGACGGCAGACCGTGATCGGTTCGACTTCCACGAGGCCGGCGAGGTCGCTCTGCGAAATGCCCGACTGTCGCTCGAGCCAGCTCAAGATCACCCATTGCGCGCGAGTCATGCCATGGCGCCTGGCGCGCTGGTCCGCCCGCGTGCGCATCAAGCGCGCCACGTCGTAGAGGAGGTAGAGCACATCGGTTTCGAGTGATTTGGTCATGAGCATGCTTCTCGTATGGAGCCTTTATATAACGCTCCTTATGATTTCCGCAAGCCAAATGCCCAAATTTTATTCGAATTCCCATCGCCCGCGGATCGCCGGAGTTCTGTCGAGTATTGCTCAGGCCGTTCCGCTTGCGGTGTTTTTCGGCATCGGCCCGTTCTCGCGCTTGTGCACCGCGCCTTGAGACACGAAGGTGATCAGGGCTGAAAGGAGCGAGCAGATCGCGAGGAAATAAAGGCCCATCTCGAAACTGCCAGTCTCGTCCTTGATCCAGCCCACGACGAAAGGACCGAAATAGCCGCCGAGATTGCCGATCGCGTTGATGAATGCGATGGCCCCCGCAGCGGCGGTGCCGCTGAGGAAAAGGGAGGGCAGGGGCCAAAACGCCGTTCGCGAACCATAGATGCCGACGATCGCAAGCGACATCGCCGCGAGCGCCCAGTAGGAGCTTCCGAAAGCGGCAGCCCCCGCCAATCCGAGAAAGCCGACGACGGATGCGCTGATCAAATGCCAGCGGCGCTCTCCGCTTCTGTCGGACGACCATCCCCAGATGACGAGCCCGGCCATGCCGATTGCAAACGGAATTGCCGAAACGATGCCGCTCATCATGTTGGAAAGCCCGAGGCTCTTGACGATCTGCGGCATGAAGAAGGTTGTGCCGTAGCTTGCGGTCGAGCTCGTGAGATAGATCATGGAAAGGGCGTAGACGCGCGGGTCGGCGAGCGCTTTCCACAAGCTCAATCGCTTCCCGGTTTCGATCTGGCGCCGCTCCGCCTCGAGCTCGTCCTCCAGCCAGCGCCGCTCGTCGGCATGAAGCCAAGACGCGAGCGACGGTCGGTCGATCATGGAGCGCAGCACCACCACACCGAGGATAATGGCGGGCAGCGCTTCGAGGATGAAGACCCATTGCCAGCCGCGCCACCCGAGCACACCGTCCATCTGAAGAATCACGCCCGAGAGTGCATTTCCCAGCGCATTGGCGATCGGTTGCGCGAAGAACAAGGCGGCGATGGCTCGGCCGCGATAGCGATCGGGAAACCAATAGGTGAAATAGAAGATCATCCCGGGAAAAAACCCGGCCTCAGCGGCTCCCAGAAGGAAACGCACGAGGATGAAGCTATTGGGACCGGTGACGAACGCCGAGCCCGCCGAGATGATTCCCCAGGTGATCATGATGCGTGAGATCCAGCGCCGTGCACCCACACGCGCGAGGATCACATTGCTTGGGACCTCGAAGATGAAGTAGCCGAGAAAGAAGATGCCCGCCCCGAAGCCGAAGAGCGTGGCCGTAAGCCCGAGATCCTTGTTCATCGTCAACGCCGCCACCGCGACATTGGTGCGATCGATGAAAGCCACGCAATAGGCGATGGTGGCGAGAGGCAGGATGCGCCAGGCGATCTTGTTGATGACAAGGGCTTCGAAAGTGCTCGATCCCGCGGACGTCCGAGATACGGGCAAGCTCCCCTCTGTCGACGAGTTCATGGCGTCTCCTCGCTTGCGTCTCTGTCGCGCCGAGGGAATGGACGGACGAGCCCTCGAAAAGGTGGGTGGTGTGCTTTTTCCTGATTCTTGCCGAACATGACAGAGAATGTTGCGTTGGAAAATGCCGAGTTGGAGAATACCGAATTGGAGAATGCCGCGTTAGAGCATGCTCTTGTATCGCCGTCGCGCTTTACACGCCGCGCTCTTGCCTCGCCGCGCATCTTCGCCGGCTCGAAGAAGTGCTTCAACTCTCATTCGGCAGCAACGCCATTTCGACCTCACGAGCGCGATTGAGACCGCGCATGATCTCCGCAAGCTCGGGACGCAGAAGGAGCCGCCTCCCATAGTGCCGGCGCAGTGCCGCGGTCAGCCTGCCGCCGCGTCCGAGAAGCTCGTCGGCAAAGCCGATCATGCGTGAATTCGGCCAGGCCTGCGGTCGGATGGCGACTAGGCGCTCGAAAATACGTTCCTCCGTCTGCTCCGGTGCCGACTGCATCAAAAGCGTGGTCATCGCGGCCGTGGAGCGCGAAATGCCCGCGTGACAATGGATGAGAAGATGCGCTTCGCCTTGTTTCGCAAGGTCGCGCTGGAAGGTATCCCCAAAGGCGAGAATGGCCTCGACATGATGGGCTTGTGGAAGCTCGACCTCGGGACCCGGCTCGATCGCGTCGGTGAAATGCATTTCGGTGCGATGATGAGGATCATAGCTGAAGAATGCTGCCGGCTCAGGCCAATTCGGGTCGAGGATCGAAAGCACGTGGGTGACCGCTCGGGCGCTGTGGTCGCCGAGCTCGTCGAGGCCGCAAATTGTGAGATCTGGATGAAGCTTCGTGGTCATGATCACCACATATCACAGTCCGGCCAACGCGCCAGACGACCCACGGAGCACGTTCAGGTCGAGGCCCGCAATGGAGTGCTGGGCCCCGCCATTCCCGCGTGAATGGGCCGGATCGCCCGGCTCACCGCCTCGGCGAAATCTTGCGTCGACGCCGTGCCTCCGAGATCGGCGGTGCGAAGCGTTGGTTCAGCCAACACATGGTCGACGGCTTTTTCGATCAGCACGGCGGCCCGCTCGAGCTCCGCATCGCGGTCCTTTCGCCCTCTCCAGGCGAGCAGCATGGCGGCGCTCAGGATGAGCGATGTCGGATTGGCTCGGTTCTGTCCGGCGATGTCGGGAGCCGAGCCGTGTTGCGCCTGAGCTACGCAGATCTCCTCGCCGAGATTGATCGAGCCACCGAGCCCAAGACTTCCCGAGAGCTCGGAGGCTTCGTCGGAAAGAATGTCACCGAACATGTTGGTCGTGACGATCACATCAAAACGCTCGGGACTTCGGATCAGAAGCGCGGCTGTCGCATCCACGATCAGCTCGTCAAGCTCGACATCGGGATATTCGCTCGCAACCTTGCGCACCTCTCGCAGGAACAGGCCGTCCGTGAGCTTCAGGACATTGGCTTTGTGCACGGCCGTCACTTTCCGGCGCCGTCGTCTCGCGAGCTCAAAAGCAGTGTTGGCGATTCGCCGTGAACCCTTGGCGCTCACCTTGCGCAGCGAGAGTGCCAGGTCGGGATCGGGCGCGAACTCGCCGGAGCCTTCGAACATGTTGCGATCGGCATAGAAGCCTTCCGTGTTCTCGCGCACGATCACGAGATCCATGGGTTTACGCAACAGCGTCAGGCCGGCGCGCGAGCGGCACGGCCGGATATTGGCATAGAGCTCGAAACGCCTTCTAAGCTCGCCCGATGGGTTGAGGCCTCCTTGTGCGCGCGGCGGATAATCGTGATGGGAGACGGGGCCTAGAAGAACGCCATCAATCTTCGGAATGCGCTCCAGCACCGGTTTCGGCAGGGTGGTTCCTTCCTTCCGCAAGCTCGCAAGCCCGATCTCGCGGCTCTCGAATTCGAGCCCGCAGGAGAGCGCGGCGTCGGCCGCTTTCAGGACCTGCAAGGTCGCGCCCGTGATCTCCGGGCCAATCCCGTCACCCGGAAGAACGAGGATTTTCATCGGCTGCGGATCTTCCGGCGTGTCGTGATCCTTGGAGGACTCAAGCGAGCTTGATCTCGTGCTCGACCGTGTGACGCAGCGAAGGGACGTCCGCCGACGTGAGCTCCATCTTCAAACGCAAGGACGAGCCCTTGGCGGTGCCTTCCCGCAGCACGCGTTCGATCTCCCGCTGCGAGGTGACGCCGACCTCTTTCAAGAATTTCCGGATCTCCATGTTGAGCTTGTCTTCATCCATCGGGCTTCTCCCGTTTCGAGCCGCTTGCCGTTCTCGCGAGCGCCGGTCCCGCAATTGTTAAAGCAGCGTAGCCCGAGAGCAAGCCGCCGTGAAATCAGGCCGTCGTGCTCTTCGAGAACGAAGGCATAAAGAGGAATGCGGACACGATCCGAATGATCGGCAGTCGGACGGCGCCGAAGCGAAAGGGCTTCAGGACTTGAGTGGCGCCGCGATGGTCACCGACGTTCGGGCCCCTTCATCGGAAACGACGGCGCGCAGGCGTTGGACAGGGCAGGGAATGCTTGATAATCCTCGAGCTTCGAACGGACCCCACAAATTTTACGAAATAGTCCAAGAAGGATAATCGGGTTGATTGATACTGTTCGCAGCCTGAATGATTCAGGTATATGGGGGCTCTTGACCCTCACCGGCCTTTTCGCCTTGGGCGCAATCATCTTCGTGCCACGCACATTGATGTGCATTGCTGCTGGACTCGCTTACGGCATTGTGGCCGTACCGTTCTCCCTGATCGGCAGCACGTTTGGAGCGGTCCTCGGGTTCATACTCGCGCGATATGTTTTCAGAGCACCACTCGAGCGCGCCGCGCGCAAGCGGCCGAGATGGCAGGCTCTCATGCGTGCCGTAGATGCCGAGGGTTGGCGGCTCGTCGGCCTGCTTCGGCTTGGGGCGCCCATACCCGCGACGGTCCAGAATTACTTGTTCGGAATCACCCGCATCGGATTGTGGCCATATGTTCTCGCCACTTTCGTAGGCACGCTGCCGCAGACCGTTTTGTATGTCTATCTCGGCGCGGTCGGAAAGCTCACTCTTTCCGGACCGTCCCGATTGGGCAACATCGCTGGAATCTTGGTAGGCGCGCTCATCACGTTGGTGGTCGTCCTGCGGGTTTCTGCAAGGGCTAAAGCCATGCTGGCTCAGGGCTTGATTGAGCCGGGCGAACTCGCAGAGGCGCCGAGCGGTCAAGCCTGAGCGATCGACGTTTTCCTTGCCCCTTCAATGGCCGGCGAATTCAATCAGCGTGCGTACCGGAACGCCGAGCTTCCTGATCTTCTCCGCACCGCCGAGCTCGGGCAGATCGATGATGAAGCAGGCGCCCACCATGTCGGCGCCGATCTCCTTCAATAGCTTGACCGCGCCTTCGGCCGTGCCGCCGGTAGCGATCAAATCGTCGACGAGCATCACCTTCTCGCCGGGCGAGACGCCGTCGCGATGGATCTCCATCTCGTCGAGGCCGTATTCGAGCGAATAGGCGACGCGCACGGTGTCGTGCGGCAACTTGCCTTTCTTGCGGATCGGCACGAAGCCGGCC
>Ga0213876_10001226_pt1 | contig 16198 bp, 13 predicted proteins | sample BarmaccomBMRX_R9_FD_160113 | JGI IMG/M metagenome (GOLD analysis project Ga0213876, IMG submission 160113) | Root-associated microbial communities from Barbacenia macrantha in rupestrian grasslands, the National Park of Serra do Cipo, Brazil - RX_R9 | ecosystem: Host-associated > Plants > Roots... | reverse complement strand
TGGCGCAAACCGTTTCGGGCTCGCGAGCCTTTGCAATCTCGATCAGCTGCCAGCGACGGGCGCCGTGATCTTCGCGGCGCCTCTCAAGATCGAGCATGGCTCCGGAAGTCCGCTGCGGGTCCTCGCCCTCGTCGCTGAATGACGGCGACACCGGTGGCGAGGCGCTTTGAGCCTTTAAGCAGCAAGGAGGGACTTTGTTGAAATCCGGAGTGCTCCGGATTCGTCCTTTACTCCCCTCCCCCGGTTTGGTATCGAGCCCGTCTCTCGGGACGGCAACGCCGAACCTCAGGGGCGCATAGCTCAGTTGGTAGAGCAGCTGACTCTTAATCAGCGGGTCCCAGGTTCGAGCCCTGGTGCGCCCACCAACGAAATCAAAGACTTACACCCTAAAATACCGCCCCTTGCTTCCTAAGCTATTGGGCGTTAGTCATCACCATAGGAAGCAGCGCTGCCCCCTTCCGCTTGCCTTGCACCGGCTCCCCGCATCGGGGGTTTGGCGCCTACCGCGACGGGCTCGCGCGTGCGCCATGCCGTCTGGCAAGCCCGCACGGACGCATTGCGAGGGTGGGCCGCTATAGGGGTAGCTGAGAGCACAAAATCAAAGTTCCTGGCGCAGTCCGGCTTGACGCCCCAACCTCGAAGCTCTCGACCGGCATCGTGATGCCGCTTGCCTTGCGCTGGCCTCGACGCTCGACCACGATGCTGCTCGACCACGATGCCGCTCGACCACGACGGCGCCACGCCCACATCGGCGCCACGCCCACATGCTGGCCGGGCGCCTCGGCTCCCTGCGCACTGCCTGTCACACGATGCACGCCGCGCATGAGTGAAGGCGTGAGGCGGGGAGGGGCATAGGGTGGGGTGCCCCCTGCGCATTGATTGCGTTGCGTTCGAACTTGGGGAAGGGTGCCCCGGACCCCCTGCGAGATGATCTTTCTACCCCTCGCGAGAAATCCGCGCCCGATTTCCAATTCGTCCTTCATCCCTCCCCGCCATATTCAAAGCTCCCAATTTTTTGCAGCAAAATTCTGAAATCATTCACCCCCTATTCTTGACACTACGGTATTCACCTGCGGTTCGTCTCATCTCTCCGGAACACTCCTGCACGCGCCCAACCTTTCACTTCGACAATACCGGCCGCCGCCCTGATCTTGATGACCGACATTTCAAAGATTACATCATGGCGCCGCTCCGTGAGATCGATCACGGCCCCCTGTCCGCGACGTCGAGCGGATCGCGGCCCCAGTCGGCCCGCACGTCTCAAGTACACTCTTGTCGATGTCGGCCACCCAGACGTGCGCACCATTCCTGGCAAAAGCGTCCGCCGTCCGGCGTCCGATGCCGCTCGCGCCGGCGGTGATGAGTACGCGCTGGTGGCATTTAGATCTCCTATTTTCGAGCGAGCTGGCGGGAATGAATTGAAGATACCCGATGAGTTCAAGGCCCAAGCCTCGCCATGACCACGCAAAGCAAGAAGGGTCGCGTCCAAGGGGCTTCCAGTAGCGCGATCCTCATGCATTGTTTTCGCTCGGCCCCTTTTTGTTGGCCGTAAATCGCATTCGATATTTGACCCAAAGCGGCCCTTTATCCGTCGCAACTTTATCATACAAAAACTCGCCTTCGATTGCCGCTCGTCGGCTCAGCATTGTGAGCTTCTGCGCCGCGAGAAAATTGTAGAACGCCTCCAATGCTTCATGATGCGTTCTGGCTCTTTCGAAGGTAACTGCCGTTTGCTTTGTTCGGCCATCGCCAGAAATTGCGCCCCGGACCGAGAATATTACGCTAAGCTTGGCGCCCTCCTGACAAGCAATCTCAACCCATGAAGCTATTTTGATTAGATAACCGCTCGCCTCTTTGTTGAGTTCGTCATCCGCTAGCATCGCGCAACGTTCGATCATCCAATGGGTCCTACCCAAATCGGGACCAAGCTCTTCCACATGCGACCGCATCTGCCCGATGCCAAGCTGTCCACTCGAAACTAACCTATTGCTTCCATAATTCGGATGGACAAACTCGCATAGCGCTTCGTAATCGCGACGAGCTGAGTTGATGTGCTGTGCGAGAGATTTAATCATGTCGTGAACGTGAACTGCCCCCTTTTCGTTATAATATAGCTGCTTCGCGACCTTGCGGTGTCGTTCGATGGTTTCGCGCAGGTTCTTGATGTCGGCTTTTTTGGGAAGTTCGTTGACCGCTTTTTTTAACGCGTTAGTTTGATAGGCCAGCGCCGCCGTATGCTCGACAAGGGACCGGGCCAGATTGAACAGGACTGTTTCGTTCTTACTCACCAGTGCTGCGCAAATTCCGCGGGCAATCTCTCTGATCTTGTATCGACCGACAAGGAGCAAGTGAAAGTGGTCGCGAGCAAAGCCATGCATGAGTCTTCCCGCCTCAGACGTGTCGGTCGCACTGGTCAAAGATTGAACCTTCTGATCGCTGCCTTTCATCAAAAGGTCGAAGTCCCCAAGAGCTACCCATGCTTCGTCCCTGTCGACAATATTGGAAAGATGGGGGTGACCAGGGACTTTCAACTTTCGTCCTCCTTCGGCCTCGGGGGCCAATGATCTCGCTAAGCTTTATACTAGCGCCAAGTTACTCGATCACCTCGTCGGCTTTCCCGATCAACGAAGTTGGCACGTCGAGGCCCAGCGCCCCTAGCGGTCAGGCGGGAGGTCCAAAAAACTGACGGCTTAGGCAATAGGTAGTGCTTCCACTAGACGATCTGACACCAAGCAATCTCGGTAGGGAAACATGGCTCTTACTAATCCTTCATTCAGATCGGGCCTACGGCGATATGCCTCAGACAATGCCCCTTTGGCAGGTTCGAGGCGGCCAAGCGATTGTAAGATCTGGGCTTGTGTGATGTAGCAGCAGAGCGCTTCGGGCTTGAGCTTCGTCGCTTCGCTTATCAGCGGTAAGCCGCGCTCAGGCTCGCCCAGTTGGAGCCAATTAAGCGCCATGTGCGACAAGAAGAATGCTCGGAAATAGTGCGCCGGCGCAAGCCTAAGGGTTCGCTCAAGAATTTGATTTGCCTCGCGAACCTCTCCGTAAAACGTCAAAACCCTTCCGCACGGCCCGAGTACATTAACTGAGTTGCTGTTGAGGGCTAAGGCGCGCCGTGCGCAGGCCAACCCATCATCGTGATTTCCTGCGTAGGAAAGCGCGACCCCATAAAGACATTGGCTGAGCGCGTCAGCGGGGCTCAAAGCCGTCGCCCGTCGTCCCGCCTCCATCAGATTGCCGATATCGGATGCGGCATCTTCGGTCCAACCGGCGAACAGCTCTGCAATGTAGGCATTTGCGAGATACTGGTAGGCCGCGACGCTTTTTGGGTTGATCTCTAAAGCGCTGCTTGCACATGCGATAGCCGCTCGGTTGCCGACGTGGGTAAGTTCGACGATGTGCCACCCAGCCGCCCGGAGCGGCGACAGCACCGGATCGGGCGCACCGGTATGTGGATCGCCGCGCACCAGTGTGACCCAGAGCACATGCTCGAGAGAGGCGACTAGATCGCGAGTGATCTCGTCTTGCAGATCAAAGGGATTGGAGTAATCGCGGTCGTACTTTTCGGCCCAAAGGTGGTTGCCTGACGCTCCGTCAATAAGCTGCGCAGTAATGCGAACCCGATGCCCAGCTCTCCGAACACTCCCTTCCAATATGTAACGCACGCCCAAATCCCCGGCGACGCGTCGGACATCTATTGAGTGACCTTTGTACGCAAAGCTGGAATTGCGCGAGACGATCTTGATCCAACGGAATTTTGAAACGGCGGTGGTGACATCTTCTGCCAGGCCGTCGCAAAAGCCCTCAATTTCGTCGTCGCGGCTCAGGTTATCAAATGGCAGAACCGCGAGGGTTGGCCGCGCTTCGTGATCCCTTACGGAGGGGCTGCCAACCGCGCCGGTCTTACGTTGATGGTCACGTGATCTCTCGCCCGCTGGCGTTTCAATTGCGTCAAGTTCAGCCTCCTGGGCAAGCGCGGCAATATCCTTCGCTCCAACCCCATAAACCCCAACTGCTCGCGCGATGTTCTTGACGGTTTGCTCCCCGAGATCGGCAAAGGCGAGTGAAAGTTTGTCCCTGATCTGATCGTTCGCAGTTCGGGAGATGCACAGACCTCCTGGCTCGCAAAGTGCCTCAAGGCGGGCCGCGATGTTCACACCGTCCCCGTAAATGTCGCCCTCATCGATGATAATGTCGCCAACGTTGATGCCGATGCGGAAGACAATTCGCTTGTCTTCAGGCACGCAGGCGTTGCGCGCAATCATGCCTCGTTGAATGTTAATGGCACAGATGACCGCATCGACCACACTGGGGAACTCGATAAGAATGCCATCTCCAGTCGTCTTTACGATCCGACCATGGTGACGAGCGACTGCTGGGTCGGCCAGCTCTCGGCGGATGACCTTCAGGGCGCGCAGGGTTCCCACCTCGTCGGCGCCCATCAGGCGGCTATAGCCAACGACATCGCCCGCGAGGATTGCAGCTAGCCTTCGCTCGATGCGCTCGTCATTCATTGGGACGCCTTAAGCAGGGTCGGGTAATGGCATACTACGCTTCATGTCGGGCTGCGGAGCAAGCGCGGTCTGTGAGCGGCCAGGCGCGAGACAATCGCCGCTCGTCAGCCCTCCGGTACTCCAGCGGCTCGAAGTGAAGCCAGCCGTCGTTCGCAATGGGGAGTGTTCCATTCGGCCATCTGTGCACGCGCCGTGGCCAATGTGCGGCCGGGATCGAGCTCCAAGAGCGCCCGTGCCGCCTCCCTCGCTTCGTCCATTCTGCCAAGCAGAACAAGACAGTTGATCAAATGGCTCCAGGCAAACCAAACGCGGCCCGCTCCGGCCGCGATTGATCGACGGATGATATTTATCGCCTGCTCGGCTTCACCCAACTCCATCATCGCGATGCCCTGACCAAGCAAGAGGAAACGCAGGTCAGGATCAAGCGGGCTGAGCCGAATGGCGCGGACCAGCTCGTCTCGGGCTGCGGAATAATCACCCACAAAGTTGCGGAGCCAACCGCTTACCCTGAGGGCGTGCGCGGAATTTGGATTGAGCAACATCGCGCGATCGAGTGCTATCCGGCCAGCCTCAACATCAAGGCCCATGGAAGCAACCGCAAATCCAGCGTAGGACAAGGTAGTGGGATCATCCCGAGCTAACGCGAGCGCCGATCTCGCGAGATCAATCGCTTCGGATTTCTCCGTGCCGCTCATGGGGTAGGCTCCGAGTTCCACCATTTGCATAACGCACGAAGCCGCCAGAGCTTTGGCCAGGGCGAAACCTAGGTCCAGCGCAATCGCTCGCCGTAGCAGGTGCAGTGCCTCTTCGAAGTCCACGCGGGTAAACTGGTAATGGTGGTAGAGCGCCCGCAGATAGAGGTCGTAGGCATCCAGGCTCTCGGTGGGTTTATTCGCCGCGCGTTCGATTTCAGCATTCCGCAATGTGGGCTCGATCGCGCCGGCCACGCTTTCAGTCACTCGGTCCTGCAAATCGAAAATGTCATCCAGAGTGCTGTCGAACCGGTCGGCCCAGACATGCACTCCGGTTGAGCCGTTGACCAACTGACAGGTAACGCGCACGCGCCCACCCGCCTTGCGCACGCTGCCTTCGAGCACGTAACGCACGCCAAGCTCGTGGCCGATTTGCCGCACATCTTGCGATTTGCCCTTGTAGACGAAGGAAGAATTGCGGGCGATGACGAAGAGCCCGCCGATGCGCGAAAGTGCGGTCGTGATGTCCTCGACCATCCCGTCTGCAAAATATTCCTGCTCAGGATCGCCGCTTATGTTCTGAAAGGGCAGCACGGCGATCGACGGCTTGTCAGGCAGCGGGAGAGTGGCAGGATCGATTTTGGTGGACCCTACTGCTGCAGCGGATGGCGAAATCCGGTACGCCCGAACTGCTCGGGCAATGTTCTTGAGCTGCTGCTCGCCCATGTCATGCGCTTGGAGGGCGATCTTGCCCGCCACGTCCTCGTGCACGCGCGCCGATATGCAGATGCCGCCCCGCTCCGCCAATGCCTCCAGTCGTGCGGCGATGTTGACGCCATCGCCGAGCAGGTCGGACCCTTCCACGACGACGTCGCCCTGGTGCACGCCGATGCGAACTTCGATATTTTTGGCGGGCAGAGCTTCGCCATTGCGCTTGTGCAGTTTTTTCTGGATGCCGATCGCGGCCTGCAGAGCCTGGACCGCGCTCGGGAATTCAGCGAGCAGCCCATCACCCATCAGCTTGAACACGCGTCCGCCGTGCTCGGTAAGGATTGGATTGACGATTTCTCGGCGAATTTCACGAAGGGCGGCGAGCGTTCCTGCCTCATCCTCGCCAATGAGTTTGCTGAAGCCGACCACGTCAGCCGCGAGGATGGCGGCGAGGCGGCGCGTGGTCATTCGGGGAGGCCGGCCGTTCGAAGCCCAACAAGAAGGGTTTCTCGATGAGCCGCGAATTTAAAGGGCGTGCGATCAGCGTCGCGCAGAGAGCCGTTCGGAAAAGTGGCCAGATACGCGCCGACGGCTGAACGAGCCTCGTCAAGCCTACCACTATGTGCAAGGCCAGCGATCAACAGCAAATGCGCGCGGTACCATTCCTTTTTTCTATTGACGGATTTCTGAGCCCATTCGACCGCAACGTTGAAGTTGCCGGCGATGAAGTGGGCCATTGCAAGGCCCGAGTGGCGGAAGAAAATGCTCGGATCGCGTGGATTAGATCGGATAGCCACCTGCGTCGCCTGGATACTTGCTTCTGGTTCTCCAGCATACGCAAGCACCGATCCCAAACATCCGTGTGCCAACGCATAATTTGGATTGAGCTCTAGCGCCCGCCGAAAGGCCGCGATTGCCCGGTCACTTTCACCCAGTTCGGTCCATGCGTTGCCGAGCGCCCAATGCGAATATTCATCCGTGTCGTCAAGACTGATTGCTTTCAACGCAAGGTCGCGAGCGCGAGCAACTTCCTGACGTGCATTCGGGCTCCCCCTCATTTCAGCGAGATGCTCGACAGCCACAGACAGAACTGCATGCGCGCGTGCGCTGCCTTGATCTAGACGAAGCGCTTCTTCGGCAAGCTGACGTGCCTCTTCTAAGGCAACAACATCTAGGTCGTAGATGCGGCGAAGCGCTCGTTTTAGAACGCCCCAAACGTCAATGCGCTCGCGGCCGACAACATCCCCCTCAAACAACTCAACCTGCATCTGTACACTTGCCGCAACCGCGCGAGTGATCTCATCTTGGACATCGAAAATGTCGGTGAGTTCTCGATCATATTTTTCAGCCCAAATATGGTGGCCGGTGCCGGTATCGATTAGCTGCCCCGTGATGCGGATACGATTGCCCGCCCTTCTTACGCTTCCCTCAAGGACGTATCTTACGCCGAGTTCACGTCCAACCTGCTTCACGTCGATGTGCCGCCCCTTGTAAGTGAAAGTCGAGTTTCGGGCGATGACGAAGATTGAGTGTATCCGCGACAGAGCAGTGATGATGTCCTCCGTAAGCCCGTCAGCGAAATATTCCTGCTCGGGATCACCGCTCATATTCTGGAAAGGCAGCACGGCAATCGAGGGCTTGTCGGGTAGAGGGAGCGCCCTGCGCTCCGCTGCATTCGGCCTCCCGGCTTCGATCTCATGGGTTTTCTTGGCGATCCTATAGACCCTCACTGGACGAGCGATGTTCTTCAGAGCTTGCTCGCCCATGTCCTCGAAGTCGACATCGAGCTTGCGATGGACCTGATCGTGAACTGCCCCCGAGATGCAAACGCCGCCAGGCTGAGCTAGGCCTTCGAGGCGTGCCGCGACATTGACCCCCTCGCCGTGAATGTCGGCTTCATCGATGATGATGTCACCGATATTGATGCCAATCCTGAAGACGATCTGCTTCTCCTCAGGAAGTTCTACATTCCGAGCCAACATGCCATCTTGAATTTCTACCGCGCAGGCCACCGCATCGACCACGCTCGGAAACTCTATGAGGATGCCATCTCCGATCGTCTTTACGACCCGGCCGTGATGGGCAGCGATAGCAGGGTCGGCGAGTTCCCGCCGAATGGCCTTAAGTCTCCGCAGAGTGCCGACCTCGTCGAGGCCCATGAGCCGGCTGTAGCCGACCACGTCGGCTGCAAGGATTGCAGCAAGCCTTCGCTCGACGGAGGCATCATTTAGCATGTCGGCCAACTTCACCAAAATTACGGGTTCAGCATAAGCGCCCCGACATGACCGGCAAGTGGTCGTGGGCGGGACGGGGCTTATAATAGCGCAGCTTAAGAGTAGAGATCGGAAGCGAACGACGACAATAGCAGTTGTTTTCGTCGGCGATTGGTTCTACTGCCGGCGGCCTGCTCGCGCTTTTGAACGCCCGGAGCAAAGCTTCAAACTTATGGAAACATTATTCCGGCAAGCCGGCTTGCCGTAGCGCGTCCGTCATCTTTTCCTTATAGGCCGGCTCGTAACACCACATGGTGTAATAGGCATTGGCCTCGCGTATGGTGAAGCTCGGCCTCAACTTTAACAAAGCCTGCACATGCGCTTTGGCTTCGTCGATCCGGCCAAGCGAAGGCAGCATGTAAGCTATTATCAACTGGCTCAGCCAATACTGCTCAACATAGAATTTCCGAATGGTATCGAGCGCTTGTTCGTAGCGGCCGTGGAACCAATCGTTCTCGGCGATGATGATCCACCACCACTGCGGGGTGTCAGGGGCCGTGAGCGCAATTGCCTTTTTGGCCCAAGCAACACCGATTTCCCATTGGCCGGTGAAACCGACAAAGTTCCCCAATGAACCAAGCACATACGGATCATTGGGATTTAGTGCTATGGCTCGCTCGGCTTCCACTCGGGACTGTTCTGGCTGGCAGGAAAGCCAGAACGCAACAGCAAGTGCACGTCGTGCTGTGGCGTCCTCCGGCGCAAGCTCCACCGCCCGGCTCGCGGCCGCCATCTCCAAATTTGCGAGATAGGCTCGCTTGTCGATATCGTCCGCTTCAGGCGGATCAAGGCCAACCGCGAATTGCCGTTGTGTGCCGCGGATGGCGGCTAGCATCGCCCACCCTTCGGCATAGTTCGGCTCGCGTTTCACGAGCACCTCGAGGCATGCCCGCGAACGCCGCATGGCTTCGTTTGACAGTATTCCTCTCGTGTCCGGGTTGGCTTGGATCATACATTCATAAGCCGACAATTCCTCGACCGGCTTCGAACTGGAGCGTTGCAATTCTGCTCTCGCGATCGCACCAGTTTTGGCGCCGAGCGAGGCGCTGATCTTGCCAGCGATTTCCTCTTGCAGGCCAAGAAGATTGCTGGTGGTCGCGCTACGCTCGAAGTTCTGGGACCAGACATGATTTCCGTCAGCCGTATTGATAAGCTGCGCCGTCACTCTGATCTGGTCACCGAGACGACGCACGCTGCCTTCCACGACATAATCCGCGTCGAGCTTGCGGCCGACTTCTGGTACGTCGACTGCCTTACCCTTGTAGGTGAAGGTCGTGTTCCGCGCCAGCACGCGCAGCTCCTTAAAGCCGGCGAGATCGGAGATCAGCTCCTCGCTGAGCCCATCCGCGAAACTGGCCTGCGCCGGGTCCCCAGTTAGATTATCGAACGGCAGAACGGCGACGGCCGGCCCCTGGATTGAGGTGGCCCGGACGAGGGTTGGGGCGCTCAGGTACGGATAGGCGAACCACGCGAAAACTGGGATTATTGCTGCAACGCCTGCCGCAGCAAAGCGCAGCCAACCAAGCCTTCTTTCAGGGGGTTTGGAAGCGGTCTCAGCGTCGAGCTTGCCCACCACCTCGGCGCTCATGGCGTAGACATGCACCGGGCGTGCGATGTTCTTAACCTCGTGTTCCCCCGCATCCACGAACGCAATTGGCAATCGGTCCCTGATCTGATCGTGGACCGTGCGCGAGATTGCAATGCCTCCCGGCTCCGAAAGGGCCTCGAGGCGCGCTGCGATATTCACCCCTTCCCCAAAAAGGTCGCCCTTCTCGGCGATGACATCCCCCAGATTGATCCCGACCCGAAAGATGATGCGCTTATCGATTGCTATATCAGCGTTGCGCTCAACCATACCGCGCTGCACCTCAAGAGCGCAGCGAAGCGCTTCGATAGGGCTGGCAAACTCGACGAGCATGCCATCGCCCGTCGTCTTCACGATCCGGCCATGGTGCTGCTTGATCTTGGGGTCGATGAGTTGGCGGCGGTGTGCCTTAAGTTGGCCGAGAGTGCCTTCCTCATCGGCTCCCATCAATCGGCTATAGCCGAAGACATCCGCCGCCAGAATAGCGGCGAGCCGGCGGTCGACCCTGACGCTCTCTTGCATTGTGCCGCTCCAGGGCTCTTCGAGCGCTCTCTTTGAAGCTCACGCAAGCGAGATGCATCTGTCAAGACGGTGGGTAGGATAGTCGCCCGCATGGCCGGAGAAACAAACTTGGGCGACAATCCGCGACGACAGCCTCACATGGCCAGTTGAGATAGCGCCTGCGCCACCTCAAGCGGATGCGGATGGAGAGGCGCCGTGAAGATACATGCGAATAAAGCGCCCTCGATTTTCAAGACGAGAAGGAAGTGGCGAGTACAAACGCCAGCAGGAAATCGGGCCGTCCACACGAAGCTAGGTGACGCTTCCGCTCGCCACGCCCGTCAGCTGCTCACCTTCACCTTTGCCGCCCTCTTGCTGACGCGGCTCGCTTCCTTCTTTCGGCGCTTGTCTGCCTGAACCTTCAATCGATCCTTGCGTGCTCGTTCCTCTCGATTTTCACGGTGCTGCCCCATTGGCTCACCTCCCTGCTATCAGCCATTCCGCCGTCCCCGAGATAACCAGCAGACCAAGAATTACAGGCTTCGTCCAGGGGCCCGCGACGGCGATGCAGAAGACAGTCACCCCCGAAGGCGTCGAGCGGCCGAACGCTAGGTGCCTTGAAAGCGATCTCCCCTGCCGTCCTAATCTTGGGGCGGCCATGAGTGCTTGTGAAACGAAAATCCCTGAGTGCTCCCAACACACGTCCGGGACTGGCCATTCGATGCTGCCTGCAACCGTGGTGCGACGGGTGGAGAACGGGGAACTATGGGCCGGCAGGCGCCCAAGCGCTTAAGGGCTTGCGACACTGCCGCTAGCCTTGTCGCGCGGCTTAGACCATCGCAGGAAACGTTCAGAAAACCCGGCGACATCAATTGCCCAACCATGCAATCAATCCTCGATTTCCTTTCCGACAAGATCGCCAAATGGTGGATGCCCGTACGATGTCGTCTTCGTCGATAGCCTGCCGCATACTGCGACGGGCAAGCTTCTCAAGACCGAGCTTCGTGCAAAACACCGCGCGGCCATTTGGCGGTCAGCGGATAGGGCGTGGCGCGTGTTTATGAGAGGAAGACGTTCACGCGGGGTTGGGTGAACGCTCAACAAGTCAAAGCGAAGAGTGGTGAGTTGGGAGCCGAGTATTTCCGGCTCCCAAGAACATTCACCTACGATGACCGAGACCGATACCCAAAATCCCTGCCCTTCGGCGTAGTGCCCCAACGGTCCGCTTCATCGCCCTTGAAACCTTGACGACGGGCGTCCTGGTTCTCGAATGCGTTTTCAACTCGCGAACATCTTCTTTGGTCCATGGTTTTGAAACGCGACGTGCTACTCTTTTGGACATCTTTGATACTCCATTTAGATGCGGCGCACATAAGGTTCGGCCTAAGGACCTTCAAGCGGAGTGGTATTAATCCAAGGTTACAATGCATTCATTGACCTAATAACGCCTTGCCAGATTTCATGACGCACCATGTTGAACGTTTGATTTCGACAACAACAACTCGGAGAAATCGATGCTTCCCCTCTTTCACATGATAGACGCTGCGCCCACCCCAGTCGCGCCATTCAGCCACGCGGTCGAAGCCGAAGGCTGGATCATCGTTACCGGACAAATGCCAACGGATCCTATCGACGACAACGCAGACTTGCCGTCTGGCGTTGAGGCCCAGACGCGACGGGTTATGGAGAACCTCATCCTGGTGCTGAAAGGGCTTGGACTGGGCCTTCAGCATGTCGTTGGTGTACGCGCCTATCTAACTGAGTTCAAAAATGATTACGCAACGTTCAATTCCGCCTATGAAAGCTACTTTCCAGAAGACAGAAGGCCCGCGCGAACTTGCATTGGTGTGACGGCGCTGGCGCGAGATGCCCGCGTTGAAATCGACCTGGTCGCGCGACGACCGTCAAACTAGGCTAGTGCGGAACCTCGCTTACAAAACGTCAGATGTCCCAGTAGGCCGAGGAAGACGAGCGTTTGCGCCGTCTCTCACTGCCGACAAATGCTCATCGCGAGCGTGTCGCACATGGTTGGGTCCGGCGGCGGGGTGCTGTCACCGGAAAACATATCCGCCGAAGTCGGAAGGCCCGTGTGCGGCTGCTCTTACATTTTTGGGTCCGGGTTCTCAGTGTGACCATCGACGGCGATCATCTGACCCGAGATGAGGCGCGCCCCGTTTGACGCGAGGAATAGCGCAAGGGCAGCGACATCGCTCGCCTCAATAAAGGAGCGCATCGACGTTCCCGAGGCATAGCCGCGATAGATCACGTCGCGCGTCGTGCCTTTGAGCGTGGCCTCGCGCGCGAGGACCGCCTCCATGCGCGGGCCCTCCACTGCGCCGGGGCAGATCGAGTTCACGCGGATGCCGAACGGACCCAGCTCCATCGCGAGCGTCTTCATCAAGCCGTTGATGCCCCATTTCGCGGCGCAATAGGGCGCGCGACCAGCGTTGGCGTATAGGCCGGATGTCGACGAAGTCAGGATGATGCTGCCGGAGCGCTGCGCCTTCATCAGCGGCACGGCGTGCTTGGCGAACAGAAAAGCACCGTCGAGGTTTACTGCCAAACAGCGGCGCCAGTCGGCAAGATCGACATTCTCGACCGTGGCGGTGGGGCCGGCGATGCCGGCATTGGCGCAGAGCACATCGAGGCCGCCCCATCTTGCGGTCAATCGCTGCATCAGATCGATCACAGCCCCCTCATCGGCCACATCGAGCGCATCGCGACCCCACTCGGCCGCGCACGTCTCAAGGGCAACCTTGTCGATGTCGGCCACCCAGACCTGCGCGCCATTGGCGGCGAAGGCGTCCGCCATCGCGCGACCGATGCCGCTCGCGCCGGCGGTGATGAGTACGCGCAGTGACATGGAGATCTCCGAACCTCCTGACCTCGGTCATTTCACGCCCATAGCCAGTTTAGCCGGAGGTGACGTAACCAGCCTGCTTGTCGACGATGTTTATCAACGGCTCGCCGGTCGAATACCTCTTGAGGTTATCGAGAAATTGCGAGCAGATGGCCACTTCGAATTCTTTAAAGTCGCCGGAGACGTGAGGGGTGACTATGACGCCCGGCGTAGACCAGAGCAGGCTTTCCCTCGGAAGCGGCTCTTCCCTAAACACATCTAAAGCTGCCCCTGCGATCTGCCCTTGCGTGAGAGCCGCAAGCAGTGCGGCTTCATCAACGCTGTTTCCGCGTCCGACATTGATGAAGCGGGCCGACTGTCGCATGGCGCCGAACTCATCAGTACCGAAGTAACCTTCAGTGTCCGGAGTTTCTGGCATCACCGCAATCACCCAGTCCGCCGCAGCAATCGCCGACAGTCGCTCCTGCCGGCCAAGGATGTTCCCAAAGACGGTCGAGGTTTTACGGGGCGTCCGCCCGACGCCTGTGACCGATACGCCAGCGGACTTGAGCACCTCGCCAATCCGTCGACCGATACTTCCCACGCCAAAGACCACGGCCCGCGTTCCGATGATCAATTCTGATTTCCGATACGTCCAGCGGCGGGCGCGTTGCTCTTCTAGCATTCGCGGAAGGCCGAGACCAAAGCAGAGCATCATGCCCAGCACATATTCGGCCATGGCTTGGTCGAAAATTCCACGAGCATTGGTCAGCACGACATCGCTGGCGACTAAATCGGGGAAGAGAGCGGGTTTTACCCCGGCGCCGCACCAATGGACCCATTTAAGCTTGTTGGCAGAAGCCCAATTCTGTTCCAGCCCAGAGCCCCTGAAGCTCCAACTTAGGAAGACTTCGGCATCGTGAAGATATTTCCGGAGGGCCGCGTCATCCGGCGCAAATGCGACGTTACATTCGTCCGCGATTTGATGCAGTCCAGGAACGTCACCATAATCGGTCGCACCCCCGACGACGATTTTCATTGGTTCCCTCGATCTTTGTAGTCGATCTCTGTTACTGGTTGGCATCGAAATCGAGCCCGCCTTCCAAAACTCGTCCATCGACGGCAATCGCCTGACCTCGACTGGAATGTCGTTGAAGGTGCCTCTGATCGTCAACTGCCCGTTTAAGCGAGCTAGCGAGCTTCTTTAGGGCCTCCAAAATTCCATATGAACGTCAAATCTGCGGACAGAATGGCAGTGTTCATGACAAGCATTGTCTAGCCGAGTTTCCGTGAAGGTCGCGGAGCTCCGGCAATGTTTTGTAACTGCGGCCGCTCACTGGCGATTTCGGCCTTCGTGAGTGACCCTATGCGCGTGTAAAATTTACGCCGACGCTCCTCGGAAATATGGAGCCAGCCGCGGACCAAGTGCCCCGCCGTCACCTTACCGTGCCTAGGCGGCCTTCCCGTCTACCGGGCACAAATGTGATGAAGTCGCCGCGAGAGGCTATGATGGGTTTGTCATCAAGTGAGCCCGGATGAATTCACGCACATTTTCGAGGGCGCGTCGACCCGCTGTGACCTGCTGATAAAAGAGATGCCAAACGTGGATCATCTCTGGCCAGATCTCAAGCGTGACGCGCACATCAGCCGCACCCGCGACGTTGGCGAGCCGCACCGCATCATCGAGCAAGGTCTCGGCTGAGCCGACCTGAATGAGCATCGGCGGCAAACCCTTCAGGTCAGCGTGGATCGGTGAGACGAGAGGCGAGCGCGGATCGGCCCCATTGAGATACATCGCCGCGAGTTCCGCAAGATAAGGCCTCTGGATAAGCGGATCGCTTGAAGCCTTATCTGTCATGCTGGCGCCACTCAGCTCGAGGTCCGTCCAGGGCGAGATGAGCCAGGCGCAAGCTGGCAAAGGCATCAAGCTGTCTCGCATCGAGGTTAGTGCTGCGACGGCGAGGCCGGCTCCGGCGCTGTCCCCCGCGAGCGCGATGCGGCGCGGCTCAATGCCTTGCGAGATGAGGAAGGCGTATCCCGAAAGTGCATCCTCGAGCGCTGCCGGGAATGGATGCTCGGGCGCGAGGCGATAATCAAGCGCGAGGGTTCGCGCATGCGCCTGTCTGCCCGTCTCTGCGATCAGGTGGCGATGGCTGTCGAGCGACCCGGAAACATAGCCGCCACCGTGAAGAAAGAGGATGACGCGAGCAGCGTCCGCGTGCGGTGTCGTGGTCCATTCCGCACGAACTCCATTCGCCTCGACTGGGTTCACGTTCACATCGGTCGGCAGCCGGAACTGTCCACCGAGCGCATCAAGTCTTTGGCGCCGTTCCGAGAGCTCTGGAGGCCGAGGCCGGGCGGCCAGCATCTCGCGGATGGTCTCGATCTCTACGTCTGTCATGAGCTCACCGTTGATGCGCGCGCGGGCCACACATAGCGATGAGCCTAACCTCTCCGAGGCGAAGAATTAAATGCCGCCGTCAATTGCTTCCCTACATTTTCGGCCGGCTTTCTCTCCCGGCCACAACACAGCCGTTCCCTCCGCGAGAATGCGTCGTAGCGCAAACCGGCTCTCTCCAAGAAGCTCGGTGCTTGTTGTGAAGGCTTGCCCGCTTACGCCTGTCACTATCTCGCTCAAGTCGACTGCGCCGCGCTGCTTCAAATCATGAGCGCAGTCTTCTCCTCCCTTCAGGCGTCGCTGTTTCGTGACTGAGAGGGGCGAGCGGGTAAATCCTGCGCAAGGAAACGCTCGCCCTTTCCCTCTAGCCTTTTAAATGGCCTGAAGCCGATCTGCCGACATCTTGCCGGATCGACGATCTTGGATCAGTTCGAAGCTGAGCTTCCGTCCCTCCCGTAAATCGGTCATGCCGGCGCGCTCGACCGCGCTGATATGGACGAAGACGTCCTTAGGGCCGTCATCCGGCTGGATGAAGCCATACCCCTTTTGTCCGTTGAACCATTTGACTGTGCCGGTGCTCATGCGGAAACCCTTCCATGAAAAATAAGCGAAACCCGAGGCAGCTCAGCCGCCGCAGGATAGGCAAGTCGAAAATGGAAGGATGAGCTTTCGGGTCACATGA